>ERZ511473.2347-NODE-2347-length-10125-cov-11.917297_pt1 | contig 10125 bp, 11 predicted proteins | sample MGYA00374947_ERZ511473 | MGnify/ENA primary metagenome ERZ511473 (study PRJEB26303, sample SAMN06343854) | sediment metagenome | isolation source: hot spring sediment | place: Canada: British Columbia | collected 2012-09-26 ... | reverse complement strand
TTTTTTTTTCAAGCAGAAGACGGCATACGAGATTACAAGGTGACTGGAGTTCAGACGTGTGCTCTTCCGATCTGGGTGGAGCAACTGGGGACGCCCCGGGAGATCTACGAGGCACCCGCCAACGCCTTTGTGGCCCGCTTTGTGGGCACGGGGACCCTGGTCCCGGGAGAAGCGCGAGGGGGCCGCTTCCACCGCCACCGCCCTTGGCCGGTCCGGGTGGAGGGGGAGGGCCAGGGGTACCTGCTCCTGCGCCCCGAGCGGTTGCGCGTGCATCCCGAGGGTTTCCTGGAGGGGCGGTTGGTCCTGGCCACCTACCTGGGGAGCCTGGTGCGCCTGGAGGTGGAGGCGGAGGGGCTTGTGCTCAAGGTGGACCTGAACCCCGAGGAGGCGGCCAGGGTGGGGGAAACGGTTCGGCTAGCCCTCCCCGAGGCTGCCCCCTTTGTTAAGGAGGAAGCATGAAGCTGGGTTTTCGGCCTCCTAAGGACCCGGAGGGACTCTTGGCCTACGCCCGGGGCTTGGCAGGCCGCTACGCCTTCCTCGAGGTCCCGGGTTCGGCGGCGGAGGACCTGATGGGGGCGGCGCGGGAGGCCAGGGGCCTCGGGTATTCCCTCACCTTCCACGCCCGCTATCAGGACCTCTACCCCGGCTCCTTGGTCCCGGAGATCCGCCAGGCCTCCCTGCGCCTTTTAGAGGAGGACCTGGAGCGGGCGGCGCGGATGGAAGCCCTCTTGGTCAACGTTCATGCGGGCAACCTGCCATGGACGGATTACCCACCGCCCGGCCTTTCGGAAGCCCACGAGGCCCTTCGGGCCCAAGAGGCCCGGTTGCGAAGGGAGTACCTAGAGCGAGCCAGGGATGCCCTGGCTCACCTGGCGGAGCGGGCGTGGCACCTGGGGCTTCGGCTAGTCCTGGAGAACCTGCCTGCCCCCCAAGAGGTTCCCAGGACGCCTGAGGAGATGAGCTTTTTCCTCGAAGTGCCCCGCCTGGAGTTTTGCCTGGACCTGGGGCACGCCCGCATGGCGGGGCAGGTTCCGGAGGCGTTTCTCGCCCGCCTGGGCCATCGCCTCACCCACGTCCACGCCCACACCAACGACGGGCGCTACGACCTCCACCTGCCGCCTGGTCCCGAGGACCTCCGGCCCTTCGCCTCCTTGCCCTGCACCGTTTTGGTGGAGCTCCCTCCCCGGAACCCGGGGGAGTACGTGGATGTGCACGAAAGCTTGGCCGCAACGGGGATCCTCCCCGAGGCAAAAGGAGGTGGCTGATGAAGCGGTATGCGGTTTTGACGGCCCTTGGAGTGGCGGGACTCCTCCTGCTGGCCCTGAGCCTGCGGGGCTTTCCCGCTTTGGCGCAGGCGGGAACCCAGCTCCCACCGGAGCTGAACAACGCCTACATCCGCGAGCTGGCCCAGAAGGCCCGGGCGGAGGGCGGGGTCATCAACAGCTACGGCATGCCCAACGATTGGGCCAATTACGGCGGTATCTTCCGGGAGTTCGAACGGCTCTTTGGGATCCGCCAGCAAGACATCGACATGGGAAGCGCCGTTGTCCTGGCCCGCATGCGGGAGGAAAAGGCCAGCAAGAACGACATCGCCGACCTCAAGCCCGCCTTCGCCATGACCCTCGCCGAGGAGGGCCTGACGCTCCCCTATCGCGTGACCTCGTGGGAAGCCCTTCCCAAGGACCAGCGGGGGGAAGGTAAGGACGGCTCCGCCTGGTACACCGGCTACAAGGGTACCCTGGGTTGGATCGTGAACACCAGCTTGGTCAAGAGGGTGCCCAGGACCTGGAAGGAGCTGGAAAATCCGGAATACAAGGGGCTCATTCAGTACCAGGACCCGCGGGCCACCGGAACGGGGGTGGCTACCATCATGAGCGCCGCCTATGCCCTCACGGGTGACCCCTACAACTACAAGGCGGGGGTGGACTTCTTCGCCCGCCTCCATCGGCTTGGGGTCATCGGGGCGGTGGAGCCCAAGGTGACCACCGCCAAGTTTGAGCGGGGCGAGGTGGGCATCCTCATAAACTACGATTACAACCTCTTGGCCTGGAAGGAGCGCTTCCCGTTCCCCACGGAGGTGGTCATTCCCCAAGACGGGACCCTGGCCAACGGCGGGGGCATCGTGGCCGCCCGCAACGCCCCGCATCCCAACACGGCCAAGCTCTTCCTGGAGTTCATCTTCTCCAAGTACGGGCAGAGCCTCTTCGCCCAAGCCTTCGTGAGCCCCATCCGGCCCGACGTGGAGTTGCCCAAAGAGATCGCTGCGAAGTTCCCGCCCAAGAGCGCTTACGCCAAGGTGCGCTTTGTGGACTACAAGAAGGAAGAGGCGATTTCCGAGGCGCTCCAGAAGTACTACGGGGAGACCATCCGCTAGTCCGAGGGGGGCCCTGGTGCGCGGCGAGCGTTTCCTAATCCTTCCTGGCCTCCTCTTCCTGCTTCTCTTCTTCGGTTTCCCCCTCTATTCCATTCTGGAGCGGAGCCTCGCCGCGCCCGAGGGCCTCACCCTAACCCGCTACGCCCGGGCCCTCACCGCCCCCGCCTACCTCGAGGCCTGGCGGAACTCCTTGGTCTTCGCCCTCCTCTCCACCCTGGCCGCAGCGGCGGGCGGGCTCTTCGTGGCGTACTGGACCAGTGGACTACCCGCGCGGGCCAAAGGCCTTCTCATGAGCCTCTACGCCATACCGGTATCCCTTTCCGGCCTGGTGGTGGCCTTCGGCTTTATCGTCCTCCTGGGGCGGAATGGGGTGGTGAACCAGCTGCTCGCCGCGTTGGGGTTGCCGCGGTTTGACCTTTACTCCTGGCTGGGACTCTTTGTCGTCTTCCCCTTTTACAACATCCCCCTTTTTGCACTGGCCCTCATGCCCCTTTTAGAGACCGTGGGTCGAGGCCTCATGGAGGCCGCGCGAGCTTCCGGGGCCACGCCCCTCCAGGCCTGGGTTCGCGTGCTTCTACCCGCCCTCATGCCGGGCATTCTGGCGGGGGCGAGCATTGTCTTCGCTGGGATGATGGGGGCTTTTGGCACCGCCCTGGCCCTCACGGGATTTGCCAAGAACCTGCTTTCTCTACAGATCTACAGCCTGGTGGCGGAGAGTACCTTTGACCTACCCCAGGCTGCGGCCCTGGCGGTGGTCCTCATGGCCAGCACCGGGCTAGGCCTATACGCCTTAGCCCTCTGGGAAAGGAGGTTCCGGCGGTGAAGGCGCTGGGCTGGGTTCTGTTTGGCGCCTTTCTCCTCTACATGCTTCTCCCCATGCTGGCACCCGTAGCCTACTCCTTTAGCCGGCTATGGCTTGGAGTGCTACCCGAGGGCTTCACCCTAGAATGGTATGCCCGAATCCTGAGGGATCCCAGGTACCTGGAGGCGGCATTTCTCTCCCTCCGCGTGGCCCTCCTGGCGGTGGCCCTCAATGTGGTCGTGGGTGTGCCCATGGCCTACGTGGTACACCTTTGGCGGGGCAGGGTGGGGGAAGGTTTGGGGCGCCTCCTCCAGGTCCTGCCCCTTCTGGTTCCCCCCCTGGTGGTGGGCCTTGGCTTTCTTGTGGCTTTCAACCGCCCACCCTTCGCCCTCTCCGGCACCCTGGGAATCGTGGTGTTCGGGCACGCTGCCTTGGGCTTCCCCTTCTTTTACCGGACCGTGTATGCCGGGCTTACGGGCTTGGAAGTGCGGCTGCTGATGGAGGCGGCTAGATCCTGCGGGGCCGGCCTCTGGCCTCGCTTGCGCCACGTTCTTCTGCCGAACCTCTTGCCTGCGGTGCTTTCCGGGAGCCTGGTGGTGTTCGCCATCTCCATGGGGGAGTTTGAGGTGACCAGCATGGTGGCAGGTTTCGGCACGATTACCTTACCCCTGCTCCTCTTCCAAAGCCTAAGGGAAGACTTCCGGGCGGCGAGCGCCGTGGCCTCGTTCCTGCTCTATGCCACGCTTTTAGCCCTCGTAGGGCTTAGCTTGGTGCGTCGGCGGTGAACCTTTCCTGGGCCAGAGGCCTTCGTACAAGGGTGGGGAACAGGGGAGAGGTGTGGCGACTCAGAGGCTGTCGTAAAAGTCCTCCACGGCCAGCTACGCGGCCCTAGCCAGCCGCTTCACCAACAAGCGTAGCATGCCCAGATACACCCAGGCCTCGCTCACCCGAGGGTTAGCTTCGTAGTCCTTGGCAAGCCGCCGATTCCGCCCAAGCCAGGCGAAGGTCCGCTCCACCACCCACCGCTTGGGCAAGGGCTTGAACCCCCTCTCCCGCGGAAGCTCCGGCGCCTCCTCCCCCTCCCGCACCCAGACCCCACGCACCCCCGCGTAGGGACGGGCCACCACCTCAAGCTCCAGCCCCAGGGAAGAAGCGAGCCCCTTGAGGCCCCTGTACCCCCAGTCCACAAAGAGCTTCCGCACCCTTGGCCAAAGGGAGAGGTCCATCCCCAGGAGCAAGGCCTCCCCACCCCGCTTATCGTGCTCGTTGGCCGGGTGCACGAAGGCCTTCAGCAAGCGACCCCCCGTGTCCGTCAAGATTTGGCGCTTTCTCCCCTTGACCTTTTTCGCCCCGTCGTTCCCTCGGGGCCCCCTTTTTCCGTGGTCTTGACGGACTGGCTATCCATCACCAGAGCGCTGGGCGAAGCTTGCCTCCCTTCTCGCTCCCGGTCCTGGCGGGCCAGGGCCTGGACGGCCTTCTCCCAAATGCCTTCCTTCTGCCACTTGCGGAAGTAGTGGTAGACGGTGGACCAGTGGGGCAAGTCATGGGGCATAGCCCGCCACTTGATGCCGTTTTCCAGGACGTAAAGGATGGCGTTAACGATTTCTCTCCTCGGCACCTTGGCGGGGCGGCCGCCGGGCTTGGGGGCTGGGATGAGGGGCTCCAGGAGGGCCCACTCCGCATCGCTGAGGTCGCTGGGGTAAGATCGTCTAGAGCTCATCCCTCAAGAATACCACCCTTTTACGACAGCCTCTGAAACCCGCCTCGCCGAGTTCCCCGCCCTGGACGAAAACCCCGGGCTTCTGGAAAGGGCCCGGGCCCGCCTCCGGGAGCTTTGGAGGACGCTTTCCCAAAAAGGGGTGAAGGCGCCCCCCGGGGCCTACTACGCCCTTCTCCACGCCGACGGGGACCGGATGGGGGAGACCCTGGACCACCTAAAGACCCCGGAGGCGCACCGGGACTTCTCCAGCACCCTGGCCCTAGAGTTTGCCGCCCAGGTGAAGGACCTCGTGGAAGCCCACGGGGGCGCCCTGGTCTACTCGGGAGGAGACGACGTTTTGGCCCTTCTTCCCCTCCACAAGGCCCTCATGGCGGCAAAGGCCCTGGCGAAGCACTTCCAAGAGGTCATGGTCCGTCTTGGCGGGCCGGGGAAGGCGCCCAGCCTCTCCGTGGGCTTGGCGGTGGTGCACCACCTGGAGCCCCTCCAAGACGCCCTGGACCTGGCCCGCCGGGCGGAGAAGCGGGCGAAGGAAGAGGAGCCCAAGCGCAACGCCCTCTGCGTGGCCTATAGCCCCCGCTCAGGCTCCGAGCGCATGGTGCGGGGCCGCTGGGACGAGGACCCGCCCCTCACCCGCCGCCTCCTCCGCTACGCCGACCTCCAGCGGGCGGGGGAGGTGCCCTCGAGGGCCGCCTACGAGCTTTGGGCCCTGGTGCGGGAGGTGGGCGAGGCCTTCCCCGACGAGGCCCTGGTGGCCGAGGCCCTGCGCCTTCTGGGAAGGCGGGAGATGAAGCCCGCCTACCGGGAGGAGCTCGGGTCCTGGATCCGCACCGGCGCGGACGTGCGCTGCCTTGCGGAGGAGCTTCTCCTCGCCCGGCCCTTCGCCGAGGCCCTGGACCAGGCGGGGGTGCCCGTGGAGAGCCGGGAGGTGTGGGATGCTCATTGAGCCCAGGGACCCCCTCATCGTCCGGGACGGCAGGCCCTTCACCAATACCCCCGGGGCCCGGGCCAGAAGCCTTCCCTTCCCCTTTCCCCAGACCCTGGCCGGGGCCTACCGCACGCGCCGCGCCCTGCTGGAGGGGCTTCCCCTGCCCGATAGGGCCGAGGAGGTCCTCCGGTGGGGCCTCCGCGGCCCCCTTCTCGCCGAGGAGGGGAAGGAGGGGTGGCGGCTTCTCATTCCCCGGCCCCTGGACGCCCTGAAGCTTGGGGAAAGGGTCTACCCCCTCCGCCCCCTGGAGCTTCCCGAAGGGGCTGGGACTAACCTCCCCGAGGGTCTTCGCCCCGTGGGCCTTCCCAGCCCTTCCCTCAAGGAGAAGCCCGCCCCCCTAAGCCCCTTCTGGTACTGGGAGAGCTTTCTAGAATGGCTTCTAAAGGACTCCCCCGGGGACTTCTCTCCGGAAGGCCACGGCGGGCCCACCCCGGAGATGCGCACCCACGTGGCCCTAGAGCGGGCCACCCAGACGGCCCGGGAGGGCTTCCTCTTCCAGACCTCGGGGCTGGAGTTCGCCAGAAAGGTTCGGGGACCCGCCCAGGAGGAGATTAGGAGGCTCGCCCTGGTCCTCTGGCCCGAAAAGGAGCTGGAGGGGATCTTCCCCTTGGGCGGGGAGAGGCGCCTCGCCTTCTGGCGCAAGGGGGGTCCTGGGGTGCCCCCCCTGCCCGAGGCGTTGGTGCAGAGCCTGGTCGATTCCAAGGCCGCCCGAATCCTCTTCCTCACCCCCGCCTTCCTGGAAGGGGCCTACCTCCCCAAGGGCGGGGCCTTTGGCGGGGCCAGGGTGGAGGCGGCGGTGGTGGGCAGGCCCCAGGCGGTCTCGGGCTGGGACCTAAGGGAGGGGAGGCCCAAGCCGAGCCGCCGGGCGGTGCCCGCGGGGAGCGTCTACTTCGTGCGGCTCCCCGAGGCCTGGGGCGAAGGGGAGATCCGGGCTTGGGCGGAGAGGACTTGGTTCCAGAACCTTTCCGATGAAGAGCAGGACCGGAGGGACGGGTTCGGCCTGGCCGCCTTGGGGGTTTGGAACGGGAAGCTTAGGCGCTGGGAGGGAGCATGAGCCGGAAGGTCCGGGCCTTTGAGGAGGGGTTTGCGCCCAGGCGCAGGGAGGAGGGAGGGGCGCTTTTGCGGCGGGACGGCGCCCGCGTCCTCACCTGGGAGCGCACCTACACGCTGCTCACCCCCCTCTTCGGGGGCGGGGTGGAGCCCAGGGAGGCAGACCCCGTGAGCGTGGTGCGGGCCACGGAGGTGCGGGGGCACCTGCGCTTCTGGTGGCGGGCCCTGAGGGGTTGGCAGGCCAAGGGAAGCCTGGAGGAACTCCGAAAGCTGGAAAGCGCCCTCTTCGGAAGCGCGAGGGAGGGTGGGGCTTCCCCCGTAGCGGTGGAGGTGGAGATTTTGAAAAGTGGCCAGGACGTTCCCGGAAAGAAGTCCCCCCAGGCCCATCCAGAGGTGGCCCACCCCTATCTGGCCTTCCCCTTGCGGCGTACGCAGCAGGACCGCAGGGACTACCCCGTGCGCGTGGGCGTATCCTTTCGTCTTCGCCTTCGCTTCCCCGAGAAGGTGGGGGACCTGGACTTCCGGGAGGAGCTCGAGGCCGCCCTCTGGGCCTGGGAGACCTTCGGGGGGATCGGGGGCCGTACCCGGAGGGGGTTTGGGGCGCTCTTGCGGGAAGGGTCCAGGCCGCCGGGGGAAGGGGAGATCCGGGAAGGGCTTCGGCGCTATAGCCGCCAGGGAGGCTGGCCCGAAGGGGTGCCCCACCTCACCCCCGAAAGCCTGGTGCGGGTGGTGCCCCTCTCCTGGAAGGAGCTCGCCGAGCGCTACCAGGCCTTTCGCCAGGCCCGCCCCGGGGGAAGCCCGAAAAGCCCGGGCCGCTCCCTTTGGCCCGAGCCCGATGAGGTGCGGCGCCTCACGGGGCGGCACGCCGCCCACCACGCCCCCAGGCATCCCGTGCCCAAGTTTCCCCGGGGCCAGTTCGGCCTGCCTATTATCTTCCACTTCAAGGACAAGGGCGACCCTCCGGATACCACCCTCAAGCTCCCTGAGGCCGAGCGCCGGGCGAGCCCCCTCCTTTTCCGCCCCCTGGCGGAGCGGCTCTCGGTGGTGGCGGTTCTGGAGGGGGTCAGGTTTCCGGGGAAAAAGCTCCTCTTGGAGAGTAAGCAAGGCCGTACTTGGGAGGTGGACCCCTGGCTCACCCCCGAGGAGGCCAGGCAGATCCACCCTCTAAGGGGCCAGGTGGACCCCGTGCGGACCTTTGTGGAAAGCCTTTGAAGGAGGTTTGGATGAGCCAAACGGCGCTTTTCTTTCTTCACGTCCTCTCCCCCCTGCACGCGGGGACGGGGCAGGGCATCGGGGCCATAGACCTGCCCATCGCCCGGGAGAAGGCCACGGGCATCCCCTACCTGCCAGGAAGCTCCCTGAAAGGGGTCCTGCGGGACCAGGCCGCTTCCTGGGACCAGGACACCCGCTTCGCCGTCTTTGGGCCGGATACGGAGAGCGCCTCCGAGCACGCCGGGGCGGTGCAGGTGGGGGACGCCAAGCTCCTCTTGCTCCCGGTCCGGAGCCTCTACGGGGTCTTCGCCCTGGTCACGAGCCCCTACCTCCTGGAGCGCTTCTCCAGGGAGGCGCACATGGTGGGCCTTCGGGTTCCCGGGGTTCCCCAGGTCCCAGACGCCGAGCACGCCTTCCTCGCCTCGGCCAAGGGTTCCCGGGTCCTGGGGGATGGGGGTAAGGTCTACCTCGAGGACCTGGACCTTAAGGCCCGGGAGGAGGCGGAGGCCTGGGAGCAATGGCTCGCCGAGCGCCTCGAGGTCCCGGTGGAGGGCCGCCTGGCCGTGGTCCACGACGACCTCATGGGCTACCTCCTGGAAACGGCCACGGAGGTGGTGGCCCGCATCCGCCTGGACGACGAGACCAAGACCGTGGCCCGGGGAGCCCTCTGGTACGAGGAGAGCCTGCCCACGGAGAGCGTGCTCTATAGCCTCCTCCGGGCCGAGGCCTCCCGCAGGAAGGGGAAGGACCTCCCCGCCGAGGCGGTTTTCGCCCTGGTGAAGGGCCTCTTGGAAGGGGCGGTCCAGCTTGGGGGCAAGGCCACGGTGGGCCGGGGCCTTTGCGCCTTCAAGGTGGTGGGAGGGCAAGCATGAGGACGAGGGCCCAAAGGTGGGCGGAGGACGCCTACAACCGGGTGAAGGCCCGCGCCCAGGGGGACAAGGAGAAGGCCAAGAAGTACAAGGACATGGCCCTGAAGTTCCCCGTCCTGGTGCGCCAGGCGGGGCTTTCCCAGGCCCTGGCCTTCGTGGCCTCCCGGGGCGAGGAGGCCCACAAGAACCTCGTGGGGGACCTAGCCCAGACCCTGGGCCGCAAGGGCCTGGAGGCCCTCGCCCAGGAGGCCCGCCACGCCGAGCTCCTTGCCTACCTGCGCCTCACCCGGGAGGTCCTGGGGGCGGCGGAGTGGTATAAGCGCTTCGCCCAGGCGCTTATAGAGGACTGAGATGAACCCCTCTGAGACGAAAATAAGCCGAAGGGAAGCGCTCCGAGCGATTTCCCTTCCAATGGATAAGGAGCCCCACCGAGGCCTCTGGCTGGACAAGTTCCTGGAGTCCACCGAGAGGGAGGACACAGAGGCGAAGCGCTCCCTGGTGCGGGAGGTGGCGGGCATACCGGAGCCCGGGGAGTACGCGGCGTTTTTTGAGCGGTACCGCAAGGCGCTTACGGCCCTGGGCGCCGAGCTTTGCAAGGCCGAAACCCTCTCCCGCCTCGTGGTAGGGCTAGGGGGCGAGGGGGTGCTGGAAACGAGCCTCACCCTCCACCGGAGCTACGGAGTGCCCTACATTCCTGGTTCGGCCCTTAAGGGTCTGGCGAGCCGCTATGCCCACCTCTACCTCGAGGGCGAGGCCTGGCGGCGCGACCTAGCTAAGTTCCAGCGCGGCGAGGCCCAGGCCGCCCTCTTCGGCACCACGGAGGAGCAGGGCCTGGTGGTCTTCTTTGACGCCTTGCCTTTTCCCGGGAAGTGGCGCCTCCATCCCGACCTCCTCAACCCCCACCACCCCGCCTACTACCGGGGTGAGGCCGAGCCCCCGGCGGACTGGGACAGCCCCACCCCGGTCCCCTTCCTTTCCGCCACGGGCACCTTCCTCCTGGCCCTCGCCCCCGCTCCGGGCGTGGACCGGAAGGCGGCCCACCCCTGGCTTAGGGCCCTCTGGCAGATTCTCGCCTGGGCCCTAAGGGAGGAGGGGGTAGGGGCCAAGACCTCC
>ERZ511473.2346-NODE-2346-length-10128-cov-3.357576_pt1 | contig 10128 bp, 9 predicted proteins | sample MGYA00374947_ERZ511473 | MGnify/ENA primary metagenome ERZ511473 (study PRJEB26303, sample SAMN06343854) | sediment metagenome | isolation source: hot spring sediment | place: Canada: British Columbia | collected 2012-09-26 ... | reverse complement strand
GCGGGCTGCCCTGGGGGGGTGCAGGTGTGCAACCTGGCCTGGGTCTACACCACGCAGACGGGGCGGTGGCAGGCGAGTAACCCGGCGTTCAACCCGTCCACGCGGCTGTACCTGCCGCTGGTGTTGAAGGGGCCTTAGCTCCAGAGATGCTCCCTTGTGGGGGAGGGAGTGACCTTCCCCCTCTTAAGGGGATACAGGGTCCGGGCCGACACGCCTGTGCCAGACGGTGGCCTTCTCTTCTGTCAGGCGGAAGCCGAAGCGCTGGTACAGCCGCCGCGAGGCCCAGTTGTCCGCCTGCGTGTTTAACGTCACCGCGACCGCCCCGTGCCGTTTGAGCGCGGTCAAGGCAGCGACCAGCAGCCGTGTCCCGATCCCCCGCCTCTGCACCTCAGGGTGGGTCGCCAGGCGGCCAATATGCCCATACCTGCCATAGATGGAACTGAATTGATAGCCCACCGGCCTGCCCTCCAGCCAAGCGATGTCAAAGCTGACCACTTGGCGGTAGGCGGCGCGGAGCATGGCGGCGCTGTGCCGCCAGCGCGGCTCAAAGGCCGCTGCGTCCAGTGGGATAAGCGCAGCCAGGTCCTCCGGCTGCGCCGGGCGAATGTCCACGTCGCGGGCGCCCTGATCGGGGATGGGGCCATTCTCCCGGAGGTAGGTGATCACATCCACCAGGGGCTGAAAGCCCATATCGCGGAGCAGGGCCAGCAGCCACCGCTCCGGCCCTAATATATTTAGCTCCTGCGCCCCCAATTCACCCAGCGCGGCCAGCCCGGCCTCCACGAGCGCCGTGAAATCGCGCATGGGGCGGCCATCGGCCAGCGCGGCCAGCCGCACCCAGGCCGCCGGGGGCGGGTCCGGCGGGCAGGCCAGGCAGGCCACCAGCCAACGGTTGTGCTCGGCCACCAGATACGGGGCATCGCCCAGGTAATCGTCCGCTGTGCGCCAATCCGTATGCAGATGGATGCGCACCGGGCTGCGCAGCAGGAGACGTAAGGCCGGGCGGTCAGCCTCCACCGCCGGGCGCACCTGGGCCCGTTCCGGGCGAAAGATCATGGCTCTCCTATCCCCTAACAGACATCCTAGCACAATTTGCCCCTGGCGAAAAGAGCGGGTAAGCTTGATCCCATGCCCGCCGATGAACGCGCACCCTCCCCCCTTCAGCGCCGGCTGGTCCTGGCCTCGGCCTCACCCCGCCGGCGCGAACTGTTCGCCCGGCTCGGCCTGCCCTTTGAGCTACGTGCCGCTCAGGTGGATGAGACGCCCCAGCCAGGCGAGACCGCCGAGGCCTTCGTCCGCCGCCTCAGCCGCGAGAAAGCCCTGGCCGTCGCCGCCCAGGAGACGCCCGGCCCGATTATCCTGGCGGCGGACACCGCGGTCGTGCTGGATGGGGCCATCCTGGGCAAGCCCGCAGACGCAGACGAGGCCGCCGCCATGCTCCGCCGCCTGCGGGGCCGCACCCATACCGTCCTCACCGCGATCACCCTTCTGGACACCGCCACCGGCACGCTGATCACCGACCTGGTGACCACCAGCGTCACCATGCGCGATTACACCGATGCGGAAATCGCCGCCTATGTCGCCTCCGGCGATCCGCTGGATAAGGCCGGCGCTTACGCCATCCAACACCCCGACTTCCACCCGGTCGCAACCATAGAAGGCTCCTATACGAACGTCGTGGGGCTGCCATTGGACCAGGTGGTGGCAGCTCTGGAGCGCCTGGGGATTCTCGCGGCTCAGCAGCCCTGCGGTTAAAACCGCATCTTGGGGCTGTTGGCCGGGTGTCGGCCTGCGCTGGGCAAGGCATTGCCTTGCCCCTACGGCGTCCACGTCGGTAAATGCCCGGCTTTCGCCCAATAGACGCGACTTCTAGTCGCCAGCCCCTTGCCATGCGCTCCTGCTACGGTTAGAATTGAGCTTATGCCTGACACCATTATCGGCGTGGTCTCCGATCTGTTCTTCACCGTGAAGATTGAGGACGTGGCCCGCTCACTCGGCTACACCGTCATCTGGGCGCGGCCAGAGGACCGCTTCGCCGACCTCTTGGTGCAGCACCAGCCCGGCCTGATCATCGTGGATATAAGCGATCAAACGTTGCCCTGGCAGGAGTGGATTCTCCGCGCCAAAGTGGACCCGGCCACGCGCCGTATCCCGGTGTTGGGCTTCGGTTCCCATGTGGACGTGGCCACCCGTGATCGCGCCCTGGCTCTCGGCTTTGATGAAGTCCTGCCGCGCTCGCGCTTCGTCGCCGAGTTGCCGGAACTGATCGCCAGACATGCGCAGGTCATGCGCCCGGATGAACGGGCTCTACTGGCGCAGCAATGCGCTGAGCCTTTGCCGCCCCCGGCGGTCCAGGGGCTGGAGCAGTTCAATCGCGGCGCGTATTTTGAGGCTCACGAAACCCTGGAACACGCCTGGCAGGCCGAAACCGGGCCGGTGCGCGACCTGTACCGCGCCGTGTTGCAAATCGCCGTCGCCTATCACCATGTCACCCGGCGCAACTATGCCGGCGCGCTCAAAATGTTCCGGCGCAGCCGCCAGTGGTTCAACCGCCTGCCCCCCGATACCTGCCAGGGGATTGACCTGGCCCGACTTCGCGCCGATGCCGAGCGCGTGGAGGCCGCCGTGCGCGCCCTCGGCCCAGAACGCATCGGCGAGATCGATCTCACACTCTTGAAGCCCGTGAACTATGAACGGCGGTAGGGGCGCAGGGCCGTGCACCCCTGCAGGGCAACCCTGGTGGTTGCCCCTACACCGCCACTTACTGAGGACTGCTCATGCCTGAATTGCCCGAGGTTGAGATCATTGTTCGTGGCCTGAGGGGGGCACTGATCGGGCGCACGATCACCGGCGTGCGCGTGGATTGGCCGCGCTCGCTCGCTACCCATTCGGTGGATGGGCTGCGCACTGAGCTTGTGGGCCAGCGCATTGCGGGCCTCCGCCGCCGCGCCAAGTACCTGATCGTTGACCTGTCCGGCGGTGGCGCGCTCCTGATCCATCTGCGGATGACCGGGCAGTTGTCCCTCGTCCCGGCGGACAGGCCCCCCGGCCCCTATGACCGCGTGACCTTTGACCTGGACAATGGACAGCAATTGCGCTTCTCGGACAGGCGCAAGCTGGGCCGGCTCTATCTCGTGGCGGATGCGGATCGGGTGGTGGGCCGGTTGGGGCCGGAGCCGCTCTCCGAGGCATTCACGCCGGCCGTGCTGCGCGAACGCCTGGCGGGGCGCTCGCGCCAGCTTAAGCCCTTGCTGCTGGACCAGACCTTCATCGCCGGTGTGGGTAACATCTACGCCAACGAAGCGCTGTGGCTGGCCGGCCTCAGCCCCCGGCGGCGGTCAGATACGCTTAACGAGGCGGAAGTGGAGCGGCTATATCAGGGCATTACGGAGGCGCTCAGGCGCGGCCTGGCGCACGGCGGGACGACGATTGACGCTTACCGCCAGGCGGATGGCAGTATCGGCAGCTATCAAGAGGCGTTCCTCGTGCATGGCCGTGCCGACCAGCCCTGCCCCCGTTGCGGCACGCCCATCCGCCGCACCGTGATCGGTCAACGCAGCGCGTACTACTGCCCGAACTGCCAGACGTGAAGCTTCCCCTCCCGCTCTACCAATCGCCCCATTGGCACGCGCACGTCGTGCTCAAAGATGAGCAGGGCATTGTGCTCCAGCGCCCAACGCTGCCAGGAGCGCTTGGTTTCCAGGTTCTCCAGCGGCTCCACATCGTAGGCCGTGAGCCAGGCCAGCCGCTCAAAGTGCACGGCGAACGAGGCCATGTCCGCCACATAGAGCACGGGGTCGCCACCTGTTTCCAGGACAACGGACTGGTGGGCACGGGTGTGGCCGCGTGTGATCACCGTGCGCACCTCCGAGGTCACCCGCGTGTCCCCGTTGAGCAGGCGAAGCTGGCCGCTGGCCTCCAGGGGGCGGAAATTGGCCGCGATATAGGTCGCCCGCGTGCGTTCGTTGGGGAAACACGCTTCGGCATATTCCAGCCGCTGCACCCAATATTCGGCGTTGGGGAAGGTGGCCACCGGTTGCCCGTCTTGAAGGCAGGTGTTGCCGCCACAATGATCGGCGTGAAGATGCGTGTTGATCACGATGTCCACATCGGCGGGGCTTACCCCCAATCGTGCCAGCGCCTGCAACAGTCCCCCTTCGGGCCGTTCCAGGTTCCACTGGGCGCGCTCCTCTGCGGTGAATTTATCGCCCATACCGGTATCCACCAGGATGGTCTTGCCCTGAGAGCGCACCAGCAGGCAATGGAGCGCAAAAGGGACACGGTTGAGCGCGTCGGGCTGGATCACTTTCTCCCACAGCACTTTGGGCACCAGCCCAAACGCGCCTCCGGCATCCCCCCAGAAGACGCCGTCGCTAACCAGGTGGAATTCAAAGTCGGACATCAGTCTCCTGAGCGCCTGGTGCCGGGCAGCCCCCGCTGCTTGTGACCCCTTCGGCGATGTGCCTCGCCCGCGATTGGCTCAGGCGACGGGCCTGGGCCTGACAGTCCTGCGCGCGTTGTGCCTCCCCCAGGCAGGCAAACGCCCCCGCCAGGGCCAGAACCCCCTGGCGCACCTCATCTTCCTCTTCGCTGTAGGGGAGATCCCCCTGCCAGGCGGCCCATACGGCCTGGGCCACCTGCCGGGCCTCCTCCGATGGCGGGGTATGGAGCCGCGCCAACGCTTCCGCCAGCCGCGCCTGGCTGGCCTGGGCCAGGGCCGTCAGGCCGAGTGCAGCGCGCACCTGGGCCGCCTCGCGCCAACAACTGGCAGCGGCGACGGGGTTGCCCTCATCCCAGGCCAATTGGCCCAGATGGTGCAGGCTGGAGGCCGCCAACCGCCGGTCGCCCGTGTGCCAGGCCAGGTGGTGCACTTCCTCCAGGGTGTGCCGGGCGGCGGCATAATCGCCCTGCTCGCGCATCAAGTTGCCCAGGTAGTCCATCGCCCAGGTCTCCAGGCGGCGCAGGCCCAGTTGCCGAGCCTGCCCCCGGGCCTGCTCCCAGCACTGGCCTGCCCGCGCCTGGTCACCCATATGCCAGGCCAGCAGCCCCTGCCCGATGAGCAGCCAGATCCATCCCTCCTGGTCGCCGACGGCCTCATACAGGGAGGATGCCTGGCGCTGGTGGGCCAACGCCGCCGCATAATCACCCTGGAAGAGCGCCGCAAATGCCAGGCCGCTTATGTGGGCAGCCTCGCCCCGGCGATAGCCGATCGCCCGGCACAGCGCCAACCCCTCTTCGTAGTATGTCTGGGCCAGCGTGGTTCGGCCCATGAACAGATAGAGCGCGCCCAGACTGCGCAGGCTCTCCGCCTGGCCGATGCGGTCGGCCAGGGCCTGGCAGAGCGCCAGAGCCTCCTCGTGATATGCCTGCGCTGTAGCGTACTCGCCGATCTGGCGCAACAGGTTACCCAGGTGGTTGAGCGTGAGGGCCTTGCCGCGACGGTCGTCTATCTCTTGCCACAGGGTCAGGGCCTGCTCATAGGTGTCGCGGGCAGCGCGGTAATCCCCCTGGCGGTAAGCGGCCAGCCCCAGGTCGTGCAGGCTCTGGGCCTCACCGCGCCGGTCGCCCACGCGCTGGAAGAACATCAGGGCGTTCTGGGCGGCGCGGGCCGAGGCCGCATGGTCGCTGATCTCCTCATAGAAGTCCGCCCAGCGGGCGTACACCTGGGCCTGCCGGTGGGGGTCATTCAACGCCTGAGCCAACGCCTGCAACGCTTCCAGGTCGGCGCGCTGCGCTTCGCGCCGGCCCAAAAGCTCCCATACCCCAACGCGAGCCGTGAGGAGGTCAAAGCGTAGGGGCCGGGAAGGGGCGTCGTCCCCACGCGCCTCCAGGAGCGTCAAGGCCCGGCCATAATAGTCCAAGGCCTCGGCATTGGCGTAGCGCGTCGCCGCCTGATCGCCGGCACACTTCAAATAGGTGAGGGCGCGCTCGCGGGCGCCGCCCCGCTCAAAGTGATAGGCCAGTTCGCCCGCCGCCGCCTCGCCATAGCGGGCGAGCATGGCTTCGCCCACCCAACGATGGAGCGCCTCGCGCCAGGCGCGGGGCAGGCCCGCATAGACGGTCTCCTGCACCAGGTGGTGGCTGAAGGCATGGTCGCGGCGCTGGGGGCCGTTCTGCTCGTGCACCAGTCCGCGTTCCAGCAACTCTTCCAGCGCCCGCAGCACCCGCTCCTCTTTCCAGTCCAGCGCCGTCCGCACCACCGCCAGGTCAAACTCGCGCCCGGCCACAGCCGCACAACTCAGCAGGACACGCGCATTTTCGCTCAGGCGATCCAGGCGCGCAGAAATCGCCTCGCGGACGCTATCGGGCAGGGAGAGGGCGGGCTTTTCGCCCGCCTGGATCGCCTCAATCCAGGGGCCGGCCCAACGCCCACCCCGCTGGACCAGTTGACCGGTCTCCTCCAGATGCCGGATCAACTCCAACAGAAAGAAGGGATTGCCTTCGCTCTCGGCATACAGGGTGCGCGCCGGCCCAACAGCGGCCTCGCTCAGGCCGGAGAGCGCTTCCACCAGCGCCTGGACAGTATCGCCAGCGAGCGGTTGCAGCAGGAGGGGAGCATTTCCACCCTCCCGCCGCAAGACGCGGATCAGGTCGCGCAGGGGATGGCCCAGCCCCACCTCCTCCTGTCGATAGCTGCCTACCACCAGGATGGGGGCGGCATGGATATGGCGAGCCAGGACGTGCAGCCAGGTGAGTGTGGACTCCGTCGCCCAGTGCAGGTCCTCCAGCAGAACCAGCAGGGGCTGCTGATAGGACAGGCCCAACAAGCAGCGGCACAACCCCTCCGCCAGTTGAGATTGCTCCTGTTCCGAGCGTGGCGGGGCCAGTTCGGGCAAGTCGGGGCGGCGCTGGCGCAACTCCGGGATCAAGTGCGCGGCGGCGGCCAGCCACAGCGGCGGCAGGTGGCTCAGCGCCAGTTGGGGCAAAAGGGCCTGGAAGATCTCCACAGCGGGCTGATAGGGCAGGGCGCGCTCAAAGGCGTAGCAATGTCCCCAGAGCACAGGCGCTCCACTGCGGCGGACATGGGCCGCCAACTCGTGCAACAGGCGGGTCTTGCCCACCCCGGCCTCGCCGCCGACCAGGATAAGATTACCGGAGCGCAACACCGCCTGGCGCCAGGCCCCCAGCAGGCGTTGCATCTCTGCCTCGCGCCCGACGAAGGGGACAGCCGTCCGTCTTCCATCGTCCGTTGTCCGTTGTCCCTCAGGGGCGATGACCCTGCCTGCATTCAGGGTGGGCGTGAGCAGGGGGCGGTCCAGACCGATCAGATGAGGTGAGGCAAACCACGACTCCGTCAGCGACTCCGTGCGCAAGATGAGATCACGCAGCGCCACCGTATCCGGCATCGGCTCCACCCCCAACTCCTCGCGCAACAGACGCCGACAGGCCTCAAACTGGCGCAAGGCCGCCGGGCGGTTGCCGCTGGCATAATACAGGGCAATAAGCAGGCGATGGGCCTCCTCGTTGAGCGGATCATGAAGAACCAGCCGCTGCGCCCACTGAATCGTCGCCGGCCAATCCCCGCGCGCCTGGCTGAACATCACCAGCCGGGCGAGCGCACGCGCATAAGAGCGGCGCAGGCGTTCGCGTTCCAACACCAGCCAGCTCTCGCTCAAATCGGGCAGGAGATCGGCGGAGGCCAGCTCTACGGCGGCTTTCAATTCCGCCTCCCCCTGCGTCAGGCCATCCTCAAACGCCCAGACATCCACCCACAACTCCGCCTGGGCATTCAAGCGGACCTCTTCCGTTTGCGCGATGAACCAGCCGCCATCAGGGGCAGGCGGCAACCAACGGCGCAGCAGGTACAGATGCCGCCGCAGGTGGGCACGGGCTTCATCTTCAGGGTTATCCGGCCAAAAGCTGAACGCGAGTTGATCGCGCAGGGCCGGGCGGTGGCGGTGCAACAGCAGAAGGTAGGCCCACAGCGCCTGCAGGCGAGGTCGGCGCAAGGCAGGCAAAGGCTGGCCTTGCCAGGTGACCTGAAGCGGGCCAAACAGGTAGACGCGCAGAGTCATGAAACTTACCCCGATCGGCTCCCTCCACCTCCTCCCTGCCCCCCTCAGGAAAGAGGCGTGTACCCCTGGCCGATCCTCACCATGGCCGCTGCTTGGGTTGGGTCAAGCAGGCCCAGTATAACACAAACGTTACAAAAATGCGAATAATCCGTTAAAGGGACTCTTACAAATCAGAACTGATCCTGATACAGTTCCGGTTTCAGCACGCCGATAAAGGGCAGGTTGCGGTACTTCTCGCCGAAGTCCAGCCCGTAGCCGACGACGAACTTATTAGGGATCTCAAAGCCGACATATTGGACGGGCACATCCACCTGGCGTCGTGCCGGTTTGCTCAGCAGCGTACAGATGCGCAGGCTGGCAGGGGCGCGCGCGCTCAACATGCGCACCATATAATCTAGCGTATGACCGCTGTCAATAATATCCTCAACGATGAGCACATGCCGCCCCTCAATGGGCCGGTCCAGGTCCATCAGGATGCGCACGATACCGGTGGTCTGCGTGGCGGCACCATAGCTGGAGGTGGCCATGAAATCCACCTCATGGGGGAAGGTCAGATGGCGCGTCAGGTCGGCCAGGAACACGAACGCGCCCTTGAGGACACACACCAGCAGCGGGTTATCCACATCGCGGTAATCGGCGTTGATCTGCGCCCCCAGTTCGGCGATACGCGCCTGGATCGTCTGTGCATCTATCAGGATTTCAGCGATGTCCTCTTCCAGCATGACCTTTCTACCTCTGGTCGGCAGTCGCCAGGCCGGGCAGGATGATTCTGGCGACTGCACGGGCGACTCAGCGAGTTGCCCCTACTCCTGCTCAAAGCCGGGCAGCGGATAGATCTTCTCCACCGTCGTCTTAGGCCGGTTGGGCACAACGTGATGCTGGCGGCAGCGCGCCTCGTACACCTCGGCGGCACCGACCAGGATCACCGGGTCGTCATAGGCGGCGGGCCGGCCATTGATCAGGCGTTGGGTGCGGCTGGCCGGGGCGCCGCAGACGACGCAAATGGCCTGGAGCTTGTCCACGTGCTCGGCCCGCGCCAGGAGCTGCGGCATCGGCCCAAAGGGTTCCCCCCGAAAGTCCAGGTCCAGCCCGGCCACGATCACCCGCAGCCCCCGGTCGGCCAGCGCCTCACATACGGCCACAATTTCGGGGTCAAAGAACTGCGCCTCATCAATCGCCACTACATCTGTGTTGGCCTCAAGCTGCTCCAGGATGTCATGGGAGTGTTCCACCGGCGTGGCCTCCCACTGCATCCCATTGTGGGAATGCACGCGTTTGGGGCTGTAGCGGATGTCTATATGGGGCTTGAACACCTGCACCTTCTGCCGGGCGATCTGCGCCCGGCGCACGCGCCGGATCAACTCCTCGGTCTTGCCGCTGAACATGGAGCCACAGATGACTTCAATGGAGCCACTCATAGATAGGGTCACGCTACCCCCCTAATTTCACCGTAGAGAGCGCAAAGACCGCAGGGGATGCTCTCATTCCTGCTCCTGCTCTGCACTCTCTGCGGTCCCTGCGGTAAACTAAATCGGCCTGAAATAGAGAATGTCTGTGATCGCGCCCTCACGTTCGTGAGGCGGTTTCCACACCGCCTGGACACGCATCCCGGTGTGCACGGCCTGCGGGTCCACCTCACCCAGCAGATGGAGAATGCCGCAAGGCGGGTGGGTGCCGTCCAGGTCAATCACCGCCGGGATCTCCGGCTGCTCCAACCGCCGCACGTCCCAGGAGACGTGCGCCAGCGAAAATGTATTCACCGTGCCGGTGTCCTGCACGGGCACCCAGTCGTCCATCGGCCTGAAGCACAGTTCGCAGAAGATGCGCGGCGGGACAACGGTGCGGCGGCAGTTCCGGCAATGGACACCTAGAATACGCCCGTTCTTGAGTTCGGCCAGGTAGCGGCCAATGGCTACGCCGGTGTCCCAGGCGTACTCGGCGCGCGGGTCCCAGGTGACGGTCAGGACGCGCCCCTCACGGATGTCGTTCAGCTCAATAGGCGTGCCGCGTGGGTTGAAAGGGGGAGTGGGTTGATCGGTCATGCTGCCTCCATGTTATCTGAGGACTGATCTCAGATGCCCACAATCACCACTGTGCCCACCTGCATCAGATC
>ERZ511473.2345-NODE-2345-length-10129-cov-2.941902_pt1 | contig 10129 bp, 9 predicted proteins | sample MGYA00374947_ERZ511473 | MGnify/ENA primary metagenome ERZ511473 (study PRJEB26303, sample SAMN06343854) | sediment metagenome | isolation source: hot spring sediment | place: Canada: British Columbia | collected 2012-09-26 ... | reverse complement strand
TCGGGACCCCTTCCATGCCTACCGGAGAAGGGCGAGAAGGGCCTCCTTGGGAATGGCCCCCTCCCTCAAGACCTCCCCCGTGCGCAGGTCCACCACGCTGGAGGCCAGCCCCCCCGCCTCCCCGGGAAAGACGAAGTCCACGGGGAAGGCCCGGGCCTCGGCCTCGGTGCGCACCGGGGGCTCACCGCTCCGGTTCAGGCTCGTGGCGGCCGCGTGCCCCCCCACGCGGCGGAGGAGCTCCCGGAGGAGGGCGTGGTCCGGCATCCTGAGGCCCACGGAGCCGTCCTTGCTGATCCAGGGGGGTATGGCCTTCCCCGGGACCACCACGGTCAGCCCCCCGGGCCAGAAGGCCCGGACGAGGCGGAGGAACCTTTCCTCCAGGGGTCCGGGCGCCGCGAGCTTAAGGGCGTCCTCGTGGTCCGCCACCAGGACCTGGAGGGGCTTGTCCTCCTGCCTTCCCTTTAGGGTGTAGATCCTCTTGCAGGCGGCCTCGTGCTCCATGAGGGCCATCACCCCGAAGACCGTGTCGGTGGGAAAGGCCACCAGCCCCCCCTTCCGCAAGACCTCCACCGCCTGGGCCAGCGCCTTCTGGTATACTTCTTCCATGCCGATCTACCAGTATAAGGCCCGGGACCGCCAGGGCCGCCTGGTGGAGGCCACCGTGGAGGCCGAGGACCTGCGCACCGCGGCGCGGCTCCTCCGCGACCGGGGGCTCTTCGTGGCCGAGATCAAAGAGCCTGGGCGGGGCCTGCAGGCCGAGGTGCGCCTCCCCGTCCTGGAAAGGGCCCCCGGCCTTAAGGACCTCGCCATCTTCTCCCGGCAGCTCGCCACCATGCTGGGGGCGGGCCTCACCCTCCTCCAGTCCCTGGCCATCCTGGAGCGGCAGACGGAGAACAAGAAGTTCCGGGAAATCCTCAAGGAGGTGCGCACGGACATAGAGGGGGGGATGGCCTTCTCCGAGGCCCTCGCCAAGCACAAGCTCTTCTCCCGCCTCTATGTGAACCTGGTGCGGGCCGGGGAGACCTCCGGGGGCCTGGACGTGATCCTGGACCGCCTGGCGAGCTTCCTGGAAAAGGAGCTGGAGCTAAGGGGCAAGATCCGGAGCGCCATGACCTACCCGGTCATCGTCTTCGTCTTCGCCGTGGGCGTGGCCTACTTCCTCCTCACCGGGATCGTGCCCCAGTTCGCCCAGATCCTCACCGATTTGGGCTCGGAGCTCCCCCTCCTCACCCGCTTCCTCATCGCCGTCTCCAACTTCCTCCGGGCGGCCACCCTGCCCCTTCTCCTCCTCCTCCTGGTCCTCTTCTTCGCCTACCGCTGGTACTACGGCACCCCCCAGGGGCGCCGCGTCGTTGACCGCATCAAGCTCCGCCTCCCCGTCTTCGGCAGCCTGAACCGCAAGACGGCGGTGGCCCGCTTCTCCCGCACCCTGGCCCTCCTCCTCTCCAGCGGCGTGAACGTCGTGGAGTCTTTGGACATCGCCAAGGGCACCGCGGGCAACGCTGTGGTGGAGGACATCCTGAATGGGGCCAAGCTCAGGATCCAGCAGGGGGACCCCCTGAACCTCAGCCTGGCCCAGCACCCCTTCGTCTTCCCCCCCATGGTGAGCTCCATGGTGGCCATCGGGGAGGAGACGGGAGCCCTGGACACCATGCTTTCCAAGATCGCCGACTTCTACGAGCGGGAGGTGGACGAGGCGGTGGCTAGCCTCACCGCGGCCATCGAGCCCCTCATGATCATCTTCCTGGGCGTCATCGTGGGGATGATCGTGGCCGGGATGTTCCTGCCCCTCTTCAAGATCATCGGGACCCTTTCAGCGCAATAAGCCTCTCCGCCACCTCCGGGGGGACCGGCATCACGGAAAGCCGGTTCCCCCTCTTTACCAAGGGGTGGTCCGGGGGAAAGAGGGGTTTGAGCTCGGCGAGGGGGACGAGGGGCCAGGCCTCCACGAAGGCCACCTCCACGGTGTACCAGCGGGGCTTCTCGGGCGTGGCCCTGGGGTCGTAGTAGGGGCTTCGCGGGTCAAACTGGGTGGGGTCGGGGAGGAGGGTTCGCACCACCCGGCACAGCCCGGCGATCCCCGGTGGGCTTGCGCTGGAGTGGTAGAAGAAGCAGAGGTCGCCCTCTTCCATCCGCATCAGGTAGTTCCGGGCCTGGTAGTTCCGGACCCCGTCCCAGACCGCCCGTCCCTCCTGCTTCAGGTCCTCAATGCTGTAGACCTCGGGCTCAGACTTCAAGATCCAGTAGGCCACGCCCCGAGTCTAAAGGGGGGTTTAGCCTGGCGTCATGGGTCCGGGCGGGCTAGGGAGGAAGATGGGGGCATGCGTTCCCTGGTTCCCCTCTTGGCCCTGGCCCTCGCGGCCTGCACGGTGACCGTTTCCTTCGTTCCTCCTACCATCCAGAACCTCTGGACCCAGGACCGCTACTGTACCTACAAGACCACGCGGGTGGACTTCAGCTTTGACTTCTCCGGGGTCCTCACCCGTCTGGACGTCTACCTCCTGGACGACGGCCAGACCCCCGACCAGGCCCGCCCCGGCCAAAAGGTGGCGAGCCTGGCCACCCTTATCCTGGGCCAGGGCCGGGCCACGGGTTACGTGGACGTGACCCCGCGCCAGACCCAGCAGGCTCTGAGCCCCCAGGGGATCATCGTGGAGCCGGTGAGGAACAAGCGCCTCTGGGTGCAGGGCTTCAACGTGAACGCGCCCTCGGAGTTCGTGAGGAGTTCCGTGGTCATGGTCCCCGACGGCACGGAGGCCTGCGACCCCCTGAAAACGGCCCCCTGAACCTCTGCTACCCTGAGGGCGTGCCGGCCCGGCTTGGCCTAACCCGGGAGCTTGCCTCCGAGCTCAAGGCCCTTTTCGGCGGGAGGGTCCTCCTCGCCCCGGCGGAGAGGGCCCCCTACCGCTACGACGCCCTCCTGATGGGGGAGACGCCCTTGGCCGTGGTCCTCCCAAGGTCCACGGCGGAGGTGCAGGCCCTCGTGCGCCTAAGCCGGAAGTACGGGGTGCCCCTCGTCCCCCGCGGGGCGGGGAGCGGGCTTTCCGGGGGGTCGGTGCCCCGGGGAGAGACCCTCGTGGTGGCCTTTACCCGCATGGCCCGCCTCGAGGTGGAGCCCCACACCCAGACCGCCTGGGCCGAGCCCGGGGTGCCCACGGCCCGGGTCTCGGAGGCGGCGCGGCCCTTCGGCCTCTTCTACCCCCCTGACCCCGCCTCCTACCGGACGAGCACCTTGGGGGGCAACCTGGCGGAGAACGCCGGGGGGCCCCTCTGCTTCAAGTACGGGGTCACAGGCGACTACGTCCTGGAGCTGGAGTGGGTGGACGCCTCGGGGGAGGTCCACCGCGAGGCCCGAGCCGCCTACGATCTTCCGGGCCTTCTCATCGGCTCGGAGGGCACCCTGGGCCTCATCACGGGGGCCAGGCTCAGGCTTCTCCCCCTCCCCCGGCACCGGGCCACCCTCATGGCCCTCTTCCCCGGGGTGGAGGCCCTGGCGGCGGCGGTCTCCAGGGCCATCGCCTCGGGGGCCGTGCCCGCCAGGCTGGAGTTTCTGGACCGGAGCGCGGTGAGCGCCGTGGAGGACTATCTGGGCATGGGCCTTCCCCGGGATAGGGCCCTCCTCCTGGCCGAGACGGACGGGGACGACCGGGAGCTCGTGGAGGAGGAGCTTTCCCTGGTGGAGAGGACCGCCCTGGAGCTTGGGGCCGAGGTGCGGAGGGCCCGGGACGAGGGGGAGGCCGAGGCCCTCTGGCGGGCGAGGCGGGCGGTGAGCCCCGCTTTGGGCCGCCTCCGCCCCAAGCGGGTCAACGAGGACATCGCCGTGCCCCGCTCCGCCCTGCCCCGGGTGGTGGGGGAGATTGAGGCCCTGGGGCGGGCCTTCGGGCTCCTCGTGGTCCAGTTCGGCCACATCGGGGACGGGAACCTCCACCCCAACATCCTCTTTGACCCCAGGAGGGAAAGCGAGGAGAAGGTGTGGGAGCTCGCCCACGAGATCGCCCGGGTGGCGCTAAGGCACGGGGGGGTCCTTTCCGGGGAGCACGGCATCGGCCTCACGAAGCGCCCCTTCATGGAGGAGGCCCTGGACCCCGGGACCCTTTCCGCCTTGAGGGCCATCAAGGAGGCCTTGGACCCCGGGGGCCTGCTGAACCCGGGAAAGGTTCTGCCCTAGCCGGTCGGTTTTCACAGCCCGTTCAAGCCCGTGGACGAAGAATGGTCCCATGGACCGCATGGCCCGCCTCCTCTACGGGGTGGCCTGGCTGGGCCTCCCCTTGGCCATGGCGCTCCAGCTCTTCTCCCTGCCCCTGGAGGGGCCCCTTTTCTGGGCCTACGCCCTTTTCGCCCTCCTCTTCCTCGCGGCCCTGAATCGGGGGCCGAGGGGCGCTCCCAGGCTCTTGGTCCACACCCTGGGGGCCTACCTCCTCTTTGAGCTCTGGCGCGCCGGGGCCCGGTGGCCCGTGGTGGGCTTCTGGACCCCGGCCCTCTACCTCCTCGCCGCCTTCGCTTACCCCCCGTCCTGGGCCCTGCGCCTGGGGGGGCTTTGGGCCTTGGCGCTCGTCCTCGCCCCCTTGGCCTACGGGAGGGGGGTGGGCTTCTTCTACGGCCACTTCGCCCTGAGCCAGGCCGTGCTCCTCGCCCTCACCCTCCTCCTCGCCCGCTTCCGGGAGCTTCACGGCCAGGTGCGCTTCTGGCGGGAAAAGGCCCTCACCTGCCCCCTCACCGGGCTTCCCAACCGGCGGGCCTTGGAGATGGCCCTGGAGCGGGAGGCGGCCCGGGTGGACCGGGGGGAGAGGCCCTTCAGCCTGGTCCTTCTGGACCTGGACGACTTCAAGCGGTGGAACGACGAGAGGGGCCACCCCGAGGGGGACCGGCTCCTTAGGGAGGTGGCCCGCTTCCTGGTGGCCCAGGTGCGCCAGGGGGATCTGGTGGGGCGGTGGGGCGGGGAGGAGTTCGCCCTTCTGCTCCCGGCCACCGGGCCCCGGGAGGCCCTGGCCATCGCCGAGCGCCTCCGCCAGGGCCTGAGGGCGCTGGGGATCACGGGCAGCTTCGGGGTGGCCGCCTACCGGGGCGGCCTTCAGGACCTGTACCGCCGGGCCGACGAGGCCCTCTACCGGGCCAAGGCCCTGGGCAAGGACCGGGTGGCCCAGGCGGACTGAGGGCCGGGCCTTAGGGTCGCTAGGGCAGGCGGTAGCCCGCCTGGACCAAGACCCGCCTCGCCTCCTCCCGCTCCTTTCGGGTGGCGAAGGAGAGGCGGATGGCCCCCGCGGCCTCCCGGATGGTGAGGACCTCGATGTCCTTGATGTTCACCCCGGCCTCGCCGAGGGCGGTGGCGATCCGGGCGATCTCCCCAGGGCGGTCCGGCACCTGGACCACCAGGTCGTGCATCTCGGGGAGGAGGCTCCGCCGGACGATGGGGAGGCTGTCCCGGGTGCGTTTGGCCTCCTCGGCCGCCCGGAGGAGGGCCTCCGGGGCCTCAAGAAGCTCCTCAAGCTCCAGGAGGAGACTCCTCAGCTCCTCTATGGCCCCTTTGAGGGCCTCCTTGTTCTCCACCACCATGTCCCGGCTCATCCTGGGGGATCCCGAGGCCACCCGGGTGAGGTCGCGGAAGCCCCCCGCCGCCAGGAACATGAGGAGGTCCCGGTGGGGGCTTCGCGCCACCATCCGGTTCAGGGCGAGGGCCAGGAGGTAGGGGAGGTGGGAGACCCGGGCCACGAGCTCGTCGTGGAGGAGGGGGGAGACCTCGAGGGGGTAGGCCCCCAGGGCCTCCACGAGCCTCCGGACGCCCTCCCTGGCCTTGGGGCTCGTCTTCTCCGTGGGGGTGAGCACCCAGACGGCGTTCTCCAGGAGCCCCGCGTGGGCGTGCTCCACCCCGGCCTTTTCGCTTCCCGCCATGGGGTGGCCCCCCAGGTAGTGGGGGAGGAGGCCCTCCAGGAGGGCCACCGCCTTCCCCTTAACGCTCCCCACGTCGGTCCAGAGGCTCTCGGGGTGGGCGAGGGGAGAGAGGGCCTCCCCCAGGGCGGGCAGGGCCCCCACGGGGGCGGCGAGGACCCCGAGGTCAAGCTCCCCCACCCAGGGGCCGAGCTCGGCGTGGACCCGGTCCGCCGCTCCCAGGAAGAGGGCCTTCTCCTGCCTGGCCCGCTCTATGTCCCCCTTGAGGCGCCGAAGCTCCTCGGCGGCCTCGCGGAGGATCTGGTCCTTGGCGGCCAGGGCCTCCTTGCGGAGGAGCTCCGCCTCCTTTTCCGCCTGGGCCTTGAGCTCCCGGGCGATCCTCTCCGCGGCCACCACCGCCCGTTTGAGCTCCCCCTCCGCCTCCTTGAGGCGGGCGTTCTCCTCCTCCAGGGCCCGGAGCCTCTCCTTCAGGGCCTCGCTCTCCCGGAGGAGGCCCTCCATCACCTCGGCCACCTGGGCCAGGTAGGCCCGCACCGCCCCCTTCTGGTAGCCGCGAAGGCCCGTGGGGAACTCCTGGTAGCGCACGTCCAAAGGGGTCAGGTCCATGCGCCTCCTAGTCTACAAAAAGGGCCCGCCCGATCCGGACCAGGGTGGCCCCCTCCTCCACCGCCCAGGGGTAGTCCTCGGACATGCCCATGGAACGCTCGGGAAGGCCGAACCGGTCGGCGAGCTCGGAGAGCCTGCGGAAGAGGGGCCGCACCAGGCCCTCGGGGCCCACGGGGGGCACGGTCATGAGGCCCAGCACCTCGAGGTGGGGCATCTCCCGCACCCGGGCCAGGGCCTCGGGAAGCGCCTCCTCCAGAAAGCCGTGCTTCTGCGGCTCCCGGCCGAGGTTCACCTCCAAGAGCACCCGAAGCCGCACCCCCTCCCGCGCGCCCACCCTCTCCAGAGCCTCCGCCAAGCGCAGGGAGTCCAGGGAGTGGACGAGGGCAAACCTCGGGGCAAACTTGGCCTTGTTGCGCTGGAGAGGCCCCACCAGGTGCCACTCGGCCTCCAGCGCCACCATCTTCTTGAGGGCCTCCTGAACCCGGCTCTCCCCCAGGGGGAAGGCCCCGTAGCGGAGGACCCGTTCCCGGATCTCCTCCACCGAGCGTCCCTTGGTCACCGCCACCAGGCGGACCTCTTCCGGGCGCCGCCCCGCGCGGCGGCAGGCCCTCTCTATGCCCTCCAGGACCTGGGGAAGCCCCATCCTACAGCGCGGCGAGAATCCCCCGCACGAGGCGGCGGAAGACGGGCCCCGTCTCGGCCGCCACCCGGAGCACCTCCTCCTCCGTGGCGTGGTGCTCCCGCTCGGGCACGGCCATGTCCGTGAGGGTGGAAAGCCCCAGGACCCGGGCCCCCAGGTGGCGGAGGGCGATGACCTCGGGCACCGTGGACATGCCGATGGCGTCGGCCCCGAGCTCCCGGAGCATCTTGAGCTCGGCGCGGCTGGCGAAGGAGGGCCCCAAGAACCAGGCGTAGACCCCCTCAAAGAGGTGGAGGTCCTGGGCCCGGGCCACCTTGCGGGCGAGCTCCATGAGCCCCGGGTCGTAGGCGCCGAACATCACGGGGAAACGGGGGCCCAGGCGCTCGTCGTTGGGGCCCCGCAGGGGGTTCACCCCCGAGGGGTTCAGGTAGTCCAGGTGGAGCATGATCCCCCCGGCCCGGAAGCGGGGGTTGAGCCCCCCGGCCGCCGAGGTGAGGAGGAAGGTCCGCGCTCCCAGGAAGAAGCCCACCCGCACGGGGAAGACCACCTCCTCCGCGGAGTAGCCCTCGTAGTAGTGGACCCGGCCCTGGTAGACCAGAACCCGCTTCCCCTCCAGCCAGCCGAGGACCAGCCTCCCCGCGTGCCCGGGAGCGGTGGAAAGGGGGAAGTGGGGGATCTCCCCGTAGGGGATCGCCGCCACCTGCTCCACCTCCTCGGCCAAGGGCCCAAGCCCCGAGCCCAGGACGAGCCCCACCTCGGGGGTGAAGTCCGCCTGGGCGCGGACGTGGGCCACCGCCTCCTGGATCCTCTCGTAGACGCCCATGCCCTAGATTCTACTCTCACCGCACCTTCACCCCTTCCCGGTATGCTTTTCGCCATGAGGCGCCTGTTGGCCCTTTTCCTGTTCGGCGCGCTGGCCCTCGCCGCCCCCATCCGCCAGGTGGTGGTGGAGGGCGGGGACCCGGTCCTCCAGGCCCTGGCCCGGGCCGCCCTCCCCTTTGGGGAGGGGGACGAGCCCGGCGACCTCGAGGCCGCGAGGAAGGCCATCCTGGAGACCGGTTACTTCCGCGACGCCAGGCTTTTCCTGGAAGGGGACGTCCTCAAGGTGGTCCTCACCCCCTATCCCCCCATCGCCGAGGTGAGGGTGGAGGCCAAGGCCTTCCCGGAGGAGAACCTCCTGCGCTTCCTCGAGGAGAACTACGCCCTCGGCAAGGAGGCCACCTACAACCCCCTAAGGGCCCAGGAGGCCGCCCAGGGCCTCTCCCGGGCCTACCGCCAAAACGGCTTCCCCTTCGCCCCCAAGGTGGAGGTGGAGGCCAAGGAGGCGGGGGGGCGGATGGTCCTCACCTTCCGGGTGGCGGAGGCCCCCGAGGTCAAGGAAGTGCGCCTCCAGGGGGCGACCCTCCTCCCCGAGGAGGACCTCCTCAAGCTCCTCGCGCCCCTCAAAGGCCCCTTTGACTTCGCCAAGTACCAGGAGGCCCTGAGGGCCATCGCGGGCCGCTACGAGGAGGCGGGCTACCGCTTTAGCGGCCCCGACCCCGAGGCCTCCGCCCTGGAGGACGGCCTCCTCACCGTGCGGGTGCGGGAGGTTAGGGTGGTGGGGGTGGAGGGCGAGGGGCTGGACCTCGCGGGCTTTCCCCTAAAGGCGGGGGACTTCCTCCACTACCCCCGCCTCCTCGAGGGGGTGCAGGCCCTCTCCAAGGCGCTCTCCCGGGTGGTGAACTTCACCCTCGTGCCGGAGGGGGAGGGGGTCGTGGTCCGCCTCGAGGCCGGCCCCGAGGGGGGGAGGATCGCGCGGGTGGAGCTCACCGGGAACACCGCCTTCCCCCCAGAAACCCTCCTCGCCCTCCTCCGCCTGAAGCCGGGGGAGGTCTACACCCCGGCCCTGGCCCAGGAGGACGCCCGCCGCATCGCCCTCTTCTACCAGGAGAAGGGCCTTCAGGTGGCCGACGTGCGCTACGGCTTCCAGGACGGGGTCTTCCGGCTGGAGGTGGTGGAGCTCAAGATCGGGGGCTACCGCCTGGAGTGGCAGGGGGACCACCGCACCCGGGAGGAGGTCATCCTGCGGGAGCTTCCCCGGCCGGGGAGCCTCTTCAGCGTCGCTGAGCTCCGCAAGGCCATCGCCCGCCTCCTCGCCACCGGGCTTCTCGCCGAGCCCCCCCGGGTCTCCCTGGCCCCCGGGGGGTCCCCCGACCAGGCCCTCGTGGTCCTGGGCCTAAAGGAGGCCAGGACGGGCCTCTTCCAGCCCGCCATCGGCTGGAGCTCCCTGGAGGGCTGGTCGGGAAGCCTCTCCTTCAAGGAGGCCAACCTCTTCGGCCTGGCCCACCAGGTGAGCCTGGACCTCTCCTTCGTGCAGAACGAGGCCCGGGACAACCTCTCCTTCTCCGCCAGCTACGCCATCCCCTGGCTCTACCTGGACTACCTGGACCTCAAGGAGGTGCGCACCAGCCTCTCCTTCGGGGTCTTCTCCACCCCCATCGGCAACAACAAGCTCCTGGAGGGCTCCACCGACACGGGCTGGGAGTACACGGAAAGGCGCACGGGTGGGAGCCTGAGCCTTTCCCGCCCCTTCTCCAAGGACCTGGACAACCTCAGGCTCACCCTCGGCCTGGCCGCCCGGAGGTCGGCCTTTGCCCTGGAGGTCTACGACCCCAAGGCCCCCTGCGACGCCACGGGCGCGGACCCCAACCGCCCCTGCGACCCCGGGTCCCAAACCTACAAGGACCCCGCCCACGTGGTGAAGACCCTGCTTCCCGCCCCGGGCTGGACCCTCCGCCTGGACACCGGGGCCACCTACCTGGACGTGGACGACCCCCGCTTCCGCACCCAGGGCTACGAGGCGAGCCTCGCCACCGGCCTCGGCCTCTCCCTCCCCGACACGGGAGGGCGGAGCTTCTTCGTCCCTCTGGTGGCCACGGGCAAGACCTACCTCGGCCTGGACCCGGAGAAGCGCCAGGCCCTGGCCTTCCGCCTCTCCGCCGGAACCCTCCTGGGCTT
>ERZ511473.2343-NODE-2343-length-10141-cov-14.245727_pt1 | contig 10141 bp, 7 predicted proteins | sample MGYA00374947_ERZ511473 | MGnify/ENA primary metagenome ERZ511473 (study PRJEB26303, sample SAMN06343854) | sediment metagenome | isolation source: hot spring sediment | place: Canada: British Columbia | collected 2012-09-26 ... | reverse complement strand
GGTTTCAGCCGCTCCCCCAAAGCGTCACGCATCCGTCACAAACCGTCACACCGTCACACCTGCCCCCCAGGGCCGAACACCTGGTCCATATTGACAAACTTGCCCCCTCGTGCTACATAAAGCCCACTTGCACGCTTAGCGCAGACGAGCGGCGAGCGGTAACCCGCTAAGCCCGCACGTGAAGCCGGCCGGTGCCAACCGGCCGGCTTCGCTGTTTTCGGGTTCTCCAGGCGTCGGCCTTTCCCCGCGTACAGCGCGCCCGCTAGAAGAACACACCCAAAATCAGCTACCCTAGAGAGGAACCGAAAGGGGGTAAGCTGTGATCCCGAGAGAGTGCCGGCGGCTAGTTGAGGTTGACTTCCCCGTGGCGGAGGTGTCGCGGCATGCGGCGCGGGAGAGGCTCATCCGGCGCGGGCATCCCAGCACGCTGCACCGCTGGTGGGCGAGGCGCCCGCTAGCTTCGTGCCGGGCGGTGCTGTTGGGTCTGTTACTGCCGGACCCTTGTGACCCGCTCTGCCCCGAGGGGTTCAGGCAGAAGGCGCGCCGGCTCCTCATGCGGGTGCGCTGCGTGGGCGAGGATAGCGAGTCCCTGCGGCGAGCGCTGCTCAGTTTCATCGCCGACTTCAGCAACTGGGACAACTCGGCGGACCCGGTGTCTCTGGGGGTGGCCAGGGGTCTCGTGCGGGCTGCGTACCCAGATAGCCCGCCGCTCGTGGTGGACCCGTTCGCTGGTGGTGGCTCGATTCCCCTAGAGGCGCTGCGCGTAGGGTGCGAGGCGTTCGGTAGCGACCTGAACCCTGTAGCTTGCATGCTGCTGAAGATGATGCTGGAGGACATCCCGCGCCATGCTCGGGACCCCATGCAAGTACCGACCGCAAACGGTGGCAGGGAAATAGTAGGCGGACTCGCCGAGGCGGTCCGTCGTGTAGGTGCCCTGGTGAGGGCACGAGTGGAGAAGGAACTCGCGGGGTTCTACCCGTCAGACCCCGATGGGGCGAGGCCTATCGCTTGCCTGTGGGCACGGACCGTGCGCTGCGAGGCTCCGAACTGCGGGGCAGAGATTCCGCTCATCTTTTCGTTTTGGCTGTCGAAGAGGGCCGGCCGTCGCTGGGCGCTACGCTACCAGGTCGAGCGCCCCAAGGGGAGGCCTCCCGAGGTTGTCTTTGAGGTCTTCCAACCAAAGAGCGATGCGGAGGTCCCGAAGGGGACAGTCTCGCGAGGGAACGCTACGTGCCCCGCCTGCGGGACGGTGCTGCGGATGGAGCGGGTGCAGACACAGCTCTCGCAGCAGCGCGGCGGGTCGGACGTAGTGTTCGACGAAAAAGGTCGGCGCATCGGTGGAGCCCGGCTGCTCGCCGTCGTAGTGCTCCGGCCGGGCGGTGAAGGCCGCCACTACCGGCTACCTGTGGAGCGCGACTATGAGGCGGTCTGGAGGGCGCAACAGAGGCTCGCGGAGATCATCGGGAAGTGGAAGCGCGGCGGCGAGAGAGGGCTCTGCCCGGTGCCGGACGAGCCAATGCTACCGGAGCGGACCCTGGCCTTTCGGGTCCCGAGGTATGGCATGCGCACCTGGGGGGACCTGTTCACGGCGCGGCAGAAGCTGGCATTGGTGACGCTGGCCCGCGCGGTTCGGGAACTACCGTCGTCGGTGCCAGACGCGGTGCGTCTGGCGATGGCGCTGGTGGTGAGCAGGTGTGCCGACGACCTTTCGTCGCTGTGTTTTTGGAGCGGGGCAGCCGAAAAGGCTAGCAACACTTTTCTAAGACAAGCGCTGTCGATTGTTTGGAGTTTTTCCGAGTCATGCGACTACGGCGAGGGAGGCGTTTCCCTGGTGAGTCAGATTGACTATGTTGCGCGGGTTGTCGAAACATGGCCTGGATCACATGCCGGCCGGGTCCAGCTGGCTGATGCCACCAGGCAGCCTCTGCCTAACGGCGCCGCGGCAATCTGGTTCACCGACCCGCCGTACTACGACGCCGTCGCCTTTGCTGACCTCTCCGACTTCTTCTTTGTTTGGTTGAAGCGGACGCTACCCGGGCACCCGCTTCTGCGTGATCCCTTCGACCCAGCGAACACGCTCACCCCCAAGGCCACCGAAATCGTCCATGACAGGGCCGTGGCCGTGAACGGCCAGGTGAAGGATCGCGCCTTCTTCGAGGATAGCATGACCCATGCTTTCCGCGAGGGGCGGCGGGTACTTCAGCGTGATGGGATAGGGGCCGTATTATTCGCTCACAAGAACCCCGAGGGCTGGGAGGCGTTTCTTTCGAGTCTTATCCGGGCAGGCTGGAGGGTAACGGCATCATGGCCTATCACCACCGAGATGAGCTCGCGCCCGCGGGCCCATGGCTCCGCGGCGCTGGCGACGAGTGTCCACATGATCATTCGCCCGCGGCCGAAAGATGCCCCGACCGGGGACTGGTCCAGGGTGCTGCGCGAGCTCCGTCGGCGCGTGGGTGATTGGATGGACCGATTCCAGCGCGATGGGGTCCGGGGCGCGGACCTCGTTTTCGCCTGCATCGGCTCAGCCATGGAGATCTTCAGCCGCTACTCCCATGTGGAGGCGGGCGAGGGGCGCAGGGTGGCATTGGCGGAGTTCCTGGAGAAAGTGTGGAGTACCGTACGCCGGGCGGCGCTCCAGCAGGTCCTCGCGGCCGCAGACGGAGCCGGGGCCCTGGAGGATGACGCGCGCCTTGTGGCCATGTTTCTGTGGACGCTTCAGCGAAAGGCCGCCGGCGGCTACGCGCTCGCCCACGACGTAGTCTGCCGGTTTGCCCAGCCGCTCGGCATCCGCCTACCGGAGTGGGAAGGCCGTGTGATTAAGACGCAGGATGGGGTCGTGCGGCTGCTAACGATCCGCGAGCGGGCGAGGGTGCTATTTGGCCGGAAGGGAGCCGACATCGTAGACCGCCGCATTGAAGGCACCACGCCGGGAACGGAGGAGCTCAAAGTTGCGCGGACGGCCACGACTCTCGACCGAGTGCACACGGCCATGATCCTCCAGGCGGCCGGCCGGACCAACGCCATGCGGGCGCTGATTCGCTCCGAGATTGAGCGCGGTTCCGACTTTCTCCGCCTCGCTAACGCCCTAGCAGCTCTGTACCCTAAAAACAGCGAGGAGCGACGGCTGGTGGAGGCTATGCTCCTAGCGGCGCCGAGGTGAAAAGCGATGACCAAGAAACTTATCGAGGTGGCGCTGCCACTCCCGGAGATCAACGATGCGTCGCTCTACGACAAGATGCCGGGTGTCGGGGCGCATCCCAAGGGGATCCATCCCTGGTGGGCACGTCTACCGTTGCCGGTGAGCCGGGCGGTGCTCTTCGCCTCGGTGGTGGACGACCCATCCAGCCACCCAGATCGCTTCCCGACCGAAGAGGCACAGGAGCGCGAGCGGGAGCGGCTGTTTGGAATCATCCGCAAGATGATGCAACCCCGGCTCCATAAGCACCCAGAGGTCTATGCCGAGGCGCGGGCGGAGATGCTGAAGCATTGCGACGGGAAGCTCCCGGCCGTGCTCGATCCGTTTGCTGGCGGTGGCTCGATCCCGCTCGAGGCAGCCCGGCTCGGGATGGAGGCCCACGCCGGCGACCTGAACCCGGTGGCGGTGCTCATCAATAAATGCTACCTCGAGCTGGTACCGCGCTGGGAAGACCGGGCTCCGGTCAACCCAAAGGACCGAAAGGAGAGCAGCGGAAAGCAGGGCTGGCGTGGCCCGGCTGCTCTTGCGGCCGACGTTCGCTACTACGGGCGGGTGATCCTCGAGCGGGCGCGCGAGCGGATCGCGCACCTCTACCCGCCAGCAAGGGTGACGGAGGGGATGGTTGCTGAGCACCCGCACCTCGAGCCCTACGTCGGCAAGGAGCTACCGGTCATCGCCTGGATCTGGGCGCGGACGGTGCCGAGCCCGAACCCTGCGGCCCACGGGGCCCACGTGCCCCTCATGAGCAGCTTTTGGCTCTTCAGCAAAGAGGGGAGCGAGGCGTGGCTGGAGCCGGTGGTGGATCGGGCGGCTGGCACCTGGCGCTTCCGGGTGCGTACCGGCGCACCGCCGGACCGCGGGGCGGTGAGGGCAGGGACCAAGATCGGACGGGCGACGTTCCGGTGTATCCTCACCGGGGACACGATCCAGAAAAACTACATCAAGGAACAGGGCAGGGCCGGGCGGATGGAGACGCGCCTCGTGGCTATCGCGGCAGGCACCCGTCGTGGGCGCATCTACCTTCCCGCTACCGACGAGCACGAGGCCGTCGCCCGAGGGGCGGAACCAGCGTGGAGGCCGGATGAGTACATTGCCCGCTATTCCCAGGGCATAGGGCCGCCGCTCTACGGTTTTGAAAAGTTTGGAGACCTTTTCACCCCTCGCCAGCTCACGGCGATGGTGACGCTGTCGGACCTGGTGCGGGAGGTACGAGAAGACGTACGTCGGGATGCGATCGCAGCGGAGCTCTCCGACGCCGAGGCTGATGCTTACGCCGACGCGGTAACCACCCTCCTCGCCATGGCCTTGGGCCGGTGCGCGGATTGCAATAACTCATTCTGCAGGTGGGTCTTGGGAAGCCAGAAGGTTGAGCACCTGTTCGGCTTGCAGGCCATTCCAATAGTTTGGGACTTCGGAGAGTCCAACATCCTTGGCAACTCGGCCGGTGGCTGGGGCACTATTGTCGATCGCCTAGCCGTGTGCCTGGAAGCGGTAGGGACAGGACTCGCGGCTGGCCACGCCCGCCTCATTGACGCCGCCAGCTCCGAAGACGGCCTGAAGGGCGTTCTCGTCTCTACCGACCCGCCCTACTACGACAACATTAACTACGCCGCTCTGTCGGACTTCTTCTACGTCTGGCTGCGCCGCACGATCGGCGACCTCTACCCTGAACTCTTCAGCACGGTTCTGACGCCAAAGGAGCAAGAGTTGGTGGCCGACCGTGCGCGTTTCGGCTGCGACAAGCGCAAGGCCAAAGAGCACTTCGAGCAAGGCTTCCGCCGGGTTTTCTCCGTCCTGCGGGAGAAGATGGATCCGCGCTTTCCCCTAACCGTCTACTACGCCTTCAAGCAGGACGACGAGAGAGCTGAAAGCGCCCGGGTCTCGCACACCGAAGAAGGAGCGCAAGATGCGCGCGCTCCGGTAGACCGCACCACCGGCTGGGAGACGATGCTCACAGCGCTGATCGAGACAGGCTTTCAGATCACCGCCACCTGGCCGGTGCGGGCCCCACAGGCGTGGCGGCTGCGGGCCATGGGGGCCAACGCCCTCTCCTCCTACATCGTCCTCGCCTGCCGTCCCCGGCCCGCCGATGCTCCTCAAACGGACCGCCGCTCCTTCGTGGCGGAACTGAGGCGCGAGCTGCCGGCGGTGCTCCGACGCCTGCAACAGGGTAACATCGCCCCGGTGGACTTCGCGCAGGCGGCCATCGGCCCCGGCATGGCCCTCTACTCGAAGTACAGTCGGATTCTGGAAGCCTCCGGCCATCCCATGAGCGTCCGCACGGCCCTGGCCCTCATCAACCAGACCCTGACCGAGGTCCTCTCCGAGCAGGAGGACGAGTTCGACAACGACACCCGGTGGGCCATCGCCTGGTACGAGCAGCACGGCTTTGAAGAGGGCGAGTTCGGCGACGCAGAGCTCCTATCCAAAGCGAAGGCGACCTCGGTAAACGGGCTCGTCGATGCGGGGATTGTGCACTCTCGAGGCGGGAGGGTACGGCTTCTTCGACCCGACGAGTTACCGAAGGGCTGGGCCCCGGAGAGAGGCCGGCAGGTCAGCGTCTGGGAGGCGGCGCACCATCTGCTGCGCGTCTACTACTACGAGAAGGGCGGGGATCAAGCCACGGCGGGACTTCTTGGGCGGCTGGGCTCACCGGGCGAGCTCGCCCGCGAACTGGCCTACCGGCTTTTCGCCATTGCCGAAAAGAAGGGCCGGGCCCAGGACGCCCAGGCCTACAACGCACTTGTCGTGGGCTGGCCAGAGCTTGCAAGGCTGGCCCGAGAATCCGGCTAGAGGAGGGGGTTGACTTTGCAATGAGAATAGGGCACCATAGTGTTGATCCTCCCCCCTCCTCCCGGAAGCCCTGGGACCCGGTCGCGAGGCCGGCCCAGGGCTGTTTTTGTGCTCTGGCTTGGGGCCCGGCGGGATGCTAGGCTTGGGGCCCGGCGGGCGTCTTCCCCATGCAGGAGACACATACGTTATCAAGGTAGGGCACCTCCAGCCCGTCCGTGCCCCCACAAAAAACGCAACGCCGCGTAGCGGCCTGTCCGTAGCCGCAGCGCTCGAGCCAGGCACGGGCCTCCTCCGGCTCGATTTCGAACCAACAGTAGGAGCGACGTTCCCCGCGGCGGATCTGCCGACGTACGACCCACCGCTCCCCAACGCGGTACAGGGTCTCAAACGCGCGGTAATCCCCAGTAGCGCGCGAAAAGAGGCGGAGCTTCTGGGGATTCCAAAACAGTACGTCCCTGAATTTCTCCTCGTGGGGGGGCAGCTTCTTGGTGGGGTACTCCCGGAGGCGACTTAAGATCTTCCTCTTCTTTTTCATCCCCTTCTCCCTCCTTTCGTTTTTGGGCCCGGTGGGGAGCCCCCCCACCGGGCCCTAGGAAATCGCTGCCGCCAGGGCGCAAAGACCGCACAGCGGCAGCTGATTCTTCCACATATAAACTGCGGTTTCGCCGCATTGAGCGCATGTCCGCAAGATCTCGAGCTCCCTACTAGCAGACTCCAGCCTCCTGTGGAGCTCTTCCGCTGCACAGGAGGCGCAAATTTTGCCCACCATCGCGCCCACGCGACCGCAGGCGCAGGGTCGCGTGGGAACTTCGTCCCCGGCACTAGTGACTTTCCCTAGTGCCGCCATTTCTTTTACGAGGTCGTTTAGGAGACACGAGGCGATTTCGAGAGTACAAGAGAGGCATTGGGTTGTCCCGTTCCGCCAAATGCAGTAACGGGTATTAAAACAGTAACTGCACCTTGCCTTTTCCATGACCTCCTCCCTCCTCTTGGGCAGACGGGGGCGCTTACTGCGCCCCCGCGTCTGCTGTGGCGCGGAGCACGAGGTATCCGCGCCGCTCGAGCTCCTTTGCCAGCTCCTCGTCGCTGTACGCGGCGAGGGGACTGGGCTTGGGGTCGAGAGAAGCGTTCAGATCATCCGGGGTGGCTGGGCGGGCTCCGATGAGGGTCATGAAGAGGTGCCGCGTCCCGTCCTTGGACACGGCTGTCCATTCCCTCCCCTGCTCTACGATCAGGGGAGGGGAGGAAATCTGGGCGCGACGGTAACCACCGAAGTGGGACGCGCCGGCACGGATTACCGTGCCGGCGGGGAGGTCAATCCAGGCCTCCCCTTCCCTAATACGGGGAAGCCACGAGGGATCCCCCGTGGCCACGATCCGTCGGTCGGACCCTTCTCCGGTCTCTCCGAGACCGGTGTAGCGGGCCCACCAGGCCCGGGTCTCCCCGCGGCCTTCGGTCTTCACCGTAATCTTGACTCGTACCATGTTCATCACCCTCCTCCCGTGTCTTTCTGATTTTTATATAGCAGATTCGCACGGCGTTGTCAATAGGGAACAGGTGTTCGATGTCTTGGGCCCCGGGCCCGGTGGGGAGCCTTGGGATGGCGGGTCACAGCGTGGCGATTTTCTGCTCTAACCTCGCCCACAATTCGGGGGGATACTCTGCGGGATCTGGGCGCCACTCTTGCAGGTCGGGTGTGAACCCAAATCCCTCTGGCGGTACATCAGCCCCAGTCGGGGGGAGCTTTCGCTCACCTGGGATGCGCGCATACTCCTCTTCTGTGACCGCGCGTACGCCAGACCTGCAGTTAAAGTGCAGCGGTGGATAGTTGCTTTTCCACCACGGGTGGTTAGCAGGAAGCGTAACACCATGGCGCGAACTGCAGATTTCCGTAGTACGCACATCTAGTACCGCGTCGAACGTCCAGTAGGGGTGACTAACCAACACAGCCGGAGACCTAAGCTGACGCCACCGCCCCGCTTGATACGCGAGCTGCACGTTCGTGCGGAAAATGACCTCTACTCGCCCTGGGGGCTCTACTCCGCCCCAAGCCCTAACTAGCCTCTCTAGAACCTGAGTCCGGAACTCCTGATAGCTTGTGCCTTGCACCAGCGCGCGGTCGATAGCCTCCCACACATCAACCACAACATCAAGTTGGGCTACTCCTGCTACCCAAAACGCCTTCCTCCGCGCGCGATACTCCAGCACGCGCCATTCCGGGTCGGTCATGGGTATTCGAGCCCGGAACCAGCGCACATCTTCGTCGAATCGTTCAGGGCTCGCGCTTGGTGCTGCCATGGTCTTTCCACACCGCCCAATGCCCCGCGAGCTCAGCGAGAATGATGCTGCGCTCCACGATTTCCGCTAAAACCGTGGGGTCCATCTGGCCAAACAGAGTCAGCAGTCTCCGGCGTAGGTCTTCGTAGTCTTGCGCTGCATTCACCGCTTCTGTGATATCGCGCAGATGCTGGCGGAAAACTGTCATGGCCTGCCTCGATGCGTTTTCTGTGAGTTGGTCTGCGTATACCTGCCCTGCCACGAAGCCGCTGGCCCCTCGAGAGCTGCGCACAGCCCGCCGCGCAGGGACCGGAGCCTGCTGCTGTTGTAACAGCGGTACTCCCTCGCGCTCCGCGATAGCGACAACATCGAGCGGGGCCCCGGCTTGGGCCCACATCATAACCGCGCGTCCCAACTCGAACAGTTGCTGCGCGCGCTCCCTCGCCTCACCTGGTGGTGCCGTGTCCCATACGGGCCACGGAGCAAGTGTGGCGTCGCCGAAATTTGCCTCAGCCCACCACGCAAGCACGGTGTGACGCAGCATGCGTCCTATCGCTTCAGCATCCGCCCTGAGTATGTCAGCCCGCACCTCCTCATGGACACGAGCTGCAGCGAGGCTAGCCCCCCTCACTTCGGTCGTGAGGTGCTGGCCTAGGATGGCGATGGTCAATGCTTTGTCTGCCCACTCGATTTGTTGTTGGAAAGTCTCGTGAGTAGCGGCTTTCGCCTCTAATAGCTCCAGGTTCCATCCTTCTGGCAGGACGATAGAAGTGTTCGTCCCGAGCTGCTGTAAGTCACGCGCGAACCTGTCTGCCTCCTCGCGACTTGCGCCCGGTGGCTTGCGCCCAATTCTGGCGGGCGTACCATGCACCTCGCTATACCGTGCCCAGTCTTGGACCGCATACGCCTTAACCAGCCAGGGGATTGCGCATCGCTGCCATGCCCCATAGCGCCACGGAGCGTGTTCGCCATAAGGCATGGCAATTAGCCAGTCGGGTGGTTTCACGGAACGCCTGCCCTCAGCTGGTAGTTCTAGCCACCATTGGTTCTCGCTCCATCGCAACCATCGTGGCGACCATGGGTGCAGCCTGGGTATACGCCTGGGGCCGTCCACCCATTCAACCGCAGCCAAGCCTACGCCGACCATAATGGCCCACGACAGAACCTGCGGTAGCCCCTGAGCGATAACATCCCAATCCTCGCTGAGAACGCTAGCCACCTCTTGCGCGCGATCAGAGTCATCTGCGGGCGTGAACGATAGGGGCAGGGACAGCATTCCTATGACTCTGACGCTGAGTGCTGCTCCTGCGCGGTCATCTCGCATGATGGCTGCGCTTAGGTCTGAAGCAGACTGTAGGTTCCCGGTTTCAGAGAGCGCTAGCGCGCTTCGTAAATCGGCAGGTTTCCATTCCATGATTGTGCGTACATGTGGCTCCTGCACAACTACCACCTCCCGCGAATAGTGAGCGCTTCATATCCCTGCGCGGGACGCAAGACTTCGTAGGCCGCAACTAGGGCGTCTACTTGGTCGTCGTGTTCGTCTCCGGCACCCGTGAAACCCAGGACCTCACCCAGGAATGCATCCAGCCACGCTGCCTGCTCAGGCACTAGAATGTTACCCGCGTTCCACGCAGCCGCGGTGGGCTGGGCCCGTGTGAACTTATCACCCACGGCCCTAGATGTGCGGATACTCAGTCCCTCGCGAGCCGCAAGGTCTACAATGCCCTGCTCAGCCCCAGCGATGATACTGTGCCACGCCGCAAGAGGGTAGCGCGCCCGCAGCTCGCCGAGCATACGCAGCCAGATATCCGCACGCACCTGCTTGCGCAGGACTTCGATCACGTAGCACCTGCCCTCTGAGTCCGCTGCTAG
>ERZ511473.2338-NODE-2338-length-10164-cov-2.692079_pt1 | contig 10164 bp, 7 predicted proteins | sample MGYA00374947_ERZ511473 | MGnify/ENA primary metagenome ERZ511473 (study PRJEB26303, sample SAMN06343854) | sediment metagenome | isolation source: hot spring sediment | place: Canada: British Columbia | collected 2012-09-26 ... | reverse complement strand
AAGGCTCTGGAATCGCCCGCTCCCCGCGCAGCCGTTCCCCGTTTATTCGAGTAGCACGCTGGCGGCGTCCATCGGACCGATGACCGCGGAGGACGCCTCAAAACTTTGCCTGAGCTGCCACGACGGGACGATTGCGCTCGGCGAAACGATCAGCAGCGGTATGCTGGAGTTTGTCCAAGGTCGCGGGTACACCCTGCCGCCCGAATCGGCGGCCAATCTGGCTGCCGGACAGGGATTTTCTGACGATCATCCGTATGCGTTTGTGCCTGTGCCCGGCCCGGAAATCCAGATGCCGCCGCCCGGTGACGCAGTGCGGCTGGATGCACGCGGTCGATTGCAATGCACCTCCTGCCACGAACCGCACGAGGAGTGGCGCGACCCGGCGGTGGGCAAATTTTTGGTCAAGCCGAATCCGGCTTCTGCGCTTTGCCTGAGCTGCCACAGGACGGCGGGCTGGCTGCACTCCTCGCACCGGACGCCACCCGATCCGGTCGCCAACCTGCGCGCAATCGCTGGAGTCATCGAGGGGCTGCCAGCGGAGGTCGAGCTGGTCGTCTTCCCGGAGTACGCGCTCACCGGCCCCCCGGTCGACCGCGAGCAGGCCAGGCGCTGGGCGCTGGCCGACTGCTCCGGGCCGGTCGCCGAGCTGGCCGGTCTCGCCGCCCGGCGCGAGACCCACATCGTCATTGGGCTGCTCGAGCGGGTGGGGGATGAGATCTACTCCACGGCTGTGCTGGTCGGCCCTGAGGGAGAGCTCGCCCGCTACCGCAAGTCGCACCCGATCGGGCCGGAGCGCGACTGGTGCGCCGCTGGGCGGAGCCGCCCGCCGGTCGTCGACCTGCCCCTGGGGCGCGTCGGGTTGCTGCTCGGGAGCGACCTCTGCTTCCCCGAGATCGCCCGGGCGCTGGCGCTCGCGGGCTGCGACCTGCTGGCCGTCCCGGCCGGCCCCGGGCTGCCACCGGTCCGCGGGCTAGGACCCACCGCCGTGCCGCTCGGACCGCCGGCGGTGACCGGCGAGGATCCGGTTCACTTCCACCTGGCACGCGTGCGGGCGATCGAGAACGGCTGTTACCTGGCCTTCGCCAGCCTGCCGGCGCCCGCAGGCATCGGGCACAGTGCGGTGTTCGGCCCCACTCCGGCCTTTCGTGCCAACGAGAAGATGCTCGGGGCAGGCGAGCGCGGCGTGGTGGTGCGAGAGATGGACACCACCAACCTAGAGAGCGAGTACCCCACCTGCTCCGTGCGGGCCAAGGACTACCTCAAGATGCGCCAGCCCCACCTGTACGACCTGCTGCAGGTCGCCGAGCCGCCCGCCCTCTGACCGGCTGCTCCCTTGCTGCGCCCCCCGTCCGGATCGGCCGGGCCGCGGCAGGGTCTCACTCTGCCTCGCTCACCGTACGCACGTCGAGCGCGTCGCGCAACCCGTCGCCGAACAGGTTGAGGCTGAGGACGGTCAGCATGATGGCGAGACCGGGAAAGACGCTGATCCACCAGGCCTGGCGCACGAAGTCGCGCCCTTCGTTCAGGGCCAGACCCCAGGTCGGCGTCGAGGGATCGACACCGAGGCCCAGGAAGGTGAGGCCCGACTCGGCCAGGATGCCGAGCCCGACGGCAAACGTGGTCTGGACGATGATCGGCGCGGCGGTGTTAGGCAGGATATGCCGGAACATGATGCGCAGGTTGCCAGCGCCCACGGCGCGGGCTGCCAGCGTGAAGTCCTCCTCGCGCAGCCGCAGCACCTCGGCCCGCACCACCCGGGCGAAGTCATCGAGGTACGCCAAAGCGATCGCGATGACGACATTGCGGGCACCAGCGCCGAAGATGGCGACCATCCCAACGGTCAGCACGATGACCGGGAACGCCCAGAGCAGGTCGATGAAGCGCATGATCAGGCTGTCGACCCAGCGACCGTAGAAGCCGGCCAGCAGCCCCAGGAGCACGCCGGTCACCATCGCGCTGAGCGCTGCCAGGATGCCGATGGTGAACGAGATCCGTGTCCCCACGATCATCCGGCTCAGGAGATCCCGCCCGAACGAGTCGGTCCCCATTGGGTGGCTCAGGCTCGGCGGCTGGAAGAGCCCGAAGTCATCGGCATCGGGGTGGTAGGGAGCGATGGCAGGCCCGAACACTGCCAGCAGGGCCAGCACGCCGACGAGGAGCAGCCCGAGCATCGCCTTGCGCTCCGCGCGCAGGCGCCGCCAGAACCGGCTGCCGGCGGCGACCCGGCGCTGCTCGGCCAGCGCGGCCAGCCGATCGTGCGCAACCTGTGCCGGTACGACGCCAGGCTCCCTAGCCATAGCGAATCCTCGGGTCCAGGAACGTGTAGATGATGTCCACGATTAAGTTCGCCATCACGAAGATGACCGCGATGAGCAGGATGACCCCCTGAACGATCGGGTAGTCCTTGTCGAAGATCGCGCCCACCAGGATCCGGCCCAGGCCCCGGATGGAGAAGACGGTCTCGATCACCACCGTCCCGCTCAGGAGCAGCGCGAGCTGGATGCCAGCGACGGTCACGACCGGGATCAGCGCGTTGCGCAGCGCATGGCGCGCGATCACTGTCCACTCTGCTAGGCCCTTCGCCCGGGCAGTCCGGACGTAGTCCATGCCGAGCACCTCGAGCAGCCCAGCGCGGACGAAGCGCATCAGGATGGCGGCGTAGCCGGTGCCGACCGCCAGGCTGGGCAGGAGCAGGTGAGAGAGCCAGGGCCAGAATCCGTCTTGGGTGAGCGAGGCGTAACCCACCGCTGGGAGCCAGCGGAGCTGCACGGCGAACAGGATGATCAGGATGATCCCGAACCAGAACCCGGGCATGCTCACTCCGGCGAATGCCAGGATGCTGACCAGGTAGTCGATCACCGAGTTGCGCCTGAGCGCCGCCACGATCCCGGCCGGCAGCGCGATCGCCAGCGCGATCAGGAACGAGAGCACGGTGATGCTCAGCGTCTTGGGGAACCCCGTCTTGATCGCCCCCACCACGGTCTCGCCAGTGGCGATGGAATCGCCGAGATCGCCGCGCAGCACGCTGGAGAACCATTTCAGGTACTGCACGTAGATGGGCTGGTCGAGGCCGAGCTTGTGCCGCAGTGCCTCAGCCGCCTCCGGCGTGTACTCCGGGCCGAGCATCTGGAGCACCGGATCGCCGGGGATGAGCCGGATCATGAAGAAGACCAGCGTGGCACAGCCCCAGACGATAAAGACCGAGTGGATCAGGCGACGCACGATGTACTGCGTCATGAGCTCTCCCCGCCCTCGCGCTCCTTCCTGCTACCTGTCGAGCCAGACAGTCTCCATGTACCGCATCTCCGGGATCGCGACGTAGCCTTTGACGTAGGTGTAGAACGCGGTCCGGTCCGGCGTGTGATAGAGGAATGCATAGGCTACGTCCTGCTGCAGGATGCGCTGGATCTCGTGCCACATCTCCCGGCGCTCGTCCTGGTTGTTCGTCCGGCGCGTCCCCTCGAGCAGTTCGTCCACCCGAGGATTGTTGTACCCGTAGGTGTTCCACGGCCCCTGCGAGTGGAAGAAGTTCCAGTGCCCATCGTCCGGGTCGGCGTCCACCACGCTGCCGTTGATGTTCATGTCGTAGTCGCCGGCCTCCCAGCGCTCGTTGTAGGCGGCGTCCTGAAGCTGCTCGATCTGCACGTCGAGCCCGATCTCCTGGAGCATCGTCCGGAGGACTTCCTCTGGTCTGGGATCCTGCGCACTGGAGAGGATCTTCACCGAGGTGCCGCGAAGGCCCGCCTTCTCGGCCAGGGCTTTGGCCTCCTCCAGGTTGTAGCCCTGCGGGTTCTCGCCCCATTCTTCCGGCGGCACGTACACCCAGCCGAAGGCCGGCGCGATGGCCCCGATGCTCGGGACGGCCAGGCCGAAGAGGGCCTTGTCGATGAACTCCTGCCGGTTGATCGCCTTCGAGACCGCCATGCGGGCATCCAGGTTATCCCAGGGCGGCCGCGTGTAGTTCATCGTCAGGCCGATCCAATTCGTTCCCGGTGCCTCGACCATCGTGATTCGATCGTTCGCTCTGATCTGCTCGACACCGCTCGCCGGCACGATGTCGAGCATGTCGACGTCGCCGGCCTCCAGGGCGCTGATCCGGCTGGACGGCTCCGGGATGATCTGCACCACGATCTCGTCGAGCAGCGGCCGGCCCCCGTACCAGTCCTCGAAGGCGACCATCCGGAAGCCGCGGCCCACTTCGACCGACTCCGGCACCACCATGAACGGCCCACAGCCCACCGGTGTCAAACCGAACTGCTCGTCGCCCATCTCATCGATCGCGCGCTTGGAGATCGGGGTAAGCGCACGCCCAGGACCCCGGCTGCAGGCGGTGGCCAGGAACGGCGCGTACGGCTCGCTCAGCTTGATCACCAGCGTGAGCTCGTCTGGCGCCGTTATCGAGGTGACGAGGTTGAGCTTGTTCGCGTGCGGCGACGCGAAGTCGGGGTTGGTGGTGCGCTCGTAGGTGTAGATGAAATCCTGCGCCAGGAGCGGATCGCCGTTGTGGAACTTCAGCCCGTCTCGCAGGTGGAAGGTGTACTCCGTGCCGTCCTGGCTGACCTCCCAGTCCTCGGCGAGGTCCGGTACCAGGCCGAGCTGCTGGTCGAACTGCACCAGGCTGGAGAAGATGTTCGCGACCAGTTCCCCGGCAACGATCCCCTGGGTCACCTGAGCCGGGTCGAGGGTGAGGATCTGCCCGATGCCGTAGCCGAGCCGAAGCGTACCCCCGCGTCGCGCCTCCCCCGCCGGCGTGGCAGCAGTTGCCGGCGTGGTGCCACCCGGCGTCGGCTGCGCTGCCTGAGGCGTGGCACCGGCAGCCGGAGCGGCCGTCGGCGTCGCCTCACCGCCCGCGCACGCGCTCAGCCACTGCGCAAAGCCGAACGCTCCGGTCGCCATCGCCATCTGCATCAAGGTGCGCCGGGAGACCCGTGGACCGCTCAAGACACGCCAGTCGAGACGCTTCATGGCTGACCTCCTCCTCGCTCGCCTCTACCTCCGTCCCATCCCCTAAGGAAGGCGGTTACTCCACCAGCCTCCAGTTCCTCCATCCCAGGCTCGCGCGATGCTCTGAATCCCTGGCCACTGCCCGGACTGTCCAGCCAGGTCTCCTGTGCCGTGCGCACCCCTTTGCCCTTCGCGCGCAGAGCGGTGGGCAGCGTCTCTCTAGCGTCCTCCTTCCCCGGTGGCTGTAGCGTCGCCCTGATTGCCCAGCGCCTCGCTCAGAATGTAGCCCTCGATCTCAGTCAGGTGCCGGGTCATCGCTGCGCTCGCCCCTGGGGCGTCATGTGCCTCGATCGCCGCCAGGATCTCCAGGTGTCGCTCATGCGCGCGCCGCAGGCGTTCGGTCGAGGCGACGAAGTGCCGGCGCACCTCCTGGAGCGTCTGGTTGATCAGCTCGATCACCCGCACCGCCACCTCGTTGTGCGACGCACGGGCGACCGCGCGGTGAAACGCCCGGTCATGCTCGAGCGCCTCCAGCGCCACGCCTTCCCGGTCCAGCAGCGAGGCCATCGCGGCGACTGCCGCGTTCATCTCGGCAATCTCGTCCGCCGTCGCTCGGACAGCCGCTCGCGCCGCGATCTGAGGCTCGACGATCATCCGGACCTCCAGGAGATCACCGACGAGGTCACCGCTGGCGCCGAAGATCACGGCCAGCGGCGAGAGCAGCCCAAGTCCAGGCCCCTCACGGACGAAGGTTCCGTCCCCCTGACGGGACTCGACCACGCCCGCCACCTCGAGAATGCGAAGTGCCTCCCGCAACGACCCGCGACTCACCTGGAGTTGCTCGGCGAGCTCTCTCTCCGGCGGCAGCCGCTCACCGGGACTCCAGTAGCCATCCCGGATGAGCCGCCAGAGCTGGATAACCGCCTGATGCGAAATCCGCGAGCGGGCAATAGGCTGAAGGCCGGTCGGGCGATCCAATGCCGAATGCCTCACTGGTTCGATGGTCCAACCATTGGAACGCCTACACTCTAGCAGCGCGTGGCCTCCCTGTCAAGCGCCTTCCGCCCGCTCAGCCAGATCCGCGTGCTCGGCGTCGCCTGTGCCATCCTGAGCGAGCAAGGGGCGCTTCTCTGCGGGCTGGGTCATGTCACCACGCGCCGGTGTCGGATGAAGACTTGCCGGGGTGCGGGAAGCTCTCAGGGATGTACGCGCAAGCCACGAAGGAGTTCGATAAGCTCGCTCGCGCGCTGGTCGACCTCCGCCGGCGGGCGCCGCGCCTCGATGAGCATGCGCAGCTCCTCGATCGCGCGGTCGACCTGCGCGCGCTCCGGCTCCGGCACTTCCCGACGCACGGACTGCCACTCGCCGCGCACGCGCTCGATATCTGCCAGCGCGGCCTGGTATTCGGTCTGCATCACCACTTGGCCATCACGCACGACATCCGGCGTGTAGTGCGAGATCCTGAGGACGTCGAGCTGGGCCATCATAGCGGCGATCGCCTGCGCGAGCCGCTCATCGGCCGATGGCCTGGTCGCGGATCTGACCCACAGCCCGGCGCCGGCCAGCAGGAGAAGCGCGGCCAGCACGATCGCTACCTTAGCCCAGAGCGGGAAGCGACGCTTCGGGCGGTAAACCACCATCGCTAGCAGCTCACCGACGAGCGAGGCTCATACCGGCCAGGACAGCGATCTGCTCTCTGGCCGCTCCGTCTAAACCGAGCGCGCTCAGGTCGAACAGGTGTGGCCCCCAGTCAGGCAGATTGAGACAGCGCGGGCCCTGGACGACCAGCAGGTTCGGGCGCACGGCATACCAGCGCGCGTGGGCGTGGCCGAGTTCGCGGAGTTTCTGCTCGAGTTCCTGCGGCTCGCCGCTCAGATAGGTGCCATCGTCGGCGACGAAGCGCACCGCGCCCTCGCGGTCGATCACCGCGAGCCGGCACCGGCGGCGGAAGGGCCCGAAGCCCCATCCGGCCTCTGCCTGGAAGACCCGATAGAACCCGTTGTCGAAGGCCAGGTCTAGCGTCTCCGGCCGTACCCCGAGCGCCTGGGCGGCCAGCGAGCGGGCCGTGGCGGCGTCGACAGTGCCGAGGCGACTGCCGGCAGTACCCCGGCAGCTCCCGGCTGCCCGCAGGCGAACGGCCGCGCGCTCGGGGATCGGTTCGACGGTGACCTGCACGGTCTGGGGATCGGCCCCGTAGCGGATGGCCACCTGCTCCAGCTCGCGCACCCATTCCAGGAGCTTCGCGGGCTCGGTCCGGCTGAAACTTCGCTCCACCTCCACACTGATCGGGGCGAGCGCGACGCCGATCGAGGAGATCACCTCGGCGTGCGGGACCATCTGGTAATCGACCCTGAGACGACGGGCGAGCACCGGTACCAGCACGGCCGCGCCGCCGCCGAGCCCCAGCAGGACGGGGCGGCGAAGGTGATACTCCCGCACCAGATCGCGCAGTAGCGGCTCCACCTCCTTGGCCGCCGCCTCGAGGACGGCCTGGGCAGCCCGCTCGACGGGCATGCCGAGCCGCTCGGCGAGCGGGGCCAAGGCCCGCAGGGCCGATTCGCGATAGCCGTGCGCGTAGTCGCCGTCCGGGACGAGCCCGAGGGCATTCGCCGCGTCGGTCAGCGTGATGGCATAGCGGCGCCCCTCGTCGTCCTCGAGGGCTACGTAGTCCTCCGGGTCGCCAGGGCGCGGGGCCAGCGTGACCAGTCGCAGGTTCGAGAGCGACTCCGGGGGGATGAAGCAGGGATAGGGCAGGCCAGCGATGTGGGCGCTGCGCGGCCCGACGCCGGCGAGCTTGCGGCCTCTCAGCCGGATCAGGCTACCGCCTGCTACCCCGGCAACGCGGACGTCGACCGAGCGCAGGCAGGTCGGGTGATCCATGATCCGCACGTATTTCATCACCGGCCGGCCCTGGCGGATCACCCCGACGTTCGTGCTGGTGCCCCCAACCTCTATGAAGAGCCCGTCGAGCAGCTTGTGGTAGAGCAGGGCGCCGGCCACACTGGCGGCCGGGCCGGACAGGATCGTCGAGGCGGCCAGCCGGCGCGCCTCCTCAAGCGGGCTGACGGCGAGGTCCCCGTGCATGATCATCAGGGGTACCTGAAGACCACTGGTCGCCAGGCTCTGCTCGACCCACCGGGTCGTCTCGGCCATGCGCGGCAGGATGCTGGCGTTGACGGCGGCGGTGAGGGTGCGTACCTCGAGGCCGTAGAGCCCGCTCATCTCGTGGCCGGCCGTCGCCGGGAGGCCGAGGGCGGTCGCCACGTCGAGGACCCGCCGCTCCGGTTCAGGGTCTTCCACGCCGTACGCCGCGCTCACCGCGATGGCTCGCGCCCCCCGCGCCATGAGCGTCCGCAGGGTATCAGCGACCCGCTCCTCGCTCAGCTCCTCGGCATCCAGAAAGGCGTGGAACACCGGCAGGCGGCGCTCGGGCGTCAACTGGACCGAGTCGATCCTGGTTCGCCGGAACGCCTCCTTGCGGTGCGCCCGCGGCCCGATGCCGACGACGCCGACCGGGGCGACATCGCTCTCGAGCAGGGCGTTGACGGCCTGCGTCGTGCTCAGCACGACGAGATCGATGCGTCCGACGGCGATCCCGGTCCGCTGCAAGAGAGAGCTGAATGCCTCGACCAGGCCGCGCGCCACGCCCTCAGGCGCGTGATGCGTTGTCGGGACGGTCACCTTGCCGACGAGCGCTCCGGAGGCGCTCTCGATGGCGACCGCCTTGGTGAATGTACCTCCAACGTCGATACCGACCCTGATACCCACAGCCCGCCTCGCTCGCACGATGACCTCGTTTAACCGGCCCCCGTCCCCTGGCGTCGCCAGCTCCCGGCACCGCGCGGCTGCCACCAGAAGGCGTAGAGCCAAGCGGCCAGGTAGACCAGAAGGAGCAGGCTCTGTGCCGCCACCGTCTCCAGCGTCGCGTGTAGCCCCAGCAGGTCGGCCAGGAACCGGTTGAAGCGTGGGAACGAGTCGCCCAGGAGCGTCATCGGGACGACGCCGATCTGCTGCAGCTCCCAGACGGCGTTGCCGAGGAGCCCGACTGAGAGGAGCATGATGACGGCCACCGCTATCCCGAGGAAGGCCCGGAGCGGCAACCGGGCACCGAGAGCGATGATGGCCCAGCCAATAACGCTCAAGGCCAGGATCGCCAGCCCGATGCCGAGCAAGATCCAGAGCTCGAGCCGTTGAGCGATCAGCAGCAGGGCCTGGTAGAAGAGCGCGGTCTCTGCCCCCTCCCGGTAGACCGAGACGAAGCCCAGAGCGGCGACGGCACCGGTGTTGCCGGCGGCCACCGCGTCCCAGACTCTCGCTCGCAGGAACTCCATCCACCGGCGGACATCGAGACGACGCAGCAGCCAGAAGCTGATGTAGAACATCAGCGCGACGGCGAGGAGAGAGACCAGCGCCTCGATCACCTCGCGGCCGATCGGCGCCACGTGCAGCACCCAGTTCAAGATGAACCAGGTGAGGAGGCTGGCTGGGATCGCCAGCCCGGCTCCCCACCACAGCGGGCGTCGTAGCTGCGGGTTCTGGGTCTGGATGTACCCCAGGATGGCGGCAAGTACCAGGATGACCTCGATGCCCTCGCGGAAGAGAATCGAGAACGAAGCCACCGTCACCAGCGTCGGCGCCACCAGCCCCGGCCCCTCGAAGAGCGCCTCGACCTCGGTCTCGGTCGAGCCCGGGGGCAGGAGCACGACCGGGCAGAACCACCGCGGTCGGGCGCCGGTCACCGCCACGTCGTTGGCGTTCACGGTGACCGAGAACCGGCCCAGATCCCCCGAGGTCAGCGTGATCGGATCGGTCGCCACCACGAGCGTCCCGGCCCGGACATCGATCGCCGCGGCGTCCTCGCCCACCCGCGGTCCGAGCCGGACCTCGGGCGGCCCGGGCGCCAGAGGGTCGAGCACGCGCGCGAGCAGCTCGACCGGCACCTTGCCCTCGGGAAGCGCATCTGTCCTCACGCTCGCGGAGCCTAATTGAGGCCCCGGCCTTGCGGCCGGGGAAACGTCGAAATCACGGCCCACGACGCGTTCGGGGCCTTGATCGCTAAATGAGGCCCCGGCCTTGCGGCCGGGGAAACCTCCCCGTCGCAGGCGATGTACCCGGACCGAATCTCCCCTCAATGAGGCCCCGGCCTTGCGGCCGGGGAAACGGCCACGGCGTCGGGGATGTAGCCCTTGGCCGCGAGCCCTCAATGAGGCCCCGGCCTTG
>ERZ511473.2330-NODE-2330-length-10209-cov-3.743979_pt1 | contig 10209 bp, 11 predicted proteins | sample MGYA00374947_ERZ511473 | MGnify/ENA primary metagenome ERZ511473 (study PRJEB26303, sample SAMN06343854) | sediment metagenome | isolation source: hot spring sediment | place: Canada: British Columbia | collected 2012-09-26 ... | reverse complement strand
GAACCAACGGTTCAATTTATCTCCATATCTGGAATCCTCCCGAACACTCATATCTGGCTCTCTCGATGTCTGCCACTCGAATCAAGCAGGCGTGCTTGCTTGCCACAGGCGAGCCTGTAAAGATTCGCCATGCAAACAATCAGGTGTTCGTTCAGGTTCCTCACCCCCTGCCAGATTCTGCCAATACCGTTATTCAATTGGAGGTGAGTTAAGAATGGAACGCTCAGAACTTCTATTAAGCCGCGAACGGTCGGTACTGATTGTGGTCGATATGCAAGAGCCGTTCCTTTCGATGATCAAAGTACGCGATCTCATAGAACATAATGTCGCGTTTCTGATAAAGGTTGCCCAGATGCTTGATGTTCCCATCCTGGTAACGCTTCAGAATCGCGAACGACTGGGGGATGCTGTTCCAATGATTCAATCATTGCTATCGGAACAGCCTGCCCCGGTGGATAAACTTTGTTTCAGCTGTCTTGGTGCAGAGCCATTTACCAAGGCTTTGCAAGAGACAGGGCGACAGCAGGTGGTGCTTACAGGCATCGAAGCGCATATTTGCATCATGCAAACGGCTCTCGATCTGCTTAAGGCGGGCTATCAGGTGCATGTGCCTTACGATGCGATTGCCAGTCGCGGCAAGCCCGAGTGGAAATATGCACTGCTTCGGCTTCAACACGCAGGGGCAACTGTTACCAGCGTCGAATCGGTGACCTACGAATGGCTCTATCAAGCGGGCACCGACGAATTTCGCCAAATTCTACCGCTCATCAAAGAGAGAGATATGTTCCTCAAGAAGAAAAAGGAAAAAGCAGACGAATAGCTATTTACGAAACAGATTGCGCAGAATGAAGTAAAGATTAGCGGGACGCTCAGCTAATCGGCGCGAGAAGTAGGGATACCACTGCTCCCCGTAAGGTACATAAATCAGGGTGCGGTAGCCCTCCGCAACAAGTTGCTTCTGTAACTCGCGACTGATACCGTAGAGCAGCTGAAACTCAAACTGATCACGACGCAATCCAAGCTCAGCGGCATAGCGCTTGGCATGCTGGATAAGCCGCACATCATGGGTAGCAATTGCTGGCTCATGTCCGCGTTCCAGCAGGCGTTCCATCAACACCTTGAACTGACGGTCAACCGAACGCTTATCGGGATAAGCGACATCGCGAGGCTCCGCATAAGCTCCTTTCACTAGGCGAATGCGCGCCCCAAGTTCCAGCAACCGCTCCAGATCGGCAGGCGTACGATACAGATAACTTTGCAGCACTGTGCCGCTATTCGGATAGCGTGGATACATCTCCATAAACAAATTCAGGATGCCATCCGTGTGCCGACTGCTTTCCATATCGATCCAGACAAAGTTGTTCAAGTCGCATACTGTTTTCAGTACATAATTAAGATACTGACGACACAACTCATAGCCCAGATCAAGTCCCAACTGGGTGAGCTTGATGGAGATACAGGCGTTCACACCTGTCTCAGCGATTCGCTCCAGCAGGATGCTATACTGGCGGGCAGCGTTTGCCGCCTCCTCGGGGCGTGTCGTTGCCTCACCCAGATAATCAAGGGCAACAAGGAAACCTTGCGCATTAAGCTGACGGGTGACCCCGATAGCAGTATCAAGGTCTTCACCAGCGATGAAGCGATTGACCAACCCACGCGTCATCGGGCTATGTGTGATCCATTGCTTAAACGGGGGCCACTCTGCCACCCGTAGCACCAGCGCACGTGAGAGCATCGTTGCTCCTCCTGACACCAGATTGTTTTCTCATTTTTTATCTTGTTCTGGAGTATATTTCCACCAGTACTCCACTACCTCACGGGAAGGATCAGGCTTGGGCAGTTGTGGCTTAGTCGGTGGCTTCGGCGTCTCGGGGGTCGGTTTCGGAGCGGGCTGCCCCTGGACCAGTTGCCTGTTCTTCTCCAGCTGTGCCTTCAGTTCTGCCTCCGAGGGAGGCGGCGTGGTCGCTTCTTCTTGCTGTTGTCGTGCCCGCTGCTCCGCTTGATAGGGAGCTATTTGCGTACTCCAGCCGTACCAGATGACAAAGGCGAGCAATATCATTATCAGCCCGATAAGACCGATTGGCAAACCGCGTTGGCGCATAGTCGATTACCTCCACTAAAAGATTATACCGCAAAGCTACGCCAGCCGTTCCTGATAAACGATCGCGTTAATCTGAAGCGCAATATCAGGAAGCACGGAGCGCAAGTCGGACAGCAGCGGCAACTGGGCACGAGCGATTGCTACATCATCGAGGTCTATCGTGACGATCAGCAACGCTTCCTGTCCCAGCGGTGCCTGCGCGATTATCCTGCCAAAGGGGTCTACAGCCAACGAGGCACCCACGAATCCCTTGCCGCCTTCGAATCCAACCAAGCTGGACTGAATGACAAAAAGCGAGTGCTCACTGGCTATCTGGGTCAGCATTCGCTCATAGGCCGCAACATTTTCAACTTGTTCACCCTGAAATCCGCGTCCCGGTGAAGCCGTGGGCACATAGATGACCTGTGCACCCTTCAATGCTATAATCATTGGGGTCACCGAATGCCAGACATCCTCACAGATCAGGATGGCTGCCTGACAGAATCGCGTGGGAAACACATCGAGACGGCTGCCCCGAGCAACGAACCGTTCCTCCTCAAACACACCATAGGTCGGAAGAAAGAATTTGCGATGCACATGCAAAATCCGTGACTGTGCAGGTTCCGGCTCTAAAGTGGCATAGAGTGCAGCGTTATAATCTTCACCACGATACCGTTCATAAAACCCCAGACAAATATCCATTCCGCGGTTCGGCTTGTGGTCAGCGTAAAGTTGTGCCAGGTCATGGAGTAGTTGAGAGGCAGGCATCGCCAGCTCGCGCACCCCCCCCTCAATAAAATAACCAGTGGTCACCGTCTCAGGCAGCACCAGTACATCCACCGGCAGGGCTTCCTGCACAATCTGTGCCATCAAGACGCCAATTCGCTCCAGATTGCGTTTGTAATCGCCCTTGAATGGCTTGATCTGCCCTATGCCTACCCGAAAAGGACGAACAAACTCATGTGCCTCTACCAACATCGATGCGCCTCTTTTTAGAATGATACCCAGCTCACCTCGAGACTTAGCCTGTACGCATCGCCAGCCAGGTCTCCGGTTGAGACGCAAGGGCCTGCTCGTCCCATGCCGACAGTCGCTGAAGAAGCCAGTGGTGACATTCGTCGACGCCTAACAGGGCAACCTGTTGCTTAGTGCGTTGCACATGTTCAGGTCGTGTTAGTAGCGCATGGGGTTGCATCCCGAGCGCGACGGCTAAATTGAGAGGTTTCGGCTCGCTCAATGTAAGCGCGCGTAGCTTACCATGTCGGATCGCCCAGACCTGCTGTGCAAGCAGCGCCTCCACCGTCGTGCGTCGGCCCAGGTCAAGCTGGAACCAGCATAGGGTTTTAATTCGTGGCGATTTGGCATCTGGCGGCGGCTTTGCGCGTGGCTGACACCATCGGATAGCCAGACCAACTTCCAGCTGTCCAAGTGGCTGGTGTTCCCGCCTTAGCAACTCTCGTGCCCGTTCCATGTCGTGCCACCAGTCCTCGACCTGTGCCGGTGCCAAGCTGGATGGCTGTTCCAGCAGGCAGGTCAGCCGTATTGAGGCACTCCATTTCCAGAGCGAGGGAAGTACCGTCTCCTCCCACAGGGAATCGGCAGGGGCTATCCACCAGAGTGGCTTACCTCCGAGCACTTGCCCCAGTGCCACAGGGTCCGCAGGGGGGTTGTGGCTTGCCACCACCACGAAATCCGCACCATACTGTATTGCCTCACCAACGGCGTCCCAGCCTTGCAGCAATGCACCTACTGGCAACTCACGCCCATCCCAGGTGCGAACAAGGAGATGCTCTGTCTCCAGATAAAAGCGGGTGTGCGTTGCTACGCGCAACAGTTGTGCCTGATAACGGTTTAATGTTTGCACGCTTGGTTTGATATAGACCATACCGGCGTTGCCATCGATGATGGTTAGAGACTCGGGTGGCAGAATACGCGGCAGGCGAGGCACTTGCACGATGGGGACACTCGGCAGGGGCGGCACCGGTTCCTGTTCCACCACCCAGCCCACCACCCGCACATAGGGTGCCAGCAAAGGCGGCACATCGTCCAGCCGATGCACCATCGCAACCACTTCCACGGGTTCTGCGGGCATCTTATATTCTATGGCGAGCCATTCCTCCTCGTCCTGAGCGAACAGTCGCGGGTCTAACCAGATGGGCATGCCAGGGGTAGGCAGATAGAGCGGCGCGCCGATACCCATCGCAATGCCTGCGTGGACAGGCGTACCGATCAACACCCATCGCGCCGGGGGCTCCTGCCTCGTCTCACGCATAAACCTGAATGCAATAACCCTGCTGCAAATAGGGCTGAATCAGCGACTCGTAATGTCTGCGCTCAGTAGGAGGCACGAACAGGCACAGAGTATACTGCCTACCATACTGTTGCACCAGCGTGGGCAGCTGCTGCGCTAGCGAGAAAGTCGATTCGGGCTGGAGTCGTGCCAGCGCCCGCAGCGCGTTCCTCACCTCGTTCAGAGAAGCGTTTTCCACCTCCACGCCATCCCAGCCAGGTCCTGTGAGGCGAATTCGCATTCCGTTGCGTGGAGTCTCCATCACCAGCCATGTGATATGGCGTATTGCCCGCTCAAAATCGGGTGAGAAGCTATCCGATTCATGCTGCCAGCGTGGTGCCAGCTCGATAGCGACCAGCAAAGGTGCCAGGTGACTTGTCTCAAACTGTTGGACATGCCAGCTCTGGTGGCGCGCTGTGGCACGCCAGTTGATTCTGCGGAGCGGATCGCCGGGGACATATTCGCGTGTGCCATGCCAGTCTGTCCCTTCACCTTTCAGTACGCGGCGCGACGAAACCGGATGTGTGCGTCCCAATCCCCCACCCTCCCAGATTCGATTGGGCAGCGGTATAGGGCGAGGCAACACCAGCACATGATCCGTAATCGGCAACACACGCCGCACTTCAAACAGCCCCAGCAGGTCAGAAATAATCAGTTCCGATGGACCAATCCAATGCTCGCCACGACGCAGGGGGATTACACGGTAAGACACCGTTGCCCGCCGACCGGGCACAAAAATGGGGGTATCTTCCTGGACATCCAGAGCGGGTGCCAGGTGATCCTGCCATGTATACAACAGGGGGACGAAGTGAACGGGTGTCGCTATCACCACCGTGATAGCGAACGGCTCACCCTCTTGCACCTCCGCAGGTAGCTGACGCGAGAAACTCACTTGCGGCTTCCACCAGTGAACCAGTAGATACATGCCTGCAATCAGCACACCCAGCAGGCTTGCCATCCAGTACATCTGGCGGTTGCCAGTCATTACCCCTGAACAGAAGATAAAGGAAGTCGCTGCCATCAGCGCCATAAGCTTCGCATGGCGTAGGCTATCGGTACTCACCCCTGATTCCCTCCCTCCACGGGTACAGGCACCTGCTTCAATATCTGCTGAATGACCTGCTCGCCACGTGGCAGCGCCCCATGCACATCCGCACGTACAATGAGTCGATGCGCCAGCACCGAGATCGCCATGCGCTGCACATCGTCAGGGATCACATAGTGTCGCCCGTTCAGAACCGCCAGCGCCTGCGAACCAGTCATCAAAGCAAGCGAGCCGCGCGGACTTGCCCCCAGAGCAATCTGCGGGTGATGGCGTGTTGCTGTGACCACCTCGACAATGTAACGGCGCACCGCAGGGCTGACATACACACGCCGTACCGCCTCCTGCAACGCCAGCAGCTGCTCAGGCGTGAGCACAGGCTGTAGCGCCTCCAGCGGGGAATGGACTTGGCGTGTCTGCAGAATACGCACCTCCACCTCAGGCGAGGGATAACCCAGCGATACCCGTGCAAAAAAGCGATCCATTTGCGCTTCGGGCAGGGGATAAGTACCCACCATCTCAATATTGTTCTGCGTGGCAATGACCAGAAACGGCTCCGGCAAGGGATGCGAGGTGCCCTCGATAGAGACGGTGCGTTCCTCCATCGCCTCCAGCAACGCCGATTGCGTTTTAGGCGTTGCTCGATTGATCTCATCCGCCAGCACAATATTGGCGAAAATCGGTCCCGGATGGAATTCGAACTGCCCTGTCTTTTGATTGTAGATGACCGAACCCGTCACATCAGCAGGCAACAGGTCTGGTGTGAACTGAATGCGGCGGAACTGACCACCTATTGCACGAGCAATCGCGCGTGCAAGTGTCGTCTTGCCTACCCCCGGAATATCCTCTATCAACAGATGTCCGCGACTGAGCAGCCCAATCACCATCATCCGCACGGTGTCGGTCTTGCCCAGAATGACCTGTTCCACCGCGGTTATCAGCCGGCGAGCCTGCTCGGCGATTACACGCGCCTCACTCTCGGTCAACCACTTCTCATCTTCCGTCGCCATTTCATCATGCAGTATACCCCCCCTCAGGGGGTGTTCGAAAAAAAAACGCCCAGAGACCCCGCATCCATAACCACCACAAAAAACAACTGAGGAGTTGATGCACCCGCTGGGCACAAAGAGGATGGAAGCGGTAGACGAGGGCGCCTAAGGCAGACAGGGGCTGGTTCGGGAACCGTTCGGGCGTAAGCGCAAAGAGCAGGCGTCGATAGGAGACGTGTTCGTGCACGCTGAACAGGAGCAGGGTGAGGAGGAGGGTTTCGGGGTACTTTTGAGGTCTGCCGCAGCGTTTGGGGAGCGGGTGTTGTTGGCAGAAGCGTTGCACCCAAGTGTAGATGTCTTGGACGGTCAGGGTAGTGAGTGTCGCTTGGAGTGGGCATCGCCATTTCATAGGATATTCTATACCCGATGCCCACCGATTTTTCGAACACCCTCAAAACCTCTGAGGCTGTTCGAAAAAAAAATTCGCCAGGCATTCGGAGAACGAGCCTCCCAGCGTGCAGGGGTAGACACGCAGATCTGCCCAAAAACTCGCAGGAGCCTCTTCCTCCAACTCACCACTCGCCCCTTTCCACAGCAGGAATCCCCGACAGCTTGACGAAAACACCCCCCAGCAAGGAGGTGAGAACCCGACGGTGGAGCAACCAGCGTTCGGAGCGCCCTCCTGCTTTGCCCAGCCATTTTGAGGCGCGGGTGGCGCAGAAGTGAAGTTGACACGCCGGCTCAGTAAACCGCTGGGGGGCGATGGGGTGGCAGGGGGCGCAGTTTGGGACAAGGCTATTTTTGCTTGGCAAGGCTGCTCGGATGGTTCGAAAATTGAGGAGGGCAGCGAGCGTGTGTTAGCGTCTTCTGGGCTTCTTTGTCCCTTTTTGAACTCAAAACGCCGATTTCATTCCCCCTCTTGACAAACCGTGCAGGATTTGCTATAATAGGAGCGTACCTTTGGCGAAGGAGGCGTTGACGATGCGACGAAGGAGTTTGCGTTGGGTGCGCCAGTGGTTGGCGCATAAAAGAACGGCGAAAGCGTTTGCTGCTGTGTTATGCGTGTCGTTGGCGGTGCCGCCGCAGTTTGGGGTAGCCGCCGAACTTGCCCGTACTCGCTCTATGCGGGGGGCGGGTAAATAGTGTCAACAGCTTAATTGCGACTTCCACCCCAGTTGTCCCCTTCAAGACCCGCCTCACAACTTGGTTGACCACTCTTTTACGGGCGGCAGAGGCGCAGTTGGGGCAAGGCTATTTTTGCTTGGCAAGGCTGCTTGCAATGACCGTTCTTCTTCTTACCTTTTGTTCTGTATTTGCCCAACTCGAAATTGGGGCACACTTTCAAGGTAATCTGCAAAATACCTATTCTTGCGGCACACCCAATACCCAGCCTGTTGATGTATATGCCGATCCTTTCAATCGCTGGGTCGAACTGCCCGCTGTAGAAGCAGGTTTAGTTCGGTCAAATGGGAGAGTCGAAAGGAAAATCAGTGGGCGACTGGTCATATTCTTTACTTGGAGGTCAGAAAGTCCACCACCGAACGATCTCAAAAGGTTTATCTTTGTAGTTCGATCTACGTTTTTTGCTGCTGGTGTGGGGGTAGAATGTGGTGCATGCTCGGGAGGAAGCACCACTTATGATTCGTTCAGACTATGTGGAGATTTATATAACGATGGGAGGTGGAGCGAGCACCGAGAAATTCTGAATCTCAGCTATGAGCCAGTCATCTTTGAAGGATCCATCAGGTTTTGGTTGGCAACTTATGAACTGAATCTTGAATGGTCCGCCTGGGCAGAAGGAGGAGGCTCCTGTTTACAGCCTTGCATGTTTGACAGTATCGGCGCAAGAACGCAACTGTACATTATGGTATCTAATCGAACAGTTCTCCTTCAGTACGGACCAACATACAAAAAGAGCGTTGGTAGTGATGGACGGGCGGTTCCAGTGTTGAACAATCAGTATGAAGAAGCAGATACGGTTGTTTTTTATTCCTCCAATGGGAATTATTGGAGAAGAGATATAGCTTACTGCGCGAATTTCATTGGGGGGTGGATAGATCCCACATGCACATGGGATTTATCCAACATCAATTGTACACTATATGAATCGAATAACTGCTGCGCAACATATGCTAGTATGCTTCCATTTAATTCCTCATTTCCTAAATCTTGTTTCATTAATGTCTTGGCAAGGGATGTTGATGATTATTGGGATCAAGCCGACTTTACTACAAGACTTCATCTTCCATTAGAAAAAGATCGCCTGCTTGCTTCACAACCCTTCAACGTATATGATGGTATAATAGCTGCAAATCCTCCATTGAGAAATGGTGAAAGACCAGCCCGTGGGTCTATTTGTGCCTCGTTAGACTTCGCATTCACCTGGAACACGACCATAACCGATACAGTAAGCGGAAACATAGGTACGCAAATAGGGGATCTTGGTGCTGCGATTGAGGCGAATTTTGGAGCTGAATTTAGTGCGAGTATATCTGTTTCCGAACTCGTGCAAAGAGGTATAGAAATATGTGTTCAAGACATCCCTCTTCAACCCTTTGAGTGGTTAGTGCCTGTTTATGTGCCTTTCGGAAATAAAGAGTTATGGTTGTGTGATATCTATACTGTTGATGGTTTTGTAGGACAGGTGCTGGCTTGTAACTATACGCGTCCTCAAGCCCCTCCATACTGCTACCTAACTTACTTTATTGCTCCAAAGTGGGTACGAGATATCCGTACCTACATGGCGCAAAAGGCTCGAGGCGGTATATGCCCTCCAATGGGAAGGGGTATAACTATTTTACCATTGCCATAGGGATGGTCAACTGGAAGGGGTTGAAGATGATGGAGCGTCGGATAACCTTGATGGCGCTGATCTGCGGTTTGCTGCTGGAACCGATTCAAGCGCAGTCAGTGATTGAAGTTCAAAAGCTGGTTGGTGTCCGAGCGATAGACATTTATATTGCGCGTCTATCCGAGTCTGGTAAAGCAAAAGAGACTGCACGGGTGTTTGTTAAGGCTTTGACACAGCAACCGGATAACCCTAACCTCTTGTATGGCGCAATGCGAGCAGTTCTGGAGGCTTATATAACGAATGGACAATACAATATTTTCAGAATGAGCAAGATTAGAATAAAATATAAAAATTCTGATATATTATTTGATAAAGAATATCTCAGCGAATCAGAATTAAAAGAATGGGAGAAGATAATAAGAAAATCATTTAGCTTATTGGATAAAAAATATAATAAAGATTTAAGATTTATACTTTCCAGAATATTTTTTATTCAAATCTTTGGTGATCCGCGGTTGCGGTTTTGGGAAGAGGAGATCCCAACGAAACCAAAAGGGGTTCGTATTCGATCCAACTATGAGGAAATTGTGAAGCCATATTGGGAGCAGGTTGAAAAGCTTCAACCTGAGAATGTTTTTCTTCTACATGAAAAAATAGTCATATTTTATCAAAATCTTAGTGAGAAAGAAAGAGAGCAAATATATTTGAAAATTTTTAAAAACATTGATCAATTAGATATCGATTCAAGGCGTTTAGTTTTGCATGCGATGGCTGAAAAAGATAAAAAGTTTGAGGATTATCTTAAGAAAATATTATTAAAGAATCCTTTGCATCCAGTTAATCTTTTCTTTGTCATTAATTTTCGTAAATATCTATTCTGGTTTTGTCAAGAAACAGGCGTAAAATTTACTGGTTTATAAAATTGATATTATATCATTTAAAAATTCAATTTCATATTGAATCACGCGACTCTGGTATAACGGAAGGTGACCGATGCGCTCCATCACACTTGGGAAT
>ERZ511473.2323-NODE-2323-length-10266-cov-3.693002_pt1 | contig 10266 bp, 4 predicted proteins | sample MGYA00374947_ERZ511473 | MGnify/ENA primary metagenome ERZ511473 (study PRJEB26303, sample SAMN06343854) | sediment metagenome | isolation source: hot spring sediment | place: Canada: British Columbia | collected 2012-09-26 ... | reverse complement strand
CCCTGCTCGTCGAGCACGCGCCGGAGTTGCTCGACCAGCTCGTCGAGCTGCGCCGAGAGCTCGGCGAAGACCTCGCGCGACTGGCGCGTGGGGACGTAGTCGGCGCTGTCGACCGCGTCGAACAGCGCGTTGAACTTCTCGTGCAGCCCGCTTGGCCAGAGCTGGGACTCGCGCATGTGGACGTCGATCAGCTCGCCGCGGATGGAGTGGAGCTCGCTCTGGAGCGCCGCCAGCGCGCGACGAACCGCCTCGCCCCCGGCGAGTCCGGCGATGCGCTGTTCCCAATTCCTGGCCTGGGCCAGCAGCGCGTCGATCTGGTTGATCGTCACGTTGGTCAGCGAGAGCTTCTCGATGATCGCTCGCAGGAGCTCGAACTGCGCCTGGAGGTCGTCGCTGCTGGCAGTGATCCGTGGATCCGGCTCGATCTCGAACGGCTGGACGAGACGGTGATCGCCGACCGCCAAGCGAACCTGGTAGGTGCCGGGCAAGACCATCGGCCCATCCAGGCGCGGCCAGGGCTCGAGGTCGGGCGCGGTCACGTCCGGTGCACCCGGCAGCCGCATGTTCCAGACGAAGCGGTTGATGCCGGGCTTAGCCGGGAGGCCCCCGCTCTCGCTGCTGAACGAGCGGAGCTCGTCGCCCTTCTGGTCGAGGATCGTCAGGGCGACAGGGCCGTCCAGCCCCGCCGGCAGGTAGTAGTGGATGATGACGCCCTGCGGCGGGTTAACGCCGGCGTCCAGGTACTGATAGGCGACGGAGCCGTCCGGCTTGCGCTCGGGCAGGATGGAGACCACGCTGGTGTCGACCCGAGCGTAGTTGACCATCCCCAGGATCGGCTCGCGGTAGGGCCGGGCGCTGTCCATGCGCATGCGCATCGTCGGCCGCGGGCGGAACAGGTAGGGTTGGGCATCGTCCAGCGGCTCGTCGAGTTGGTAGAAGGGGGTCAGGTCGTCGAGGATCCAGAAGCTCCGCCCGTGGGTGGCGACGACCATCTCGACGCCCTTAATGACGAGGTCGTAGATCGGCACCACCGGCAGGTTGCCACCCAGCCGGTGCCAGCTCGCCCCGTCGTCGAAGGAGATGTAGAGCCCGGTCTCGGTTCCGGCGTAGAGCAGCCCGCGGCGGTTGGGATCTTCGCGGATCACCCGGGTGAACTCGCCCTCCGGGATGCCGTTGGTGATCTTCGTCCAGGTGCGGCCGTAGTCGGCCGTCTTGTAGAGGTAGGGGCGGAAGTCGTCCAGCTTGTAGCGGGTGGCGGCCAGGTAGCAGGTGGCCGGGTCGTGCGGGGAAGGCTCGACGATGCTGACCAGCGTCCACTCGGGGAGATCGGGCGGGGTGACGTTGCGCCAGGTGCGCCCGCCGTCCTCCGAGACGTGGACGAGGCCGTCGTCGGTACCAGCCCAGAGGAGACCAGGACGGAGCGGCGATTCGGCCAGCGCGAAGATAGTGCAGTAGACCTCGGCGCCCGTGTTGTCGCGCGTGATCGGCCCGCCGGAGGGCTTGAGCTTCTCGGGGTCGTTGCGGGTGAGGTCGGGGCTGATCACCTCCCAAGTCGTGCCCAGGTCCGTCGAGCGGAAGACGTGGTTACCGGCCACGTAGAGGACGTTGGGGTCGTGCTTGGAGAAGAAGATCGGGAAGGTCCAGCCGATCCGGTACTTGAGGCTCTCGGCGCCGACGCCCCAGCCGTAGAGCTCCGGCCAGATGGTGATGTCGCGCACCTGCTTCGTCCGGTGGTCGTAGAGGGTGAGCCGGTCGTTGAAGACGCGTCGCCCGGCCGGCCCCGAGCCGACCACGATGTTGGGATCGTCCGGCTTGACGGCGATGTAGCCGCTCTCGCCGCCGCCCGGCGCATACCAGTCGCGCTCGTGGATCGCCCCGTCGACCGAGCGGCTCGGCACGCTGATGGCGGTGTTGTCCTGCTGGGAGCCGTAGACGCGGTAGGGGACCTGGTCGTCGGTGATGACGTGGTAGAGCTGGGCCGTCGGCTGGTTATAGATCGAGGACCAGCTCGCGCCGCCGTTAAAGGTGACGCAGGCCCCGCCGTCGTTCCCCTCGATCATCCGGAGCGGGTTGTTGGGGTCGATCCAGAGCGCGTGGTCGTCGCCGTGGGGGGTGGGCACGCGGTGGAAGGTCGCCCCGCCGTCGATCGACTTCCAGAGGCTGTAGTTCTGGACCCAGACCGTGTCAGGATCTTTTGGATCGGCGGTGATGTGCATGTAGTACCAGGGACGGGTACGGAGCAGCGACTGCTCGCTGAGGCGGATCCAGGTCTCGCCGTAGTCGTCGGAGCGGAAGACGGCGCCGTCCTCGGCCTCGATCAGTGCCCAGACGCGGCCGGGCTTGGCCGGCGAGACCGCGACGCCGATCTTGCCCAGGAGCCCGGTGGGCAGGCCAGGCTTGCGGGAGATCTCCTCCCAGGTATCGCCGCCGTCGAAGGAGCGCCAGAGGCCACACTCCTCGCCGCCGCTCACCAGCGCCCAGGGGTAGCGCTGCACCTGCCAGACCGCCGCGAAGAGGATGCGCGGGTTGGTGCGATCCATCGCGATGTCGTGGCAGCCGGCGCGCGGGCTCTTGTAGAGCACCTTCTCCCAGGTCTTACCGCCATCGGTCGAGCGGAAGACGCCGCGCTCCTCGTTGGGACCGAAGGCATGGCCGAGCGCGGCCACGTAGACGATGTCCGGGTCGTGGGGATGGATCACGATCTTGCCGATGTGGCGGGTATCGGCCAGCCCGCAGTGGACCCAGGTCCGGCCGGCGTCGGTGGACTTGTAGACGCCGTCGCCGTGGGAGACGTTGTTGCGGATGCAGGCCTCGCCGGTGCCGACGTAGATCACGTTGGGGTCGGATTCCGACACCGCGATGGCGCCGACGGCGGCGGTGCGGAAGAAGCCGTCGGAGACGTTGCGCCAGGTCACCCCACCGTCGGTGGTCTTCCAGACGCCGCCAGCGCAGGCGCCGAAGTAGAAGGTCATCGGGTCCGAGACGTCACCGGCGACGGCGACCACCCGCCCGCCACGATGCGGGCCGATGCACCGCCACTCCAGCGACGAGAGCACGCTCTCCATGATCTTCCCGCCCGCACGCGTCACACCATCCCCCTTCCTAGAGCGATCCAGCTATGCAGCGCAGCAGAGCCAGATATCCCCACAGCGCTGCGCTACGAGCGCTTCCTTCCAGCTCGATTCGAAGAGCGATGCGCTAGCTTTGTTCCAGCCAGGTCCGATGGACGTTATAGAGCGTATCGCTGTACACCGGCTTCACTACCAAGTCCTTTACCTCCGGCCGCACTCCCACCAGGAAATCCCAGTGAATGAGCCAGGAGATGAGCTGGTGCTCCTGAATCAGGAGCTGGATCTCCTTCCACAGGTCGACACGCTTCTGCGGGTCGAGCTCCTGGTTCATCTTGCGGTAGATCTCCCGAACTTGTTCGGCTACTTGAACCAGCTCTCCCTCGGTCACCTTACCGAGCTGGTTCACGTTCCAGTAGGCATCGGGATCGATAGCTGCGCCCACGAGATCTTTGGCATTCGCGTTCTGCGCGTGGAAGGTGACGTGCCACCACTCACCCGCGCGGAACTCGTCGAGGTAGGCACCCCACTCGAGCGTGCGTAGCTCGGTCTCGATCCCGATCTTCTCAACGGCCTGCTGGATGATCTGGTTCATGAGGCCATAGCTGACTCCCCGCTCGAGCTGCGTCGAGAGGATATTCACCTTGAGTCGCTCGCCGTTGCGGACACGGACTCCATCCGGCTCGACCACCCAGCCTGCCTCGTCCAGGATGCGCTTCGCCTGCTCGGGGTCATACGGGTCAATGGGGATATCCTCGTGATAGCGAGGCCAACCCTTGGGCGAGCCACCGCGACTCACCTGCCCGTAGCCCAGCAGCACTTCACGGACGATCGCCTCGCGATCGACCGATAGCGCGATAGCCTGGCGCACCGCCAGTTCACGGGTCGGCCCCTTCGCCAGGTTGAAGCTGATCCAGGAGGCGGTCGGGACAGGCTGGTTGATCACCGTGATCCCGGTGTCTTGCAACCGTTTGACGTCCTTCGCCTGTACCGAGAAGCTCACATGGACATTCCCGGCTTCGAGCTCGACCATCTGGACGTTCTGCTCGGGGATGATGCGGACGCGCAGGCTGTCCAGAAACGGCTTGCCGCCCCAGTAGGCATCGTTACGTACCATGAGGAGATGGCTATCCTGCACGAATTCGTGGAACTTGAACGGGCCGGTACCGATCGGCTGCTGGGCGAAGTCCTGTCCAAGCTTCTGGGCTGCAGAGGGACTGATCATGTGGCCGGAACCGAAGGCGAGCAATTCTCGGGGAAAGATGACGAACAGCTCCTTCAAGGTGATGCGCACGGTGTATTCATCCACCACATCGATGCTCTCGACGTAGCGCTTGAAGTCGTCAATATACCGCGTGTTGGTCTGGTCGTCCCATTGGCGCTCGAGGTTGAACTTCACCGCCTCCGCGTTGAACGGGGTGTCGTCGTGGAAGGTGACGTCCTTACGGAGATAGAGGGTGTACTCCATCCCATCCTCGGTCACCTCCCACTGCTCCGCCAACCACGGCTCGAGGTCGAGATCCTGGTTGACCTTGATCAGTGGATCGTACATGTAGAACATCGCCCGCGAGCTACCAACGTCGCGCACGAAGTGCGGGTCGAGCGACACCGGGTTCTGCTCATTGGCGATGACGAGCTCACCGCCATAGCGCGCGGTCTCAGCCACCGCAGGTGTCTCGGCAGCCGCTGGCGAGGCTGGGGCCGGCGTGGTCGCGGGGCCAGACGGCGCTGTCGTCGCCGTCGGAGCTTCACCGGCACCGCGGCAGGCCCCGATTAGCGGCGAGACTAAGGCTGTGCCGACCGCGGCCATCGAAAGACCCAATAGGCGCCGCCGGTTGAGCCGCTGTCTGAGGGGGAGCACAGCCAGCGACATGGATCGCTCGGTGCCCAAGGATCTCAACGTCTTCTTAGCCATCTTCATCCTCCTCGGTCTCAGTGTGTGTCGGCCCTCTACTCCGTCTGGGTTGCGAGATACTCGCTGCATTAAGGCTGTCTCTCCCCCCTCCTCACGATGAAGCCGTCCAGACGTTCAGACGCGGATCAAGTGCATCACGTAGAGCGTCGCCGATGAAGTTCAGAGAGAGGACGGTGAGGAAGATGGCCAGGCCCGGGAAGAATGTCGAATTCGGCGCCTCGCGGATGTACTGCCGGCTGGCCCCGATCATGGCGCCCCACTCAGGCGTCGGCGGCTGAACGCCGAGGCCGAGGAAGCTCAACCCGGCAGCGACCAGGATTGCCGTCGCGACTGACAAGGTCCCATAGACGATGATAGGTGAAAGCGCGTTCGGCAGTAGGTGGCGCAGCATCAGGCGCAGGTTACCTGCGCCGCAAGATCTGGCCGCCTCGACGAAGTCTTGCTGCTTCAGCACGAGGACAGTGCCACGCATGATTCGGGCGATAGTAGGGGTGAACCAGATCGTCAACGCCACGATGATGTTGATCAACCCCGGCCCCAGGACGCTGACGATTAGGATGGCCATGAGCACGCCGGGGAACGAGAGCATGATGTCGATCAGGCGCATGGTCAAGTGGTCGACCCATCCGCCGAAGAAGCCGGAGAGCAGGCCGATCGAGACACCGACCAACAGTCCACCCATCGATCCGGCGATGCCGATGAACAAGGAGTAGCGGGCACCATACACCGTCCGGGCGAAGACGTCCCGTCCGAGCTCGTCGGTTCCGAACCAGTGCTGCGCGGTGGGCGGTTTCAGGCGAGCCAGAAGATCCTGCTCGTTGGGATCGTGCTGAGCCACGAGCGGCGCCAGGATCGCTATCAGGGCTACAACAAAGAGGAAAGCGATGCCTACGGTCGCCATGCGATTCCTGGCGAAGCGAGCTGCAGCCTGGCGCCACTCTGACCGCGGTGGTCGCATCGCGGCGAGCTCGATCGGTGTCACGCCTCGCTCGAGCGCCGAATCACCTACCATGCGTCCCCCACCGTCACGACGTCATCACATCCTCATACCGGTTAGCCGTACGCTCTCCCGGCCACACTAGCGGAAGCGAACTCTCGGATCGATATAGGCGTACAGCAGATCAGTGATGAGATTGATGAGCACGAAGCCAATCGCAATGAAGATGACCGTCCCCTGGACGACCGGAAAATCCCGACCGTTGATGCCAGTGATGAGATATCGGCCGACACCGGGCCAAGCGAAGACCGTTTCGGTGACCACGGCACCGCTCAGCACCGCGCCGAACTGCAGGCCCAGCAGCGTGATAATCGGGATCAATGCATTCTTGAGGACATGCCGGAGCACAACAACCCGTTCGGCCAGCCCTTTAGCGCGCGCAGTTCGCACGTAGTCCTGCACGATGACGTCGAGCACGCTCGAGCGGGCGAAGCGTGCCAGGATGGCGGCGCTCCCGGTGCCCAGCGTGACCGCCGGCAAAATCGCGTGCCGAAATCCGTCCCAGGTCAAGATCGAGCCGTTGAAGCCCGACGGCGGGAGCACCCCCCAGTAGAGACCCACGCCGAGCATCAGCAGGAGTCCGAACCAGAAGTTCGGGATCGAGACACCGAACAGCGCGCCGAACATCGTCGCGTTGTCGATCCAGGTTCCGCGTTTGACTGCGGAGATCACCCCGAGCGTCACCCCGAGCGTGGTCGAGACCATCATCGCCAGGATGCCGAGCTGGAGGGTGTTCAAGAACCGTTGGGGAAGCTCATCGATGATGCGCGCATTCGTGCGGAGCGAGCGGCCGAGATCCAGGCGCGCGATGTTTCCGAGGTAGGTGAGGTACTGGACGTGCAAAGGCTTGTCGAAGCCATAGCGCGCCCGAATAGCCGCTTCACGCTCCTCGCGTATACCGGCGGGCAAGTCCGGGGGGATCATGAGGGCGACCGGATCGCCCGGGGCTAGATGAATGGCGAAGAAGACGAGCGTCACCACCCCTATGACAGTGGGTATGGCCAGGAGAAGCCGCTTAACGAGATACTCGCCCATCAGTTAGGTAGTCCTACTCTACCGGGCAGAGGATTCATCGAACACTCGTGCCGATCACAAACAGCATGACCGCTTCGGCGCCTGGCGCTCGAGAGCAGTACGAATTGCCGTCGTCTACAGGCCCATCATAGCGATATCAGAATACGATGTCAAGAGATTTTGGATACATATTTGTCCTATATCGTATCCTAGAGACGATGGGCACGTAGTATCGAGACGCTGCGCGACAGCGCACCGGCGTTGTACGGTTCGAGAAGGGCAGCCGAGCGGGCGCTTGCGGCCCGAAGGTGACGGGAAGGGTCGTCAACGTTCGAGTCGCAAATGGGTGCGTGATACTGTGGAGGTCAGTGCGATGCACCCGTGGAAACGGAGACGGCGGCAGGCGCTCACCGCCACGCGGCTATCGGCATCGAGAGATTCACACGAAGCTGCGCATTCCTGGTAGAGTTTGATGCGGGAGTAGGCTGGAGGCAGGCGCATGAGGACGCGATCGACGACGAAGACGTCGAAGAAGGAACTACCGACGGACAAAAATGGGTTGCTCGCCGACACCGCCTACGCGCTGATCAAGCGGAGCATCATCCGCTGCGACCTCGAGCCCGGGCAGCCGATCACCGAGGAGCAGCTCGGTACACGCTTCGGCATCGGCCGAGCCGCCGCCCGCGCCGCCATCAAGCGCCTCCACCAGGAGCAGTTCATCCACCGCATCACCCGCAACCGCTACGTCGTCGCCCCGATCACGCTCAAGCACGTGAACGAGCTGTTCGAGCTCCGCCTGCTCCTCGAGCCGGCCGCCGCTCGGCTCGCCGCGGGCAAGCTCGACGCCGAGACACAGCGGCGCCTCCAGGAGCTCGCGCGGGCCCGCTACCAGGTCGGCGACCGCAAGAGCGCCGAGGCCTTCCTCCGCGCCAACACCGAGTTCCATGCGCTCATCGCCCAAGCCTCCGGCAACTCGCTGCTCGCCAGCGTCATCCGGGGGATGCTCGACAAGGTGGAGCGCGTCCACCATATGAGCCACCTGCTTCGCGATCGCAGCGCCGAGGCGATCCACGAGCACCAGGAGCTCCTCGACGCGCTGGTCGCCGGGGATGCTGATCGGGCGGAGCAGGTGATGATCCAGCAGATCCTGGCGGCCAAGCAGTTCGTCATCGAGGCGATGCTAGCGAGCTCGAGCTTGCAGACGGTCAACGTGGCGCTGAGCTCGTCGCGGCCTGAGCCTGCGGAGTGAGCATCGTCCGGCTCGAGGGGATGCCCGGAGCCATCCGAACCTGAACGGATGCGTGTGTCATAGCCACCGGCGGGGCCGCCGGATGCTCCTTGGGCGCAGAGGAAGTCCCGAGGAGACGGCACTCGCCCCGTGGCCAGCACGCGACCGCTCGCGCTCGGGCGCTCGCCCAGCCGGCGGTGAGGTCGCCGTCTATGGTGAGAGGCGTCGCTCGACGATAGGCCAGGTTCGCCCGGCCGACCCGGCGCCGGTTCGATCCCGGCAGCGTACACTGGTGACGAGGTCTAAGGACGCCTCGCGTCCCAGTGACGGGATTTTCACGACTCGGAGGAGCACCACGATGTCAGCGCGCGGACGGCTCAGTGGCCCGGTCGTCGATACGTCGTCTAGCCCGTTTGCCAGGCTTCGCCCACTGCCAGTGACCGCCGTCAGGCTCGATGACGCGTTCTGGGGGCCGCGACGGCAGCTCGTCCGTGAGGTGTCGCTACCCTTGCAGTACGAGTACCTCGAGCGGACCGGCCGGCTCGACAACTTTCGGCGCGCGGCCGGCCAGCAGGAAGGCCCCTTCCAAGGGCTCTACTTCAACGACTCCGATGTCTACAAGTGGCTGGAAGCCGCCGCCTGGTCCCTGGCGACCGACCCCGACCCAGCGCTCGACCGGCTCGTCGACCGCGTCATCGCCGACCTCGCCGCCGCGCAGCAGCCCGACGGCTACCTCGACACCTACTACATCCTCGGAAACCAGGCGGCCCGCTGGACCGATCTGCCACGGACACACGAGCTCTACTGCGCCGGGCACCTGTTCCATGCCGCCGTGGCCCATTTCCGCGCCACCGGCAAGTCGACGCTCCTCGAAGTGGCCCGCCGATTCGCCGACTGCATCTGCGACACCTTCGGGCCCGAGGAGTCCGGACGCCAGCCCGGCACCGACGGCCACCCCGAGATCGAGATGGCGCTGGTCGAACTCGCCCGGGTCACTGGCGAGCGCCGCTACCTCGAGCAGGCGCTCTACTTCCTGAACGCCCGCGGTTACGGGTACGCCGGCGGCGATGAATATCGCCAGGACCACAAGCCTTTCCGCGAGCTCGACCAAATGGTCGGGCATGCCGTCCGCGCCGTCTACCTAGCAGCCGGCGCGGCCGACCTCTACACCGAGACCGGCGATCCAACCCTGCGCGAAACGCTCGAGCGCCTCTGGACCGACATGGTGACCGCCAAGCTCTACGTGACCGGCGGTATCGGCGCCCGCCACGAGGGCGAATCGTTCGGCAAGCCGTACGAGCTACCCAACGAGCGCGCCTACGCCGAGACCTGTGCCGCTATCGGCAACGTGATGTGGAATTGGCGCATGGTCCTGCTAACCGGCGAGGCGCGCTTCGCCGACCTCATGGAGCTGGCGCTCTACAACGGGGTCCTCGCGGGCTACTCGCTCGACGGCCGGGCCTACTTCTACGTTAACCCGCTCGCCGACGACGGCTCGCACCGGCGGCAACCGTGGTTCTCCTGCGCTTGCTGCCCACCCAACGTGGCTCGCCTCCTGGCTTCGCTCCCTGGCTACCTCTATAGCGTGTCCGGCCAGGGCGTCTGGATCCACCTCTATGCCCAGGGCACTGCGCACATCACATTGCCCGGCGGGCAGCAGGTTCGGCTCCAGCAGCATACTCGCTATCCCTGGGAAGGGGGAATCGAGATCGAGGTCGACGGCGCGGGCGAGTTCAGCCTCTTCCTCCGGGTGCCGGCCTGGTGCGAGGACGGCGCGAGCGTGCGCGTCAACGGCCAGGTCGCCGCCGGCCAGGCCCCAGGCAGCTACGTCGAGGTCCGGCGGGCCTGGCGGCGCGGCGACACGCTGGAGCTCAGCCTCCCGATGCCGGCTCGGCGTCTCGAGTCGCACCCCTACGTGGCCGAGAACGCGGGTCGGGTAGCCCTGGCTCGCGGGCCTCTGATCTACTGCGTCGAGCAGGCGGACAACCCTGGAGTGGAGCTACGCGACCTCGTGCTGCCCGACCGAGCGGCGATCTCGGCCGAA
>ERZ511473.2317-NODE-2317-length-10314-cov-3.186871_pt1 | contig 10314 bp, 8 predicted proteins | sample MGYA00374947_ERZ511473 | MGnify/ENA primary metagenome ERZ511473 (study PRJEB26303, sample SAMN06343854) | sediment metagenome | isolation source: hot spring sediment | place: Canada: British Columbia | collected 2012-09-26 ... | reverse complement strand
CTGATCGGCTGCTTGACCGAGATCGAGGTGATGGTGACGATGCTGCCGCCTTGCCGCTTGAGATAGGGCACCGCTGCCCGGCAGAGCCGGATCGTGCTCATCAAGTTGAGCTGAATCGCGTCGAGGTAGGCCTGCTCGTCGAAGTCCTCGAAGCCACCACCAGGAGGCCCGCCAGCGTTGGTCACCAAGATGTCGAGCCGGCCAAAGTGCCGCACGGTCTCGTCGACGACGCGTTGTACCTGGGCGGAGTCCCGGGCGTCAGCCACCTGGGCCAGGACGCTCGCGCCGGTCTCCTGGCGGAGGCACTCAGCGGCTTCCTCGATCCTCCCAGCATCGCGGGAGAAGATACTGACATAAGCTCCCTCACGCGCGAAGCCGCGCGCGACCGCGTACCCTAGCCCCTTGCTCGCCGCGGCGACCAACGCCACCTTGCCCTGGAGTCCGAGATCCATCGATGTCCTCCCCTCGCCGGACGGACGAACTCTCCGCCGGGGCTGATTGTAACGGAAGGCGTTCGGCTTCCTGTCTCGGCGCGCTCGTGCCTTGAAAACGCGTTTGCCCCGCGTGGTATTATCTTGAACCGCGGGCAGATTGCTTATGTCCACACTATGGTCCGGAAGCCCGTATCGGGTCACCTGAGGACGAGCGGCGGTGGATCGGCGGCGTTACGGACGCAATGGGCGCAACGGTCGTTCTGGCCGGGGTAACGGCTATCCGCCGATCTCCCGCCATGCCGCTCGCGGGCGGCGGGTTCCACCCTGGCTCCTCCGGACGCGATCTCGCAGAAAGCGCAACTCCAGGTGGGATGTGCTGACCCGGGTACTTGCCGGCGCGCTGCTGCTGATGACCTTGCTCATCGTCGGTACCGCCGGCGCGGCCGGCGCGACCGGCCTCTTTGCCTGGTCGTACCTGATGGGCGATCTCCCCTCGCCTGATCAGATCGAGGCTCCCCAGTTCCAGACCACGAAGATCTACGACCGCAACTGGCGGCTGCTCAGCGAGGTGACCGACCCGTATACCGGCTGGCGCTGGGCGATCAGCTATCAAGAGATCATGGATCACATCGAGCAACAGCAGGATGACCCGAACAAGCCTCACCGGGCCTGGATCATCGATGCGACCATCGCTGCCGAGGACGAGAGCTTCTGGGTCAACCCCGGTGTCGAGCCGCGAGCGATCATCCGCAGCTTCATTACGAACCTCAGTGGCGAGAATATTTCCGGGGCCTCGACGATTACCCAGCAGGTCGTGCGCTTGCTCTATCCAGAGAAGATCGGTACCGAGCGCACCTACTCCCGGAAGCTGCGCGAGGCTGTCATGGCGATTCGCTTCACTCGCCACTACACCAAAGAGCAAATACTCGAGATGTACTTGAACAATGTCTATTACGGCAACCGCTCCTACGGTATCGATGCGGCTAGCCAGTCGTACTTCAACAAGTTCGCCTGGGAACTGAGCCTGGCCGAGGCAGCTATGCTCGCCGGCTTACCCCAAGCGCCGAGCATCTACGACCCCACGCAGAACTACGAGCTGGCGAAGGCGCGCCAGCGCTACGTGCTGGAGCGGATGGTCGAGCTGGGCATGATCACGCGGCAGGAGGCAGACGCTGCCTATCAGGAGCCGCTCTTTCCCCAGACGCGCCAGGATCGAACCACGCTCGCCCCGCACTTCGTCAACTTCGTCAAGGAGTATCTGGAACAGCGCTACGGCGCGAACGCGGTCAACCGGGGAGGGTTGCTCGTCCGGACGACGCTCGACCTCTCGGTGCAGGAGACGGCCCAGCAGATCGTCAGCGACTGGGTCTCCCGGTTGTCCGGTTCTCGCGTCAACAACGGCGCGCTGGTGGCGATGCTGCCCTGGAGCGGCGAGATCATCGCCATGGTGGGGAGCGCTGACTTCTACAACGAGGCGATCGACGGGCAGGTCAACGTGACCGATACTCCGCAGCAGCCGGGCAGCGCGATCAAGCCGATCACCTATCTCGCTGCCTTCGAGTCGCTCGGCTGGCATCCGGGGACGGTCATCTTCGACTATGCCAAGACCTGGCGTCTCCCGAACTGCAAGCCATATTCGCCTCGGAACGCCACCGGCCAGCACTACGGCGCCATCACGGTTCGCGAGGCGCTGGGCAACTCGCTCAACATCCCGGCGATCCAGGCGCTCGAGGCCGTCGGTATCCCGGCGATGCTCGACATGGCCCAGCGGTTGGGAATCAAGACATCGTTCTGGCAAGATCCGAATCCGTGCGACCTGTCGATCACGGTCGGCGGGCGCGAGGTGAAGCCTATCGAGCTGACGAATGCCTTCGCGACCATCGCGAACAACGGTCGCTACGTCCCTTACAACCCGATCCTGGAGATCATCGCGCCGGGAAACCAGGTCATCTACCGGCTCGACCGTGCTCACGTGCTCGAGCAGGCCGAGCAGGTCGTCCGGGCTGAGTACGCCTACGAGATCACCCATATCCTCTCCGATAACCGCGCGCGCTCGATGATCTTCGGAAGCAACAGCCCGCTGATCCTGCCGGAGCTGGAGAACCGGCCGGTAGCGGCCAAGACGGGTACGTCAGAGGACGCGCGCGACCTCTGGACGGTCGGGTACACGACCGACCTCGTCGTCGGGGTATGGGTAGGCAATACCGACAACAGCCCCACCCGAGGGCTTGATGGGGTGAGCAGCGCTGCCCTCATCTGGCATGACTTCATGGTTCGAGTCCACCAGGATCCGGCGCTGGCTCAGACCTTGCTGGGGCCAGATGGCCAGCCGATCCCGCCGGAGTTCCCGCGTCCGCCAGGGATCATCGAGGCCCCGGTCTGTGCCGCGACTGGCAAGCGACCGATCCCCGGCGCTCGCACCGTGACCGAGATCCTGGTGCGCGACGGTGGGCCGCGCTTGCGCTGTGACCAGGTGAACGAGTGGGAGCTGCGCGAGCTGCGCGCCGCGCTCGCGACCCCCAAAGGGATGACGGCGCGAGGTCGCGCGAACTTGAACGCATACGCGGCGATGGTGGGCCGGAGCCCCGTCATCGACGTTGAGCGGCAGCAGCCGCTCCCGACGCCGCAGATCGGCGCTCCGCCCGAGACTCCGACACCGACGCCCCAGGCCGGCACGCCGGCACCAGAAGAGGATCCATTCACCATCCCCGTGCTCACGCCGGTTCCGCAGCCTCCGGAACAGGCCGGGCCCGACGGCGGGGGGAACGGGAGCGAACCAGCTCCTACGCCGGACCTGCCAGGCCAGTGAACGCCGGCAGTCGCCGGGGTTCTCCAGCTACGTCCACTGGTTGGTAAAAATGGGCGGCGGTATCTCTTGCCTTCCTAGCTGGTCCGCCCCACACTCCCGGTGACGCGAACCATCGCCCGATGCCTGAACAGAAAGGAGTCTCAGGTGGCCTCTCGTGCGTCGTGACCGCTCTTGCCTGGTATCGAGCCGAGGAGGCATGGTCATGTCACAGCAGCCTGGTGGCTATGCCACGAAAAGCGCGCTGGTCGACACTGCGTGGGTCGCACAGTATCTCGATGATCCCAGCGTCCGGCTCGTCGAGGTCGATGTCGACACGAGCGCCTACGATAGCGGTCACATCCCGGGCGCGGTCGGCTGGAACTGGCAGACCCAGCTCAGCGACACGATCCGCCGCGATATTCCCGCAAAGGCCGAGCTCGAGAAGCTCCTCAGCGAGTCCGGAATTTCCCCCGAGACGACGGTTGTGCTCTACGGCGACAACAATAACTGGTTCGCGGCCTGGGCCTTCTGGCACCTCACGATGTTCGGCCACCGTGACGTCAGGATCATGGACGGCGGGCGCAAGAAGTGGGAGGCCGAAGGCCGTCCGATGACGACGCCCGCTCCCCAGCACCGGGCTACGCAGTATCGGGCGAAGGACCCGGACTACTCGATCCGGGCTTTCCGCGACCAGGTCCTCAGCAGCGTCGGCGTGCCCGGCCGGGCGTTCGTAGACGTGCGCTCGCCCCGGGAGTACAGTGGCGAGCTGCTGGCACCGGAGAACCTGCCCCAGGAGGGCGCCCAGCGCGGCGGCCATATCCCGGGGGCGGTCAACATCCCCTGGAGCCAGGCCGTGCGCGAGGACGGCACCTTCAAGCCTGCCCAGGAGCTCAGGGAGCTGTACGGCAGCAAGGGGATCACGCCAGACAAAGAGATCATCGCCTACTGCCGCATCGGTGAGCGGAGCTCACACACCTGGTTCGTGCTCAAGCACCTGCTCGGCTATCCCAATGTCCGGAACTACGACGGCTCCTGGACCGAATACGGCTCAATGGTCGGCGTGCCGATCGAGCGGTGAGCGGCGAGCCCGCGCCTGTCCCGCGTCGATACACCTGCGGACCCGCTAGCAGGCGCCCTGACGAAGAGTGCTCCCCTCGTCCCAGACCCGTCCGGCCGGTACCGTGTCCCAGGTACGGCGGGGCGAGGTGGGGACGAGGGGATGAACGCGTTCATCTCCAGGCAGCCTGAGATCCGAGATTGTGCTATAGTACACAAACGGGGCAAGGACCTGCCTGGGGTGAGGTGACCAGGTGTCGCTCGCAAGCTATGCCGTCATCGGCCTGCTGCTGATCACGGCCACCATCATGGGCACGACGCTGCTGCTCGTCGGGCGTTTCGTGCGGCCCAGCCGGCCGACGCCCGCGAAGCTGCAACCGTACGAGAGCGGCGTGCCGGACGTGAACCCGCCACGCGCGCGCTTTACGCCGCGCTTCTACCTGGTGGCCTTGCTGTTCGTCATCTTCGATGTCGAAGCGATCTTTCTCTACCCCTGGGCAGTGGCGTTCGACGCACTGGCACTCTATGGCTACGTCCAGGCGGCGCTCTTCGTAGGGCTGCTCCTGGTCGGGCTCCTGTACGAGTGGAAGAAGGGAGCCCTCGAATGGGTGTAGCGGTCGAGGAACAGGTTCAGCGGAATATCTTCACGACCAGCGTCGACTGGGTGTTCAACTGGGCCCGGCGTTCGAGCCTCTGGTGGCTACAGTTCGGACTGGCCTGCTGCGCTATCGAGATGATCAGCGCCGCGATGCCCCGGTTCGACCTCGCCGAGCGCTTCGGCATGCTTTACCGGGCCTCGCCGCGCCAGGCAGATCTGATGATCGTCGCCGGCACGGTGACCAAGAAGATGGCTCCGGTCGTGCGACAGCTCTACGATCAGATGGCTGACCCCAAGTGGGTGATCAGCATGGGGAGCTGCGCCAACGTCGGTGGCCCGTTCGATACCTATGCGGTGGTGCAGGGCGTGGACCAGGTGATCCCGGTCGATATCTACGTGCCGGGCTGCCCGCCGCTGCCAGAGGCGCTCTACTACGGCGTGCTCGAGCTGCAGAACCGGGTCATCCGCTACGACTCGCTCAAGAAGAAGCACGGCAAGGAGGCTGCCGAGGCCGACCGGCAGGCCCAGCGCGAGGCCGCGCGGGCGGCGCTCGGCCCGCGGCGCTAGGGCGAGGGTGCGAGACGATGAGCGACGAGCGCCAGCAAGCACCGGTCCCGGCCGCCCGGCCACGCGAGCCGTGGCAGACCGGCTACTGGGGGCCGACGAATCCCGACGAGCACCCGGCCGTCATCGCCGTGCGCGAGCGCTTCCCGGAAGCGTTCGAGGAGGCGGTCGACTTCCGCGACGAGATGACGATCCGGGTCAAGCGCGAGGCGCTGCGCGAGGTGGTCGCGTTCCTGCGCGATCATCCGGAGCTGCGCTACAACCACCTCACCGACCTCACGGCGGTGGACATGCTCGACCTGCGCGACGAGCCGCGCTTCGACGTCGTGGTCCAGCTCTACTCCATCCCCCGCCGCCAGCGGCTGCGCGTCAAGTGCGGCGTGAACGACGGGGAGACCGTGCCCTCGCTGGTGCCGCTCTTTGCCGGGGCCAACTGGCTGGAGCGCGAGTGCTACGACATGTTCGGCATCGTCTTCGAGGGGCATCCAGACCTCAGACGCATTTTGCTGCCCGATGACTGGGACGAGGGACACCCGCTGCGCAAGGATTACCCGCTCCGCGGTTACCGTGACTACGTGCAGCCGGGATTCGAGCGTCCGGCGCCGCGGGTGCGTGGCTCACTGCCGAGGCCGAGGCCATGATCGATTTCACGCAGGCGACACCGGTTCTCCTGAGCGAAGAGCGGCAGATCACCGAGACTCGCCGCGAGCTGGTCCTCAACATGGGCCCCCAGCATCCCAGCACGCACGGCGTGCTGCGTGTCCGTCTCACCCTGGAGGGCGAGACGGTCATCGCGTGCGACCCGGTGATCGGCTATCTCCATCGCGGCGTGGAAAAGCTGGGCGAATCGCACCGCTACGCGCAGATCGTCCCCTGGACCGACCGGACCGATTACGTTGCTGCCCCGTCCAACAATCTCGGCTATGTGCTGGCGGTGGAGAAGCTGTGTGGCATCGAGGCGCCGGAGCGCGCGCAGTACTGGCGCATGATCATGGCCGAGCTGGCGCGGATCGCCTCGCACCTGGTATGGCTGGGCACCCACGCGCTGGATATCGGCGCGCTCTCGGTCTCGCTCTACACGTTCCGAGACCGCGAGCTGATCCTCGACATCTTCGAGAAGTTCTGCGGCGCCCGACTCACCACCAACATGATGGAGATCGGCGGCTTCTCCCGCGAGATCCCGCCCGAGCTCCCCGGGATGGTGCGCGATTTCTGCCGATACTTCCCGAAGGCGATCCGAGAGTACGAGGACCTGCTGACGGAGAATCCGATCTGGCTGGCCCGGACGAAGGGCGTGGGAATCGTCGAGCCGGAGGTCGCAATCAACTACAGCCTGACCGGTGCTTGCCTGCGCGGCTCCGGGGTGAACTACGACGTGCGCAAGGCGATGCCGTACCTTCTCTACGATCGGATCGACTTCGAGGTGCCACTCGGTACTCACGGCGACGTCTACGACCGCTACCTGGTACGTGTAGAGGAGATGCGGCAGTCCGTCCGCATCATCGAGCAGTGCCTCGACCAGGTGCCGGGAGACGGGCCGCTGATGGCCTACGAGTCGAACTACGTCATCCCGCCGCACGAGACGGTGATGACGACGGCCGAGGACATGCAGCGCCACTTCATCTGGGTGATCAAGGGCTTCTCGCCACCGAAGGGCGAGGTATACCAGGCGATCGAGCATTCGAAGGGGGAGCTCGGCTACTACATCGTGAGCGATGGCTCGCCGATCCCCTACCGATTGCGGATCCGATCCCCAGATTTCGTGAACCTGCAATCGCTGCCCTACATGGCGCAGGGCGCGATGCTGGCGGACGTGGTCGCCTTGATCGGGACGATCGATATCGTGCTCGGCTCGGTCGACCGCTAGGAGCGCAATGGGTACGCCGTCGTCGCCGTCCAGATCCGGAGAACGGGTCACGCGAGACGAGGGCGACGAGCGGCTGTGCGGCGCGAACGGGAGTGATCGCCGGAACCGATGGACTGGGAAGCGCTGATCGTAAGCTACCTGCTCGGCTTCGTCCTGCTCAACATCCTGCTCGTGCTGATGGCCTACATGACCTGGTTCGAACGTCGGCTCGTGGCGTTCTTCCAGGATCGGATCGGGCCGAACCGTACTGGGCCGTTCGGCCTGCTCCAACCGATCGCCGACGGTGTCAAATTGATCAGCAAAGAGGATATTGTCCCAGCGAACGCCGACCGGCTCATCTTCCTGGTTGCGCCGCTGCTCTCCTTCGTGCTGGCGCCGCTCGGCGCGCTCGTCGTACCGTTCGGGGACTCGATCACGCTGTTCGGTCGCCAGATCGACCTCTACGTCATCGACATCAACGTGGCGGCGCTCTACTTCTTGGCGGTCGGCTCGATGGGCGTCTACGGCATCATCCTCGGGGGCTACGCTTCGGGGAACCGCTACTCGCTCCTGGGCGCGCTCCGCTCCACTGCCCAGGTGATCAGCTACGAGCTGGTACTCGGGCTCTCGCTGGTCGGCATCTTCATCCTGACGGGCTCGCTGAGCCTGGTCGAGATCCTGCGCGCGCAGCAGCGAACGCTGATCCTCGGCGGGCTGGAGCTGCCCAACTGGTTCATCCTGAGCCAGCCGCTGGCGTTCGTCCTGTTCCTGATCGCCGCCGTGGCCGAGACCAACCGCGCGCCGTTCGACCTTCCAGAGGCCGAGACCGAGCTGATCGCCGGCTATTTCACCGAGTACTCCGGCTTCCGGTTCTCGTTCTACTTCCTGGCTGAGTACATCAACATGATCGTGGTCTCGCTGATCGCCGCCACGCTCTTCCTCGGCGGGATCGACGGGCCGTTCATCGACGGGGTCTGGTGGCTGGTGGCGAAAGCGTTCATCTTCCTGTTCTTCTACGTGTGGCTCCGCGCCACGCTGCCACGTTTCCGCTACGACCAGCTCATGGGCTTGGCGTGGAAAGTGCTGCTCCCGCTGGCGCTGATCAATATCGGCGTCACCGGACTGGTGCGGCTCTGGGGGATCGGGGCGCTGTGAGCCGGGCGATGACCGTGTTTTCGTCGCCGGCGGAGCTGGGTTGGGAGGCTGAGACCGACTGATGGCGATCGAAGTCCTGATCTTCTATCTGCTGGCGGGGGTCGCGATCGCTGCCGCGGCCGGGGTGGTGCTGGCGCGCAACCCGGTACACAGCGCGGTGTCGCTGGTTCTGTCCTTCATCAACGTGGCGGCCATCTACGTGGTGCTGCGGGCCGAGTTCTTAGCCGTGGCCCAGATTATCGTCTACACCGGCGCGATCATCGTGCTGGTGCTCTTCGTGCTCATGCTGGTACAGCAGCAAGACCTGCCCGAGTTCCACGGCGGCCGTCCGCTACGGCGGGCGGTCGGCTTTCTACTGGGGCTGGCCCTGCTGGCCGAGGTCGCAGCGGCCATTCTGACGCGGTCTCTCCGCGGGGCGCCCGGCTCCTGGACGCCGGAGGCCGTGGCGGCGGTCGGCGTGCGGTGGTTAGGCTTCGAGCTTTTCTCGGCGAAAAAGCCCATCCGCTGGGAAGCGGTCGGCTGCTGCTGCGGTGGGTGGGAGGAAGGAGCGCCCCTGCCTTACGAGTCCCGGCGGTGGGACATCCCGTCGGCTGCCACGGTTGGAAAATCCGGTTTCTACGGGTGGAAAATCCAGTTCCCACAGTTGGAAAATCCGGTTGCCAGTGGGCGGAAAATCGGAACCTTCGGGAGGGAAAATCGTAACGCCGGGGCAAATTCCCTCATGGCAGGGGGGCGAGACTGAAGGTATGATGGAAGAAAGAAGGCCGAATCGGCTGTCCGTCGCAACCCCAGGTGGAGACAGGTATGCGCTGCCGACACTACTGTGCTATCGCTCTGTTTGTGCTGGGCCTGCTCGCCATCCTGCCCGTTCGTCCCTCGGCCCGCCTACTAGCCCAGAAGGGGGAGCCGCCGGTCGAGGAAACTTTCTCCACGGCGGACGGGATCATTCTCCGCGGCCTGTTTTACAAGGCGGCGCAAAACTCGTCGTCGGCCCCCGTCGTCATCCTGCTCTATCCGCCAGGGCAACGCGGGGCAGAGACCGACATGACCAAGGGGGACTGGGAAGGACTGGCTCGGCGGCTTACCCAGGAGGGGTACAACGTCTTCCGCTTTGACTGGCGCGGGCACGGCAAGCGGGGGCATGAAATCAAGGACAAAGATACCTTCTGGACCAATCCTTACTCCGGGCCGTGGAATGTCAAGTACGTGACCGGCTTCGGGAAAAAGCCGCTCAAAAACGACATCTACTTCAAGGACATTCGCGATCCGCTGCGCTACATGCCGGTCTATTTGCTGGACCTGGCGGCGGTCCGTGCCCATCTCGATGCGAAAAACGACCTGCGGGATTGCAACACCAGTTCCATCTATCTCATTGGTGCAGGCACGGCGGCGACTCTGGGCATGGCCTGGATCGTGACGGAATGGTATCGTCCGGCTATCGCTCCCGGTGTGGCGGAGATTCTTCCCGCGGCCCGCTATGAGTTCGTGCCCCAGCGGATTGCTGGAGGGGTTAAGGTGCCGGCGGGGGAGGATATTAGCGCGGCTGTTTGGCTCAGCCCGATTCGCCCCAGTGTGGTCAGCGAAACCTTGGCCAAAAGCTGGATTAGCGCTTATGCGCCCAAATTGCGCGACAACAATCCCATGCTCTTCCTCTATGGCGATGGCGATCCCATTGCCCAGCGAGATGCCCGCTTCTTCTTCCACGAAGTGCTCGTCGGGGCTGGCAACCGGCAACTTGGCCTCAACCCCCTCAATCCGAAATATCTGTTCGCTGTCAAAGGGGCGAAGAATCTCTCCGGCGTCGGCCTGTTGGGCAATAACGCCACGCTCAAGACGGAGGACACCATCTTGCAGTTCATGTCCGCCATTCAAA
>ERZ511473.2316-NODE-2316-length-10325-cov-3.659348_pt1 | contig 10325 bp, 7 predicted proteins | sample MGYA00374947_ERZ511473 | MGnify/ENA primary metagenome ERZ511473 (study PRJEB26303, sample SAMN06343854) | sediment metagenome | isolation source: hot spring sediment | place: Canada: British Columbia | collected 2012-09-26 ... | reverse complement strand
CCGCGGCATCATCGCGGCGGCCAGCACCGACGCGCCTGTCTGCGCCACCAGCGCCATGCTCGGCATCCAGACGATGGTGACACGCCGCAACGCGGCCGGCCAGGCACTCTGGCCGGAGGAGTGTGTCTCGCTCGAGGAGGCGGTGCGCGCCTACACCTATAACGGCGCGTATGCCACCTTCGAGGAGCGCGTCAAGGGGACGATCGAGCCGGGCAAGCTGGCCGATTTGACCGTCCTGGAGACCGACCTGCGCGCGGTCGAGCCGGAAGCGCTGGGCTCGGTGCGCGTCGACTTCACCGTCGTCGAAGGGGAAATCGTCTACCAGCGGCCCGGAGCTCGCTAGCACCCCTCGCTCCTGGCTGCGGTAGGATACCGGCGGAGGCTTCTGAGCGAAGGGAGGGAGCGTTGGCCGCCGACGTCGTGCTGATCAACGGCAATGTCTTGACCATGGACCAGGCGCGGCCGCGGGCACAAGCGATCGCCGTCTGGCGAGGCCGCATACTCCTGGTGGGAGACAACGACGCCGTTCGAGCCGAGGCTGGCCCAGCGACGCGGGTCATCGACCTAGGCGGCAAGACGGTCTTGCCCGGCCTGAATGACAACCACTGTCACCCGATGGGCTATGGCTTCGCGCTGGAAGCGGTCGATGCCTCGCCCTCGGTGGCCGCCAAGCTGGCCGACATCTTGGAGCGGTTTCGCCAGGCCGCCAGCAGCGCGGCCCCCGGCGCCTGGCTCCGTGGACGCGGCTACGACGACACCCGGCTCGACGTGCGGCGCCACCCTACCCGCTGGGATCTCGACCCGGTGACCGGCGATCACCCGGCCATCCTCACCCGTACCTGCGGCCACATGAGCGTGGTCAACAGCAAGGCGCTCCAGCTCGCCGGCATCACCCGCGACACGCCCGACCCCGAGGGCGGTCGGATCGTGCGCGACGAGCACGGCGAGCCGACCGGCCTGCTCCAGGAACGCGCCCAGGAGCTGGTTCGCCGGCTCATCCCGGAGCCCACTGTCGAGGACATCAAGCGTGCGCTGGTGGCCGCCGGCAAGCAGTTCCTGGCGATGGGCATCACCAGCGTGGCCGAAGCCGGTATCAGCAAGCCTGAGGAACTGCGAGCCTACCAGGAGTTGCGGCGCGAGGAGACGCTGCCCGTCCGCACCTACCTGATGATGCTGATCGACGACACGCTGGAGCCGATCGAGCGGCTGGGCCTGTGCACCGGACTAGGCGACGAGTGGCTCAGGATCGGCCCGCTGAAGTTGCTCCAGGACGGAAGCGGCGGCGGCCGCACCGCGCTGATGAGCGTCCCTTACCCCGGCGAGCCCGACAACTACGGCATCGCTGTCTACTCGCAGGAGCAGCTCGATGAGGCCTTCCTGCGCGTGGCCAAGCTCGGCTGCCAGGGAGCGGCGCACGCCATCGGCGACCGCGCCATCGACATGATCCTCACCGCCTTCGAGCGCGCGCTCGCCGCCTACCCGCAGCCGGATCCGCGCTGGCGCATCGAGCACTGCGGGCTCCTGCGGCCCGACCTCCTCGACCGGATGCAGCGACTCAACGTGCTGGCCGTGCCCCAGCCGTCCTTCGTTTACTATCTCGGCGACTCCTACCTGCGCAACTTCACCGAGGAGCAGCTCGCGCTCTCGTACCCCTGCCGGGCCTGGCTCGACCGGGGCATCGTGGCGATCGGCAGCTCCGACACGCCTGTCGTGCCGGCTCACCCCTGGGTCAACATCCGCTCGGCGGTGACCCGGCTGACGCAGGACGGCCAGCGCATGGGGCCGGAGCAGGGCGTGAGCGTCGGCGAGGCGCTGCGGATGTTCACGGTCAACGGGGCCTACGGCTCCTTCGAGGAGCGTATCAAGGGCTCCATCACTCCGGGCAAGCTCGCCGACCTGATCGTCATCGACCGCGACCCCCATCAAGTCGCTCCGGAAGAATTGCATGCGATCCGGAACGAGCTGACGATGATCGACGGCAAGGTTGTCTACGAAGCGTAGGACGGCCCATGACGTGGAGGGAGGTGCAGCATGGCAGTCACGGTTCGCTACCTGGGGCATGCGGCCTTCGCGCTCGAGGCCGGAGGCAAGCAGGTGCTGATAGACCCCTTCCTGACCGGAAACCCGACGGCGACCGCCAAGCCTGAGGACTTCGACCCGGTAGCCATCCTGCTCACGCATGCCCACGACGACCACGTGGGTGACTCGGTCGCCATCTCCAAGCGCACCGGAGCACCGATCGTCGCCACGTTCGAGCTCGGCACCTACCTGGCCCAGCAGGGCGCGCAGACCATCGCCGCCAACCACGGCGGCACGGTCGCCTTCGACGGCGGGAGCGTGAAGCTCGTCCCCGCTTGGCACACCTCGAGTCACACCGAGCGGTTCCTCGCCCCGGGCGTGCCGGCCGGACTGGTCGTGCGGTTCGGCGGCAAGACCATGTACTTCGCTGGCGATACGTGCCTCTTCGGCGATATGGCTCTGATCGGCGAGGAGGGACTCGACCTGGCCGTCGTGCCGATCGGCGACTTCTACACCATGGGCCCGGCCGACGCCGTGAAGGCGGTCAAGCTGCTCAAGCCCGGCGTGGTGATCCCCTGCCACTACAACACCTTCCCGCCGATCCAGCAGGATCCCCAGGTGTTCAAGCGCGAGGTCGAAGCTGCGACCAGCGCGCGCTGCGTCGTGCTCCAGCCCGGCGAGCAGTTCGTCCTGGAGTGAGACGAGCAGCGGGATTTGCTGGCTGCCCTGGGGCAGACCGCGCGGCCTGTCCCAGGGCATTGCCGGCTCGCTCACCGCAGCCGGCCACGATGCCGTCGATGCCCGGCAGCGCTGACGCGGGGCCGCGGGAGCGGGTACGATATGTCACTGGGCTGCCGGTCGCCTTACCCGACCGCCTATGCAAGACCTAGACCGCGAAGGAGGAACTGGAGCATGCCGAGCCGTCATGAAGCCTGGGCGCTCGTCACCGAGTACACCACGCAGCCACACCTGATCCGCCACATGCTGGCGGTCGAGGCGGCGATGGTCGCCTATGCCAGGCGGTTCGGCGAAGATCCAGAGCTCTGGGGGCTGGTCGGCCTGCTCCACGACTTCGACTACGAGCGCTACCCGGACATCAGCGTCGAAGGGCACCCGGTCGTGGGCTCGCGCATCCTGCGCGAGCGCGGCTACCCCGAGGAGGTGATCCGCGCTATCCTCAGCCACGCCCCGGAGGTCACCGGTATCCACCCCGAGAGCCTGATGGAGCGCGCGCTCGTGGCCGTCGACGAGCTGACCGGCTTTCTGGTGGCCGTGGCGCTGGTACGGCCGACCAAGAGCATCCTCGATGTCGAGGTGCGCAGCGTCAAGAAGAAGTGGAAGCAGAAGGAGTTCGCCGCGGCCGTCGATCGGGCCGAGATCGAGGCCGCCGCGGCCGCGCTCGGCGTCCCGCTCGACGAGCACATCCAGATCGTGCTCGACGCGATGAAAGAGATCGCGAGCGAGCTCGGTCTGGAGCGCCAGCCGGTGCAGGCGTGAGCAGCGCTGCCGCGTCGCGGCTGATGTCCCCCAGGCACATCCGGGAGCTCGTCACATCCTCGCTCCGAATTGCATCTGTGCCATGCGCACAGTTTGTGAAGCTGTGCGCAAATATGTGGTAAGATCAGCCAGGATGAGAGCCGAGCGGTGCGCGCCTCGCAACGGCCGGCGGGCACCGTGGTTCGGTCGCCCGCTCATTGGCTGAGCGAGTGACCCCTGATCAATCCAGCGGGTGCAGCCGGATCGTCGTGACGCTTCAAATCTGTGGACCGCATCGAAGTTGCGGGATCGCGAGGACAGCGTTGACGGCTGCGGAGAGGACCGCGAGCGTATGGCTGTAGGAAGCCCAGCACGCCTGGTGACCGTCACGATCAACGGGCAGCAGTACACGGTGCCCGAAGGGATGACCATCCTCGAGGCGTGCCGGATGGTCGGCATCGAAGTGCCCAACCTCTGCTACCAGCCGCTCCTTCGCCCCTGGGGCTCCTGCCGCATCTGCACGGTCGAGATCCTCGGGCGCCGCGGCGGCCTGGTCGAATCCTGCGCCGCGCAGGTGCGCGACGGCATGGAGATCTCGACCGACTCGCCGGCCTGCGAAGAGTCGCGCAAGTTCGTGCTCCAGATGTACCTGGTCGACCACGCGCTCGACTGCCCCACCTGCGACAAGTCGGGCGAGTGTTATCTGCAGGACAACACCTACTACCACAACGTCTACGCCAACCCTTACCGGCGGCCCAAGATCGCGGGCCCGTACAAGCACCTCAGCGACCTCATCGACTACAAGTGGGAGCGCTGCATCATCTGCTCCCGCTGCACCCGCGTCTGCGACGAGGTGATCGGCGTCACCGCGATCGAGGTGCTCAACCGCGGGCTGGAGGCCGAGATCGGCCCGGCCTACGGCATGGATCTGCGCGACACCACCTGCACCTCCTGCGGCATGTGCATCGCGGTCTGCCCGGTCGGCGCGCTGACCGACCGCAAGTTCGCGCATCACCCCTGGGAGCTGGACGCCACCGAGACCATCTGCGGCCTCTGCGACGTGGGCTGCACGCTGAACGTCGAGCACAACCGCGGCCTCGTGCGGCGCGTCACCCATCTCTGGGAGCGAGGCGTCAACTACGGCTACACCTGCGTCCGCGGCAAGTGGGGCTACGAGCAGGTGCAGCACCCCGACCGGCTGGAGACCGCCGCGGTGCGGCAGGGCGACGAGCTGGTCGCCGTTCCGCTGGACGAGGCGCTCGATCTCGTCGCCGAGCGCCTGCGGCGGTACCAGGGCGACCGTTTCGCGGCCCTCGCCTCCCCCGACAACACCAACGAGGAGAACTACCTGCTCCAGCTCTTCACCCGCGCGGTGATGGGCACCAACAACATCGACCGGCTGATGACCCGCTCGCAAGCACAGGCGGATCGGGCCCTGCTCGACTCCTTCGGCCTCCCGGTCAGCACCAACTCGGTGCAGGAGATGTTCACCAGCTCGGCCTGCGCGCTAGTGGTCGGGCCGAGCATCGGCGACAAGGCCCCGGTGGCCAGCTACTGGCTCTACTGGTCGCGCAACTACCGCGAGACGAAGACCGTCGTCATCAGCCGCGACGACTACCCGCTCTGCCACCGCGCCGAGGTCTGGATCCGGCCACCCGAGGGCGCCGAGGCTGCCGTGGTCAACGCGATGGCACGGGTGATCCTCGACGAGGGGCTGGCCCGGCCGGTTGTCGACAGCCCCGACTTCCAGGTGTGGGTCGCTGCGCTGCGCGACTACGCGCCGGAGCGGGTCGCGACGGCTACCGGAGTGCCAGTCGAAAAGATCCGGCGCGCGGCCGTGCTGTACGCCACTGGCGGGCGCGGAGGGCAGGCCGAGCCGGGTGCCGAGGGCTACCCGCCGAGCGTGATCTACCACACGCTCGCTCACCAGGACGGTAATGTCTACGCTGCTGCGATCGCGCTCAACAACTTGGCGCTGCTGACCGGCAACGTCGGGCGACCGGGAGCTGGGGTCATCGCCTTCCGCGGCCCGGCGAACGCCCAGGGCGCGCTGGACATGGGGTGCCACCCGGCGTTCCTGCCCGGCTACCGGCCGGTGAGCGACCGCGAGGCCCGGCGGCAACTCGAAGCGGCCTGGCTGCCGCGCTGGAGCGCTACGGTGGTGGACGGCTTCGAGCCGCTGCGGGCCTTGCCGGCCACGCCCGGCTCGAGCCTGGAGCAGATGATCGAGGCGATCGAGGCCGGCCAGATAAAGGCGATGTACGTGGCGGGCTCCAGTCACGAGTTCGCGCCGCCGATCGAGCCGAGACTGCTCGCAGCGCTGGAGAAGCTGGAATTCCTGGTCGTCGAAGATTGCTTCCCGAGCGCCCTGACCGAGCGTGCTCACGTCGTTCTGCCGGCTGCGATGTTCACGGAGAAGGACGGCACCTTCACGAACGCCGACCGCACCGTCCAGCGGGTGCGGCTGGCGATCGATCCCCCGGGCGATGCCCGACCGAGCTGGTGGCTGATCCAGGAGATCGCCCGCCGGCTGGGCTACCAGTTGGCCTTCAGCCACCCGTCGCTGGTGCTCCAGGAGGTCACCCACCTGACACCGATCTACCGGGGCATCATCTTCCCGCGGCTGGAGCGCGGCCCGCTGACCTGGCCGGTACGCGGGCTGGCCGGGCCGGCCGAGGGCGCCGTGCGGCTCGGTGCCACCGTCCCCGGCGGCGGCTGGGCCATCTGGATGGAGCAGGCGTTCGGCGGGGTCGAGAGCGCACTGCAGTTCGACGACGGGCTCTCCCGCGAGCGCGTGCGCTTCGTGATTGCCGAGCAGGCAACCCGCACGGACGAGGAGCGCTGAGATGCTCGACGACATCAAGGGCTTCCTAGTCACCCTCCGCCACCTCTTCAAGCCGAAGGTGACCATCCAGTACCCCGAGCAGAAGCGCCAGATGGCGCCCCGTTTCCGCGGCCTGCCGGCGCTGCGCTCCGATCCCGAGACCGGCGAGGCCCTCTGCGTCGCCTGTGGTCTCTGCGCCCGCATCTGCCCCACAAGCTGCCTCGAGATGCACGTCGTGCCCTCCGAGGAGGGCGACCGCGAGCTGGGCGAGTTCATCCTGCGGGCCGGGCGCTGCATGTTCTGCGGTCTCTGCGCGCAGGTGTGCCCGGTCGACGCCATTACCATGAGCGGCGAGTACGAGCAGTCGGTGATGGATCGCGAGGGGCTGATCTACGTCAAGACCGAGCTGGCGGCCATCGGCTCCCAGCGTCCCACCTGGTGGGATGCCGCCTGAGCCGCGCGGCGGGAGCTGCTCGCGCCGTGGCAGGAGACCGATCCCCGGACGGAGCGGCTGGTCTGCATCTGGCCTGAAGGCAAGGGGCCGAGGGCGTCCCGCCCGCCAGCGTCCATCGGGGGATGTGGCTGAGAGACCGGGGCTGAGCGAAACGCGGAGGGGGAAGAGCGATGCCGGTGGCGGATGTGCGGATCGAGCGGGACTCGCTGGGCGAGGTGCCGGTGCCGGTCAACGCGCTGTACGGCGCGCAGACGGCGCGAGCAGTGGCCAACTTCCCGATCAGCGGGCTCCGGCCTCACCCCGACCTGATCGTTGCGACCGCCCAGGTCAAGCTGGCGGCCGCGCGGGTCAATCACCGGAACGGCCGGCTCACCGATGAGCAGGCCCGGGCGATCGAACAGGCGGCCCAGGAGATCATCGACGGGCAGTGGCACGAGCACTTCGTGGTCGACCCCTACCAGGCCGGCGCCGGTACCTCCCACAACATGAACGCCAACGAGGTGATCGCCAACCGGGCCAATGAGATCCTCGGCGGCCGGCGCGGCGAGTACCGGCCAGTCCACCCCAACGACCACGTCAACCTCGGCCAGTCGAGCAACGACGTAATCCCGACGGCTAGCCGGCTAGCCCTGTTGCGGGCCACCCCGCGCCTGGTGGAGGCGCTGCGCCTCCTCGGCGAGGCGCTTTGCCGCAAGGCCCAGGAGTTCGGCAACCTGACCAAGACGGGCCGCACGCACCTCCAGGACGCCGTGCCGATCCGGCTGGGCGATGAGTTCTCGGGCTACGCCTCGGCGATGCGCCGGGCTGCCGAGCGCGTCGCCGAGGCCCGGCGAGCGCTGACCGAGCTGAACCTGGGGGCGACCGCCCTCGGCACCGGGATCAACGCGTTTCCGGGCTACCGGGCACAGGTGGCCGCCGAGCTGTCCGCGATCACCGGCTTCGAGCTGCGGCCGGCGCACAACACGTTCGAGATTACCCAGAGCCACGCCGACTTCGCCCATCTCTCCGGCGCGATCCGTAACGCCGCGCTGGAGGTGATCCGCATCGCCAACGATATCCGGCTGCTCGGCTCGGGGCCACGCGCCGGGCTGGGCGAGATCGTCCTCCCGCCGGTCCAGCCTGGCTCCTCGATCATGCCGGGCAAGGTCAACCCCTCGATCGCTGAGATGGTCAACATGGTGGCCTTCCAGGTCGTCGGCTACGACCACGCGGTCTCGCTAGGAGTCCAGGCGGGGCAGCTCGACCTCAACGTGATGACGCCGCTGATCGTCTACAACCTGCTGTGGGCGAACGACATCCTGGCCAACGCGCTCACCGTGTTCCGCACGCGCTGCATCGAGGGCATCCAGGCGAACGAGCGGCGTCTCAGCGAGCTGGCCCACGGGAGCATCGCGCTGGCGACCATCCTGACGCCCAAGATCGGCTACCTACGAGCCGCCGAAATCGCCAAGAAGGCGTGGGAGACGGGCAAGACGGTGCGCGAGGTGGTCGTCGAGGAAGGGATCCTCAGCGAGGCCGAGGCCGCCGAGGTCCTCGACCCGGTCCAGATGGCGCTGCCGCAGGATCCCGACGCCAACCGCTGCTGAGGATGATCGGTTATCATCGAGAACGGTGAGGCCAGTCATCCCGCGACCAGACGAACGGAGGGCCAGCGATGGCACGCGAGTATCCCTTCTACTGCGCCGGTGAGTGGCGCACCTCGTCCGACCGCCTGGAGATCCGTAACCCGTACAACGACGAGCTGGTCGGCGTGACCTACAACGCGACCGACCAGGATCTGGAAGACGCGATCGTCGCCGCGCAGCGGGCCTTCGAGGTCACGCGCAAGCTCCAGGGCTACGAGCGGGCGGAGATCCTCCAGCGGATGGCCGACGGCCTGCGGAAGCGGCAGGAAGAGATCGCCAGGCTGATCGCGATGGAGGCAGGCAAGCCCATCCGTGACGCGCGGGTCGAGGCCGCCCGCGGAGTCTTCACGCTGCAGACGGCGGTCGAGGAGGCCAAGCGGATCGGCGGGGAGACGATCCCGCTCGACCTGATGCCGTACTCCCAGGGCCGCTTCGGGATCACCCGCCGCTTCCCGATCGGCCCGATCGCCGGTATCTCGCCGTTCAACTTCCCGCTCAATCTGGCGCTCCACAAGATCGCCCCGGCCATCGCCTCGGGCAACACGATCGTCCTCAAACCGCCCAGCCGCGATCCCTTTACCATGCTCACCTTCGCCGAGATCGTGGAAGAGGCGGGCGTACCTAAGGGCGCAGTCAGCATCATGCCGATGGACCGCAAGGTCGGCGACCGGCTGGTCACCGACGACCGCTTCAAGCTGCTCACGTTCACCGGCTCGCCCGACGTCGGCTGGGACTTGAAGGCGCGTGCCGGCAAGAAGAAGGTGGTGCTGGAGCTCGGTGGCAACGCGGGCGTGGTCGTCGACCGGACGGCCAACCTCGACGTGGCGGTGCCTCGCATTCGCGTGGGCGCCTTCGCCTACGCCGGGCAGGTCTGCATCTCGGTGCAGCGCGTCTACGTGCACCGCTCGCGCTGGGACGAGTTCGTCGAGCGCTTCCTGGCCGAAGTCCGGCAGATGAAGATGGGCGATCCGCTGGACGAGTCAACCGACCTCGGCCCGATGATCGATGATAAGGCGGCCAGGCGCACGCAGGACTGGGTGGAGTCGGCGGTCGCCGAGGGCGCGAAGGTGCTGATCGGCGGGAAGGCCGAGGGGCGCTTCTTCCAGCCGACGGTGCTGGTTGACGTGCCCAAGACCAGCTTCGTGTGCAGCCGCGAGGCGTTCGCGCCGCTCGTGAACCTCTGGCCGTTCGACGACTTCGAAGAGGCGCTGGCCGAGGTCAACGACTCGGTGTATGGCCTGCAAGCTGGCGTCTTCACCTCGAGCTTGGAGCACGCGCTCCGCGCCTTCGAAGTGCTGGAGGTCGGCGGCGTGATCATCAACGACGTTCCGACCTTCCGGGTCGACCACATGCCCTACGGCGGCGTCAAGGACTCGGGGCCGAGCCGCGAGGGCCTGCGCTATGCGATCGAGGACATGACCGAGCCGCGCCTTCTCGTCTTTAATCGCGTGCCTGACACGTTCGCCTGATTCGCGCCCGAACACGCTCGGTCTGTCCATGCCCGGCGCCCGGAGCCCCGCGCGCCGGGCGTCCGCATCTAGTCCAGTATCTCGCGAGACGGGCTGCAAAGGGATGGAGGAGGCGCGTGGACGATCGGATGCCCCCGGATGAAGAGCTGCGAAACAGCGACGCCTACTACCACGTCGTGCTCGAGCGCATCCCACCGCGAGCCGAGCCGGCGTTCGAAGCGCAGGAGATGCAGGAGCGCGTCTGGGGACGCGCCTGGGGCGTGCACAACGACGTCGGACGGCTACGTCTCTGTGTCGTCCACCGTCCCGGCGCCGAGATGACGGTCATCGATCCACGCAAGTACGACCCGACGATCGCCGCCCTGATCGACGACGACGAGCAGTGGTACTGGCGCGACCGGCAGGGACCCGACATCGCCCGGATGCAGGCTCAGCACGACGGGCTGGTCGCGGCGTTG
>ERZ511473.2310-NODE-2310-length-10338-cov-4.121041_pt1 | contig 10338 bp, 6 predicted proteins | sample MGYA00374947_ERZ511473 | MGnify/ENA primary metagenome ERZ511473 (study PRJEB26303, sample SAMN06343854) | sediment metagenome | isolation source: hot spring sediment | place: Canada: British Columbia | collected 2012-09-26 ... | reverse complement strand
CACTCCGACGCATGAAACCGCTGCGCGTAAAACGGCAGCAGCGGAATCACGATGCCGAACCCGATCAGGCTAACACAAATGGTCAAAAAGACCGTTAGCAACGCCCGCCGCTTCAAATGCGCCTCGGAAGCGGGCGTGACGCGCACCACGCGACTCATAAAGCGTTATCCAATCAAATCCCTCACCCCTTTCCAGAGGAAGAGAGGCGAGGTCAACCTCCTCCTAATACCGACGCTTGCGCTTGGGCTTGTGAGACTTCTTGGGCTTGGGTGGTGCGGTTGCTGTGCCCGCCACCACGGGCTGCTGCTCCGCGCTGCTTGACGGCTTCGGCTGGGACGCAGGTTTCTGGCTGGTGGCAGTAGCACGCAGCGCGCTCTCCTGACGCACCCGAGTGCGCGTGCGAAACGCCTCCCAGTCCACAATCAACTGGCTGGCAATATAGATCGACGAGTAGGTTCCCACAATCGCACCGATCGTCATCGTCACATAGAAGTGGCGCAGGTCATGCGTCACCGCACCCCAGACCATGAGCGCAATCAGCACCAACACAAGCGTCAAGCTGGTGTTGATCGAACGTGCCAGCGTCTGGTTCAAACTGCGATTCACTATCGCCTCCAGCACCTCGCCCTTTGCCCGATAGCGCAGATTCTCACGAATGCGGTCGTAAACTACGATCGTATCGTGCATGGAGAAGCCGATCAGCGTGAGCAAAGCAGTCAAAAAGAGTGAATTGACCTCCCAGCCGAGAAAATACCCAAGAATCGCGGAAGCTCCTACCACCACCAGCACATCATGCGCCAGGGCAATCATCGCAGCAATGCCGAACTTGAACCCGCTCCAACCGCCCTCGATAGCAAATCGATACGCCACATAGAGCATGATGGCAACCAGTGAAAGGATCACCGCGATATAGGCGCGTTGCACAATCTCCGCACGAATACGCGGGCTGATGCTGGCGAAACTCACTTCTTTCAACTCGCCCAGTGGCTTGAGCGCATCCAGCAAGCGTGACTTCTCCGTATCCGATGCTTCCGCTACATGCACAATTAGCTGGCGATTGTTCTCGGCAAACTGCACTCCTACCTTCTGGAAGCCTGCCTTCTGCAAGAGGGCAGCGACTTCATCGAAATTTGCTTGAATCGGTTGCCGTGATTCGACCACCAGCTCACTGCCCCCCGCGAAGTCGATGCCCGGCTTGAGACCGTCCAACCCAAGCCAGAACACGAGTCCAACAGCGATCAGCACACCGCTGAGCGCATAGAATATCTTTCGACGCCCCACAAAATCAAAGCGGTCACGCACCCGCTCCAAATCCTCACCTATCGTCACGCCAATTTGGCGACGCAGCCCGAACCACTTCACATCGGGATGGACACCTAGCCCAACCAGCGAGTAAAGCAGCGTGCGGGTGCAGGTAATCGCCGTAAAGAAGCTGATCAGCACGCCAATCGCCAGCGTGGTGGCAAAACCCTGTACAGGACCTGTGCTATAGTTGTACAGAATAACACAGGTGATTATGGTGCTGAGATTCGAGTCGAAAATGGCGGGGAAGGCACGTTTGAAGCCTGCATCAATCGCGGCAAGCAACGTCTTCCCTATACGCAACTCCTCCTTCATTCGCTCAAAAATCAGAATGTTGGCGTCCACCGCCATACCGATAGACAGAATAAACCCTGCAATCGCGGGCAGTGAGAAAGTGACATGCATCAACTTGAAAATGGCTACCGAAAACAGGATATAGAGCGCGAGCGCAATCACCGCCAGCGCTCCTGGTAGCAGGTAGTAAATAATCATAAATGCTGCCACCAGAATTGTGCCAATAACACCTGCCTGCATGATACGCTCCCACGCCCGCGCGCCCAGAATCGGCTCGATGCGGTTCACCGTCTCCACGCGCAGGCTCACCGGCAGCGCACCTGCACGCAACAGATCGCGCAGACGGGTGGCTTCCTTCAGCGTGAAATTCCCACGAATCACCGGATCACGCAAATTCGCCGATTCCACTACGGGCGCAGAGATAATGCGGTCATCCAGCACAATCGCAATATGTTCTTTCAGATAGAGTGAGGTAGCGCGGGCGAACTTCTCGGCAGCCTCAGGCTTCAGATAGAGCGCCACTTCAGGATTATAGCTCTGGTTAATCACCTCCGCATCGCGCAGGTCATCACCTGTGATAATTAATGGCGAACTCTGAATAATCTGCAGATACTCGGGGGTGCCCTCCTTAATGAGTTTGCCCGGCTCCTTCGGGTCGCCCAAATCGCGGAAGCGAACCACCTCCTCGCCCCGCTCATCTTTTTCGAAGACCAGTTCGTAGCGTGCGGTGGGGTTCTTCTCCGATTTAACATCCTTGAGGTAGCGAAACTCCAGGCGGGCAGTCACAGAAAGCAGCTCACGCGCCTCCTGCTCGTTCGTGTAGCCAGGCAACTCAATCACAATCTCCCGATCGCCCCGCTTGAACACGCCCGGCTCCACCACGCCCAGACTGTCGATACGCTTCTGCAAGATATCTGCGACAAGGTTCAGCCGAGTGGCATCCCATTTTCGCTGTTCCTCTGGCGGGAGCTTTTCCAGCTCGGCGCGAAGCGTCATGCGGATACCGCCCTTCACATCGAGACCCTGACGGGTGGGCAGCTTATACAAGCCCCAGGCAGCCAGCCCTGCCAGCACCACGATAATGCCCAGATACACAAAGTGCTTTTGCATGCGTCTTATCCTCCTGTCTCCCGATACACCGCCTATTATACCCCCTGAATCTTGGGTAGCTCGCGATAGGTTGTCAGCCGGATACCTTCCTGTTGCAGCAACGATTTAAAGGCAGGCTCCAGCAGAATGCGCAGCTCGTCCACCCGATAGCGCCAACCAGGGGTGATAGCATACCCTTCAGGGTCATCCTCGCCGATATGCACAATCAGCTCGGTAACGCCCGGCTTGAGACTACGAACGAACTGATGCAGTCGCTGGCGGTGTGCTTCGAATGCCTCCTCTGGGGCATACTGCGGATTCAGATAATCAATGGTGGGAATCCTTGCTTGCTGTAACCGCTTATAAAGAGGCAAGTAATCCAGCCCACGCGCCTTCGCCATCAACAGAATGTCGGGCGTCGGACTGAACACCATCGGCGTGATTTTGTACTCCATCGCCACCTTCAGGAACACTTCGAAGAAGCGGGCATCGGCATACAGGGTGCCCATGTGGGAATCGAGGTGGGTCGGGCGTACGCCGAACTGCACGGCACGCTCAATCTGGGCCCGAATCTCCGTCTCCACCTCCTGTGGCGTGGCATGACGCACCACCTCCTCCACGGTGCGCCACAGGAAGCCCTCCTTGTCTATCAATCCCTTCACCTTGTCGGGGGGTGCCACCGGACGCCAGCGGTAAAACTGCCACTCACTGGTGAGCGTCAAGTGTAGCCCCACATCGGCGTTCGGGTTCTTGCGCACCCACGCCGCCGCTTCGGGAAACCAGGGGCAAGGCACCATCATGCTGACACTGCTGACCACGCCTGCCTCCAGCGCACGGATAGTGCCCCGATTCTCCGCATGGCACATCCCAAAATCGTCAGCATGGAGAATCAGATACCGTTCCTTCGTCCGAGGCGTAAACGCCTCCTGCTCCTGCTGGGAATAGACTCGACTCATGATAACCTCCGTATTCGGCAACGGCACCCCTTCTCCTGCTCCACCCTCGCATGAGGGGGTTGGAAAACAGCACCGCTGGATATGTCCATGCAGGTGGGTATCATGCGAATGATGAGCCAGTCAGCAACACTGCTCTTTGAGATTGGCTGCGAGGAGATGCCCGCCGCCTTCATGCGCGGCGCATTAGCACAGCTGCGTACCCTGCTGGCGCAGGCGCTGCAGGAATCGCGCCTGCCGTTTGGCACCATTGCAACCTACGGCACACCGCGTCGGCTGATCGCGCTGGTCTCTGAAGTGGCGACCCACCAGACACCAGAGGAACGCACCGTGCGTGGACCAGCGAAACGTGCTTGTTTCGATGCGGAAGGCAAGCCGACCCCAGCGCTGCTGGGCTTCGCCCGCTCGCAGGGGGTGGACCCCAACCAGGTGCAGTTTCTGGAAACGCCCCAAGGCGAGTACGCCTTCGTGCAGAAGCGTGATGAGGGTCAGCCCGCCACAGTAGTGCTTGCCGAGCGGCTGCCCGCGCTCATCCGGCAGATGAGCTTCCCCAAAACGCTGCGCTGGGGCACGCACCAGCTGCGCTTCGGGCGACCCATCCGCTGGATCGTCGCCATGCTGGGCAACACGGTCATCGAGTTCGAGATCGACGGCATTCCTTCTGGACGATATAGTCGCGGGCACCGCTTCCAGGCGCCACAACCGTTTGAAGTGCGCTCACCAGAGGGGTTCCTGCAGCAGCTGCGCGCAGCCCATGTGATGGCTGACCCGGAAGAGCGCAAAGCCTTCATTCGTGAGGAGGCGATACGGCTCGCTCGCGAAATCGACGCGCAACCGCTCCTAAGCGACGACCTGCTGGAAGAAAACACCTTTCTGGTGGAGTATCCCCATCTGCTGCGAGGCGCGTTCCCAGAAACCTTTCTGCAGCTGCCCGCGCCCGTGTTGATCTCCGCCATGCAAAAGCATGAGAGGTTCTTCCCGCTGGTCAACGCGGAAGGCAAGCTGCTGCCGGGCTTCATCTCAGTCTATAACAACGGCAACCCCGACAATGTGCGTGAGGGCAACGAGTGGGTGCTGGTCGCCCGCTTTAATGACGCCCGCTTTTTCTTTGAGGAGGACCTAAAACAGCCACTCACAGCCTTCGTGCAGGGGCTGGAGCGAATGCTGTTCCAGCAAAAGCTGGGTACCCTGCTGCACAAGACGGTTCGCTTGCAGCGACTCGCCGAACGACTTGCCCACGCGCTGGACTGGGACCAGCCAACGCGCGAATGCCTGCAACGCGCCGCACAACTTTGCAAAGCCGACCTCGCCACCCAGATGGTCATGGAGTTCCCTGACCTGCAGGGGATTATTGGCGAGGAGTATGCGCTGCGTTCGGGTGAACCGCCCTGCATAGCACGCGCTATCGCCGAGCATTATCAGCCGCGCTATGCGGGCGACAAATTACCTCAAACGCCCGTCGGGCGCGCACTGGCCGTGCTGGACCGCATCGATACCCTGGTCGGCTATGTCGGGCTGGGCTACCTCCCAAAAGGCTCGTCGGACCCGTTCGGGCTGCGCCGCGCCGCCACAGGCGTGGTGGAAATCCTGGCAGAGGAACCCGACTATCCGACGCTGGCGGAGCTGGTACAGGCTGCCCATGACGAGTACCGCGCGCAGAACGTGTCGCTCAAACCACTCACTGCCTTGCAGCCAGAGCTGCGCACCCTGTTCTACAGCCGCATCGAGGCACTTCTGGAGGAGCAAGCAATCCGATACGACCTGACCCGCGCAACGCTCGGTGGCGGATGGGACGATTCAGTGTATGGCTTCGTGCAGCGGGCGCGCCTGTTGCAGACGCAGAGTGCGGAGCCTGCCCTCCAAACGCTGTGCCTGACCGCCACGCGCCCCGCCAACATCCTTGCCGCCGCCCGCAAGAAAAACATCCACGCCATCGCCAGCCTGAATAGGGTAGACCCCACCCTGTTCGAGCACGAAGTCGAGACGCGCCTTTATCAGATGCTCCAATCGCTTACACCCCAGATAGAAGCGCTCTACTACAAGCACGACTACGAACGCATCTACGCCCTCCTGCAACAACTAAATGAACCTGTGAATCAGCTGTTTGACCATGTGCTGGTAATGACGGAGAACGAGGCGCTGCGCCGCAATCGCCTCAACCTGCTGGCATGTGCCCAACGGCTCTACCTGGCACTGGCAGATTTTACACAGGTGGTCGAATCATAGCGTGTCATCCACAAAGGTGCATCCAGGCTGCCAACTCTCGAAAAGGTCGCCTCTATCGCGCTTCGCTCCACAATCGAAGTGGTTCCCGCGCCTACCGCGATTTTGGGCATCAATCCCCCTTTGACCGCTGCCAATCTGTGAAAAAAGGCACAAAGTACCCCTACCCCTTGACAAAGGCGTCATCGATAGGGTATAGTGCATGCGACACAGAGCGGTCAAAATCCGCTTTTATTACGGAGACGATGCTTAGCGTGGCTAACTTTGTGATAGAAATCACGAACTGGTCGCCAAGGCGCAGGTTGCGCGATCAGCGGTGTTCTATCGCGTGGCGAGGTCAAAGCAATGGCACAGGTGTTCAAACGCTACCATAATACCGTTGCGCGTGCGACAATCGGTGGTGGGTTGCTGGCATTGGTGGCGCTGATACTGGGTGGTTCCAGTATCACCCGTTCGCCGTGGTGGACACGCGCGGGCGAGCCGCCTGATCAACCTGTCCCGTTCAGCCATAAGCATCATGCGGAGGAACTGGGCATCGACTGCCGCTACTGCCACTGGTCGGCTACACAGGCTGCCCATGCGGGGGTGCCGCCCGCTGAAGTGTGTATGACCTGCCACTCCCAAATATGGACCAACAGCCCCCTCCTACAACCCGTTCGCGATAGCTATCAGCAAGACAAGCCCATTGTGTGGAACAAGGTGAATGACCTCCCCGAATTTGTCTACTTTGACCATAGCATCCATGTGAACAAAGGCATCGGCTGCAACGAGTGCCACGCCGGCATTGAAAAGATGCAACTGACCGCCAAGTCCCAGCCCTTTGCAATGTGGTGGTGTCTCAACTGCCACCGCAACCCCGAAAAATACATCCGCCCCAAAGGCGAAGTGTTCAACATGTACTATCAAGTGCCACGCACGGAGGCGGAGATGCGCGCCCTGCTGGAAAAGCACGGCATCCAGTGGAACGGCAAGCTCCCGCGTAATCAGAAGGAGCTGGGTGCGCTGCTGGTCAAGCAGTACAACATTCATAAGGAGCAGCTGAGCGACTGCTCCATATGCCACCGATAAAAGAGACACGGCGATGGAGAAGCGAGATAACGAACGGCTCTGGCGAAGTCTGAATGAGCGGGAAAACGCGCCTCAACTAAAGGAGCAGCTTCAGCGCGAGTTTGCTCCCGAAGCGGCGCCTCATAGCAACCTGGTCAGCCGGCGCCAGTTTCTGAAGCTGATGGGCGCATCGATGGCGCTGGCGGGTCTGTCCGCCTGCGGCTACAAGCCCCAAGGACCCATTATCGCCCGTGCGAAAATCCCTGAAGAGGCGCCGGGCGAGTCGCTCTATTACGCGACCGCCGTCACGCTTGGCGGCTATGCCAAAGGAGTGCTGGCGCGCGTGTACGAAGGGCGACCCATCAAACTGGAAGGCAACGAACTCCATCCCGCCAGCCTCGGTAGCACCGATGCCTTCACCCAAGCCGAAATCCTGAACCTGTATGATCCGGACCGCTCCCAAAGCCTGCTCAAATTCGGACAGATTCAGACCTGGCAAGCGTTCACAGGCGAATTAATGCAACAACTAACGCTGCAGCAAGCCAAGAAGGGAAGCGGCATCCGCCTGCTCACGGAAGTGATTACCTCACCCTCCCTCGCCGCGCAGATTCAGACTTTCCTGAAGACATATCCGCAGGCGAAATGGTATCAGTGGGAGGCAATCAACCGCGATCATGTGTACGAAGGCACGCGCCTTGCCTTCGGCGAATGGCTGAATCCCATCTATCGCGTGCGGCAGGCGAAGGTGATTCTCGCGCTGGATAGCGATTTTCTCTTTCTGGGTCCTGCGGCGGTGCGCTATGCCCGTGAATTCGCGGATGGGCGGCGCGTGCGCGAAAATCAGCATCAAATGAATCGCCTCTATGTGGCGGAGCCGATGCCTACCGTCACGGGTTTCACCGCCGACCATCGGCTGCCCATCCACTCCAGCCGAATCGGGCTGCTTGCCGCTGCAATCGCGCAAGCGGTGGGTGCACCCCTGCAAGTGACGATGCAGGGTGAGCTGACGCCTGAAGAGCGCAGGTGGGCGGAAGTGGTCGCTCGCGACCTCATCGCGCACAAAGGCGAAAGCCTCATCATCGTCGGTGAGGCGCAGCCACCCGCAGTCCACGCGATTGCGCACGCGATCAACGCTGCGTTGGGCAATCTCGGCAAAACGGTGGTGTTCACTGCGCCACCTGAAGCAGAGCCTACCCTCTGCACGGAAGATATTCGAACGCTGGCGAAGGAGATAGCGGAGGGACAGGTCGAAGTACTGATTATGCTCGGCACGAACCCTGCTTACGATGCCCTAGCCGACCTCAACTTTGCAGAACTGATCCCCAAAGTGCCCTTCTCGGTGCACCTGAGCCGCTATACCGACGAGACTTCTGCACTGTGTGTGTGGCATGTGCCCGAAAGCCATCCGTTCGAGACCTGGGGCGATGCGCGGGCGTTCGACGGAACCGTCACCATTCAGCAACCCCTGATTTTCCCGCTCTATCCCAACACGCGCTCCGCGCTGGAACTGATGGCACAAATCAACGGGCAGGGGGGTAAACAGGCGTTTGACCTGGTACAAGGCTACTGGAAAACCGCCAGCCTCGCCCCAGCGGCCCAGTTCGATGCGCTCTGGCGACAAAGCGTGCACGATGGCGTCATTCCGCGTACCGCATTACCCATCAAATCGGTACGTTTGCGTCCCAATCTCGCGGTCGAGCTTCCTCCTGTGGAAGCGCAAGGGCTGGAAATCCGCTTCGCACCAGACCCCACAATGTATGATGGGCGGTTCGCCAACAACACCTGGCTGCAAGAACTGCCCAAGCCTGTGAGCCGAATCTGCTGGGATAATGTGGCGTTTATGAGCCTGAAGACGGCGCAGGAGCTGGGCGTGGTGGGCACCGAAAAGGTGGCGCTCGTGCACGACAGTGCCCCACTGGTGCAGATCCGGGTCAATGGGCGTACTTTAATTGCGGCAGCCTATCCTATTCCAGGGCATGTAGATAATGCCATTACGCTGCATCTGGGCTACGGTCGCACCCGCGCAGGCTCCAACGGCTCCGGCACAGGCTTCAACGCTTACACCCTTCGCATTAGTGACGCCATGTGGTTCACCCACAACGCTGAAGTGGTCACCACAGGGCAACGCTACACGATCGCCCGCACCGAAGAACACCACCTCATCGAGCATGGTGAGCTGGACAGCCTGCACCATCGTCCGATAATGCTCATCGGCACACTGCAGGAGTTTCAGCAGGATCCGCATCTCAAGAAGCATCGGCATGGTGAAAGCGGGGAGCTGCCCTCGATGTACAAAGGCTTCCAGTATGACCGCTACCAGAATCCCAATAACTACCGCTACGCCTGGGCGATGGTGATCGACCCAACGGTGTGTACGGGCTGCAGCGCGTGCGTCACGGCGTGTCAGGCGGAGAATAATATCCCAGTCGTTGGCAAGCAAGAGGTGGTGCGCCAGCGCGAGATGTTCTGGCTGCGCATCGACCGCTACTTCAAGGGTCCTGTGGAGAACCCGCGCACCTATCAGCTGCCCGTGCCCTGCATGCAGTGCGAGAATGCGCCGTGTGAGCTGGTCTGCCCCGTTGCCGCAACGGTACACAGTGAGGAAGGCTTGAACCAGATGGTTTACAACCGCTGTGTGGGCACCCGCTACTGCTCCAACAACTGCCCTTATAAGGTGCGACGCTTCAACTACTACCGCTATGCCTACTATAAGCAGCCGGTACTGCATCTTTTGCAGAATCCCGATGTAACGGTGCGCGGGCGCGGTGTGATGGAGAAATGCACTTACTGCGTGCAGCGAATCAATCGGGCACGGATTCAGGCAAAGAAAGAGAACCGCTGCATTCGCGATGGCGAGATTATCCCCGCATGCCAGCAGGCGTGTCCCACCAAAGCAATCGTGTTTGGTGATTTGAACGATCCTGATAGCGAGGTGAGCCGCCTGCGCCGTGAACCACACCTGTTCAGCATGCTGGAAGAGCTGAACACGCGCCCACGCACCACCTATTTAGCGAAGCTGGAGAATCCCAACCCTGAACTGCATACGGAGGCACACAATGCAGGAAGCCATTAGGGCAGGAACCGTTCAGGAGCCGCCCTTGTTTGAGGGCGAGCAGACCTATGAGCGCATTACGGCGCAGATCGGGGACATCCCATTCGAAAAGCACCCGATTGGGTGGACGGTGATGTTCGGACTGGGCTTTACCGGTACCACACTGCTGGTGTTCGCCCTCTGCATGCTGCTGTTGTGGGGGGTTGGCATCTGGGGTGTGAATCAACCTGTAGGCTGGGGCTTTGACATCATCAATTTCGTGTGGTGGATTGGTATTGGACATGCGGGCACACTCATCTCGGCTATCCTGCTGCTCTTGCGGCAAGGTTGGCGCATGTCGATTAACCGATTCGCCGAGGCGATGACCATCTTCGCCGT
>ERZ511473.2308-NODE-2308-length-10367-cov-44.460155_pt1 | contig 10367 bp, 8 predicted proteins | sample MGYA00374947_ERZ511473 | MGnify/ENA primary metagenome ERZ511473 (study PRJEB26303, sample SAMN06343854) | sediment metagenome | isolation source: hot spring sediment | place: Canada: British Columbia | collected 2012-09-26 ... | reverse complement strand
GTGCCCCATTTCTTTGATGCCCTCACCGCCTATGCCATGGAGCTTGCCCGCCTGGGCCTTCCTCGAGCCGATACGGCGGTGACGGCTTTGCAGGAACTCCGTACCCTTCCCTTGCCCAGCTTTACGGGGGAGGTGGAGGACGTCTTCTTCTCCATCTACTCCCAGCTTGCCGAGCACTGGGGGGAGGAGGTGGCGGGGGCCATACGCCGGGGGCTATCCCGCAACGACCTGGACCTCACGGCCTTTCGCGCCTACCTGAGGGACCGGGTGGTGGCCCTGCTGGGGGATTTTCTTCGCCTACGGGGGGCGGTACTCCAGGTTGCTGAGACCCATGCCGGGGTACCCCTGGTCCTCCGCACCCACCACCGGCCGGCCCAGCCCTCCACCTTGGACCATTACCTCCTCGGGGTGGAGGCCCTTTTGGAGAGGGACTTCCGCCGTTTGCAACAGGCTTTGGACACCCTGGATCGCTGCCCTTTGGGGGCCAGTGCCCTGGCGGGGAACCCCTATCCTGTGGACCGGCGGCGGCTCGCCGCCCTTTTGGGTTTTGCCGGACCGGTGGAGAACACCTTGGATGCCGTGGCCTCGGGGGATTATGCCCTGGAGCTGGCCTCGGCCCTGGTGGGACTGGGCACCAGCCTCTCCCGCTTCCTTACCGACCTTCTGGCCCTGGCGGAGCGGGGGGCCTTCGTGGTAGGGGAGGGGTTGGCCCAGGGTTCCAGCTTCATGCCGCAGAAGCGCAATCCCGTGGTGCTGGAGCACGCCCGCATCTATGCGGGCCAGCTGGTGGGTGGAATGGGTACCTTGGCTTCCCTGAACCACAACACCCCCTTCACCGACTTGAACGACCACTCCACCGGGGTACTGGAGCCTTTGACGGCCCTTTTGGAAAGCGCCGAGGCAGCGTTGGAGCTTACCCGGGTGGCCCTCGAGGAAAGCCAGTTTGAGCCAGCCCTCCTCCTGGAGGAGCTCTCCCCGGAGGTCCTGGCCTCGGAGGCGGTGGACCTGTTGGTGCGCAAGGGGGTGCCCCTTGCCGAGGCGTACCGGCGGGTACAGGGCGCCCTGCCCGGGGTCCGGCCCGAGCTCTTGGGGGTGGAGCGGGAGGAACTCATCGCCTGGATGAGCCTCGAGGGCTTTTTCGCCCGCCGGGAAGTCCTGGGGGGTGTGGGGCCCAAGGCCCGGGCGGAGGCGATGGCCCGGGCCAGAAAGCGCCTTAAGGAAGACCGGAAGGCCTTAGCGGCCCTGCGGGCTCGGGTGCGCCTGGCCAGGCGCCTGTTGGCCAAAGGGCCTGAGGGTTTCCAGGCGGAGGAAGGCCAGAAGGCTACGGATCAGCAGGGGCAGGTAGAAGGCCAGGAGCACCAGGAAGAGCCCCTGGGCTAGGAGGTGCAGGAGTAGGCTGTGCAGGCCCTCGGCCAGGGTCCTGGTGGCCAGGGTGAAGGCCGCCATGGGAAAGACGAAGGCCCATAGCCCGGGCTGGAACCCTAACCGCACCCGGTGGAGGAGAAGGTTTTCCAGAAAAAGGGCCATGGCCAGGACAAACCACCACCCGCCCAGGCCCCATAGGGCGATCCCGAACAGGTATAGGCCCTCGAGGCCTCCTGGGAACAAGCCCAGGGCCTTGGCGCCCTTAAGGAGGGAGAGGGGAGCGAGGATCCCCACCCCCACCGGGGCGAGGCCGATGAAAAAGCTGGGGACCAGCTCGGGGGCCGGGCGTTCGTGGGCGTAGAGTCGGGCCAGGAGGTTCGCCCCCACCCAGAGGAAGAGGATGAGGCCAAGCCCCAGGAACATGAGCATCCAGTAGAACGCCTCCTTGGCCCAGGGGCCCATAAGGGGCAGGAGGGGGCCTCCCGCCAGGGGCACCACGATGGAGGATACTGGCGGGATGAACCAGGTGCCGTTGGCGGCCTCGAAGGGAAGGCGCATGCGGGTGAAGATCAAATAGCTGAGAAGGAGGCTCAGGAGGAGGACCAGGGGTGAGCCCACGGTAAAGAGGACCAGGGCCAGCTTCCCTTGCCCCAAAACCTCGTGGGTGGCCAGGCTGAAGAGCAAGAAGGCCAGGGGGAAGGTGGCGTAAAGCTGGGAAAGAAGGGGATGATGGAGCTCTTCCCAGACCCGGTCCCGGTGGCCGAAGAGTTTGGCCAGGAATATACCCAGGCTTGCGAGGAAGAGAAGGGCCACCACACCGTAATTCACCAGGGCCAGGGCCTCGAGGCCGAAGCGGTGGAAGGCAAGGGCCACCCCGCTTCCCCCCATGACCAAGGCGAACCAGGCGGGGTGAAAGAAACGAGCACTCATACCCCCCATCATCGGATAGGGGAGGGGGGTATGTCAACGGGTGCGGAAGTATTCCACGGTGAGCCGGATGCCCTCCCGGAAATCCACCTCGGGCCGCCAGCCGTGGGCCATGAGCTTCAAGGGAGAGAGCACGCTTCTTTCCAGATCACCGGGACGCGGAGGGGCTGGGTTGACCTGTGGATTCTTGCCAGCGGCCTCGGCCACCGCCAACAGGACCTCCTGGGTGGTGTGTCCTTCCCCCGTTCCCACGTTGTAGATTCCCTCCAGAGCCTTTAGGGCCAGGTTGTGGGCCCGCACCACGTCGGTCACATAGATGTAGTCCCGCACGCATCCCTCGTCCCCGGGGGTCCTTCTGGCGTAGAGGGTAACCGGTTCTCCCTTGAGGATCCTTTCCGAGAAAATGGCCACCACCCCGGCCTCCCCGTGGGGGTCCTGCCGGGGACCGTACACGTTGCCGTAGCGCAGGGAGACCCACTTGAGCCCGTAGTTTTGCCCGTAGGCGGAGAGGTAGTGCTCAAAGGAGGCCTTGCTGGCGGCGTAGGGGCTTTTGGGTTTGGGGGGCCAGGTTTCCTCGGCCCGTTCCCCTTCGGGAACCTCCCCGTAGATGGCTCCCCCGGTGGAGGCGAAGACCATCTTCTCCGCCCCCCACTTTCGCATGGCCTCGAGGAGGTTCAAGCCGCCGAGGAGGTTCACCTCGAAGTCCAGGGTGGGGTTGTCCACGCTTACCTTCACCGAGGCCTGGGCCGCCTGGTGGGAAACGTGGGTGGGGCGGAACTCTCGGAAGACTCTTTCTAGGCCTTCCTTGTCCCTAAGGTCCACCCTATAGAAATAGATGCCCTTGGGGACGTTTTCCCGTCTGCCCGTGGAGAGGTTGTCCAGGACCGCCACCTCCACACCCTCGCGCACCAGGCTCTCCGCGATGTGGCTACCAATGAAACCCGCTCCACCCGTCACCAGTACGCGCATGCATATCCTCCTCAACCGCCCCTAGCAGGGCGGGATAAACCGCCTCCATCCTATAAGGCCCTAGTCTAGGGATTAGCCGATTTTGACCTCGGGCTCGTTTCCAGGCCGCCACTTGATGGTGCAGCCGATGGCGGGAGCCTCCTTAAGGGGTGGCTCCTCTCCCTTGAGCAAGGCTTCGATGGCGGCCTCGAGGTCGTGGGCCTGGACCTGTTCGGGGAACTTGGGGTTATCGTTTACCCGGCCGTGGTAGCGGAGGAGGCGCCTTTCGTCGAAGAGGAAGACCTCGGGGGTGCGCAAGGCGCGGTAGGCCTTGGCCACCTCCTGGCTCTCATCCAGTAGGTAGGGGAAGAAGATGCCGTGTTCCTTGGCGAACTCCACCATCTTCTCCGGGGCGTCGTCGGGGTAGCGTTCGTAATCGTTGGCGTTGATGCCCACGAAGGCCACCCGGCCCCGGTACTTCTCCGCCAGGCTCACGATCTCCTGGATGGAGCCCTTCACGTAGGGGCAGTGGTTGCACATGAAGATCACGGCCAGAAAGGGCTCCTGGAACTGGGAAAGCCGGTACCGTCCTCCCCGTGGATCGGGAAGCTCGGCGTCGATCAAGGGGCTTCCTAGGGGTAGCTCCGGGTACTGCAGCATGGCGTCATCTTACCGCAGGGCCCAGGTGGGGGACAATAAGTCCCCGGCGCTCCAGGTATCATGCCCCTATGCGGGGGCTTACCTCACAGGAGGCGCAAAAACGCTTGGTAGAATACGGCCCCAACGCCCTTCCGGAAAAACCCTCTGAACCCCTTTGGCAACGGTTCCTGCGCCAGTTTCAAAGCCCTCTCATCTACATCCTCCTCTTTGCCTTGGCGGTGGACCTGGGCCTTTGGCTCTATGAGGGAGCCCATGGGCTTCCCCTGGAGGCCTTGGCCATTCTGGCCATCCTGATCCTCAACGCTACCCTGGGTACCCTGCAGGAGAAGCGCTCCGAGGAGGCCCTTAGGCGTCTTAAAGCCCTGGCGGAGCCCATGGCCTGGGTCCTCCGAGATGGTCGCTTCCAGCACCTCCCCAGCCGGGAGATCGTGCCCGGGGATGTGGTGCGCCTGGAGGCAGGGGACCGCATACCGGCAGATGGGGTGCTCCTGGAGGCCAGCGGGGTCTTGGTGGATGAAAGCCTCCTTACCGGGGAAAGCGTTCCGGTGGAGAAGAGGGTAAGGGACGAGGTCTTTTCCGGCACCCTGTTGGTGCGGGGAAGGGCCTTAATGGAGGTAAGCCGTACCGGCCTAAGGAGCGCCATGGGCCGCATCGCCGGGCTTCTGGCAGAGATGGAAGAGGAAAAAACTCCGCTGGAGCGGCGCCTCGAGGCCTTTGGCCATAGGGTGGCCCGCTGGGTGATGGGGCTTGCCGCAGCCCTAGTGGCACTGGGTTTTCTGGCGGAGGGCTTTTCCGCCCAAGTCCTTCTCTTCGCCGTGGCCCTGGCGGTAGCGGCGGTGCCCGAGGGGCTTCCTGCCGTGCTCACCCTGGCCTTGGCCCTGGGGGTGGAGCGGATGGCGCGCCGTAAGGCGGTGGTTCGGCGCCTTTCAGCGGTGGAGGCCTTGGGGAGCGTTACCGTTATCGCCACCGACAAGACGGGTACCCTCACGGAAAACCGCATGGAGGTGCAAAAGGTGGTGGGGCCGGACCCCCAGAGGGCTCTTCTCGCCATGGTCCTCTGCAACGATGCCGATCTGGAAACCGGCGCAGGGGACCCCTTGGAACTAGGTCTTTTGCGCTATGCGGCCCGGCACCTGAACGTGCAGCAAGTGCGCCACGAACACCCCAGGCTCTCTGAAAGGCCCTTTGACAGCGCCTGGAAGTACATGCGGGTTACCACGCCCGAGGGAAGCTTCCTCAAAGGGGCTCCCGAGGCCCTTATCCCCCGCCTTGCCCTAAGCCCGGAGGACAAAGCTTCCCTTTTGGAACAGGCGGAGGCCTATGCAAAGGAGGGCTTCCGGGTGCTGGCCTTGGCTCATGGCGAGGGGGAGAGGGAAGAGGGGCTAAGCTTTTTGGGCTTCGTCCTCCTTCTGGATCCTCCACGTCCGGAGGTACCGGAGGCGGTGGCCAAGGTGTTGAAGGCAGGGGTCAGGGTGGTGATGGTCACGGGGGATCACCCGGCCACTGCCTTGGCCATCGCCCGCCAGGTGGGTATTCCTGCGGAAGTGGTGGCCACCGGGGACGAGATCGGGGAACTCTCCGACGAAGAGCTTCTAGAGGTGGATGTCTTCGCCAGGGTCAAGCCTGAGGATAAGCTCCGCATAGTAGAAGCTTTTCGGAAGGCAGGCGAGGTGGTGGCCATGACCGGGGACGGAATAAACGACGCCCCGGCCCTCAAGCGGGCGGACGTGGGGGTGGCCATGGGCCAAAGGGGTTCAGAAGTCTCCCGGGAAGTGGCGGATTTGGTTCTTCTGGACGACAACTTCGCCACCATCGTGGCGGCCATTGAAGAGGGGCGGAGCATCTACGAGAACATCCAGAAGTTCATTCGCTTCCTCTTCTCCACCAACCTCTCTGAGGTCTTGGTGGTGGCCTTGGGCATGGTGTTTGCCGCTCTCCTCAACCTCAGGGACGAGGCTGGGTACCTGCTTCTTCCCCTCACCGCGGTGCAGATTCTCTGGATCAACCTGGTGACCGATGGCCTTCCCGCCCTTGCCTTGGCCCTGGACCGTAATCCCGGGGTATTGGAGCGGCCGCCTAGGCCCAAGGACAGCCCCCTTTTAGACGCCCCCTCCTTGCGGTTCATCCTCCTCACGGGAACCATCAAGGCCGCCTTTGCCTTGTTGCTCTTGGCCCTTCTGCCGGGATGGGGACGGATCCAAGCCCCTTTGGGTGCCACCGAGGTGGCGCGTACCGCCACCTTCCACTTCATGACCCTGGGCCAGCTCTTCTTCGCTTACGCTGCTCGGCACACCCACCTGATGCCCCTGCCCAACCCGTATTTGCACGGGGCTGTGGCTTTGGGCATCGTCATTCAGCTCCTGCTGGGCACCCTGGCCCCGGGAGTTTTGGAAGCCGTTCCGGTGCCCGCATGGATCTGGGGGCTGGCCTTGGGTATGGCTCTCCTTGCCTGGCTCATGGCTGAAGGAATAGACCGGTTAGTATGGCGGAAGGAGGTTAAGAGATGAAGGCCAAGGACGCCATGACCAGCCCAGTGGTGAGTGTGCTTCCGGATACCTCCCTGGCGGAGGTGGCCCAGCTGATGTTGGGGAAAGGAATCGGGAGCGTGCTGGTGGTGGACAAAGAGGGCCGCTTGGTGGGCATTGTGACGGAAAGCGATTTCCTTAAGGAACGGGGCGTGCCCTTTTCCACCTTTCGGGCCCCCATGCTTCTGGGTCGCTTCCTGGGTTCTGACGGCCTGGAAGCAGTTTTGGCGGAGGCCAAGAGTACCCGGATAGAGGAGATCATGAGCAGCCCGGTGCACGCCGTGGGGCCGGAGGAACCGCTTTCCCGCGTCTTGGAGCTCATGCTGGCCTACGACATCAACCACGTTCCCGTGGTGGATGGGGAGGGTAAGCCTCTGGGGATCATCACCCGGTTTGACCTGCTCCGCCTGCTTCAGTCCCAGCTATGACCTGGCTGGCCTTCTTGGCGGTGGCCTTGGTCATCCTCCTGGCTGGGCGGCAGGTGGCCTTTTACGGGGATGTGCTATCGGAAAAGACCGGCCTCGGCCGCACCTTTATGGGGCTTTTCCTGGTGGGTATCACCACCAGCCTCCCCGAACTCTTCAACGTCACCAGCGCTGCCCTTCAGGGCCTCCCCGATATCGCCGTGGGGAACCTCCTTGGGGCCAGCATGGTCAACTTTCTTCTGCTCACGGTGCTGGATGCCGTCCATCCCCGTCCCCTCACCGTCCGGGCCAGCCAGGGGCACGCCTTGAGCCTGGGACTCGTGGTCCTCCTGTTGGCGGTGGCAGGGCTTGGCCTTTTGGCAGAGCGGGGTCTGGGGCGAGTCGGATGGTTTGCCCTGGGGCTTTTTCCCCTGTACCTTTTGGCCCTGTGGCTTTCCTTTCGCTACGCCAGGCGTTTCCCCCACGATGAGGTCCTCGAGGAGGAGGCCTACGCCCAAATTCCTTTGAGAAGTGCCTTGGGGCGCTACCTCCTGGGGGCTGGGGTTTTGGTGGGGGCGGCGGTCTTGCTTCCGGATTTGGCCGAGGCCCTAGCCCGGGAAACCGGGCTGGGCCAGGCCTGGGTGGGCACCTTCTTGGTGGGGTTGGTCACCACCTTGCCTGAGGCCACGGTGACCCTGGCGGCTGCCCGCCTGGGGGCGGTGGACTTGGCCCTGGGCAACGTGGTGGGGAGCGTGATGTTTAACAGCTTTCTGCTCTCCTACGCGGATGTCCTGGCGCCTGGCCCGCTGCTGATCCAGGTGGGGGGAAGCCATCTGCTGAGCGTCCTGGTGCTTTTGGGTATGGCAGGGACGGTGCTCACCGGGCTCATGTACCAGAGCCTGAGAAAGCTATGGGTCCTGGCCTACGATTCCTGGGCCATCGTGGCCCTTTACCTGCTTGCGGCTTCGCTTCCGCTGGTGCGGTAGGGGACTACCAGGACCGGTTTGGAGCTTCTGCGGACCACCTCCTGGGTCACGCTACCCAAAAGCACGGCATCCAACCCCGTCCGTCCGTGGGTGGCCATCACCAAAAGATCGTGCTTTCCCGCCTCCTTAAGGATGACCTCCGCCGCCCGCCCCTCGAGGAGATGGGCCTCAAATCCCACCCCGAGCTCCTCCGCCATGCGGGTGGCCCGGTCCAAGGCGGCCATGCCCTCTTTCCGCATGTCCTCCACCAGGTCCTGGTAGTAGGGAAGGGTTTCCGGGCCCAGGAAAAGCCTGGGCCCTATGGGCTCCAGCACGTAGAGAAAGGCCACCCGGGCCCCCAGGGCCTTGGCCAGGCGGAGCCCCTCCTTTACCCCAGCTTCGGCAGCTGGGCTTCCGTCGGTGGGAAGGAGAAGGCTTCGGTACATGGTTCACCCCTCGATGACCACGGGAAGGATCATGGGATCCCGGCCCGTGGCCTTCTTCAGGAACTTTTTCACCGGGAAGTAGATGTCGTCCCGGATACGTTCCAAGGATTTCTTCTCCCGCACCCCGTTTTGCAGGGCCTCGAGGGCCATGCGCTTCACTTCGCCCAAGAGCCGCTCCCCGGCCTTGACAAACCCCCGGGACACCACCTCCACCACCGGGTCCTGGCTCGCTAGGGCGGTGATGACCACGATCCCCTCCTCGGCCATGTGCTGGCGGTCGGCCAGGATCTCCTCGGTGATGTCCCCAACCCCCAGGCCGTCCACATAGAGGACCCCAGAGGGCACCTGGCCTACCTTCTCAAAGGTGTCCCGGGTTAGGCGGTAGATGGCCCCGTTCTCCCCGATGAGGGTTTTCTCCGGGGGACGGCTCATGGACTCCGCCAGCCACTTGAAGTTGGTCTGGTGGCGCACCTCCCCGTGCCAGGGGAGGAAGAAACGGGGGGTGGTGAGGTTCAGGATGAGCTTGAGCTCCTCCTGGGAGGCGTGCCCCGAGGCATGGACCTTGTAGGTGGGAGGGTAGAGAACGTAAGCCCCCAGGGCGTAGAGCCGGTTGATGACCCGGTTCACCGCCTCCTCGTTGCCGGGAATGGGGCTGCTGGAGAGGATCACCGTGTCCCCGGGCTTGATGGCCATCTTGGCGTGGCTTTCGAAGGCCAGGCGGTGGAGGACGGACATGGGCTGCCCCTGGCTTCCCGTGGCCAGGATCAGCACCTGGTGGTCGGGGAGGTCCTTGACCTCCTCCAGGGTGTAGAGGCGGTCCTTCACCTTGAGGTAACCCAGCTCCATGGCGATACGGCTGAACCGCACCATGCTCCGGCCTTCCATGGCCACCTTGCGCCCGTACTTCTCCGCCGCCCAGATCACCGCCTGGATGCGATGGATGTGGCTGGCAAAGGTGGTGACGAAGACCCTGCCCGGAGCCCGGCCGATGACCCGATCCAGCTCTTTGGCGATCTCCATCTCGCTCGGGGTGTAGCCGGGGCGCTCGGCGTTGGTGGAGTCGGCGATGAGGAGCAAGACCCCTTCCGCTCCCGCCTGGGCCACCTTGGCCAGGTGGGAGAGTTTACCGTCTATGGGGGTGGCGTCCAGCTTGAAGTCCCCGGTGTGCACGATGGTGCCGATGGGGGTGCGGATGACCAGCCCGGAGTTGTCGGGGATGGAGTGGGTCATGCGGAAGAGGTCCAGGGTGAAGTAGCGCCCCACGCTGATGCGGTCATCGGGGGAGATCTCCTTGAGGTTGAAGCTTCCGGGCCTCAAACCGAACTCCTCCAGCTTCCCCTTAAGGAGGCCCAGGGTGAGCTTAGCGCCGTAAATGGGTACCTGGCTTTCCTTCCCGAAGACCATGGGGAGGATGAAGGGAAGCCCCCCGATGTGGTCCTCGTGCCCGTGGGTCAGAACCCAGGCCTTGATGAGGTGCCGGTTTTCGATGAGGTAATCCACCCGGGGGATGAGGAGGTCCACCCCGGGCATTCCCTCCTGGGGAAAGGCCAGACCACCGTCCAGGACGAAGATCTCGTCGCGGAAGCGGAAGACGGTGATGTTCTTGCCGATCTCCCCCATCCCCCCTAGGGGGATGATCTCCACATAGTCCTTGCCCTCTCCAAGGCCCAGGGAAGCGGCGTCGGGTGGCCTTCTGCGCCGTCTTTTCCTTGGCTTACGTTCCTGGTTTTCCATAGACCTCCCATCTTCCCGGCCTGGCCGGGATCTTGCCCTAAGGAAAACCCCCCAGGGCTAGCTGCGACGCCTGGGGGGGATCTTGCCCTCCAGCTCCGGTCGGATCAGGTCGATCTTGCCCCGCTCGTCGATGCGGTGCACCTTGACCTTGATCACGTCCCCCACCTTCAAGTGGTCCTCCACCCGCTCCACCCGACCGGGGGCGATCTGGCTGATGTGAAGGAGCCCTTCGGTGCCAGGGAACAGGCTCACGAAGGCCCCAAAGGGGGTGATCTTGGTGACGGTGCCCTCGTAGATCTCGCCCACCTTGGCCTCCATGGTGAGCTCCTCGATGCGCTTCTTGGCCTTCTGGGCCGCCTCCATGTCGCTGGAGTAGATGCGCACCGTCCCGTC
>ERZ511473.2302-NODE-2302-length-10413-cov-2.694466_pt1 | contig 10413 bp, 14 predicted proteins | sample MGYA00374947_ERZ511473 | MGnify/ENA primary metagenome ERZ511473 (study PRJEB26303, sample SAMN06343854) | sediment metagenome | isolation source: hot spring sediment | place: Canada: British Columbia | collected 2012-09-26 ... | reverse complement strand
CCTGTTTGCTACGACGAGCGGGAGGGCTTTATGCACCACAAGTTCCTGGTGGTGGACGGGGAGAAGGTCTGGACGGGAAGCACCAACATGACCTGGAACGCCTTCGCCCAAAACAACGAGAACAGCCTCCTCCTTCCCTCCCCCACCCTGGCCCAGGGGTACGCCCGGGAGTTCCGGGCCCTCTTCGGGGGGGAGAAGGAGGGCCTGGGCCGCCCCGTAGCCTTTGCCCTGGAGGGGGTGGAAGGCACCGCCTACTTCAGCCCCCAAGGGGGGGAGGCGGCGCGAAGGGCCCTCCTGGAGGCGGTGCGGGGGGCGAGGCGGGAGATCCTGGTGGCCGCCTTCGTCCTCACGGACCCGGAGGTGGTGGAGGCCCTGAAGGAGGCCCACCGCCAGGGGATCGCCGTGAAGGTGCTCCTGGAAACCCGGAACCTCGCCGACAGCCGCGAGGAGGAGCTTCTCCTCGCCGGGGTCCCCGTGAGGGGGGACGGCAACCCCTACACCCTCCACCACAAGGTGATGGTCCTGGACGGGGAACGGGTGGTCACGGGGAGCTACAACTTCTCCGGGCGGGCCTGGCAGGTGAACAACGAAAACCTCCTCATCCTGAGGAGCGCCGCCCTCGGGGAGCGCTACCGAAAGGAGGTCCTGAGGCTGTGGGAGGAAGGAAAGGCCCTCTGATCCTGGCCTCGCGAAGCCCGAGGCGCAAGGCCCTCCTCGAGGCCCTCGGCTACCCCATCCGGGTCGCGGTCCCCGGGGTGGAGGAGGAAGGCCTCGCCCTCCCCCCCAAGGCCCTGGCCCAGGCCCTGGCCCGGCGCAAAGGGGAGGCCGTGAAGGGGGAATGGGTCCTGGCCGCGGACACCGTGGTGGACCTGGAGGGAAAGGCCCTGGGAAAACCGCAGGACCCGGAGGAAAACCGCCTCTTCCTCCGCCTCCTCTCGGGGCGGGTTCACCTGGTCCACACGGCCATCTACCTGCGCACCCCCCATGACGTGGTGGAGGAGGTGCACACGGCCCGGGTGCGCTTCCGCCCCCTCAGCGAGGAGGAGATCGCCTGGTACGTGCGTAGCGGCGAGGGCCTGGACAAGGCGGGAGGCTACGGGGCCCAGGGGCTAGGCATGGCCCTCCTGGAGGGGATAGAGGGGGATTTCTACACGGTGGTGGGCCTCCCCGTGTCCCGGGTCTTCGCCCTGCTGTGGGAAAGGGGGTTCCGCCCGTGAGGGAAACCGCCCTCCGCCGCGGGCTTTTCCTGGCCCTGCTCCTCCTCGGGCTCGGGCTTTCCGCCCTCACCCGGCCCATGGCCCCCCGCCTGGCCCTCGCCCTTTCCCCCCTCACCGCCCCCCTGCCCGCCCTAGGCTACCGCCTGGCGCAAAACGCCAAGGCCGCCTGGAGCGCGCTCCGCAACCGCCAGGACCTCTACGCGGAGAACCGGGCCCTGAGGGCCAGGGTCGCCCTCCTGGAGTCCGAGAACCGCCGCTTGGCCCTCGAGGTGGCCCGGCTGGAGCGGGCCCTGGCCGTGCGCCAGACCCAGGCCCCGGGCCTCCTCGCCGTGGCCCCGGTGATCGGGGAGGACCTCTCTGGGCTCTACCGCCGCCTCCTCCTGGGCATGGGGGAGCGGGAAGGCCTCCGGGCGGGCATGCCCGTCATCGCCCCGGAGGGGCTGGTGGGCCTCATCGTGGAGGTGGGGGAACGGCAGGCCCTGGTGCGGACCCTTTTGGACCCGGAGAGCCAGGTGGGGGTGCGTCCGGAGAAGAGCCCCGGGCGGGGGGTGGCCCGGGGAGCCCCCCCCGACCACCTGGTGGCGGAGTTTCCCCCCACGGTGAAGGTGGCTCCCGGGGATCTCCTCCTCACAGGGGCCCCTCTGGGCCTCTTTCCCGACGGTATCCCCGTGGGAAGGGTAGAGCGGGTGGAGAGGGTGCAGGGAGGCTTGAAGCAGCGGGCCTGGGTCCGCCCCGCGGTGGACCTTTCCCTGCTGGAGGAGGTGCTGGTCCTGAGGCCCCTATGACCCTCCTCGCCCTCCTTCTTACCCTCTTCCTCTCCGGCTTCCTCGCCGTCTTCTGGCCCCAAGGGGCCATGGCCCCCGACCTCTTCCTAGTCCTCGCCCTCTGGTACGCCCGACAAAGGCCCTACTACCTGGGCCTCCCCGGGGCCTTCCTCCTGGGGCTTTGCCAGGACCTCGTGGGCTACGGCCTTCTGGGCCTTCATGCCGTGGGTCTCCTCGCCGCCGCCTACGCCCTCTACGCCGCGGGCCGGCGCCTGGCCTTGGAAGAGAGCCTCACCGCCCCGGCCGCCTTCTTCTGGGCCTTCTCGGCCAAGTGGCTGGGCTACTTCCTGGTGGCCTACTGGCTCAGGCTGGCGATCCCCCCCCTCGCGCCCCTGGACCTTCTCCTCGAGGGCCTCTTCACCCTGCCCCTCTTCCTCCTGGCCCTGCGCCTTCGGGCCAAAGCGCCATGACAAGCCGCCTCTACGCCCTCATGGCCTTCTTCCTCCTGGCCTTCGGCCTCCTGGGCCTTAGGGCGTGGCAGCTCCAGGTACTGGAGTACGAGAAGTACGCCTTGCGGAGCCAGGGGAACTACCTAAAGACGGAACGGATCCCCGCACCTCGGGGGCGCATCCTGGACCGCAAGGGCCGGGTGATCGCGCAGGACCGCCTGGTGGTAGACCTGGTCTACGAGGGGGGAGAGGTGGCCTTCAAGGAGCGGCTCCTCCCCCTCCTAGGCCTGAAGGAACTCCCCCCAGGCCCCGCCGTGCTCATGGCGGGCGTCCCCGAGCACCTCCTGCCGACTTTGGCCGAGCTGACCGCCGGGCAGAAGAACCTGAAGCTCTCGGAGCGCATTGAGCGCACCTATCCCAACCCCATCTCTGGGCCGGTGTTGGGCTACGTTCTCCTGGCCAACGCCGAGCAGGTCAAGCAGGGGTACGGCCCCGAGGAGGAGGTGGGCCAGGCGGGCCTCGAGGCCGCCCTGGAGCCTTACCTCCGGGGCAAGGCAGGGGTGAAGGCGGTGGAGGTCAACGCGCGGGGGGAGCGCCTGAGGGAGACCGTCTTGGAGGAGCCCACCCCGGGGAAGGACGTGGTCCTCACCCTGGACCTGGACCTGCAGAAGGCGGCGGAAAGGGCCCTGGAGGAGGCCCTGACGGACATCAACGCGGGCCGGCGCCTCCACGGGCTTCCCCCCGCCCACCGGGTCAAGGGGGCCATCGTGGCCCTAGACCCCACCACGGGGGAGGTGCTGGCCATGGCCAGCGCCCCCTCCTTTGACCCCGGGCTCTTCGCCAGGCGGCCCGTGCCAAAGAAGGTCCAGGCCCTCCTCCAGGACAAGGACCTTCCCCTCCTCAACCGGGCCCTCCAGCCCTACGCCCCGGGCTCCACCTTCAAGCTGGCCACGAGCTACGCCCTCCTGGAGGAGGGGTACGTGGGCCCCTCCACCACCTACCGCTGCAGCCCCTACATCGTCTTCGGCGGCCAGGTGCGGCGCAACTGGGCCCCCCGGGACATGGGCCCCATGACCGTGAGGGAGGCCATCGCCTGGAGCTGCAACACCTGGTACTACCAGGCGGTCGCCGCGGACCCCCTGGGCTTCGTGGGCCGGCTGGCGCAAAGGGCCCGGTGGCTCGGGCTCGGGGAGGCCACGGGCCTAGAGGTGCCCGAAAGGACCGGCCTCCTCCCCACCCGGGCCTGGAAGCAGGAGACCCTGGAGGAACCCTGGTACCCCGGGGAAACCCTTTCCGTGGCCATCGGCCAGGGACCCGTGCTCACCACCCCCGCCCAGATCGCCCGGATGCTGGCCACCTTGGCCAACGGGGGGCAAAAGCCCCGGCTCCACCTGGTGAAGCGCCTGGGAGGCGAGCCCGTGGCCCCCCGCCTGGACCCCGTGCCCGGCCGCTACTGGCAGGTCCTGCAGGAGGGGCTGCGGAAGACCGTCACCCAGGGCACCGCCCGCCACATCCTGGGGGATTTCCCCGTCCCCACCGGGGGCAAGACGGGCACCGCGGAGACCCCGGGGAAGCGGCTGGGCCTGGAGCACGCCTGGTACATGGGCTACGGCCCCGCGGAGCCGGGCACCCCCTATCCCCCCCTGGTGGTGGTGGCCTTCTTTGAGAACGGGGGCGAGGGGAGCCAGGTGGCCCTCCCCGCCGCGAGGAAGGTGATGGCTGCCTACTGGAAGGTGCCCTCCCCGTAAAATGGCCCCATGCGGCTCCGCGCCACCCCGAAGTCCCTCGCCCTGCGCCTGGACGGGAACGAGGCTCCCGAGGACCTGAGGCGCCTCTCCCTCCCCGAGGGCCTGCCCCTCGAGGTGGAGGTGGCAGGCCCCGTGGCGGAGGAAGTCCTGAGGGCCCTCCTCTCCCTGGGAAGGCCCCTCACCCTGGTGCCCCCGAGGGGGCAAAGGCCCACGGGGACCCTGGTGGTACCCAAGACCCTGAGGGCCGGGGAGCGGGTGGAGCACCCGGGGACCGTGGTGGTCCTTGGGGACGTGAACCCCGGGGCCGAGGTGGTGGCGGGAGGGGACGTGATCGTGGTGGGGAAACTCCGCGGCCTCGCCCACGCCGGAGCCTTCGGGGACGAGGAGCGGTTCATCTTCGCCCTCGAGCTTTCCGCCAAGCAGGTACGCATCGGCCCCCACCTGGCCCAGGCCCCGGAAGGGGGAAAGGGCCGGGGGGCGGAGCTCGCCCGGGTGGAGGCGGGCCGGGTGGTGGTGGAGGCCTGGGCTAGAAGGTGACGCTTCCCTTGTCCACCCCGTAGCGCTTCAGCACCAGGTAGATGACCCAGCCCGTGAGGGCCACGTAGAGCCAGATGGGCACCAAAACCCTCGCCCAACGCTTGTGAGAGGGAAACTCCCCCCTGAGGGCCCGGGAGATCACGTAGAGGGCCAAGGGGCCGTTCAGGGCTGCGAGGAGGGTGTGGGTGAGGAGGAGGAAGTAGTACGCCCCCCGCCAGGCCTCGGGCCCCCCGTAGCCCGTGGTGCCGTAAAGCCCCCAGCGGGCCAGGTAGAACACCAGGAAGAGGGCGGCCAGAGCCGTGGCCAGGAGCATGGCCCGGTGGTGCCAGACCCTTTCCCCCCGGCGGATGAGGGCCACGCCCAAGAGCAGGGCCAGGCCCGAAAGCCCGATGGACCAGACGGCGAGCAGGCTGAGGAGCTCCTTCATCGTCCCTCCCCAAGGCGCTCCGCCAGAAGGCGGACGGGCTCGAGGCGCGCGGTGCGGGCGTAGCTGTACCCCCTCAAGTAGTATTCCTCCCTTCCCGTGAGGCTGTAGAGGCGGAGGTAGGCCACCGCCAGAAGCCCGTCCCGCTCCCGGGAGGGGGGCAGGCGGTGGAGGAGCCGGGCGATCTCCTGCAAGCGGTTCACCTGGGCGGCCTCGAGGGGAGTCTCCCGAAGGGCCCGGGCCAGGTCCTTAAGGGTCTCGCCTAAGCCCCGCACGGCAAGGAGTATACCACGCCCTAAGGCAGGGGGCGCTCGGCGCGGTTGCCTGCGGCGTCCACCGCCACCAGGGAAGCCCCGGGGGAGGCCTCCACCACAAAGGGCACCGCGGTCCCCTTGGGCAGGGAAAGGGGGAGGTAGCGGTGCCCCGAGCGCAGGGAGACGCGCTCCACCCCCACGTTGTCCTCCACCACCCCGTAGACCCGAAGGAGGTTCCCTTCCCGCTCCACCCGATCTATCCGGATACGGGGCGGGGTAGCGTCCAAGGTCAGGGTTATCCCCCGCTCCCCGCGGTTCCCCACCCCGTCCTCCGCCTGTAGGCGCACCTCCACCCGGCCCGAGCTGGGGGCCTGAAGGCGAAAGCGGAACCCCACGAGCCGTTTGCCCCGCTCCCCCTCGGGAAGGACCTCCTTTCCGTTTACCCGCACGCTCACCACCCCCGAGGGGTCAAAGGCGTATCCCTCCGCCACAAGGCTTCTTCCCGGCGCTACCCCGCCCCCCAGGGGCGTCACCAGGCCCACCTGGGGCGGTTCGGTGTCCGGCCTGGCGCAAGCGGCAAGGAAGACCGGCAAAAAAAGGAGGGGAAAGCAACGCATCCCCTCCATCCTACCCAGGCGAAACCCGCTAGCGGAGAATTACCCCTAGGCGACCGGCAAAGTAGGGCCGGAAACCCCCGCCGGTGAAGACGAGGGCCCCGAGCTGCCCCTCGGCGTAAAGGTTCAAGGCCGGATCCGGAAGCCGGAACTCAAGCCCCGCAAGCCCGTGCGGGTAAATGTCCAAGCCGCCCGCAGCCGCCGTGGCCCCAAGGCCCAGGCCGTAGTACCAGCTGGTGTCCAGGCCAAGGCCAACCAAGGGGCTCTTGGCCAGGATGAGGGCCACATCCCCGCCGAAGCCGCCCAGGCTGAGCCCCGCTCCAAACCGGAGGTTCATGGTCTGGTACTGGAGCCCCAGGTAGGTGGGGTACCCCGAGTAGACGCCGAAACCTGGAGTTTGGGCATAGGCCAAGGACAACACCAAACCGGTCAAGGCTAGGATAAGAAACCGCTTCATTCCTCCCACCTCTGAGGCTACTCTACCACATGGGAAGCCTTACGGCAAGAGGCGCTACGTGGTGTAAAGGGCATTGATGCGCACATACCCCTCCGTGAGGTCGCACCCGAAGGCCTCCCCTTCCCCCTCCCCCTCCCCCAGGTCCACGAAGACCTCCACCTCCTCGGCCCGCATGGCCCGGCTCGCCCCCTCCCGGTCAAAGGGAAGAGCCCCGCCTTGGTAGAGGGGGATCCCTTGAAGGGCGATGCGCACCCGAAGGGGATCAAACCGGGCCCCCGAGTTGCCTAGGGCGGCCAGGATCCGCCCCCAGTTGGGGTCGTTGCCGTAGAGGGCGCTCTTCCAAAGGGGACTTTGCGCCACGGCCCGGGCCGCCCGCCTCGCCTCCTCCGCCGTGGCCGCCCCCACCACCCGTACGGTCATAAGCTTGGTGGCCCCCTCCCCGTCCCGGGCGATCCTGCGGGCAAGCTCCCGGGCCACCTCCTCCACCGCCCTAAAGAAGTCCTCCAAGGGCACCTCCCCGTAGGCCCCGTTGGCCAGGAGGAGGGCCAGGTCGTTGGTGGAGGTGTCCCCGTCCACGGTCACCTGGTTGAAGGTGCGGTCCACGACGCCCCGCCAGGCCTCCCTTAGGGCCTCCTGGGGCACCTTCGCGTCCGTCACCAGGAAGGCCAGCATGGTGGCCATGTTGGGGTGGATCATGCCGCTCCCCTTGGCCATGCCCACGATCCTCGCCCCCGCCACCTCCCTCTCGGCCACCTTGACCGCCGTGTCCGTGGTGAGGATGGCCTCGGCGAAGGCCTCGGCGAAGGGGGTGAGGGCGATCTGGGGCAGGCCAAGCTCCACCTTCTCCACGGGAAGGGGCACCCCGATGACCCCGGTGGAGGCGGTGAGGACCTCCTCTGGAGGAACCCCAAGCCTTTGGGCGGCCAGTTCCGCCATCCGGGCATCGTCCCTAAAGCCCCGCTCTCCCGTGGCGCAGTTGGCGTTCCCGGCGTTTACCACCACCGCCCGCAAGGGACCCCCCTGGGCGTAAAGCGCCCTTCCCCGGTGGATGGAAGGGGCCGCGGCCCGGTTCTGGGTGGCGGCGTAGGCCCAGGCGGCGGGAAGGCCGGAGACCAAAAGGGCGAGGTCGGGCTTGCCCGAGGGCTTGATCCCGGCCTGGGTGGCCCCTGCCCTAAACCCCCTAGGAAGCCTCACGGCCATAGCCCCTCCTTGGGCAGGGCCGTCTCCTCGGGGAAGCCCAACATCAGGTTCAGGTTCTGCACCGCCTGGCCCGCCATTCCCTTCCCCAGGTTGTCCAGGGCGGCGAAGACCAGGACCTTGCCAGTCCTCTCCTCGTAGAGGGGCTTGAGGTCCACCCGGTTGGAGGCGCAGGTGCCCTTGGTCTCGGGAAGGCCCTCGAGGACCCGAACGAAGGGCTCGCCCGCGTAGAAGTCCCGGTAGAGGGCCTCCAAGGCCTCCTGGCTCCAGGCACCCTTCACCTCGGCCTCCGCGGTGAGGAGGATCCCCCGGGTCATGGGCACCAGGTGGGGGGTGAAGGAAAGCCGTATCGCCCTCGCCTCCCCGTGGGTGCGCACCCACCTCCCCTGGGCCAAAACCCTCCCCAGGTTTCTCTCCATCTCCGGGAGGTGCCGGTGGACGCCCCCCGCCTTGTAGGGCTTTACATTCTCGTTCACCTCGGCGAAGAAGGTGCCTTCCCCCTCCCGCCCCGCCCCCGAGACGCCGCTTAACCCCACCAGGAACCCCCCCTCCAGAACCCCTTCCGCCGCGAGCGGCGCGAGGGCCAGGGTGGCGGCGGTCACGTAGCACCCCGGGTTGGCCACGAGCCTTGCCTCCTTTAGCTCCTCCCGGTGAAGCTCGGGCAGGCCGTAGACGGCCTCGCGGTAGAGCCCGGGGCTCTTGTGGGGGATCCGGTACCAGGCCTCGTAAACCTCGGGGGGCAGGCGAAAGTCCCCGGAGAGGTCAATGACCCGTTTGCCCGCCTCGAGGGCCTTGGGAACGATCTCCATGGCGAGCCCGTTGGGAAGGGCCAGGAAGACCACCTCGGCCCGCTCCAGGACCTCTTCCTGGGAGGCGAAAGGCCTCTCGTCCCGAAGCTGGGGCCAGGCGGCCTCGAGGGGCCTTCCTTCGTACTTGCGGCTGGAAAACCCCACGAGCTCCACTTCGGGGTGGGCCTTGAGGAGCCTGAGGAGTTCCGCCCCCCCATACCCCGAGGCCCCGAGGATCCCCACCCTCACCACGGCACCTCCAGGCTGGCCTCGGGGAAGGCCAGGGGCGCCACCTCCTCCCCGGGCTTCACCCAGATCTGCTCCCGGTAGTGGTCCCCCTCGGGGGTGCGGAAGAGGAGGAGGCGCCCGCCCAGGAGGTCCTGGACCCAGACCTCCGGCACGCCCCCCTGGGCGTAGAGGGGCACCTTCTTGGAGAGGTCATAGTCCAAAGAAGCCTCCGCCACCTCCACCAGAAGGAGGACGTCCTCCGGCCGAGGCAGGCGCTCGCGGTAATCCCCCGGCCGAAGCAGGGCGAGGTCCGGCTCCAAGTAGGTGTCTGAGGAAAGGACCAGGGGACCCTGCACCTGGACCCAAACCTCGGGGAGATGAGAGAGAATCCGGTTCCAGCGGTTCACGGTGTAGGCGTGGCGGGGACCGATGGGCGCCATCTGGTAAACCTCCCCCTCAAGAAGCTCCACCCCCCTCTCCGGCAGGGGGAGCTTCAGGAACTCCTCCAGGCGGAAGCGGTAGGGCCGGACCATACCCCTACTTTAGCAGGGTGAGGAGGACGGCCTTAGCGGTGTGGAGACGGTTTTCCGCCTGGTCAAAGACCCGGCTCCGGGGCCCAAAGACCGCCTCCTCCGTGGTCTCCTCCCCGTAGTGGGCAGGAAGACAGTGGAGGAAGACCCCCTCGGGGTGGAGAAGGGAGAGGAGCTCCCCGTTCACCTGGAAGCCCTGGAAGTCCTTGAGGCGCTTCTCCCTTTCCGCCTCCTGGCCCATGCTGGTCCAGACGTCGGTGTAGAGGGCGTGGGCCCCCAGGGCGGCCTCCTTTGGGTCGTGGGTGAGCTGGGCCCGGGCCCGGCGGAGAAGCTCGGGTTCGGGCTCGTAACCCCTAGGGGTGGCGACCCGCACCCTGAGGCCCACCAGGGGAGCCACCTCCAGGAAGGAGCGGAGGACGTTGTTCCCGTCCCCCACCCAGGCCACCTCGAGGCCCTCGAGGCCCCCGAAGGCCTCCTTCAGGGTGAGAAGGTCGGCCAGGGCCTGCAAGGGGTGGGCCCGGTCGGAAAGGGCGTTCACCACGGGGACCCGGGCGTGGCGGGCCAGGGCCTCCACGGTCTCGTGGCGATGGACCCGGGCGGCGATCCCCTCCACGAAGCGCTCCAGGTTCTTGGCGACGTCCTTCACGGGCTCCCGCTCCCCGATGCCCACCTGCTTCTGGTCCAGGTAGACCGCATGCCCCCCCAGGTGGACCATGGCCACCTCGAGGGTGGTCCTCGTGCGCAGGGAGGGCTTCTCAAAGAGGAGGGCCAGGGTCTTGCCCTTCAGGTCCTCCCCCCGGTACCGCTCCCCCTTGAGCCGCCCCGCCAGGTCCAAGAGGCACCCCACCGCCTCCTTCCCGTAGGCCGAAAAGTCCAGCAGGTCCTTGGGCGAGGTCAGGGTCTCTCCCCCCATGAGGCTTATAGGATAGCGCAAGGCTGCAAACTTATGCAAGACCCCGCAAGGGGGGACGTCCGCCCTGGCCGGGGCCAAGAGGAAGAGGGCGTGAAGCCGGCCTAGAACCCCTCTTCCAGCAGGGCTTCCACGTAGCGTAGGCCCGCCACGGCCATCTCCCTCCACCATAGGGCGTAGACCCGCCCCAGGCCCTTCGCTCCCTCCGCCTCCCGCCCGAGGCCCTGAAGGAGCGCCCGGTAGGCCTCCCGCTGGGCCAGGAGGAAGGGCCTGGGGTCCCGGCCCAGGAGGAGGTG
>ERZ511473.2297-NODE-2297-length-10438-cov-50.544832_pt1 | contig 10438 bp, 10 predicted proteins | sample MGYA00374947_ERZ511473 | MGnify/ENA primary metagenome ERZ511473 (study PRJEB26303, sample SAMN06343854) | sediment metagenome | isolation source: hot spring sediment | place: Canada: British Columbia | collected 2012-09-26 ... | reverse complement strand
CTAGGGCCTCCCACCAGGGCGTAGGCGGAGAGGACCACGGCGTCCGCCTGGTCCAGGAAGCGGGGCTTGAAGAGGGAAGGGTCCAGGTAACGGCTTGCCCCTTCGGCGCTCACCATGGCCCTTTCCCCCCCCGGCACCAAAAGGATCAGCACCGAGCTGGTGGTGTGATCGGGGTCCTCCTGAAGGTGCCTCAGGTCCACCCCCACCTCCCGCACCCGGGAAAGAGCCAGCTCGGCGAAGGGATCCTGCCCCACCCGGCCAGCCAGGTAGACCCGGTGGCCCAGGCTAGAGAGCTGCGCCGCCAGGGTGGCCCCGGCGCCCCCCGGTTTCATCAGGGCACGGCGGGAAGGAACCTCCTCCCCTGGCTCCGGTATGCGCTCCACGAAGAAGAGCAGGTCCACGGAAACATCGCCCACCACGAAAAACCGCATCTTGCCTCCTTCCCACAAGGCACAGGGTTTGCCCTTACTATAGCGCAAGGGCCCCGTTGCTTTGGGAGGAGTATACCTCGGGCTTATGAGAAGAATATAACAAGTGGCCTCACGAGGATGGCCTTATACCCTTTCTCGCCGTACCGCCCTCCATGGGTGCCCGAGAACACCCCTTGGAGAAGGGGTGTACCAAGGTACCCACCTTGGCGAGAGCCAAGGTGGGGTGGTTTAAAAGCGGCGGTCCACCACCAGGCCGCCTTCCAGCTCCCCCACCATCTCCACCTCGTCCACCCTTAGGCCCGTGGCCTTGGTGATGGCCTCCAAAAGCCCCGCTGGCACCTTCTCCGCCTTGAGCCGGAGAACCAGCTTGTCCGTGCCCTCCAGCTTCCTTTCCACCACCACCTGGAAGCCCTTGGGGTCCAGGCCGAATCCGCCCAGGATGGGGGCGAGTTCCGTGGGGTAGAGCTTTACCCCCTTTACCTTCACCATCTGGTCGGTGCGGCCAAAGACTCCCCGGGGCAGGACGGTGAGCCCTTCCCGCCTTTCGGCCACGGCCAGGTCCCCGGTGCGGAAGCGCACCATGGGCATGAGGGTACGGCTCAGGGCGGTGACCACCAGTTCCCCCTTTTCCCCGTCGGGCACAGGCTTCAGGGTTTCGGGATCCAAGACCTCCAGTACCGCCATCTCCGGGATCTCCCATAGCCCGTCCTTGCTAAGCCTTTCCCCGGCCACGATCCCGAGCTCGCTGGTACCGTAGGCGTCCAGGGCGGTGCATCCCAAAAGGGCTTCCACCTTTTCCCGGAAGCCGGGGACGGAGGTAAAGGGCTCTCCCCCTGCCAGGAGGAGGGCAAACCGCCCCCCCGCCTGGCCCACCTTGAGGGCGAAGGAGGGGTTGGTGACCAGCACGTCAAAGCCATAGGTCTGGCCGATCTCGGCAATGCGGGAGGCCTCCCCTGGGCCATGGGGGAAGACCAGGTTCCCCGCCCGCCAGAGGGCCTGGTGGAAGAGCCACCCCCCAGCGAAGACGTGGTAGCTGAAGGCCACCAGCACCTTTTTGCCGGTGAGGCCGAGCCTGCGGTAGTGTTCTGCCAGGGCCTCGGTCTGGTAACGGAGGTCCTCCTGGGAAAGGTACTCGGGCATCCAGCCCATGAGGGGGCTTGGGGTCAGGTGCATGAGGCTTGCCCCTTCTGGGGGCCTGGGGTTTTCCTTAAGGTAGGCCACCCATTCCTCGCGGGTGGTGAGGGGAAGCTCCCCTAGGTTTTCCAGGGTGACCTCCTCCGGGTGGACTCCCTTGAACTTCTCCCGGTAAACGGGGTGTTCCTTGGCCGCGCGCACCACTTCTTTAAGCCGAGCGTTTCGGTCCATAGCCTGCCTCCTTACCGCTCCCGCAGGGAACACAGGGATTATACCGGTTCGGGAGCCTGGGCCAAGGTGAGGAGATGGGGAAGGTCCCGGGCCAGATCCTCCCAGGTGTCCCGCCGCAGGGTGATGTGCCCCACCTTGCGTCCCGGGCGCACCTCCTTGCCGTACCAGTGCAGGTGGGTTCCGGGAAGGGCGAGGACCTGGGCGAAGTCGGGCTTCACTCCAATGAGGTTGGCCATGGCGCTATGGCCCCGCGGGAGGGTACTTCCCAAGGGGAGGCCCAGAAGGGCCCGGAGGTGGTTTTCGAACTGGCTGGTCTCGGCGCCCTCTAGGGTCCAGTGGCCGGAGTTGTGAACCCGGGGGGCCATCTCGTTGAAGAGGAGTTCCTCTCCTACTTGGAAAAGTTCCAGGGCCAGCACGCCCACGTATCCCAGGGCCTCCATGGCCTTCCTGGCGTAGATTTCCGCTTTCTGCTGCAGGGTGGGGAAAACCCCTGGGGCCGGGGCCAGGGAAAGGCGCAGGATACCTCCCTGATGGCGGTTTTCCACCAAGGGATAGAAGGCCACCTCCCCGGTTCGGCTCCGCACCCCCAGGATGGAAAGCTCCCGCTGGAAGGGAACGTACCCCTCGAGGATCAATCCCCCTCCCCCCAGGGCGTGGAAAGCCCTTTCCGCCTCCTCCCATGAGGTGAGAAGGGCCTGGCCCTTACCGTCGTACCCGCCCCGGCGGGTCTTGAGGAGGGCGGGGAAGCCCAGGGCCTCGAGGCCTTCCCTAAGCTCCCTGAGGCTATCCACCCGGCGAAAGGGAGGGGTGGGTATCCCCAGGCTTTGCATGAAGGTCTTTTCCGCAAGGCGGTCCTGGGCCACCTCCAGGGCCTTGGGTGGAGGAAGGACGGGAAGCCTTGCCTCAAGGAACCGGGCGGCTTCCACCGGCACGTTTTCGAACTCATAGGTGACCAGCTCAAGCCCTTCGGCAAAGCGCCGGAGGGTCTCTTCGTCCAGAAAATCCCCTGCCACCAGCTCCCCCACTTGCCCGGCGCAGGCCTCGGGGGAGGGATCCAGGAAGCGGAAGGAAAGCCCCAGGGGATAGCCCGCCAGGGCCAGCATCCTCCCCAGCTGGCCCCCGCCCAGGATGCCCAGCCTCATCCTTCCTCCCGGGGATCGGGGTGGGCCAAGACGGCCTCCGTCTGGGCCTTGCGATAGGCCTCGAGGCGCTCCATCACCTCAGGGTGGGAGAGCCCCACGATGCTGGCGGCGAGAAGTGCGGCGTTCACCGCTCCCGCTTTCCCGATGGCCAGGGTTCCCACGGGGATGCCGGCGGGCATTTGCACGATGGAGAGAAGGGAATCCAGGCCCTTCAAGGCCTTGCTTTCCACCGGCACCCCCAGCACGGGCAAAGGGGTGTGGGCGGCGGTCATGCCGGGAAGGTGGGCAGCCCCGCCAGCTCCGGCGATGATCACCATAAGCCCCCGCTCCTTGGCGGTCTTGGCGTACTCCGCCATCAGGTCCGGGGTGCGGTGGGCAGAGACCACCCGCACCTCGTAGGGGATGCCTAGGGTTTCCAGGGTTTCCGCCGCATGGCGGAGGGTTTCCCAGTCGGACTTGGAGCCCATGATGACGCCCACCAAAGGCCGCATCGTACCGGATTGTACCAAGCCCTCCCGCCTGTGGTAAAAGGCAGGCCATGGATGCCTTGGAGCTCCTTCGGCTCAACCTCCTCTCCCCCATGGTCCTGGCCTTCGCCCTGGGGATGGCGGCCCGGCTTCTTAGAAGCGACCTCGCCTTCCCTGAGGCCATGTACACGGCGCTTTCCATCTACCTGCTCTTCGCCATCGGCTTCAAAGGGGGGGTGGAGCTTTCCAAAACGCCCCTGACTATCGTGCTTCTTCCTGCCTTGGCCACCCTGGGTTTGGGGCTTTTCCGGCCCCTTTCCAGTTATGTTCTGGCCCGCCGTTTTTTAGCCCTGGGCCGGGTGGATGCCGGGGCCCTGGCCGCCCATTACGGCTCGGTTTCCGCGGTAACCTTCCTGGCAGCCCTCACCTTTGCCCAGGCGGTGGGCCACCGGCCCGAGGGGTTTTTGCCCACCCTGGTGGCCCTTTTGGAGGTGCCCGGCATCGTGGTGGCCCTGCTTTTGGCCAAGCGGGGGGGTGGGAACCTGGGGGAGGCCTTCCAGGAGGTCCTCACGGGGAAGAGCGTGGTCCTCCTGGTGGGTGGGCTTCTCATCGGGGCCCTTTCCGGCGAGGCGGGGATGGAACGGGTGAAGCCTTTTTTTGTGGATCCCTTCTACGGGGCCCTCACCCTTTTCCTCATGGACCTGGGGATGGTGGCGGCCTCGAGGTTCGCCACCTTAAGGCAGGTGGGCTTCCGTCTGGTCCTCTACGGAACCCTCCTTCCCCTCTTTCACGGGGCCATAGGGGTCTATGTGGGGCACCTGGTGGGGTTTTCCGTGGGCGGGGCTACCGTCTTGGGGGCCATGGCAGCCAGCAGCAGCTACATCGCTGCCCCTGCTGCCGTGCGCATCGCCCTGCCCGAGGCCAACCCCAGCCTGTATCTGGCGGCAAGCCTGGCGGTAACCTTTCCCTTTAACCTGGTTCTGGGCATTCCCATCTACCATGCCTTGGCCCAATGGATGGGGGGGTGAAGCATGGACCTGGTGCCTTTGAAGCTGGTCACCATTGTGGCGGAAAGCATCCTGGAGAAGAAGCTGGTGGAGGAGATCAAGCGCCTGGGGGCCAAGGGGTACACCATCGTGCCCGCCAGGGGAGAGGGTTCCCGGGGCATGCGCAGCCTGGACTGGGAGGGCCAGAACATCCGCCTGGAAACCATCGTTCCCGAAGAGGTGGCCCTTAGGATCCTGGCCCGCTTGCAGGAGGCCTACTTTCCCCATTACGCCGTAATCGCCTATGTGGAGAACGTCTGGGTGGTGCGGGGGGAGAAGTACATCTAGGCTTTGGGCTTTCGGCGCAGAAGGGGAAGAAGGGCGAGGAGGAGCAGGATAGGCCAGAGGAGCCAGGCGGGAAGCCTTTCCCCCAGGAAGTAGGCGAAGAGGACGAGCCCCTGGGTCCAGAGGAGGCTTCCCAAGGCGGTTAGGAGCAGGTAGGGCAGCCAGGGAAAGCCCATGGTCCCCAGCAAGAAGGGCACCGCCGTGCGCATGCCCGGCACAAAGGGGGCAAGGAGGAGGGCCGAGGGGCCGAAACGGCTTAGGAGCCTGATGGCCCGCTCCCTTAGGTGCTCGGGAAAGCGCTCGAGGAGCTTTTGGCCCAGGATCCGCCCCAGGCCGTACCCCACCGCGTGTCCCAGGTAGCTTCCCAGGAAGAGGAGGGGAAGGAGGGGGAAGAGGCTTAGCCTTCCCTCCCCGGCCAGCGCACCCAAGGCCAGGAGGAGGGTGTCCCCTCCGGGCACGAGGAGGCCGAAGGGGAACCCCACTTCCAAAAAGAGGAGAAGGGCCGGAAGAAAATAGGTCCAGAAGCTCATCCTATGAGGGTTGGGCCGCGGGCTTGCGCAAGGCCCATAGGCTTCCCAGAAGGAGCACCGCCAGGATGAGGAGGCTGAAGGCTTCCTTGTCCAATCCCACGGCCAGCTCGGGGCGGTGGAGAATCTCCTTCGTGAGCTTGTCCCAGCCGCCCACCAGGAGCTTCACTCCTGCAAGCCCCACCACCACGTAGGCCAGGTGTTTGAAGCGAGGGTAGCGGTCCAGGAGGGTGACCACCAGACTGGCCAGCATCCTGAGGGCCAGGATGCCCAGGAAGACCCCGGTGTAGATGACCCAGAGTTTATCGGAAAGAGCCACGGCCACCAGAACCGAGTCCACCGCGAAGGCTAGGTCCATAAGCTCCACTTGGGCCACCACCTTCCAGAACTGGGCCGCGCTCACCTCTAGGGGCGGGGCGGCGTGGGCTTCTTCCGGCCGCAGGAAGTGCCTTAGGCTCACGTAGAGCAGGTACGCGGCGCCCAACACTTGGACCCACCAGAGCTGGATGACCAAGGCGGCAAAGAGGAGGGCGAGGCCCCTGAGCACGTAGGCTCCCAGGATGCCGTAGAAGAGGGCCTTCCGCCTGAGGTGAGGGGGAAGCTTCTGGACCATTACCCCCAGGATCAGGGCGTTGTCGGCGGAAAGGATCACCTCGAGGGCCACCAGAATTAGGATCACCGAGAGGACACTGGCTTCCATGCGCACCTCCCAAAAGATGAAGACCACCGCTTAAGCGGTGGTCTTGCCCGGGCTTTCCGCCCCCAGCCTCCCGGGGCCCATGCCCGTCTTGACGGAAGGCTGGCCTTGGGGCTACTCCCCAACCGGAAGACATTGTGCCACACCCGTGGCGGTTTTGCCAGGACCAGGAAGCTTTTGGGGAATGGTGAGCCTGGGTGGGCAGGATGCTGGGCGAAGGGGTATCCTGTGAAGCATGGACGAGAGGCACCGCGAGGGTTTGCCGGAGGGGCAGGCTGGCTTGCAGGAAGGGAATGCGAACCAGGCGGGGGGCAAAGAGGGTCTGCCCACCAAGGAGCAGATCCTCGAGGCCTTGAAAGTGGTCTATGACCCGGAAATTCCCGTGAACATCGTGGACCTGGGCTTGGTCTACGATGTGGAGATCCACGAAAACGGGGTGGTGGACCTCACCATGACCCTTACCGCCATCGGCTGCCCGGCCCAAGAGATGGTGAAGGCGGATGCGGAAATGGCGGTGATGCGCCTTCCCGGGGTGCAGGGGGTGAATGTGGAGTTCGTTTGGACGCCTCCCTGGACCCCTGCCAGAATGACCGAGGAAGGCAAGCGCATGATGCGCATGTTCGGGTTCAATGTGTAAGGGGCTCAGCTGGGTGGTATAGTGGGCCTCGAGGTGCGAGGGAGCTGGGTGCGCTCAGAGAGGGCTTTTAGGCTCCGGGTGTGCACCTGGGCTCACGCACGGGGGATCTTGAAAGGCTAATCTGGACTGGCTCCCTTTACATACACATAGAGGGGGGTCAGCGGGGGTTTTTGCCGTCTGGGTCATGTGTAGTCCCCACGCATGTGGGGATGGCCCGCGGATTAGAGACTTGCCGAGCAACACGCCCATGTAGTCCCCACGCATGTGGGGATGGCCCGCGCTCGGCGAAGCGGTCCAGCGGGACGTGGGCGTAGTCCCCACGCATGTGGGGATGGCCCGTAGATGCGCAGGCGCCGCTCTCCCGCCAGGAGTAGTCCCCACGCATGTGGGGATGGCCCAGGCAGAGCGCACCATAGAGGCCCACGGCTACAAGTAGTCCCCACGCATGTGGGGATGGCCCGACTGCCATAGTCTTGCCGAGCTACCTCGCTGAGTAGTCCCCACGCATGTGGGGATGGCCCGATGGTTCCGCAGGATATCCGCCACCGCATCCAGTAGTCCCCACGCATGTGGGGATGGCCCGTGAACCTCAAGGAGCTCGGAGACCTGGCATACCGTAGTCCCCACGCATGTGGGGATGGCCCGAGGTCCCCCAGGTGCGGGCCGCGGCCTCGTTCGTAGTCCCCACGCATGTGGGGATGGCCCGAAAACCCCCCTGGGGTTTCTGGCGGCCCTCGGGTAGTCCCCACGCATGTGGGGATGGCCCAGCAACCTCCAGCGGGCCCTGAGCCCAGACGACCGTAGTCCCCACGCATGTGGGGATGGCCCGCTGGTCCTGGAGGGGCTGAAGACCTCTCTCCTCGTAGTCCCCACGCATGTGGGGATGGCCCGCCCGGGCGGCGTTCCGAACTCCGGAGAGGACCGTAGTCCCCACGCATGTGGGGATGGCCCGGCCTGGAGTAGCTGCACCACCTCAGGAGCTGAGTAGTCCCCACGCATGTGGGGATGGCCCGTTCGTAGCATCCTCATCAACAAGGGCCTCTGGTAGTCCCCACGCATGTGGGGATGGCCCGGGAAGCCCACCTTGCCCAGCGTGTACCATCCAGTAGTCCCCACGCATGTGGGGATGGCCCGTACTTGCTGAACTCTCTGAAGTAGGAGTCCAGGTAGTCCCCACGCATGTGGGGATGGCCCGTTTGCCGCAGAAAAGGAGCGCCTCCAAACAGAGTAGTCCCCACGCATGTGGGGATGGCCCGTTCACATTAGACGCCGTAGCGCTAAACCCCTTGTAGTCCCCACGCATGTGGGGATGGCCCGTTTACATAGACTACAAGGAAGCGGCGTAGGGGGTAGTCCCCACGCATGTGGGGATGGCCCGGGGCCTTCAGCACCGTTATAGGGGGAAGCAGGCGTAGTCCCCACGCATGTGGGGATGGCCCGGCATTGGGGCCGGAGGGAGGACGATGATGAAGTAGTCCCCACGCATGTGGGGATGGCCCGGAGAGTGGGGGGCGGGTCTATCCTAGGGGCTTGTAGTCCCCACGCATGTGGGGATGGCCCGGCTGGCCGAAGCGCTTTCTAAGAGACCGGGCGGTAGTCCCCACGCATGTGGGGATGGCCCGGCCCCGTCCGGGTCCTGGGCCCGGAGGATAAGGTAGTCCCCACGCATGTGGGGATGGCCCGTAATCCGGCGAATAAGCTCTTCCTCGGGCAGAGTAGTCCCCACGCATGTGGGGATGGCCCGGTCCTGGCCCAGGATCTCCTCGCCGTCCGCCGTAGTCCCCACGCATGTGGGGATGGCCCACCAACCACGGCACCAGAAGGCAAACGCTGGAGGTAGTCCCCACGCATGTGGGGATGGCCCTGGGTCGGGTCCGCCCCACCCTGGCGGGGAATCGTAGTCCCCACGCATGTGGGGATGGCCCGAGTACGATCGTCTTAAAGCCTTTTTCGAGCCCGTAGTCCCCACGCATGTGGGGATGGCCCGTGGAAGCGCCTGAATGACCGGCCCCATCGGAGTAGTCCCCACGCATGTGGGGATGGCCCGTACCTTTTTACGGCGTTTTTCAACATACACACGTAGTCCCCACGCATGTGGGGATGGCCCGTTTTTGCTAGTGTGTACATAGTGCCTGCCTAGGGTAGTCCCCACACACGGGGGATGGCCTGAGAAGGGATATCCATGCCCAAGAAAAGTGTGCGGACCCTAGAAACGACCCCGCTGGCTGCACGCGTCCCGTTCCGGGAGGCGCTCGCATACTGGTTCAAGCTCGGATGGCTCGCCTTCGGCGGTCCGGCCGGCCAGATCGCCATGATGCATCACGAGCTGGTTGAGCGCCGGCGCTGGATTTCGGAGCAGCGCTTCCTGCACGCGCTCAACTACTGCATGACGCTACCAGGTCCCGAGGCGCAGCAGCTGGCCACCTACATCGGGTGGCTCATGCATGGCACCTGGGGTGGGATCGCCGCGGGTACGCTCTTCGTCCTGCCCTCGGTGCTGGTGATCGTGCTGTTCGGCTGGATCTATCTCCGCTTCGGCGATTTGCCCGCCGTGGCCGGCGTGCTCTACGGCATCAAGCCGGCGGTGATCGCGATCGTGGTGTATGCCGCCTACCGCATCGGCCGCAGGGCGCTCCGGAACGCCTGGCTCTGGGCCATCGCGGCAGCGGCGTTCGTCGCGACCTTTGCGCTGCGCCTGCCGTTCCCGCTCATCATCATCGGCGCCGGTCTCATCGGCTACCTCGGCGGCCGCTATGCCCCGGAGCGTTTCACGCTGCACGATGGGGAGGCAGATGGCGGCAACAGTGCGCTCATCGGCGATCACCACGCCACCCCCGAGCACGCGCGCTTCTCGCGCGCCAGGCTCGTGCGTTACACGATCGTGGGTCTTTTGATCTGGGCCGTGCCGTTCGGGTCGCTTGTCGCCTGGCAGGGCTGGAACGGTGTGTACGCGCAAATGGCGTGGTTCTCGACCAAGGTGGCGCTCCTGACCTTCGGGGGAGCGTATGCGGCGCTACCGTATGTCTATCAGCACGCGGTGGAGATCCATGGCTGGCTCACCGTGCCGCAGATGATGGATGGCCTCGCGCTCGGCGAGACCACGCCCGGTCCGCTCGTCAAGATTGTGACCTTTGTCGGCTTTCTCGGGGGCTGGCAGCGTGAGGCGCTCGGGCCCGAGGCCCTAGCGCTTGCGGGCACGCTGGGGGCGCTCGTCACCACGTTCTACACCTTTTTGCCGTCGTTTCTGTTCATCCTGATCGGCGGCCCGCTCGTGGAGGCGACGCGCGGGGCGATCCATTTCACTGCACCGCTCACCGGCATCACCGCCGCTGTGGTAGGGGTGATTCTGAACCTCGCCGTGTTCTTCGCCTACCACGTGCTCTGGCCGCAGGGCCTTGCCGGACCGTTCGGTCTCGACACCTTGTTCAACGGTTTCGAATGGTTCTCGGCCCTGCTGGGGGCTGCCGCCCTTGTCGCGCTCGTGCGTTACCAGGTCGGCATCATCCCCGTGATCCTCGCCTGCGGCGCGGCGGGGTTGGTGTATGCCTTTGCGCTGAGGCCGCTGCTCGGCGGCTGAAGGGCTTGGCGGATCACCCGATTGGGAGGGCGGGAGAGCCGGTGTAGCCTCAGCCCTCATTCCGTTCCTGCATGGGGTCCACTCCCCAGGTTTCCAGGTAGAAGGCTCTCAGTTCCTCGGGCGATATCGGGGAGATTTCCCGTGGAAGTGGGCTTCCGGTTCGGAACCTCATGGCATACTCTTCTATCCCACATTCCGCACCCCCTTCACTCCAGCAGGTAATATCGCCCGGCCCCCAGGAGGCGCGCCGCGGTCTCGTGATGG
>ERZ511473.2294-NODE-2294-length-10451-cov-2.407943_pt1 | contig 10451 bp, 10 predicted proteins | sample MGYA00374947_ERZ511473 | MGnify/ENA primary metagenome ERZ511473 (study PRJEB26303, sample SAMN06343854) | sediment metagenome | isolation source: hot spring sediment | place: Canada: British Columbia | collected 2012-09-26 ... | reverse complement strand
AGCGGCTGGCCCTCCACCAGGCCATGGACCAGACGCTGGGCGCCGAGTTCCTCGACATAGTCGATGGCGAGCGAGAACTGGGCATCGTCCTCAAGGGTCAGAACGAGATCCTCGGCGCGCATTCCGAGACGGACCGGACCGTCCGACCAGGCGCCGTCGATCGGGAGCGCGACATCCGCGAAGAACAGCTGTCCGCCTTCGATGCGGGCATCCACGAGGTTCATGGCCGGGGAGCCGATGAAGCTTGCAACGAAGGTTGAGGCAGGACGGTTGTAGACCTCAAGCGGCGTGCCGATCTGTTCGATGCGGCCACCGTTCAGGACCACCAGGCGGTCGGCGAGGGTCATCGCTTCCAGCTGGTCGTGGGTGACGTAGATCGCCGTCGTCTTCAGCCGCTTCTGCAGCTTGCGGATCTCGCCGCGCATGGTGACGCGCAGCTTGGCGTCGAGATTGGAGAGCGGCTCGTCGAAGAGGAAGACGGCCGGCTTGCGGACAATGGCGCGGCCCATGGCGACGCGCTGGCGCTGGCCGCCCGAAAGTGCGCGCGGCTTGCGGTCGAGATATTTCTCGATCTCCAGCATTTTCGCGGCTTCCGCGACGCGCTCGGCAATTTCCGTCTTAGGTGTGCCGCGGTTCTTCAGGCCGTAAGCGAGATTGTCGTAGACGGTCATATGCGGATAAAGCGCATAGTTCTGGAAGACCATGGCGATGTCGCGATCGGCCGGCTCGACCTCGTTGACCACCCGGTCGCCGATCGAGATCGTGCCTTGCGAGATTTCCTCCAGCCCTGCCACCATGCGCAGCAGTGTGGACTTGCCGCAGCCGGAGGGACCGACGAGGACGATGAACTCGCCGTCCTCGATCTGGATGTCGACGGTATCGACAGCCTTGGCACCGCCCTTGTCGTAGATCTTGCAGACTTCGTTGATGTCGATGGACGCCATGGTCGGCACTCCCTTTACTTGTCGGTTTCGGTGAGGCCCTTGATGAACCAGCTCTGGAACACCACCACCACGATGACGGGTGGCAGCAGTGCGAGCACAGCCATGGCAAAGGCTTCGTTGTAGTCGGGGATCTGCGATCCGACCCAGACCTGCAGAATCTGCTTGATGCCGCGCATCAGCGTGTAGAAGCGCTCGTCTGTCGTCATCAGCATGGGCCAGAGATACTGGTTCCAGCCATAGACGAACATGATGATGAAGACGGCGGCGATCATGGTGCGCGACAGCGGCACCAGCACGTCGATGAAGAATTTGAAGGGACCGGCGCCATCGATGCGGGCTGCCTCCAGAAGTTCGTCCGGCACCGACTTGAAGAACTGCCGGAAGAAGAAGGTGCCGGTCGCGGATGCGAGGAGCGGCAGGATCAGGCCTTGATAGCTGTTCAGGAGCGAGAGGTCGCTCATTACCTTGTAGGTCGGCATGATGCGCACTTCGAGCGGCAGGAGCAGCGTGGTGAAGATCAACCAGAAGGCCAGGGTCGCAAAGCGAAAGCGGAAATAGACGATGGCATAGGCCGCGAGCATCGAGAGCACGATCTTGCCGATGGCGAACCCGAGCCCCAGGATCAGCGAGTTCATCGCCATGGTCAGCCCCGTCACCTGGCCGGTGAAGCCGCCGGACTTGAAGAGCACCTTGTCATAGGTCTCGGTGAAATCATCGCCGATCGACAGCATCAGGCCATTGGTGTGGATTTCGGCTGCCGAATGGGTCGAGGTCGTGAAGGCGACGACCAGCGGCCCGAGCATGAAGATCACGCCGGCCATCAGGATCAGGTGATCGAAGAATTTGGTGCGGTACATGGCGCTCTCCTCAACCGTAGTGAACGCGGCGTTCGATGAAGCGGAACTGGATCATGGTCAGCACGAGGACGACCAGCATCAGGATGACCGACTGGGCCGAAGACGAGCCGAGATCGTTGCCGCGGAAACCGTCGAGATAGACCTTGTAGACCAGCGTGATCGGGTTGTTCGCCGCCTTGTCCTTCACGATGACGTCGATGACGCCGAAGGTGTCGAAGAGCGAATAGGTCATGTTGATGACCAGGAGGAAGAAAGCGGTTGGGGTGAGCAGCGGCAGGATCACCGTCCAGAAGCGGCGCGTGCCGGACTTGCAGTCGATGGCGGCTGCCTCACGGATGGAGGCCGGAATGCCCTGGAGACCGGAGAGAAAGAAGATGAAATTATAGGGGATCTGATTCCAGACGGCGACGACCACCATGGCAAAGGCCGTGTCGAAGTAATTGAGGCCGACCTTCATCTCCCAGCCGAACAAGGCGGCGAATTTCACGAAGGGGCCGATATGCTGATCGAAGATCATCATGCCGATCAGGCCGGCGACTGGCGGAGCGATGGCATAGACGATAATCAGCAGCGTCTTGTAGGCCGACTTGCCGCGGATCACCGCATCGGCCTTCAGAGCGAGCAGCATGCCGATCGAGAGCGCGAGGAAAGTGACGATCAGGCAGTAGCCGATCGTGAAGCGGGCAATCCGCTGATATTCCGAGGAGTTAAGCGCATCGGTATAGTTGGCGGCCCCGACGAAGCTCGAACCGAAGCCGAAGGGATCCTCGATATAGAAGGACGAGGTGATCGCCTGCATCGAGGGCCAGTAGAAGAAAATGGATATGATCGCGAACTGCGGCAGCAGGAACAGATACGGCAGGTATCGCGAGTTGAACTGGACGCGCTTCATGGAGCCCTCTCAATGCAAGTCCCGGGGGCTTGTCGCCCCCGGGTCCCAATCAAGTTTCAGAAATGATCAGCCAGCCGTCTTGGCGAAGCGGGCGAGAAGCTCGTCGGCTTCCTTCTTGATCGTTTCCATGGCGTCCTTGGCCGTCGTCTCACCGGCGAAGAGGCGGTTGTATTCGCGCTCCATCACGGCGCGGATCTGCGGGTAGAAGCCAAGGCGATAGCCCTTGTTCCACTCGGCGGTCGGCAGCTGCAGCTGCTGGATGCCGACTTCGGCGGCCGGCTTTTCGTTGTAGTAGCCTTCCGACTTCGAAAGCTCGTAAGCGGCGTTGGTGATGGCGACGTAGCCGGTGGCCTGGTGATAGAACTTCTGGACTTCGGTCGAGGTCAGGAAGTTGAAGAAGGAGGCCGAGCACTTGTTTTCTTCAGCCGACTTGCCAGCCATCGCGAAGAGGGCAGCACCACCGATGAAGGAGTGGACGCCAGCGCCTTCGATCGAGTTCCAGTAGGGCAGGAAGGTTGCCGAGAAGGGCATGGTCGCGGTCTTCTGCAAGCCGCCGAAGGAGCCCGAAGAACCGATCCAGAGAGCGGCCTTGCCTTCTTCGAAGACCTTCTGGTTGTCGTTCCAGGCAGCGCCGTAGTAGCCGAACAGGCCCTGATCGTACCAGGCCTTCAGCTTGTCATACATCATGACGTGGTTGTCGTCGGTGACGTTGATCGTCGTGTCGACGATGCTGTCATAGCCGTTGTTGTTCGAAGCGAACTGGATGTTGTTGCGCGAGAAGAAGTTCTCGGTGAACTGCCAGGTGAGCTGCGACTGAACGAGCGGGATGAAGCCGGCTTCTTTCAGCTTCGGCGCGATGGCTTCGAACTCTTCCCAGGTCTTCGGGGCTTCGACGCCGGCCTTCTGCAGGGCTTCGTCGTTGATGTACATGATCGGCGCCGACGAGTTGAACGGCATGCCGACGAACTTGCCTTCGCTATGGGCGTAGAAATAGCGGACACCTTCGATGAAGGCTTCGCGGTTGAATTCGAAACCGTTGTCCTTCAGGAGGTCTTCGGCTGCGATGGTCGCGCCCTTGGCGTTGATGATCGTGGCGGCACCGGCATCGAAGACCTGCAGGATGTTCGGCTGCTCACCCGAACGGAAGGCGGCGATGCCGGCCGACAGGGCTTCTTCATACGAGCCCTTGGAGACGGGCGTCAGAGCGCATTCGCTCTGGGCTTCGTTGAACTTCTGGGCGATCTCGTTGATGACCTCGCCGTTGCGGCCGCCCATGCCGTGCCACCAGGTGATATTGGTCGCGGCAAGCGTCGTCGATGCAGTCATGGTCAGGGCCAGAGCGGCCAGGGAAATCTTCTTGATCATGGGATAGATCCTCTCCACCGGTTGTTGCGGTGAGGGCTCCATTAGGGCCGCTCCATGACAGCGACTTGAAAGTTTTGTGTCAGAGCTGTCACAAAACGAAGGTTTCATTATTTGCGGTTCGAAAGTGAAACGAAGCTAAAATGCGCCCTCGAAATGGACCGGCCAGCGCCATGGCCGCACGACGATGATATCATGCCGAAATGACAGCCGTGTTGCATCGGATTGCCTGCGAAGCCAATGATCTGCGGCATTGGCAATGCGTCGCTCGGCCGCGTCGCTGACCGCATCGACGCCTGAGCGCAGATCTTTTCGCGCTTTCACTTCGACGAAAATGACGAGATCGCCGCGGCGGGCGATGATGTCCACTTCGCCTGACTTCGTCTTGTAGCGGAGCGCCACGATCCGGTAGCCTTTCAGAAGCAGAGCGAGTGCCGCGCGGTATTCCGACCAGCGGCCAAGCCTTTCGGCGCGGATACGTTTTCGATCCGCGCCTCTGGGCTTCATGCAGCCCCCTTGAGTTCCAGCAGGCGCTGATAGAGCTCCTTGCGCGGCAGGCCGGTCAGCTTTGCGGCCTCGGTCGCGGCCTTGGCTGTCGGCATGGTGGTCGATAGCTCGGCGAGCAGGATATCGACATCGGCGGCGTCGGGCGCAGCATCGGGCGCGGGCGGGCCGATGACGAGGACGATCTCGCCCTTCACCGTCTTGTCGGCATAGTCGCTGGCGAGGTCGCCGAGCGGACCTCTACGGAACTCCTCGAAGGTCTTGGTCAATTCGCGGCAGACGGAGGCCGGCCGATCCTTGCCCAGTTCATCGGCCGCCGCGACCAGCGTGTCGCCAATACGATGTGGGGACTCGAAGAAGATCAGCGTCGCGGGCACCTTGGCGAGTTCGCGAAGTCGGTCCCGCTTCGCCTTGTCCTTAGTCGGCAGGAAACCGGCAAACAGAAAAGCGTCGTTCGGCAGGCCGGAACCGACAAGGGCCGCGAGCGGTGCGGAAGCGCCTGGGATCGGCACCACACGGTGGCCAGCTTCGATCGCCAGCTGGCCGAGGCGATAACCGGGGTCGGAGACGAGCGGCGTGCCGGCATCCGAGACGAGCGCCACGGACTTTCCGGCCTCGAGGGCGGCCAGCAGTCGGGCACCTGCCTCGTCGGCATTGTATTCGTGATAGGCGTAAGGCCGGTTCTCGATCCCGTAACGGTCGAGCAGGACGCGGGTGACCCTTGTATCCTCGCAGGCAAGCACATCGGCACCAGCAAGCGTTTCCAGCGCGCGGATGGTGATATCCCCGAGATTGCCGATCGGGGTTGCGACCAGATAAAGCGCGGGCTCCAGCGGCCGCGCCGCAATCGGCGTGTCGTTGAGGCGATAGCGCTTGGAAGTCTGCGCAGTGGCGGCATTCTTGTCTTCTGTTGTCATGCGGCCTTTATCCTCCAGCCCCATGCTCGCGGCAAGGGTGCCGCCGCCATAAACCATTCCGATAACCTTGGCGCGGGACGAACGTGGAAAACCTTGGAGCCTCTTGCTTTTCCCGCTGATTTACTGCCATTTTGCCCGTCCACATCGTCCGGCCCGGGGACTGCCCGGCCCCTATTTTCCGATCCGGAACTCCGGAAGACGACACGTCGAAAGCGGTAGCATCCCATGCGTATAACTCTTGAACGGTCCAATCTCCTCAAGTCCCTCAATCACGTGCATCGCGTGGTCGAGCGTCGCAACACGATCCCGATCCTGTCGAATGTGCTGCTGAAGGCCGAAGGCGCCGAACTGGACATGAAGGCGACGGACCTTGACCTCGAGATCACCGAAGGCACGCCAGCCATGGTCGAGCAGGCGGGCGCCACCACCGTTCCGGCGCATCTTCTCTATGAAATCGTGCGCAAGCTGCCCGACGGTTCCGAGGTTCTGCTCGCCACGAACCCGGATGGCAGCACGATGACGGTCGCTTCCGGCCGCTCGAAGTTCTCGCTGCAGTGCCTGCCGCAATCGGACTTTCCGGATCTCACCGCCGGCACCTTCACCCATTCCTTCAAGATGAAGGCATCCGATTTCAAGATGCTGATCGATCGCACCCAGTTTGCGATCTCGACAGAAGAGACCCGCTATTACCTGAACGGCATCTTCCTGCACACGATCGAGGCAGGCGGCGCTTTGAAGCTGCGCGCCGTTGCCACCGACGGCCATCGTCTCGCCCGTGCCGATGTCGATGCCCCCTCGGGCTCGGAAGGCATGCCCGGCATCATCATTCCGCGAAAGACGGTCGGCGAGCTGCAGAAGCTGATCGACAATCCGGAGCTGATCATCGGCATCGAGATCTCGGATTCCAAGATCCGCCTCTCCATTGGCTCGGTCGTTCTGACCTCCAAGCTCATCGACGGCACCTTCCCGGACTATCAGCGCGTTATCCCGCAGGCGAACGACAAGGAAATGCGGGTTGATTGCCAGACCTTTGCCCGCGCCGTCGACCGCGTCTCAACGATTTCGTCTGAGCGTGGCCGCGCCGTGAAGCTGGCGCTCGCCGACGGCCAGTTGATGCTGACCGTCAACAACCCGGATTCGGGAAGTGCGACGGAAGAAGTCGCCGTGGGCTATGAAAGCGACGCAATGGAGATCGGCTTCAACGCCAAATATCTCCTCGACATCACCGCCCAGCTTTCCGGCGACGATGCGATCTTCCTGCTTGCCGATGCCGGCTCTCCGACACTCATTCGCGACACCGCCGGCGCCGACGCCCTCTATGTCCTGATGCCGATGCGCGTGTAACGCGCGCCGGGCTCAGACAGGAATTTTGCCCACTTGCGTCATTCTTTCTTGCGTTTGCGACAACTTGGCCCAAAATTGTCGCATTCGGCTCGCAGCAATCGAGCAGCAACAAGAAGAGGGACGATCATGGCCATCCGATTGAAGGAACGGTTCGAGAAGAAATTCGACGAGGAAATCCGGTTCTTCAAGGGCATGATGCAGGGTCCAAAGCTCGTCGGCGCGATCGTGCCGACGTCGTCCGTGACCGCAAAGCGCATGGCGAGTGTCATCGAGCCGAAGTCCGGCTTGCCTGTGCTCGAGCTTGGCCCCGGCACCGGGGTCATCACCAAGCAGATCCTGGCGCGCGGCGTTCCGGCCGACAAGATCGTTTCCGTCGAATATTCCGAGGATTTCTACCGCCGACTCGTCGAGGATTATGCGGGCGTCAACTTCATCCATGGCGATGCCTTTGACCTCAAAAACATCCTCGGCGACTTCGCCGACAAGACCTTCGACTGTGTGATATCGGCCGTACCGATGCTGAGCTTCCCGATGGAAGCGCGCATCCAGCTGCTCGAAGATCTGCTGTCGCGCATTCCCGAAGGGCGCCCCGTGGTGCAGATTACCTACGGCCCGGTGTCGCCGATCATCGCCAAGCCCGATCGCTACCACATCCAGCATTTCGACTTCGTCGTGCGCAACATCCCGCCGGCCCAGCTCTGGATCTACCGCAAGGCCTGAGCGCCCACTTTTGCGGAGAACGGGGGATCATCGATCCCCCTGCCCTTGTCATGCTTGCGATTTGACGCGCGGCATGCGAGTGGACGGGGCATGGAGATCTGGCAGGAGTCTTTGTCTTGAGCGCACGTCACCGTCTCATCGTCGGACTGGATGTTCCGACCGTTCAGGAAGCGGAGCGGGTCGTTTCCACGCTCGGCGACAGCATCTCCTTCTACAAGATCGGCTATCAGCTGGCCTTTGCCGGTGGATTGGAATTTGCCCGCGATCTGGCGAGAGAGGGCAAGCAGGTCTTCCTCGACATGAAGCTGCTCGACATCGACAATACGGTGGCGTCTGCGGTTGAGAACATCGCGCGCATGGGCATGACCATGCTGACGCTGCATGCCTATCCGAAGGCCATGGCGGCTGCCGTCAAGGCCGCCGAAGGTTCGGGCCTCTGCCTGCTCGGCGTCACGGTGCTGACGTCCATGGACGAACAGGATCTGACCGATGCCGGCTATGAATATGATCCGCATACGCTCGTGCTTAAACGCGCCGAACAGGCGCGCATCGCGGGCATGGGCGGGATCGTCTGCTCGGCGGAAGAGGCGTCGGCCGTGCGCGGAATCGTCGGGCCGAAACTGGCGATCGTCACCCCGGGCATCCGCCCGGCAGGCGCCGACAAGGGCGACCAGAAGCGCGTCATGACACCGTCTGACGCGATCGCAGCCGGATCGAGCCACCTCGTCGTCGCCCGCCCGATCGTCAAGGCCGAGGATCCAAAGGCGGCAGCGCTTGCGATCCTCGCCGAGATGGACGAGGCGATGGCCAAGCAGGCATAATCAAAGACAAACCGGGAGGACGTCATGGCCAAGGGATACTGGATCGCACGCGTCGATATCCGCGATGCGGAGCGCTACAAGGATTATGTCGCCGCCGCAAAGCCGGCCTTCGAGAAATATGGCGCGACCTTTCTCGCCCGTGGCGGCGCTCATACTCAGCTCGAAGGCCAGGCCCGGTCCCGCAATGTGGTGATCGAGTTCCCCTCGCATCAGGCCGCCGTCGATTGCTACAACTCGCCGGAATACCAGATCGCCGCGAAGATCCGCCAGGAAGTGGCCGATGCGGAGATGGTGGTCGTCGAGGGCGTTTGATCGCCCGCTCCCCCTGAGGCCGAATGTCCCGCGGAAGAGGCCTTGACGGGCCTTTCCCCCGCCAGACGATTCGGTTAAGAGAGGCCAGATCGCGCATATCGTGTGCGCCCAGATAGTTCAGGGGAGCCGTCCATGACCTTGTCCAACCTTCCGCCGCTCGTCACCGTCTTCGGGGGCTCGGGTTTCGTCGGACGGCATGTCGTCAGGGCACTCGCCAAGCGCGGCTACCGTATCCGTGTTGCCGTTCGCCGCCCTGATCTCGCAGGCTTCCTGCAACCGCTCGGCAATGTCGGCCAGATCTCCTTCGTCCAGGCCAATCTGCGCTATCGCTCGTCAGTCGATGCCGCCGTTCAGGGCGCCGACCATGTCGTCAACTGCGTCGGTATCCTGTTCGAAAGCGGCCGCAACGGCTTCGACGCGGTCCAGGATTTTGGTGCCCGCGCTGTGGCCGAAGCCGCCCGTTCGGTCGGCGCGACGCTGACGCATGTTTCGGCGATCGGCGCAGATGCGAAGTCCGACTCCGTCTATGCCGCGACCAAGGGCCGTGCGGAAGCCGCCGTCCAGTCGATCCTGCCCGACGCGATCATCCTGCGTCCGTCGATCGTCTTCGGCCCGGAAGACGGCTTCTTCAACAAGTTTGCAGCCATGGCCCGCATCGCTCCTGCCCTGCCGCTCGTCGGTGGTGGCAAGACCAAGTTCCAGCCTGTCTATGTCGGCGACGTGGCCGAGGCCGTGGCGCGGGCCGTCTCGTTGCGCGAAGCGGCGGGCCGCACCTTCGAACTGGGCGGACCGGCGGTCATGACGTTCGAGGACCTGCTGAAACTGGTCCTTCGCGAGACCTATCGTCCGTCGCGCGGCCTGGTCCCCCTGCCGTTCTTCGCCGCCAAGATGATTGGCGGCATGGCCCAGCTCAGCACCATGGTCTGCATCCCGCCGGTCCTGACGCGCGATCAGGTCGTCCTGCTCGAAACCGACAATGTCGTCGACGAAGGGGCCGAGGGTCTGGCCGAACTAGGCATTGAGCCGACGGGCGTGGAGGCGATCGCCGCCTCCTACCTGTGGCGCTATCGTAAAGGCGGGCAGTTCGCCTCTGCGCCGGTGAAGACGACGCCGGTCTAGGCCCGGGCTAGGCGATCCCGGCCCACACGAGGCCCAGGCCGATCACGCCGACCACGATCCGCCACCAGGCGAAGGGCGCAAAGCCGTGGAGGGCAACGAAGTCCACCATCGCCTTCACCACGACCCAGCCGACCGCGAATGAGACGACGAAGCCCAGGGCGATGATCCAGGCGAAATCGGCGTCGATGGAGGCACCGGACTGGACGATGTCCCAGCCGGAAGCCGCCACCATGGTCGGGATGGCGAGGAAGAACGAGAACTCCGCCGCCGCCCGCTTGTCCAGGCCCAGCACCAGGGCGCCCGAGATGGTTGCTCCGGAGCGCGAGACGCCTGGAATGACGGACAGGCACTGAAACAGGCCGATGCCCAGCGACCGCTTCCACGACACGGTCATGGCATTGTCCTCGGTCGGAGCCGGCGCAAACCGCTCCAGCGCCAGCAGGCCAAATCCGCCGAGGATCAGTGTGGTGCAGATCACGGTGACGGCCAGACTGCCCTCGACATCGAACAGAACCTCGGTGATGAAGTCGTACAGAAAGACGCCGGCGAACACAGAGGGGATGAAGGCGATCGCTATGCTGATCGCGAAGTGACGCGATTGCGGATCGGTCGGCAGGGTGACCAGCACCTTCCACAGGCGCGCGAAATACAGGGCCACC
>ERZ511473.2292-NODE-2292-length-10477-cov-10.678846_pt1 | contig 10477 bp, 14 predicted proteins | sample MGYA00374947_ERZ511473 | MGnify/ENA primary metagenome ERZ511473 (study PRJEB26303, sample SAMN06343854) | sediment metagenome | isolation source: hot spring sediment | place: Canada: British Columbia | collected 2012-09-26 ... | reverse complement strand
TATGGGGTAATTTAAGGGGGGCTTTGCCCCCCAAGCATAAAATGGGGCATTTATAAGCCAAGGGCTTATTCTCAGGGTGGGCAGGGAAAACATAAGTAAAATAAATAGTTTTAGAATTATTGGACAAGGCATCAAAAGAAAAAATAAATCCTTTAAAATTTTCATCCTATGCTTGGAGGAATTTGGTTTGTTGAAAAACATACTGATAGCTTATTATTCTACTATAAGGTGAAAAAAATTATATATTCTGGAAAGACGAAATATCAAAAAGTTGATATTCTTGATGTTGAGCCCTTTGGAAAGACATTGTTTCTTGATGACAAAATTCAATCCGCTCAAATAGATGAATATATTTATCATGAAGCTTTGGTTCATATTGCTATGTTTTCCCATCCAAACCCGAAAAAGGTTTTAATTATGGGTGGTGGCGAAGGTGCAACATTAAGAGAAGTTCTAAAACACCCTTCGGTTAAAGAAGCAATTATGGTTGATATTGATGAGGAATTAGTAAATTTATGTAAAGAATATATGCCCGAATGGAATAATGGTGCTTTTGAAGATTCAAGGAGTAAAATTTATTATACTGACGCTCGTAGATTTTTAGAAGAAACAAATAATGTTTATGATGTTATAATATCTGATTTAACTGAACCTATTGAAAGTGGTCCCTCGGTTAAATTATTTACAAAAGAATTTTACAGTGTATTATATAATAAACTTTCTAATGATGGAATTTTTGTTGCTCAGGCGGGAAGTGCTGATCCTTTATATCCTAATTTTGTTGCAAGTTTATATAAGACACTAAAGACAATTTTTCCTATTGTTAAAGTATATTGGACATTTATGTTTTCATTTCAATTACCTTGGTCATTTATAATTGCAAGTAAAACGATAGATCCGGAGAATGTTAAATTAACATCAATTTTTGAAAAAATAAATCAAATAAATAGAGAAAATTTTAAATTTTATTATCCTAATATGCATTTTGCTATGTTTTCTATTCCGAATTATTTGAAGTCTGCTCTTGAGGAAAAAGGTATTGTTATAAAAGATGATGTCCCATTTATTTGGAGAGCTTAAAAGAATATATTTATGTTCAGGAATAGGTAAAGGTAAAACTTCCTTAAATGCTTTTGATAGTGCTTTAATTTCTGCTGGTGTTGGTAATTATAATCTTTTGAAAGTTTCAAGTATTGTTCCACCTAATGTTGAAATTGTAAATAAAATAGAATTAAAGCCTGGCTCTCTGCTTCCAATTGCTTATGGATATATCATTTCAAATGAAGATGGTAAAGTTATATCTTCTGCGGTTTCTATTGCTGTACCGAAAGAAAAAAATAATATTGGTGTTATAATGGAGGTTAGCGGATATTTTGATGAAAATAAAATAAGAGAAATTGCATATAATATGGCTTTTGAAGCTATGAATTTAAGAAATATAGATATTGATTTTATTGAAGTTAAATCAGTAAGTGCTGTTGTTGAAGGTTGGACTTGTGTATTTTCAGGTGTAGCTATATTTTAAATGGAAAGTTTCATTGAGTTTCATTCAAGAAGTAGTGGAATTTATTTAAGTGTCAGGAGTGTTCTATATAGAAAAAGAACAAAATATCAGGAAATTTTAGTTTTTGAGAATGATTTCTTTGGAAGGGTTTTAGCACTTGATAATCTAATAATGACAACAACGAAGGATGAGTTTATATATCATGAGATGCTTTCTCACATTCCTATGAAATCTCATCCTAATCCAAAAAGTATTTTGGTAATTGGGGGAGGTGATGGAGGAACATTAAGAGAGGTTTTAAAATATCCTATTGATAAAGCTTATTTAGTTGAAATTGATGAAGAAGTTATAAATGTTTCAAAACTTTTTTTTCCTGAACTTTCAAAATCATTTGATGATAGAAGAGTTAACGTTGTAATAATGGATGCTATTGAATGGGTTAAGAAAAGTAATGAAAAATTTGATGTTGTTTTAATAGATTCTACTGACCCTGTTGGTATAGCGGAAGGCTTGATAAGTGAAAGCTTTTTGGAAAATGTTAAAAAGTTAATGAATGATATTTCTGTTATATGTATTCAAAGTGAGTCTCCATTTTATCATTTGGAAATTTTAGAAAAAATTTACAAAACATTTAAGAGTGTTTTTTCAAATGCTTATGTTTATACTGCGCCTATTCCTACTTATCCAGGTGGATATTGGTCATTTACAATAAGTTTTATAGGTTTAAGTGTTCCTGGAATTAGAAATCAATATATTATTCAGAACTTGAAATTTTATAATGATGAAATTTACAAAAGTTGTTTTTCATTGCCTCAATTTTTAAAGGAGAGAATTTATGGAATTAATTGAAAAGGCTCATAAAAAAGCTAATGAGATTGATAAATTGACTGATTTGCCAGATATTCAAATAAATCATCTGATTGATTATACTCTTTTAAAACCTGATGCAACATATGAAGATTTAGAAAATTTTATAATTAATGCTATTAATAAAAATTATTATTCAGTTTGTGTTAATCCATTTTTTGTTCCGAAAGTTAGAGAACTATTAGAAGGAAAAAATATAAAAATTTGTTCTGTTGTTGGATTTCCTCTTGGTGCATTGCCATTGAAATTAAAATTATCAGAGGTTGAATGGTTATTAGATAAGGGTGTTGATGAAATTGATATGGTCATGAATATATCAGCTTTCAAAAGTAAAGATTATAAATTAGTTGAGTCTGAAATAAAAGAAGTTTCTAAAATTTTTAAGAATTTAAAAATTATTATTGAAACCTGTTTATTAACTGACGAAGAAAAAATAATAGCTTGTAAAATTGTAAAAGATAATGGAGCTATGTTTGTTAAAACTTCTACTGGATTTTCAAAATATGGTGCGACATTATTTGATGTTGCTTTATTAAGAGAAGTTGTTGGAAAAGATTTTGGCGTTAAGGCTTCTGGTGGAATAAGAGATAAAGAAACTGCAATAAAAATGATTTTGGTAGGAGCTAATAGAATAGGAACATCAACCGCTATATAAATTTCAAAAATTTTTTATTAAGATGCTAAAAATTATTTGCTATATAATTTCATTCAAAAACTTACAAAATGGTTGTGAAGGTAACGTTCTTTTAATTGAAATAAATTTTAAATTTCTTGCTATTTCAACTACATTTTCATAAATACCCAAAAATAAAAAATTGGAAGAAAATTCTTTATTTTTATTTTGAAAGAGCTTGTAATACTTTAATATGTCCTCTTAACGCATTCGCCGATTAAATTTTCAAAATAATTATTTGAATTTTGCTTATAATTTGAAGTTATAAATTTCACAGAAAATATAAATGAAAGATTTGGACTTTCTAGATAAACTTGAACTTTCTTTTTTGTTTCCTTAACTATGTTGTAATTTCCTTTCCTACTTATAAAAATATCAACCCTTTTTGAAGAAAATTCTCCATTAATTTTAACTTCCTTTCCATTTAAATAAAAAACATCAAAAGTAGTTTTAAAATTGTTTTCTAAATTCTCTTTTATACTTTCCACTCAGATAGTCCATTAAATAATTAGAATAACTTTGAGACAAAGACTTTTCCAGTTCTTTTTCCTTCATACAACCACAAAACGAATTCATCTATTTCCTCCTTTTTGCTTAACATTCTTAACTTTTCTATTTCATCTTTGTTCAATATAGGAATTCTTATTTTTTCAAGAAAAATTTTAGAATAAGCTCTCCAATTATCTCTATATGGTTTTGAAATGATAAACATGTATTCTCCAATTACTGAACTATTCAAAATTTTTTCCATAATTTCAAATTCATAAGGAGGATTAAAAATTCCATAACCTGCATAAAAGAGAGCAGTTTCTTTATCGCAGTAAATAAACATAGGTTGTTTGCTTATTGATGGTGTTAAAATTTTCTTTCCAAATAAAAAGCATACCAGTTTTCATATCTTTTCTTCCCTTTATCCCTTTTTAAAAGAATTTCTTTATGAACTAAAAGATAATTATAAGCATATGGGAATTTTTCTTTAAGTTTTTCTTCACTTATAAGTTTTCCGTTTTCGTAAGGGAAAATAATTCTTAACTTATTATTTGATTATTTCTTTTGTTATTTGTTTTTCAATTTTAAAACTATCCAAATAATAAAAATTCTCATCTTCATTTTTTGGATTAAAGATAAAAACTTTATCTTTTAATGTTGCTATACCAACTCTAATGTCGCCAATTTTTAATGGATGATTTTGAACAATCTCAAATATATTATTTTCTGATAATCTAAATTCAAAAACATTTTTCCACAAAGAATTAACACCATAAAAACCATTACCATAATACCTAAAATAACTATAATTTCCTTTTGATTTTTTCAAAATGATTATTGAAACATAAGTTGTAATTTTTGGGAAAATTTGAAAATGGTCAAAATCATAAACTTCAACTTGAAATTCACTTCTTTTTAAGAATTTTCTAAAATTCTCTCCTGCTTTTGTCCAAATCACCTTTACAAAACGAAAAATTATTAAAGAGAAATTCTTTATAATCATCTTCAAGATTTTGAATTCTTATAAATGGTGGATTTGAGATTATTAAATCATATCCCTTCTCGTGAAAATCTTTTAAAAAATCACAATTGAAAAATTTTATTTTAGGATTATCTTTAAATGTTATTTTTGCTCTTTCAAGAGCATTTTTATCAATATCAACACAATGAATTTCATAATTTTTTAATTTTTCAATAATAGCGGAAATAAAAATTCCTTCTCCACAAGCAGGTTCAAGAATTTTCACGTTGTCAAATAAAGTAATTTTATCAAGAATAAAATCAACTATTTCCCTTGGTGTCCAAATTTGCCCAAGTTGTTTATATCTTTCCAAATTATTTAAAGTTTAAAGTTATAATCTTTTTAATTTACTGAGACCTTAACGGTGTAAAAGTTTTTTTACTTTATAAATTAAGTTTTAATTCTATCTTTTCATTTTCTTTTTCTTGGAATTTTGAATTTTGAATAAAACACGTCCAAAGTTCATCTAATAAATATATCACAACTCTTTTATATTGTTCAGCTTCCTCTTCTGCCATAATTTCTTCAATTTTTGCTTCAATTTGTTTAAATAATTCAAAAACGCTGGCGTATATTGAAATTGTTCTTCAATTACTTTTGCTATTTTTTCTTATTTAAATCTTTTATTTTCTTCCATAAGTCTTATAATTTCTTTTGCAAATTCTTCAATTTGTTGTTTTATTTTTTCTACAAGCTTTTCCACATCCATATTATAATTTTAAAGCAACACTTTCCAAAGTATTTAAAGTTTAAAGTTATTAAGGTTTTATTAAAATTAGCTGTATAAATCTTCCATAGTATATAAACCAACTGATTTGTCTTTTATAAATTCTATCGCTTTAATAACACCAATTGCAAACACTTTTCTATTTAATGCTTTATGCTTAATTTCTATTACTTCACCTTCATTTGCAAAAATAATAACATGTTCGCCAAAAATTCCACCTAATCTAAAACTTTCAATTGTTAAATCTAAATTTTTATTAACTTCTTTTAGTTTATTTAATATCATTTTAGATGTTCCGCTTGGTTTATCTTTCTTAAATTTATGATGTATTTCATATATTGCCAAATCGTAATCAATTAAATTTTTATATAAGTTTGGTAAGAATTTAAGGATCGAATTTAAACCATAAGAAAAGTTATATGACAAAAAAACTGCTGTTTTCTCAGAGAGTTTTCTTATAATTTCTAAATCCTCCTCATTAAATCCTGTTGTTCCAATAATATATTTTCTTGGTTCATTTAAAACAATTTTAATATGTTGAATGTTTGCTTCTCTATTTGTAAATTCTATTAGAATATCTGCTTTTTTGTAAATTTCAAAATTATCTTGTTTTGTAATTCCAAAAAAGTCATAATTCATTTCATTTAAGATATTAGCTATTTCTTTACCCATTTTTCCATTTATTCCAATTACAGCTATTTTCATATAAACAAACTACTAACAGATTGTGAATTGTGTATTCTTTTTATTGCTTCTCCAAGTAAAGGAGCTATACTTATAATTTTTGAGTTCTTAGGTATTCTTGAATTATTTCCTTCAATTGTATTTGTAATTATTATTTCTTCAATATCAGAATTTTCTAATAGTTCCTTTGAATTTGAGGAAAATAATCCATGTGTAGCACATACAATTACTTTTTTTGCTCCTTTTTCTAATAACGCTCTACTAGCATAAGTTATTGTTTTTCCTGTATCTATAATATCATCTACAATAATTGCAACTTTGTTTCTAACATCTCCTATTACATTCATTATTTCAGCTTGATTGGGTGATGGTCTTCTTTTATCTATTAAAGCTATAGGTAGTTCTCCAAACTTTTTAGCAAATAATCTTGCTCTTCTTGTTCCACCGGCATCAGGTGAAACAATAACAAATTCATCACTATTTAAATCTCCAAATTTTTTAATAATGTATTCCCTGAATATAGGAATAGCATATAGATTATCAACTGGTATATTAAAGAAACCTTGAATTTGTTCTGCATGTAAATCAACTGTTAAAACTCTTGTAGCACCTGCAGTTTGAATTAAGTCACTAACAAGTTTAGCACTTATTGGAACTCTTGGAGCATCTTTTCTATCTTGTCTTGCATATCCAAAATATGGTATTACTGATATTATTTCATTAGCAGAAGCTCTTTTAACTGCATCTATTATTAATAGAAGTTCCATCAAATTGTCAGAAGGTGGATTAGTAGATTGGACTATAAATACATTATTACCTCTTATACTTTCAAGGATTTGAACCCTAATTTCACCATCTGCGAATTTATCAACGACACAATTAACACTTTCTACTGAAAGATAATTACATATTTCTTTTAATAAATTTTTTGAAGAATTTCCACCTAAAATTTTAATTCCTCTCAAATGTTATTATGGAGCCGACCGGACTTGAACCGGCGACCTCCTGGGTGCAAACCAGGCGCTCTCCCAACTGAGCTACGGCCCCTTGTAAAGTTTCAAAATTTTAAAGGATAGAAAAGAGTAATTCTACTTTATCTTTTTTAATTCTCTTTTCATTTCTCTTTCAATTATTCTTTCTTTAATTTTTTCTTTTTTTTCATATTTTTTTAAGCCTTTTGCAAGGGCTATTTCTAATTTTATTAGGTGATTTTTTTGATAGATTTTTAGTGGAATTATAGTTAGCCCTCTTTCCTTTGATTTGCCTATAATTCTATCAATTTCTCTTCTATGAAGTAATAATTTTCTTGGTCTTTCAGGTTCTAATCTATCATAAGTTGAAAATTCATAAGGTGCAACGTACATATTTATAATATAAAGTTCCCCTCTTTTTGGAATTATAAAGCTATCTTTGAATGAGACTTTACCCATTTTTATTGACTTTACTTCTGAACCTTTTAATTCTATTCCTGCTTCGTAAGTTTCAATAATTTCATAGTTCATTTTAGCTTTTTTATTTTCCAAAATAACTTTAATCATTATATAATTTCTTTTATAAGTTCATATGGGCTTTTCTTATTTTTAAAACCCTCTTCAACCAATTTTTCCAAATGATTCTTTTTCCTAAATTCTTGCCACAATTTCTCCTTTATTAATTCTTCAATTTCTTCATAATATCTTTTTTTTCTCATTTGAATAATTTTTTCGCTTTCTCTGATGTAATTTCTATGATCAATTATGGCTTCAAAAAGTTCATTTATACCAATGTCTTTAAGTGCTGAAACTTTAATAATCGGAACTTTCCAGTTTTTATCTTTTGTATTAAAGCCTATATCAAGAGCAGATTTAATGTCCATATATAATCTATCTGCCCCTTCTCTATCTGATTTATTTATAACAAAAATATCTCCTATTTCCATTAGTCCTGCTTTCATGGCTTGAATACTATCACCAGATTCTGGAACTAGAACAACAACAACTGTATCAGATGCCTTAATAATGTCAAGTTCTATTTGCCCTACACCCACAGTTTCAATGAATATAGGGTCAAAACCAAAAGCATCCATAACATCTGCTACAAAAATTGTAGTTTTTGCTATGCCTCCAAGACTACCCCTACTTGCCATACTTCTTATATATATTCCTTCGTTTAATGCTTCCATCATTCTAAATCTGTCTCCAAGTAATGCTCCACCTGAAAACGGTGAAGATGGGTCAACTGCTATAATTGATGGATTGTAATTCTCTCTTTTAAAATATATTGCAATTTTATTTAAAAGTGTTGATTTTCCAGCACCTGGTGGTCCCGTTATTCCAATTCTATGAGCCTTACCAACAAATTTATAAATTTCTGAAAATATAACTTCAATATCTATGTTATTTTCAACTTTCGTAATAATTTTTGATAGTGCTAATCTATCCTTATTTTTGAATCTTTCAATAAGCTCTCTTGTATTCATATATTTGTTGATAATTTTAAAGTATTTAGAAGGCTTTCAAATATCCCAACATTTATAAGTCTTTTACTCTTCATTTGCTATTTTCATTAAATAATCACCATAGCTACTATTTTTGTAGTTATTAGCTATTTCTATAATTTCTTTTTTAGTTATGTATCTCATTCTGTAAGCAACTTCTTCAATACATCCAATTTTTAGCCCTTGTCTTTTTTCAATAGTCCATATAAATAAACTTGCTTCAACAAGGCTGTCAAAAGTTCCACAATCTATAAAAGTAAAACCTCTTCCAAGGATTTTATAATTTAATTTACCTTCATTTAGATAGACCTTTAATACATCAATAATTTCAAGTTCATTTCTTTTTGAAGGTTTTAGATTTTTAGCTATTTCAACAGCATATTTATCAAGATAATATAATCCAATAATTGCAAAATTACTTCTTGGTTTTTCAGGTTTTTCCTCAATAGAAACAATTTTGTTGTTTTTTATTTCTGCAATACCATATCTTTTTGGATCATTTACATAGTATAGAAAAATTGAAGGAGGTTTTGTTGTTCTTAAAATTTCTGGCAAGCCATGACCATAAATGATATTATCTCCAAGTATTAGAGCAAATTCATCATCTATGAAATCTTGTGCAATAATTATACTTTCTGCTATTCCTCTTGGTTCTTTTTGAATAGCATAGTGAATTTTTATTCCAATATGACTTCCATCGGAAAGTAAAATTTTAAATTTTTCTAAGTTTTCTTTGTCAGTAATTATTAAAATTTCTTTTATATTAGCAAGCATTAAAACTGAAAGTGGATAATATATTAGTGGTTTGTCATAAACTAAAAGAAGTTGCTTTGTAATAACTTTTGTAATAGGATAGAGTCTTGTTCCAAGTCCACCTGCTAAAATTATACCTTTCATATAAATTCACAAATTCTATCAAATGCTTTTATAATTTCAGCTTGACTGTTATTTTTAGGTTTATTTACAACAAAAGGAATTCCGCTATCAGCTAATTCTAAAAATTCAACATCAAGTGGAATTTGGCAAATTAATGGAATGTTAAATTCTTCTGAAAGAATTTTTCCTCCATCTCTTCCAAAAATGTCAATCCTTTTACCGCAAGTATCAATAATATAACTCATATTTTCAACAATTCCAATAATTCTAACTTCTAATTTTTTAAAAGCATTTATTGTTCTTCTAACATCATCAAGGGATATTTTTTGAGGTGTTGTTATAATAATAACACCATCTAATTTTACTAATTGACAGGTTGAAATTTGTGCATCTCCTGTTCCTGGTGGAAAATCAATGATTAGATAATCTAAATTACCCCAAAGTGTATTAAAAAATAAGTCTGAAAATACTTTGTGAAACATTGTTCCTCTCCAAATAACAGGAATCCCTTCATCTAATAAACTTGAAAAACTTACAATTTTTATTCCGTAATTTTCAACTGGTATAAACTTATTATCTTGACTAATTTTTAAAACTTGACCTTTTATATTTAATAGTGTTCCCGCAGATGGACCATATATATCTGCATCAAAGAATCCTACTTTATAATTTTTTTGAGCAAGACTAACCGCTAAATTTACAGCAATTGTAGATTTACCAACGCCTCCTTTACCGCTTGCTATACCTATGATTTTTTTTATTCCTTCAATTTTTTGAGGATTAAATATACTTTTTTGTTGTGCTTTCTGCCCTTTATCAAATTTTTCTTTTATAGTAATTTCTATCCTTTCTAAATTTATCTTTTCTTTTAGAGCAAGTTTTATAACATTTGAAATTTCATCTGAGTAATTTATATATTCTTTTGGAATTCTTAGAAAAATTTTAAGTTTTTCATTTTCAAAGAAAACTTCACTAACCCATCCAAGTTCAACAATATTTGAACTATTAATTTTTATTTCTTTCAAAATCTCATATACCTCTTTAAGCATAATAGCGAAAATTTTAAAGTAAATAAAATAAATAATTTTGCCTTGTCCAATAATTCCCCTTTTACTCCCCTTATAGGCACCCCCCCTAACATTTCAACCCATCACCACCCC
>ERZ511473.2290-NODE-2290-length-10486-cov-3.521376_pt1 | contig 10486 bp, 7 predicted proteins | sample MGYA00374947_ERZ511473 | MGnify/ENA primary metagenome ERZ511473 (study PRJEB26303, sample SAMN06343854) | sediment metagenome | isolation source: hot spring sediment | place: Canada: British Columbia | collected 2012-09-26 ... | reverse complement strand
CAGTAGGGGGGGGCGCACACCGATTTCCCGGGTGTACAAACCCGGGCCCCATTGAAGCTCTCCTTTCGTTCGCGGGCGGGCGGCGTGCTGCTGCATTTCCCGGGTGTACAAACCCGGGCCCCATTGAAGCCTCGCCGCGCTCGAGCTGTGCGACACCCTGTACACCATTTCCCGGGTGTACAAACCCGGGCCCCATTGAAGCGGGACACGATTTGGGCCACGCCCCCACCCCCACACGGATTTCCCGGGTGTACAAACCCGGGCCCCATTGAAGCTCACCGCCCCGCGCGCTAGCGGCGGGCTAGCTGGATTTCCCGGGTGTACAAACCCGGGCCCCATTGAAGCATGATTGCGGGCGCAATTTGGCCTACTGGTCACTGATTTCCCGGGTGTACAAACCCGGGCCCCATTGAAGCCCAACCTTGCGAGCGCCCCCAATCGCAATTTGTTCGCGCATATTTCCCGGGTGTACAAACCCGGGCCCCATTGAAGCCGGAGGTGCGCGACCACGACCACCGCCGCGCCCGTATTTCCCGGGTGTACAAACCCGGGCCCCATTGAAGCTTGGCGAGCCTCGCATCGGCGGTAATGTCGGCGCTCATTTCCCGGGTGTACAAACCCGGGCCCCATTGAAGCTCCTCGAGGGGCGGGGTGTCCGATCGCGCCCACCACGAATTTCCCGGGTGTACAAACCCGGGCCCCATTGAAGTGATTGTTGGCCGCCGCGGGGTCGCCGCGAAGCTCGATTTCCCGGGTGTACAAACCCGGGCCCCACTGAAAGAGAGCGGGTATCTAGTCGGCAAGCTATAAGCGGACTATGTCAGGGATGTGACAACTGCGGTGCATGTGCAGATCAGAGGTGCGCGTGTCTTGGACGGGCCCGGGCCACTGCTCAGCTGTCCGCGCTGGGGACTGAACCAGGTTTGAGGATAAGTAGCACCTCTGCAGGTCGCGGGCGCGTCGCGTGACTACTGGGCTCGACTGGCACGCGTCGGGGGCTGGTGTGGAACCGGCTACGGTGCCGGCGCGAAAAAAAGTCGAAGGTCCGTGTCGCGGGTGCTGAAGCTGAGGTGACCGGGTTGTGTCCGCTCGAATGCCGGCACGGCAGTTTAGGTGGTGTGTCGCTGGAACTTGGATGGCCCGAGATGTGCAGCGCCTGCAGAACGCCTCGGAAGAGCGACGTGCTTTACGAGCATGAACACGAGTTACAGGCCAGAGCGTCTGGTGAAGATCTAGGTGCTGCTCACTTAGCCTCTGTGGAGGCTGTCGCGTTGGGTGCGCCGTGCACATTGTGGAGATGTAAAACCTAGTCCACCTTGAGCTGCTTCCGTGCTAGCTGCGGTGACGAGCAAGTCTGCCCATGCAAGGGCTGATAGGCACTGCACGTGCCTTCGGACGCACGTGCTGCTGGCTCGGTTGGACTCACCGCACTGGAAGAAACAGACCCATCCCAAAGTGCGAGTTTCGGCCCAGGGAGATGGGGCCGCGCACCGGTTGGTCGAACTCTAACTCGAAACCGTGAGCACCGAGGTAGGGAAAGCATCCTGACTTGTCGTGGCGGACGATGCGGAAGTGGGTCCATGGGCCTGGAACTGGCTCCACACGCACCGGAGTGGGCAGTCCGCGTCGCTCCAGTTCGTCTACCACCTGCTGGTGAAAAGCATCACAAATGTGAGTACGCCGCCGCTTAGGGTGCCGTACCGGTAGGAAGGGCGTGTGAGAGCGGAATACACGAGCAGGACCTGAGAAAGGATCGCGGCTGTTGGAGCGAACCGTGATCACTGATCCTCGCAGAGGCGGGAGTGTCGTTGAGCGCACTAGGGACTCCTCGGCAGGATCGAGGCCCGATGGGCACCAAACCGCGAGAGTGTCGATCTCGTGACCATCAGTAGCGGCGACAAGAAAATGCACGTGCGCGTGGTTCTGCTCTAGCCTTTTGCCGTCCGCGCCCCGGCCAGTCAAGTGCACAGGGATTGCCTCGGCTCCTAGACGTCGGCGGGCAATGCCGAGTAGGCGGCGTCGAAAGGTTTCAGAGACCACCAGAGCCTGAGTCAGAGGAGGGCGCGCAGAGGATTCCAAGGTGAAGACGAGGAGTTCGCGCCGGGGCAGCGCCGCCTCGTCACCAGGTTGAGTGTCATCGGCCCACTGAACGCTTTCCAGGCGAAGCGCGCAATCAATAGCAGGCCCAACTAGGCGCAACGGTGGCGCGAGAACGTGCGCTACGCGATGCGTGGCGAGCGCCTCCCTGAACTGGATGAAAATTCGCTCCGCCCGCCCGTCGAGGTCATCATCAGCAAGGAGCACCCGAGCATCCCCAGGAAGCGACCCGCACGCTCTGCTCAGCAAGGTCTCTATCGGGGGCGATGGTCGCAACGCTGCGCGCCCTTCCACTTCGGGATGATAGGGGCCGCGCACAGCGGGTCGCAGAGAACCTTCAAGGCGGTGAATGACGCCCATTACACGCACCTCGTGCCGCGGCCGCGGACGACGCGGCGTTAACCGCACGTACTCGACCCAGCGCGATCCGGCGGGGGCTGGCATCGCTTTGACGAGCCCGTCTCCGGTCGAGACCTCGAGCTCTTGGCGGGTGACCGTAGGCTCTGGGGCAAGGAGTCGGATGACGACGCGTGCGCCGTCGGCGCCCTGCAGCTCGCTCTCGGCGCTCTTAGGCACAGCAATCGTTTCGTCCACTTGCCTCTCGGGCCAGGAGTTACGAAGTTCGAGGCTACAGATTGAGACACTCTGGCCGAGGTAGGGAGTCGCTACGAGAAGACGACGTAACAGGTCAAGTTCTTTCTTGTTGATCCCCTCAACCTCTGGCCATCGCACCCGCAGCTCGCGTTCCGGGGAGAGCGCGAGAAGGGTGTGCCCGTTCTCGCTTCGCTGCGAGGCACCGGGCGAGTCGTCGAACTCCAGTTGCGGCATCCATTGTGCGTACACTACCTCCGTAGCGGGCGGTAGCTGATAGTGCGGCTCCCTTGTGGCCAGCTTGCTCACGAGAGCAACGGTGTCGTCGACGAGGTCGCAGCCCTGGATCTGTCCGATCCGGTGAGCAGTGGCGACGAGGGCCCGGGCAATCCGCCAAGGCGATGGCGGCCACTCGACGTTGGCGACGTGCTCCCGGCGGGACCGGAACCACGGCGTCGCGGCATAGCGCCCGAACGGAAAGCGGGCGGCTATTACGACATCACACATTGTCTAAGCCTTCTTCGGTTGTGGGCGTTTGACGATCAGCGGCTCTCTACCATCGTTTCCCGTAGCCTTCTTGCAACGCTCAGATGTCTCCTCCCGCAGCTCTTCAAGCGAGGGCAGCGCCCACCCCTTGGGCATCCGAACCCGAGGCTCACCATTGGGCACCAGAATGCAACGACTGCGTCGCCTCGGCCAAGCGTCCACCAGCTCGCGAATCATAAGCGCCGCGGTGGCGACCAAAGCTTGAAACTTTTCATCGCATAGCCCGTACGACCGAAGCAGCCCGATGTCCAACACAATGGGCGCCACGATGCGCGCTGCACTCACCTCGCTAGTGTAGTAAGGGGCTTCTCCGAGGACGGTTTTGAAACCCGTATCCTGGACACCGCCAGGTTCGTCAAGCGCATCCCGCGACTTCTGCCCGCCGACCTGCACACTCTGCGACTGGACGTCCAGCGCATCGATACGGGCGGTCAGAGCTCGAGTCAGTCTTGCTCGTCCGTCCCAGATGCCAGCGAACCAGCACCCGTGAAGGATGCTGAGCGGATCGAGCTTCCACACCTCCTCGGCAAGCTTTCGCTCGACGGGCGGAGTTGGAGAGCCCAACTGTTTCGCTAGCCAGTCGCCGAAGACCTCGTTTCTATCTTCAATGATGCCGTTCATTATGCTCGCAGCATTGAGCCGGTGTGCGGCACGCCGACTCGATGTGTAGTAGTTACCGTCTTCGTCGACGACCTTGACCCAAGGAAGAGCCGCGACCCACTTCGTGGGCTGGCAGTTGGCCTCGTCCCAGATTGTTAGCTCGAGCTGGTTGGCCATCGAGGCGACAGAGTCGACTACAGCCGCAAGCGTGCCGTCGGGAGCCTCGTAGAACGAGGGACCGGTGTTGGCAAACGCGGCGGGCTGGATCGTGGGCGATCCGATCGGCTCGAGCTCAACCTCTAAAGCGAGGTACCGGGACTCTGCAAGTTTCGCCAGAGCCTCGCCTGCTGTCATCGTCAACCTCCTCTCCTAGTGCGGGTGTAGGCGTTATCGAGACGACGCGTGCGACACGCTTTCGCTGATCTGGATCTAAAGGAACGAGGACGGCCAGGGCCAGACACGATGGGTGTGACGGGAGTGGGGCGCCGAGCGGTGGTGGTGACAGCAGTCTCAATCCACGTCGGCGGAGCTCTCGGTCAGCTGCGACGCGAGCCGCGTCACAACGACGTGACAGTAGTAGCGATGCCAGACGTTCTGCTCGCTCGAGCCAGGCTAGCTCTTCCGGATCTTCGTTCTCTTCTTGCTGTGCTGCAAGTAGAAGTCGGGCCGTCTCCGCGCCCAAACCAATCGACTCGGGATCGCGGTTCCGAAAAGGTTTTTTCGTCTGGTTGCCCAGGCGTATCCCAGCGAGAGCAGCCGCGAGAAGCAGAAGGCGACGCCGACCGGTTTCGCCGATAGTGCCGGATAAAAGACGCGCAAGATCCTCCATCGGTGTCCCGCCTGCCCGGGTGATGGAAGCGCGTCGGTCCCGGCGGCGAATCGCGAGCAGAACGAGCGACACCAACGTGCCTAGAGGGTCGCTCACGCGCCTGAGGTCGGGTATAGACGCGTGCGGGTCGAGGACCCATCGTCCCTGGCTTTCCCGCTGAGGCAAGATTACCGTGCGGAGCAGGCTTGTCGAACCCGCTGTCAGGCCTCCGACGAGGGCGCGGGCGAGACGGTATTCGGGGGAGCCGTCGTCCGCCAGGTCAGACCACCTATCGGATAGGTCTGGTGCGGCCACCTCCTCTCGACAGGCACGCGCTGCCGGAAGCTCCATCAGAGCGAGGGCGATTAACACCTCCTGAGCTTGCCGAGCTTGGAATGCCCGATCGGTTGCCAGTGCCGACCGGTCCGTCCCGAACGCGGCGAGGGCGTCTTCGAGCCGACGGCGAGCCACAACAAACGCTGGTGGTTCCTCGCGCACGGCCCGATCAAGGCGGCGGAGAAACGGGACGATCTCCTCAAGGGCGGCACGAGCAGCGCGTAGGCCCCGAGCCCGCACGGTACCTCGACGAACGGCATAACGGTACCGAGGGTCGCTGCCCGGTACGAAAGCGAACCGCACCAGACGGTCGAAACCTAGCCCGTGTGCTGCGATGCTGGCCTGAACAAGCACCGCGTCGAGCGTGTCGCGAGCAACGCCGCGGCCGGTGCGCAGGCGAGCGGTTCCGACCAGGTGGCGAAGCACCCGTGCAGAGCACGGACACGACCACAGAGGGGCGAGGAGCTCGAAGGTGTCGTGCGAATCCTTGCGTAGATCCACTGCACGCTCTGATGTAGTTGCTATTGCGCGCGCCTTGCTGACCAGCGGAAAGCTTCCTTGAACTCGCCCTGTCGGTTCGGGCCGTCGCGTCGGGATCCCCCGAAAGAGTCGAAGACCTTCGATGACCAGGACCAAGTCCCATGCGTTCGTGCGGGCACGCTGGTTCGTGGGTTCGACATCTCTCGCTGACAGCCCGGGTCCCGTCGCGCGACCAGACTGATAAGCACCCAGCACAGCTTTATTTATCGAGAGCTTCCTCGATACAGTGTCGTCTATCGGTTGGCCGCGGACTAGGGCTGCGAGCGCCTTCGCGAGGGCGTTCGTGTGCAGACCACATGACGTCAACATTTTAACAGCTTTTGTGTGGGCGGCAGCCACCTCGCTTCGTCCGAATCCGCCTCCCTGCCCAAGAAGGGGATTGTTCTCGCGGTCGCTTCGTTCCGCACGTCCTGTTGATCGTTCCTCTGAGTGAACTAACCGCGGGAGAGCACAGGCGTCGAACCAGTCGAGTTCGCCCTCCTCCGCCGAGTTCCGCAGATCAACGAAGCTTTTGTTTTTGCCGGCACGACCGCGCCAGGGGGTTCCAATTAGAGTAATCAGTCCACCGTCTTCAGACACAGCCTTCGCAATGCGTTGCGCAAGATCGTCGACCCCCTCACAAGACGCGAGATTCAGAGTTTGGGACTCGTCCCACCACGCGCGCACCGAAGGCTCCAGGCATCCTGCCAGGAGGAAGAAGCCAAGGCCGCGAAGGTACGCGTCGAGGCTGTCTGCATTGCAACCTAGAAGCCGCTCTTTGAGCGTATAGTCATTCATGTGCGACACCCCCACTCCTTCGCGCTTGCTCCCGCTCCTTCTCGCTTGCGCGCTGATCGGCTGCCCGCAATAGCGCTTCTAGGTAGGCGAGTCGAAATACGCCCAGCTGGTCACGGAGGTCGAGTGCGCGCTCGACCCAGGTGGTCTCGTTTAGATCCCCGATCCGCATCAAAGACAGATCGACCTCAATGGGCCCGAAACGCTGTTCCTCTAAGATAAGTTCTGGGTCTTTCTCTAAGATGATTTCTGGTACTTTATCTTTGTGACGTACGCCAAGACACGTAAAAGTGTCCGCGTTTTGATCGTCGGGCAGCAGGCGCGGTGTCAGGCGGAGCTTCCCGTGGTGGGCAGCAACCAAATAAGCGGGAAGATCCAACTCCCGGCTTCGCTTTCCGCGCTCGAGCAGGAGCAGTGCCGAGACAAGCTCGTGGCGGAAGACGAAGGGGGGCCTCCAAGGGACTCTCTCAGGGGATTTCGCGAAGACGGCCGTGTCTGGCGGGTCTTCGCGAGCCCAGATTTTAAGTCTGCGTTGAAATTCGTGGTGTGCCTTGCCAGTGTCGTGGGCAAGAGCTGCGAGCTCGAGCGCTCTCGCCCACTCAGCGTCAAGCGTGATTCTCCCCAAAATCGTTTTTAACTCACGCAGAACATCGCGAGTGTGTTCTTGCAGTGTTACCCAGCAGCCCAGGCTTTCGCGGTCGTCGGTGTCGGTGTCAGCGGCCTTGCCCGGAGCAATACCTAGCACGGGATCCACACGGCCCTGTTTCTTTCCCGTCCAGCCGAGTTCAGGATCGTAGCCGCCGGTGTCGGAGCGTACTATCACTACGTCACCAGGAACGAGATCGTCCTCATTCAAAACCTGCTCCCAGCGGCGTCGCGAATAGCTCCAGCGCCACGGAGCGAGCGCAACCAGCTTCCGTTTGTCCCAGACGGGGACAGGGCAGACCTCGCTGCGTGTCGGAACCGGCTCAAACTTCGATGGCGGTTCGTTCTCAGGGAAGTGTCGCCAGGCTACGCCGACATCGAGGTCCTCACCGCTACGAATGAAGCGGCCGACGTCAGGGTCATCTCCGTCGAGTGTCGGATCCGTATCGAAGAGGTCAAGGAGATCAGGAGCACGCAGGAGGAGCGTCGTCGGGCGCCGCCCCAGTAGCCGTGATTGCCGCGCGGGATCGTCTTTCATTAGCGCGGTAATGCCGTTTGGGGAGAACGGCGCATCGTTAAGCGTCTGCAGCTGCTCGCGGGCATGACGGAGTGCCTCGAGCTCATAGGGGTGGCGCAAGCGCTCCAGCCGCTCGGTGCCCGGATCAATCCATACGAGTCGCGCAGGAGAGCTCGTACGGCTGCCGCTTCGGTTCAGTCGCCCCGCGCGCTGGACCATGCTGGCCCATGGAGCCAACTCAGTGATCAGCGCGCCTGCATCGAGATCAATGCCCGCTTCGATGACTTGGGTCGATACTACAATCCTTCCATCAGGCGGGAGACGCTCCTCGAGTCGATTAACCAGCCGCTCGCGGTCAGCAGGCCTAAATCGTGAGTGGATCAGGAGCGGTACGTCGCGCGGGACGAGCCGCTTGATCTCCTTGTAGAGATCGATCGCTCGCTCGACCGTGTTGGTGATAGCGACCGTCAAGCGAGGAGCATCGGGGATGTTTCTGAGCCTGTTGTGCTCTTCGCAAACCAGACGCGCCAACTCGGCAGTGCGGGACGGATCAAGTTCCTTGCGTACGAGCTGTTTAGGCGCTGTGAGACGCTTACCCAGGTCGCCACAGCTGTCATCTTGAGTCAGCCGTGCCACGTCCTCCTCCTTCGGCGCGGAGTGGTCCCTCGTTTCAAGCCAGCTCAAGTCGAGGGTTGCCGACATCCACACCGTCCGTGTCGGTCCCACAACTCCGAACCTCTTTCTCAGAGCTTCGAGTTGACAGCTTGTGGCAACTGCTGCGTCCATCAACTGGATTTCGTCGAAAACCCAAAGACAGTCGTTGTTCAACAGACCGAAGTCAACCGGCCACAACGCGCGGCCACGGCCGAAGCCGCGGTTGAGAGCTCGCGAAACCAGCATGTCAATCGTCCCAACAAGAACCGCCTCAGTCTCTGGCTCGAGAACCCATGAGTCGTCGGCCATACCACCCATGATTGGATAGACACGTATGCGTCGTTGCATGCGTTGGATTTCAAAGAGACGTTGCAGTACGTGATCGACACGCTTAAGCGTTTGTTCAACGAGGACGCGCATGGGAAGTGCGTACACCAGTCGACGTGGCGTCCGGCGGCGTTCGGCGCAATCCGGATGGAAGAAGCGTCGCCACAGCCAATCTAGGAGAACGGCTTCCGTCTTCCCCGTCCCAGTCGGAGCGTCTATGACTCGAGCTGGCTCTCTGCGCTCGGCAAGAGCGCGCTGCCAGGGATAGGGTGTCTTCCCTGTTGCAGCAACAAAGAGCTCACCGAACGTCACGTACCCACCTCTGCTGTACGACGTGTTGAGGTGGTCGCACAGCCCCGGATAAGAGCGGCGGCTCGAGGGTGTGCGCCCGCTGCCCGTACAGTCTGCGCCTGGCCCGAGCAAGATCTCGATCGGTCCGGCTGCGTAAGCGCGCGCGAATGAAGCACGCCTCCGCGAGTGAAGATAGATATGTGAGCCGAACTCCTTCCGTGCTCCTCGCGCCCGGTAAGCTGAACCGCACGGGGGGTCCCCGGCAGGACCAGGGCTCTTCGCGTTGGGGTTCTCATGCTCGGCGGGTTCTGTCCGTTACTGTGTCGCACAAGATTGAGAGAGTAGGTGGGCCGCGGTATGCATCGCTGAATGGGCCTTGTCGCCACTGGCTTCGGGCCCCCGCATGTCGGGCTTGGGTGGCTCTGCGCTACGGCGGCGACACCCCCGTGCCCCACCTACAGCAGATCGGCCTTCGATTGGGTGTGGATTGTGCGAACTCTCTCGCACTGCCTTATTCAGGTCGTCGCGTCCCGAACGGATCTGACAGCCGAGAGACGCAGTAACGTCGGTGCCCCCGGTGGTGGGCCCGGTCTTTGCGACCTTTCCCGGTGTGCTGGTAGCTCGCGCGCACTACGATCGACCGGGGGCCGAGGATACCGTCGCCGGTCGCTGTTTGCAAGATATGAAGCTCTGCCCCCGCGTTTAATCGCAAGCACAGGCGCCGAACAGATACCCGAGCGGAGTGCCGTGATGGTGGTCGACGTTGGGCACGGTGGTTTGCGCTTCGACGCCGTCGCGCTGTCGCACCACGCTCACAACTGAGCACAGACACGAGCAGGATGCGACCTTCGCACACCGCGTGGCCGATCAGAGACCAGTCGCAGGTGTGACTTTCTGGGTGAGCGGTCACAGCGGCGTGGCCAAGTGCGCGTAGGCGCTCGCAAGGCGCTTATGGAAGTCAAGTGATCTCAAACCGGCTAACAGAGGACGAATGCATGAGTGAGCGAACGGCATCGTCGCCAATTGCTCGAGCAGTCGCGTCGGCTAACACTTCAAATGCTGATAGGCGGCGTGCGCAAAAGGCCATCCCGCGACCACTCGTGGGGATCTCTGAAACGCGTGCGTTTGGGCCGCGCAGTAGAGACGCCGCTCGAAGGTGTTCCAGCGGATCATTCGCCTTGCCTTCGGTGTCAACCGGGACCGGCGGGCGCGATGTGACCGCGACCCAAGTGACCATCTCACGTCGGAGGCTATCCGCCTCCATGACTCCATGCCAGGACGTGCCGGTGATCGCTCCGAGCGCGCAGCCGTCCGGCTGCGCGTCGTCAGCGATGAAAACCGGCCGGGGGCGACTACCGGCGATCGGAGCGGCACCAGTTGAAGGGGTGCGCACCACCCACCGTGGCCTCCCATGCCTGATCTCGTACCCCTCGGCCGGCGCGCCGCCGAAGAGCGGCGAGTGGCCGCGGCGGCGGCGGACGATCTTGTCGCGCTCGAACACCGTTTCGACTGGTAGGAGGCCGAGGCCGGGCACCGTGCCGCGGCGCGACTCGACCTCGTCGACGATCCGCTCGCCGAGCATCTGGTAGCCGCCGCAGATCCCGAGGATCGGGCGCCCGGCGTGGGCGCGGCGCACCAGCGCGTCGGCGAGCCCATCGCGCCGCAGCAGCTCGAGATCCCCGACCGTCAGATCGGAAGAGCACACGTCTGAACTCCAGTCACCTTGTAATCTCGTATGCCGTCTTCTGCTTGAAAAAAAA
>ERZ511473.2285-NODE-2285-length-10510-cov-3.282277_pt1 | contig 10510 bp, 8 predicted proteins | sample MGYA00374947_ERZ511473 | MGnify/ENA primary metagenome ERZ511473 (study PRJEB26303, sample SAMN06343854) | sediment metagenome | isolation source: hot spring sediment | place: Canada: British Columbia | collected 2012-09-26 ... | reverse complement strand
CGCCTCGCGCTCCAGCCCCACCAGCCCGCACAGCACGACCGCCAGCGCGAGGCGCGCCATGAGCTCCCAGTCGTCGATACCGATGCTCCTCACGATGCCGCGCTCCTTATCCTCTCACCGCGTCCGGCCGTGGCTCGCAGCCCGCGGTGAGGCCGCAACAGAGACATGAGCGACCACCCGACGTCCGCACCGGCCCTCGAGATCGAGCGCGCCACGAAGAGCTTCGTGGTTTCGCGACACCAGTTCTCGACCCTCAAAGAGCGCGCACTCCATCCCCTTCAAGCGCGTGAGGTGCAGCGCCGAACCGTTCTCCGCGACATCTCGGTACAGGTCGCCCGCGGTGAGTTCTTCGGCATCGTCGGTCGCAACGGCAGCGGCAAAAGCACGCTGCTCAAGTGCATCGCTGGCATCTACCAGCTCGACCGCGGGCGCATCCGAGTGTACGGGCGGCTCGCCCCCTTCATCGAGCTCGGCGTCGGCTTCAACTACGAGCTCACCGCCCGCGACAACATTCTCACCAACGCTGTGATGCTCGGCCTCTCGCGCCGCGAGGCGCGGCGGCGCTTCGACGCGATCATCGACTTCGCCGAGCTGCGCGACTTCGTCGACCTCAAGCTCAAGAACTACAGCTCGGGGATGGCCGTGCGGCTCGCGTTCTCGGTCGCCATCCAGGTCGACGCCGACATCCTGCTGGTCGACGAAGTGCTTGCCGTCGGCGACGCCGCGTTCCAGCAGAAGTGTTTCGCCGAGTTCCGGCGGATGCGCCGCGAAGGGCGCACCGTGCTGTTCGTGACGCACGACATGGCGAGCCTCACGCGCTTCTGCGAACGGGCGATGCTGATAGAGGGTGGGCGCTGCATCGAGCTCGGCCCTGCCGAGGTCGTTGCGCGGCGCTACAACGAGGTCAACTTCGGGCGGCTCGAGGACTCGCAACTCGCAACCCCCGGGCAGCACCTCAAGGCGGTGTGGTTCGAGGACGAAGACGGGCGGCGCACCACCCACACCGAGCAGGGCGGGCAGATAGCCGTGTGCTGCGAGTTATCTCCGCCACCGCACGACGAGAGCGGCGGTCCCCTGGCTCTCAAGGTCACGCTCCGCAACGACGTGCGCCACACGATCGTGGTGCTCGACACACGCGCCCCCAACTGCAAGGGGGGCGAGAGCCTCGAGCGGCTCGTGGCGGGTGGCGAGCCGTTCGTGGCGCGGCTCCTTTTCCCCTGTCAGCTCGCGCCCAGCGCATACTCGGCCACCGTCGACCTGCTGCAAGGCGACCGCCCGGTCGACCGTCTCGAAGACGCCGCCGCCGTCACCGTGCACTCGCGCTTTTTCTCAGGGGGCGTGTGGGACGCGCCGTTCGAGGTCGCCGTGAGCGGAACTCGCGTGCCCGCCTAGCTGTTTCTAAGGGAAGGTGTCGACGAAGCTGACAGCAGGCGATGGCACAGCGGTGCTCGACGAGCCACTGACTGCGAGCGCCGCCACGTACGGCCCTCCCTACGACCCGCGCCCCGAGATCGTCGGCAGCGAACCGCGCCGCTTCGTGGGGCTGGTGCTTACGCTCGCCATCAACGATTTCAAGCTGCGCTTCTTCGGCTCGGTGCTCGGCTACGTCTGGTCGCTGGTGCGCCCGCTGCTTCTGTTCGGCGTCCTCTACGCGATCTTCACGCACGTCATCCGTTTCGGCGGCGACATCAAGTTCTACCCCGTCTATCTGCTGACGGCGCTCGTGATGTTCAACTTCTTCGCCGAGGCGACCAACCGCTGCGTCACCTGTCTGCTCGAGAGCGAAAGCCTGATCCGCAAAGTGCGCTTCCCGCGCCTCGCGATCCCCGTGAGCGTCGTTACGAGCAGCCTGCTCAACCTGGTGCTGGCCCTCGCCGCGGTGATGGTCTTCTACGCAGCCCAGGGGGTCGAACCCACCTGGCGGTGGCTCGAGCTGCCGCTGTTCGTGCTCGTGCTCGCGCTGTTCGCCCTCGGTTGCGGGATGTTACTGTCGGTGCTGTACGTGCGCTTCCGTGACGTGCAGCCGATCTGGGAAGTAGCGCTGCAGGTGCTCTTCTACGGCTCGCCCGTGCTCTACGTGTTGACCGTCGCTCCCGAGGCGATCCAGCGCAAACTGCTCGCCAATCCCATAGCGTGCGTCTTGACCGAGATGCGCCACGCGATGATCGACCCGACAGCACCCGATCTCTTCGCGGCGATCGGACCGAACTGGCACCTCGTCGTTCCCGCCGCGATCCTCGTCGGCACGCTGGCGCTCGGCACCTATCTCTTCGCCCGCGAAGCGCGCACGGCTGCGGAACGGTTGTGAGCGGGGAGAGAGGCCGAGCAGGGGATGAACCGAGCGACACCGAACGAGCCGGGCCCGGGAGCGGTAGACGCAGCGGCCCTCTCGCAAGAAACCGAGGCGCGGCTCGCGGAGAGCGAACTGCGCGCCCGGGTCGCCGACCTCGAGGCCGAGAACCGCCGGCTGCGCGCCTTGCTCGAGCGTCGCGAGCGTCAGCACAGCGAGGAGCTGCGCAAGCTGCACACCGCTCTCGGCGAGCTGCAGGAGCGGGTCTACTGGCTCGACCGCTGGCACATCGACCTGAACGCGATCATGGAGCGCCCCGCCGCCGAGCGGGCGCGCGCGGCCGCCCGCGCTGCTCGCGACGTGACGCGACCTCTGCGGGCGCTCGCGCGGTGGCTGCGCGCCTGAGCGCGGCGAAGAGCGGAGTCGAGCGGTGGCCGCGCACGAGATCGCCGTAGTCATCCCGACCCGGAACGGGGCGCGCTGGCTGGCTGACACGCTGGCGCTCCTGCGCGGCGAAGCACCCGACGTCGAGATACTCGTGATCGACTCCGGCTCGACCGACGAAACAGTGGCGATCGCCGAACGCGCAGGGGTGCGGGTGGAGCGGATCGACCCGCGCGAGTTCGGGCACGGTCGCACCCGCAACCTGGCGATGGAGCTCACGGGCGCCCCGCTCGTCGCGTTCCTCACCCAGGACGCCGTCCCCGAACCGGGCTGGCTCGCCGCCTGGTCGGAAGCATTCGCGCGCTTCGAGCGCGTCGGGGCGGCCTTCGGCCCGCACCTACCCTGGCCCGACACCCCGGCCCCGATAGCGCGCGAGCTCGAAGAGTTCTTCCCCCGTTTCGAGCACCCCGCAGCGCCTCGCGACCCTGTGCCGCTTGCCACGCTCGACGATCCCTTCCTCTCCAACGTAAACGCCTGCTACCGGCGAGCGTGCTGGCAAGAGCTGCGCTTTCCCGACGTCCCGTATGGCGAGGACCGCGCCTTCGCTCTGGCGATGCGCGACAGCGGCTGGGCGCTCGCCTACGTGCCGCGCGCGCGGGTGCGCCACGCGCACTCCTATCGTCCGCTCGACTTCGCGCGCCGCTACTTCGACGAGTTCCGCGCGCTCGCCCTCGTCTTCGGCCACCGCGAACCCTGGCCGGGACCGCTGTCGCTAGCCCGCTACGTGGCGCGCAACACGCTCGCCGATCTGCGCTGGTTGCGCAGGCGCCGCAACCGGGGCACGGCGGCGGCCCTCCGCCAGGCGCCGCGCTGCGCCGTCCACCACGCGACGCGCGCGCTGTTCGCACCGCTCGGTTCGCGCGGTGTGCGGCTGCCCGCGCCGCTGCAGCGGCTGCTGTCGCTTGAGGGTCGGGCGGTGCGTCCCCCTGCCCTCGCGAGCGGGCGCGGCGATGACGGAGCGAGCAGCTCGCGACCGCGCCCCGACACCGGCGTGGTGCAGCGCGTCGACCGCCGAGGCTCGCCCGACCCCTATCTCGTCGGGCAGATCGATCAAGGAGGAGCGCGCCCACTCGATCGCGACCGGCTCGTCGCCGTGCGCGAGCGGCCGCTCCACGTCGCCTTCGTCGTGCCACCGTGGGACAAAGGCAGCGGCGGCCACACCACGATCCTGCGTTTCGTTCGCTACCTCGAGGAGCGCGGGCACACCTGCACCCTGTGGCTACACGATCCCCTGCAGCACCGCGCCTGGGCGTGGAACGGTGTCCTGCGGCACTCGATCGTGCACGACTTCATGCGCGTCCGTGCGCCTGTTTTCAACGGGTTCGAGCACTGGCACGGAGCGGACGTCGCCGTCGCCACCGGCTGGGAGACCGTCTATCGCGTGCTCTCGCTGCCCGACACAGGTGCGCGCATCTATCTCGTGCAGGACCACGAGCCGGATTTCTTTCCGGCTTCGTCCGAGCGTGTGCTCGCGGAGCGCACCTACACACTGCCCGGCCTGCGCATCGTCACCGCCGGACGCTGGCTGTCCGAGCTGCTGCGCGACCGCTACGGCGTCGCGAGCGACCACTTCGAGCTCGGGGTCGACCACGAGATCTACAAGCCCGACCCACGCGCGCAACGCATCCCGATGAGCGTCGCGATGTACGGGCGCTTCGTCACCGGCCGCCGCGGCGTGCCGCTGGTACGCGACGCGCTCGGTCTCCTCTGGCAGCGTGGCATCCGACCGCGCGTGTTCGTCTTCGGGACCGAGGAGCCGCCCGAGATGCCGTTCCCCTACGAGTTCGTGGGCGTCGCGTCGCCGCGCCAGCTGGCCCGCCTCTACAACCAAGTCACCGTCGGGGTCGCACTCTCGCTCACCAACTACTCGCTCGTGCCACTCGAAATGCTCGCCTGCGGGCTGCCGGTGGTGGACGTGGCGGGAGGGAGTCTCGAGAGGGAGCTCGGGCACGGCCGCGGCGTCTTCTACACCGAAGCGACCCCGGCCGCCCTGGCCGCGGCTCTCGAAGAGCTGCTCGGCGATCGCGACAAGTGGCGGGATGCCTCGTCGGCCGCTTCGGCCGCTACCGCGGCTGCGCTGTGGGGGCGCGCAGCCGAACGCTTCTACGCGTCGGTCGAAAGCGCTCTGCAAGCAGCGGCACGTGCAGCCGAAAGCGCCGACGGCGCGACCCGCCAGGTAGCGGTGAGCGACCGTCAAAGGTAGTAACGACCGACCGTCGTGACGATCGCGGCACCGCTCCACAGTCCACACGCGAACAGCACGACGGTCGCCGCGATTCCCCGGTAGCGGGCCGCGAGACCTCGCCGAGCGGCGGCCGCCACCAGCACCACGAGCGGCAAAAGCGGCAGCAGATAGCGCGCCTGTCGGAACGGCACGCCTCCCGTGCGCAGCGAGTTGTAGTCGGACCAAGCGACGGTGAACAACACGCCGAGCGCGCAAAGCGCCGCCGCGACCACGACACCCGCGACCGGGTCGCACAACAGCGTCCACCCACGGCTGCGCACGAGCGCCGTCGCACCACGCAACGCGGCGATCACAAGACCGAGCAAGAACACCGCGAGCACGACAGCTACACCACCCGGAAGCGAGTAATCGAGGTATCCGAACCGGCCGGCGAGGCCGTCGAGCCAGACCGAGCGCCACGGCTGACCCGGAATCAGATCTTGCTGGAAGGGAAGCCGCGGTAGGTAGAACTGCCAGGCGTAACTCGCGAACTCGCGGAGCTTGACTGGCGGTGTCGTGGCGGTACCGCCCGCTGTGCCCACGGAGCTCGAAACGGCGGCCGGAAGCAGCGGCCGCCCGCTGGCGTCCGCCCACGCCGCGTAAGCGCAGAACGCCAACAGCGCCGTGATAGCGATAGAAGCGGCAACCGCCGACCGTTGTCGCCCAGACAGACTGCGCGCACGCTGCGCCGCAAAGACCGCGACGATCGCTACGAAGCCGGGAACGAGCGCGAGCCCGGTGAGTTTCACGAGCGGTGGAGCTGCTGCAGCAGCGGCGAAGGTGACCCCGCGGCCGACAGTCGGACACTCGAGGAAGCGCAATCCCGCTACTAGCGCCAACATCGTCGTCGCCGTCAGCGCGACGTCCGGGTTGACGCCACCGCCGATGAAGGCCGCGAGCGGAAAAAGCGCCGTGGCCGTCCCGACGATCAACGCCGCACGCAACGCCCGAGGTGCCAGCGCCGCGAAAAACAGCGCTGCGAGCGCCGCTAGCGCACCCATCCAGGCAGCGTCGACGAGTCGCATCGCAAGCAGCTGGGGCAAGACGTCGTCGAACAGCAGCGCTGCTGGCGCCAACGTGGCGTAGAAGAGGGGCGGTTGCGAAGAGGCGTTCGTCCGCACCGCCGCCATGCGGTTCGGCAAGCGCTCGGCACGCTCGAGTGCGTCGTCGATGCTCTGCCACGGGGGTTTCCCGCGCGGGTTGAACGCAACCGATCCGGTGCGGAGCACTTCCATCGTTGCGCTCTGTTGTGGCGAGCCGCGGTCGGCGAAGCGACCCGAAGGCGGTGGCCCAAGGCCGTGCTGGGCGAGATAGGCGGCGTAGTGGTAGTGGACCTGCTCGTCGGGCACCTGGAAGGGCGGCACCAGCGACGCCCAGACCAGCGCGTGCGCAAAACCGAGTGCCGCGCAGCTACCAGCAACGGTTCGCAACGCGAGCTGCCGGCCGCGGCGGAGGAGACGAACGACCCACGCGATCGCGAGCACGAAGGCAGCGAACGGCAAGACGACCACCCAGCTGCCGAGCACCTCCGCGACGGGATGGAGAGACCCGTGTGCGATCCTGTCGACCAGTGCGCCGAGGTCGGCGAGAAGCGGCCGAGCACTGGCCCTGCGAACTTCGCTCGTGGGTGTACCGCCCTGCCCGAGCACTGCTGCGCGCGCCCTCCCGCCCCCAGCGATGCAAACAGCAGTCGTACCCGAGGGAGCTGTCAACGGGAGATCGACCCGGCGGGCTACAGATGTAAGCGCGATGCGCGCCAATCGCGTGCCGACGAGAGCTCCGTCGCGTGCGCGCGCGGAAATTGCGACCCGTACTCCTCGGTGTACCTCTGTCCGCGGGGATCCGAGACCCTCGCGGCGCAGCCAGAGGCGAACCCGCACTTCGCCAGCGAAGGGCGTTGTCGCGAAGCACACCGGCGCGCTCCCCTTGCCGACGACCGCGACCTGCTCGACCGGCTGCGCCGGCGTCACGAACAGAGGCAACTGCGTGGGGCGCAACAACGGCACCGCAAACGCGACCAGCACCCCGACGGCGAGCAGCAGGCGATCGATCGACGCCACCCACCGGCGTCGACGCTCGCCCGCGAGCCGCGCGCTCATTGTCGGCGCAAACCCAAGATGCTCAACAAAAACGACGAAAAGACCACTTGCAAGCCGATGGTGACGAGGGTGGCGGCGAGCACCGCGAGCCGCTCCTCGCCCAAGCGGCCGAAGCCGCGCTCGGCCCACGTGACGACGATCGCCGCCGCGATCGCGAGCCCGGCGAGGGTCAGCAGCGCGCCGAGCAGGAGGCCGTGCTCGAGGCGGAAACGGGCTCGCGCCCAGTCGAACCAGCGGTCTTTCTCGCCCATGAAGTAGGTGCCGTAAGCGTGGGCGCACAGCCCGAGCGCCAGCACCTGCGTTCCCACGACGGCAGCGAGCGAGCCGGCGATCAGCGCGTGAAGCTGCCACTGGCGCCCGAAGAGCTCGAGACCGGCCAGCACGGTTGCCATCGCCAGCGCCCCCGCCAGAACCATCGCCGCCCCCGGCACGATGAACAGATAGGTCGGGCTGTGGACGAGCAGGAAGCGCAGATGACGCCAGCCGTCGCGGAAAGTGCTCAGCTTCGACTCGCCGCGCCGCGGCCGGTACTCGATGTCGAGCTGCTCGATGCGGAAGCCGGCCTTGGCGGCACGGATCACCATCTCGGACGCGAACTCCATCCCTGTCGTTCGCAACTCGAGGCGCGGCAGAACCTCGCGACGGAGGGCGCGCATGCCGCAGTGCGCGTCACGGACCCCGGTGCGGAAAAAGACGTTCAAGACGCCGGTGAGCAGCGGGTTGCCGATGTAGCGGTGGAGCCACGGCATCGCGCCGGGCTGGATGTTGCCCATGCGGTTGCCGATCACGACGTCGGCGCCCTCCTCGAGCGCCGCGACGAAGCGGGGAATGTCCTCGAGCGGGTAGGTGAGGTCGGCATCCAGCATCACCACGTAGCGACCGCGCGCGGCCGCAAGACCGGCGTGGTAGGCGCTGCCGTAGCCGCGGCGCGGTTCGTGCACGACGCGCGCCCCGGCACGGCGCGCGAGCTCGGCGCTGCCGTCCTCGGAACCGTTGTCGGCCACCACCACTTCGCCGTCGAGGCCCGCTGCACGCAACACCTCGTGCGCTCTACGCACGCACTCGGCGATCGTCTCGGACTCGTTCAAGCAGGGGATGACAACCGAAACGGCGACCCCCGTCCCTGCCGGTGCCGCCGCACTCCCAGCGTGCGCGTCGAGCTCGCCGCGGTCTGCTTCCCGCGCCGTGGCGAGACCGCTCGGCGCGTTCTCTTCTGCGAACGTCGCGTCGTTCATTGAAAGCATGCCGACCACGAGGAGGCGTACAACCGCGCGGGTCGCGCCCCCTCGCAGTACCCGAACAATCGCAGCGCCCACAAGTCGCGCCTGCCGGCTCGACGCGACCGTGCGAGCGCCCGATCGGTGATGCTACCCGACCGCCGGTGAGAGTCTGTGTCGTCTACGACTGCCTGTTCCCGCTGACGGTCGGCGGCGCCGAGCGCTGGTACCGCAACCTCGCCGAGCGGCTGGCACGCGAGGGCCACGAGGTGACGTACCTGACCCGCCGCCAGTGGCCGCGCTCGCGCCCCCCAACCGTGCCTGGCGTCAGGATCGTCGCGGTATCGCCGCCGGGCGACCTCTACACGCGCAGCGGCCGGCGACGGATCCTGCCACCCCTGCTGTTCGGCATCGGTGTTCTCTGGCACCTGTTGCTGCACGGACGCCGCTACGACGTCGTCCACACGGCGTCGTTCCCGTACTTCAGTGTGCTGGCAGCAGCAGCAGCGCGCGCCCGCCGCCGCTACCGCCTCGTCGTCGACTGGCACGAGGTCTGGTCGCGCGAATACTGGCACTCCTATCTCGGCCCGCTCGGCGCGGTCGGCTGGGCGGTGCAGCGCCTGTGCGCACGCGTCGACCACGAGAGCTTCTGTTTCTCCCGACTGCACGCCGAGCGGCTGCGCACGATCGCTCCCCGCACCCGGCCGCTTGTGCTGCGCGGCGAGTATGCCGGCCCGACCGAGCCGCGTGGCCCTAAACCCGCCGAACCGGTCGTCGTCTTCGCCGGGCGCCACATACCCGAAAAACGCGTGCCGCTCCTCGTCGAAGCGTTCGCGATCGTCGCACGCCACGACCGCGAGCTGCGCCTCGAGATTCTCGGCAACGGTCCCGAGCGCGGGCGCGTGGAAGAGGCCGTCGAGCGTCACGACCTGCGCGGTCGCGTAGAGCTGCCGGGGTTCGTCGCCCCGCAAGAGGTCGACCAGCGTCTCGGGCGGGCGCTGTGCATGGTCTTGCCTTCGATGCGCGAGGGCTACGGGATGGTGGTGGTGGAAGCCGCGTCGCGCGGCGTTCCGAGCATCGTCGTGCGTGCACCCGACAACGCTGCCGTCGAGCTCGTCAAGAACGGCGAGAACGGCTTCGTGTGCGCGAGCGACGACCCGGAGGAGCTAGCGCGAGCGATCCTGCGCGTCCGCGACGCCGGCGACGAACTGCGAGAGCGGACCGCCGCCTGGTTCCGCCGCAACGCCGAGAAGCTCTCGCTCGAAAGCTCGCTGCGCCGCGTCGCCGCGAGCTACGCCCGGAAGGACGAGCCCGCAACCTCCAGCGCCTGCCGGTAAACGGCCACCGTACCCTCTGCACAAGCCTCCCAGGTGAACCGGCGTGCACGCTCGCGACCTTGGCTGCGCAGCCGGGCAGCAAGGTTCTCGTCGGCAAGCAGGCGTTCGAGCGCGGCTGCGATCGAGCGCGGACTGAGCGGATCGAAGTACAGCGCCGCGTCACCCGCGACTTCCGGCAAACTTGCGCGGTCGGACGTCGCGACCGGCACGCCGCGCGCCGGCGGGCGCTCGCGCTCCTCGAGGAGTTCGGGGTCCTCGACCGCCGGGATCACTACCCCCCGCAGCTCTCCGGCGGCGAGCAGCAGCGGGTCGCCTTCTGCCGCGCGGTGCTCAACGACCCGCCGATCCTGCTCGCCGACGAGCCCACGGGCAACCTGGACGACGACCACGCGCGTGTGATCCTCGAGGCGCTCCGCGCCCGGGCGCGGCGGGGCGCGGCGGTGGTGGTCGTCAGCCACCGCCCCGACCTGGTGGCGATCGCGGACCGCGTCTGGCGCCTGGCCGGCGGGCGGCTCGAGCCGGCGGGCGCGCTCACGGAGGGACGGCGATGAGCGTCGCGATACTCCTGCTCGGGCTCCTGGTCGGGGCGATGCCCGCCGCCGCGGACGGGCCGGTGGCGCGGACCTACGCGGCGCCCGTCGAGCGCGTCTGGGCGGCGGCCGAGGCGGTCCATGTGTTTGCGCACACGGGCGCGGTGGCGCTCCAGCTCGAGGATGTGGAAGCGGTTCTTGACTGCCTCGTCCGAGAGCTTGCGGCGCATCGCGGCAACCGGATCGAAGGAGCCGGGCTCGCGCTCGTCGAGGATCATGTCGTTGATCAGCGTTTCCAGCACCATCAGCCCCTTGAGGTCGGTGGGCTCGGCCAGCTGCGGATCATAGCCGGTGTCGTCGAAGACGCGG
>ERZ511473.2276-NODE-2276-length-10593-cov-3.175542_pt1 | contig 10593 bp, 6 predicted proteins | sample MGYA00374947_ERZ511473 | MGnify/ENA primary metagenome ERZ511473 (study PRJEB26303, sample SAMN06343854) | sediment metagenome | isolation source: hot spring sediment | place: Canada: British Columbia | collected 2012-09-26 ... | reverse complement strand
CGGCTCGGGCGGCTCGTGCGGGATCCGGATTGCGTTCGAGAACGCCAGCACGAAGTCGCCGCTGCCGTGACCGGCGATCGAGCCCGTACGGGCCAGACCGAGCGCGCCCCGGCGGGCGAGCCGGCGCAGCGCGCGGTCGAGCAGTGGGGCATCGGTCGCCAGCACGACGATCACCGAGCCTCGTTCCTCTCCCGAGCCGGTGGGCCGCCAGTCGCGCAGCAGCCGGCCGACCGGTACCCCGGCGATGGTGAGCTGTTCGCGCCGGCCGAAGTTGCCGAGCACCAGGGCACCGATGGTGTACCCACCCAGCTCCGACGGCAGCCGGCGCGAGGCTGTTCCGATCCCTCCCTTGAAACCGAAGAGCAGCATGCCGGTGCCGGCGCCGACGTTTCCCTCCTCGACCGCGCCGGAGCTCGCCTGCCGGATCGCCTCCAGCGCGTGCTCAGCCCGCGCGTGCCGGCCCTGCATGTCGTTCAGCCACGCATCCGAGCACTCGAACACCAGCGGGTTGACGGTACTGGTGGTGATGCCGATGTCCGGGTTGGTCTGGATGGCGTGCTCGAGCAGCCCATCGGCCACCCGCGGCACAGAGAGCGTACTGGTGAGCGCGATCGGCGTCTCGATGACGCCGAGCTCGTCGAGCTGGGCGACCCCGGTCGGTTTGCCGAAGCCGTTGAGCACGAAGAGCGCGCCGGGCACCTTCTGGCGGAACAGGTTGTCGCCGTGCGGCAGGATCACCGTGACGCCAGTCCGGATCGGCCCGCGACCGGGCACCAGTCGCCCCTCCCCCTCCACGAGCGTGACGTGCCCCACCCGCACGTCCGGAACGTCAGTAATCGCGTTCCACGGCCCCGGAGGGAGCTCGCCGAGCACCAGCCCGACCTCGCGCGCTCGCGGACGTCGAACCGTCTCACTGTCCATGCCTCTCCCCCGTTCCTCGGTCACCGCCAGGTTCCTGCCCAGCATAGCAGGCAGCCTGGGGTGAATAATCCAGGCGCGAGCGAGCGCCACGCCACTGGCGGGAGGGAGCGAGGGCACATGACCGGGCAAGCTCGACTGCCTGGAGAGGATATTGACGCAGCGGTCTCGCCGCTCGACGACCCGGAATGGCTGGCGCGGGCACGCCGCTACCGCCGCGACCGGCTGCGCTGGCTGCTGGCCGACCTGGCGCTCGACGTGGCTGCCGGCGGGCTGGCGCTCGCGCTACGCCTGCCGGTGATCATCCAAGAGCGCGTCGCCCGCCGGCTATCTGCCGGACCAGTGGCCGAAGCGTGCGCCACCGCCTCGTACGCGGCCGGCGCTTGGCTGCTCGGTCTGCCTTCACGCGCCTGGCGCGACCTGGTTCTGGAGCATCGCTATGGCCTGAGCACCCAGCGCGGGCGAGACTGGATCGTCGACCAGCTCAAGGCCCTCGCGCTCGGCCTACCGGTCGAGACGCTCATCGGTCAGGGCGTGCTGGCAGCTCTCCGGCGCTGGCCTCGCCGCTGGTGGCTGGCGCTCAGCCTGGCGACCGCGCCGCTGGCGGCGCTCTTCAGCTTCCTCTTCCCGGTCGTCGTCGCGCCACGGTTCAACCGCTACCGGCCGCTGGAAGACGAGGCGCTGGCCGCTCGCCTGCGCGACCAGGCTGCGGCTGCCGGCATCCAGGTAAGCGAGATCCTGGTGACCGACCTCAGCCGCCGGACGCGCAAGGCGAACGCCTTCTTCGCCGGACTGGGCCGCACGCGCCGCATCGTGCTCGGCGACACGCTGCTCGACGAGTTCGCACCGGACGAGATCGCGGTCATCCTGGCTCACGAGCTGGGCCATCAGGTCCATCGCGACCTCTGGCGCCTGATCCTAGCTTCGACCGCACAGGTGACGCTGACCACCTGGCTGGCGCAGCGCCTCGCCGAGCGCGCGACGCGCCGCTACGGGCGGCAGCTCGGGCTCGGGAGGCTCGGCCAGCCGGCCGCGCTGCCGCTGATCGCCTGGCTCGCTGCCCTAGCCGGCCTGATCCTGGCGCCAGCCGTCAGCGCGTTCTCCCGCCGGATCGAGCGGCAGGCCGACCGCTTCGCGCTGGAGCTGACCGGTGACGCCTCTGCGTTCATCCGCGCGATGCAGCTCCTGGCGGTGCAGAACCTGAGCGATCCCGACCCGCCCCGGCTAGAGCGCTGGCTCTTCGGCAGTCACCCCTCCATCGCCGAGCGGGTGGCAGCCGCTCGGCAGTTCGCCCGGCAGCGCCGCACGCCTTGACGCCGAACGCCAGTGCCACCGACCCGCGCTTTCCAGGCGCAGGCCCGGCACCGGGCTCGACCCTAGCCCACGACCTCGCGGAAGACGCGCAGGAAGTTGAGGCCGAGCAGCTTGCGCAGCTCCTCTTCGGTGAACCCCGCCTGCGCCAGCGCCACCGTCAGGTTCGGCCAGTCGGCGAACGTCTCGTACCCCGCGATCCGGTAGTCCGGCGTCAGCCGGTGCTCCTCCAGCCGGAACCCCGCCCAGTCGAACGCCCCCGGCGGGTTGACCGGCATCGAGGGTGGGTACTCGATCAGCGAGCCCGTCCGGGAACTGGGCGGCCCCATCTTGTCGGTCCCGATCCCCACGTGGTCGATCCCGCACACGTCCACCAGGTGCTCCACGTGCCGCACGAAGTCCTCCAGCGTGGCCTCGGGCCGCTCGCTGATGAACCCCGGCACCAACACCACGCCGAAGTAGCCGCCCCGCTCCGCCACCGCCCGCGCCAGCTCGTCCGACTTCCCCCGGTCGTGCCGCGCCACCGCCTTGCTGGCCGAGTGGGACACCACCACCGGCGCCGTCGATACCTCCAGCGCGTCCCAGCCGACCTGCTCGCTGCAGTGGCTGATGTCGACCAGGATGCCCAGCTCGTTCAGCCGCCGCACCACCTCCCGCCCGAAGTAGGTCAGCCCGCCCTGGTAGCGCTCGGTGCAGCCGTCGCCCACCAGGTTCTGCAGGTTGTAGGTGAGCTGCACCATCCGCAGCCCCAGGTGGTAGAAGCACTCGATCCGCTCCAGGTCGTCGCCGAAGGCGATGGTGTCCTGGAAGTCGATGACGATCCCGTGCTTGCCCTCGGCGTGCGCCCGCTCGATGTCGGCCGCCCGGCGCACCAGCACCAGCTGGTCGCGGAGGGCGTCGACGATCGCTTGGGCCTGGGCGATCCGGCGCACGGCCCGCTCGAAGGCCTCCCCTAACCGCCCCGCTCCCGAGTAGGTGCCGCAGGCGACCGTCACCCCCGAGCGCTCCCACATGGCCAGGTAGGCCTGCCGCGCCTCGGGCGAGGTCTGGATCTCCCGGGCTGCCATCGCCTCCAGCACCGGCGCCACCTCGGCGCGCGAGCGCCCCTGGCGAGCGTACTCCTCGACCACCCGTCGCATCCGCTCGGTGAAGAGCATGCCGGTGGTGATCGGCGGCTGCTGGGTGTCGATCACCAGCGCCTCGTAGTGCAGCGCCCGGGCCTCCTCCGGCGTCAGTGACGGTCTCCGCCTCCGCTCTGCCACCATCGCTCACCCTCCGAACCGCGATCCTGCGCCGATCTGACCGACCGCAGGCTACGGCGGCTGCGTCGCGAGTGTCAATGGGCAGGCGCAAGTCCACCACCCTTCTGGTCGCCGTCGACTCGACATCTCGTTATCCCTACCCTGGGGCACCGGCGATGGGTATACTGTGCAAAGAGTTGATCGGCCATCGCCAGTGGGGAAGAGGACACACTCCGGGACAAACCTGGAGCGCAACGTGGGGAATCGGGGGACGGATGAGGCTCCAGGGCAAGCCGCTTGCCCTGCTCATCGGCAATCGCAACTTCGCAGCGCTCTGGTCATCGGACCTTATTGTTACCCTGGGTGACCGGATTCACCGGGTCGCGCTCGCCGCGTTGATCTGGCACCTGACCGGCTCGCTGATGGACGCGGGCGTAGCGTTCATCGCCTCGTCGTTGCCCGATCTCGCGCTCGGCCCGCTGGCTGGCGTGGCCGTCGACCGCTGGGATCGCCGCAAGATCATGATCGCCTCGGACTTGGCCCGCATCGTTCCGGTGCTCCTCATCCCGATCCTGGCTCCGATCTCGCTCTGGTCGGTCTATGTCCTGCTCTTCCTGCTCAACACCGCGTCGATCATGCACCGGCCAGCAAAGGTCGCGTCCATCCCCTCGGTCGTGCCCTCGTCCCAGCTCACTGCCGCCAACTCGTTCTCCTCGATGGTCGAGAGTGTCGGCGACCTCGCCGGCTACCCCCTCGCCGGCGTTGGTGTCGGGCTCCTGAGTGGCTGGCTGGGAACGGAGACCGGCCTTACCGCCGCCTTCGGCGGCACTGCGCTCTGCTACGCGCTCTCGGCGCTGATCTTGCTCGGTCTGCGCCTGCCACTGGTCGAGCGAGCGGAGGAGAGCTCGCTCCAGCAGGTCTGGGAGGAGCTGGTCATTGGCCTGCGTTTCCTGGCCCGACATCCGATCGTCCGAACCAACACGGCGGTACTGCTGCTCGGGCCGTTCGCGGCCGGGATCGCGATGCCGCTGCTGATCGGCTATGCCTATGAGGTGATCGGGGACGACGAGCTGGCCTATGCGATGCTGAACTTCGGCATCGGCCTCGGAAGCGTGGTCGGCGCGGCTGGGCTGGCCCTCTTCGGAGCTCGCCGGCTCGGCACGCTGGTGATCGCCGGGCTAGGTCTGATGGGCGTAGCCATCCTCGGTCTGGCCAGCACGACCATGCTCTGGACCGCTGTGCTGCTCATGGCCGTGACCGGCGTCGGCAACATGATGGTGCTGATCCCCAGCGTGACGATCGTACATCGCTGCACGCCGGCGCACTTGCTCGGGCGTGTCTTCAGCTTCCGTTCGACACTCATCTTCACGGCATTGATCGTGGCCAACGGCATCGGCGGCTGGGCCGGGGACGCCTTCGGCGTGCTGCCAGTCCTGGCCATCACCGGCGCCGGCCTGCTCGGCGGCGCCGTTCTGGCGGCGATGGTGCCAGCCTGCCGGCAGGCCGATGGGCTGGAGACAGCGGCCAGGCCCATTCCCGGAGACTGACCAGTGACCACCGGGAAACATTTCGGTAGTTGACAGAAACCTGCCAATCAAGCTAGTTCGAGGGCGAATCCCGAGAGCCGAGTGACCGTGCGTTCCGGCTTCACGCAGCGACGAGGGGAAAGATCGCCGGACGAGAAGGGAGGTGGGGAGAAGAACAGCCTGGCCTCCTAACTCCGCCGCTTCTGCGTCATCGGGTAGCGTTCACCCGATGGCGCCATGGGATGGGAGGGAGCGAGGGATGACACGGAGACCTGGCCTACCGGCTCGGTTGTTCATCGCCCTCAGTCTGGTTCTCGCCCTGCTCAGCGTCTCTACTACCTGGTCGTCGGCCGCGGTCAGCCGCTTCCAGCGCGGCTTCAATCCCGGAGAACGCTTGCTCCCCTTCAAGCTCCTGCCCTCGCCGCTCGAGCTGGACACCGACGTACAGCCAGGCATGACCGGCCCTGACGGCCAGTTCAGCAAGGAGCAGATCGAACGGTTCCGCTGCCAGAGTTCCGGCGACCCGAGCGCAGCAGTCGACATCAGTTGCAACGTCAATGACTTCGGGCAGGACTTCGCGCCGGACAACGAGATCGCCATCGCGGTGAACCCGACGGACCCCAACCATCTGGTCGCCGGTTCCAACGACTACTACTATCGCTTCAACAACGCCACCGGCGCCCGCCAGGCCATCGTCCCGACCGGCTTCTTCACCTCCCTCGACGGCGGGAAGACCTGGATCGACGGGCAGATCCCGCTCAAGAGCGGCAACGGCGGCGGCGATCCGTCGCCGGCGTTCGACCGCAGGCACGGCGTCGTCCTGATGGCCCAGCTCGAGAACGTGCGCGGCCATGGTGGGCCCTTCGTCGCCCAGGGGGACGTGGCAGTCAGCCGCTCGACGGACGGGGGACTCACCTGGAGCGAGCCGATCACGGTGATGAAGGGGCGGGGCACCGGCATCGGCCCGGCAAATCGAGCGACCTTCTTCGACAAGGAATGGCTGACGGTCGACAATGACCCGGACTCGCCCTTCTACGGCCGGGCCTACCTCACGGCCACGCTTTTCGTCAACGGGCGGCAGGGGGCTTATACGCGCTCGCCGATCGTCCTGAGCTACTCAGACGATGGCGGGCTGACCTGGACCCCGCCGGTCGAGATCTCGGGATTTCACGAGAGCTGCTCGTTCCAGACCACCGGCCCTGAGGGCGAGTGCGACGAGGACCAGTTCTCGATCCCGGTGGTCGCTCCCGGCGGCACGGTCTACGTCCACTTCCACAACTACCAGAACGAGGCCGCCTGGGAAGTGCCGTTCGACTTCGATGCCCAGATCATGGTCGTCAAGTCCACCGATGGTGGGGAGACCTGGAGCGACCCAGTTCCGGCGGTGCAGCTCGAGGACGGGCTGAGCGACATGCCCTGGTCGGTGATCTCGCGCCAGACGATCTGGGGCCACCAGATCCGCTGGAACGCCTCCGGCAACATCGTGGTCAACCCGGCCGATCCCAGCGAGATCACGATCGTCTTCGCCGACCGCGGCACGCCCAACCCGGCGGCGACCCCATTCTGCTTCGTCACCGCGGAGGGTGGGCTCAACATCGGCGAGCCGCCGGACTACGACCCCTGCGACGCCAGGACCGACTTCGATACCGACGTCTTCGAGGTCGTCTCGACTGACGGCGGTGAGACCTGGTCGCGGCGCACGCTGATCGACGACGGCGAGGGCGCGCCGCAGTGGTTCCCCTGGGCCGGCTACCTCTCGGACGGCAGGCTGGTGGCTGCCTGGGACGAGGACACCGAGCCGGCTCCGGCCGACAGCTTCGTCCACGTGCTGTGGAACGAGGGCGAGGGCAAGGAGGCGCTGGGGCCGGAAGAGTTCGTGGACGTCTCGGTCACGCACTGGGCCGGCCAGTACGTGCCGAAGGACCGCTGGCCGGCAGCCTGCGGGCCAGCCGGCTATTCCGATCCACCGGTGGAGGATGCCGAGGGGAAGGACTGCAACGTCTTCCACGGCGACTACACCGGGCTGGCGGTCGGCCCGGACGACAGCATCAACGTCGTCTGGACGGGCCTGAACAGGCTGGCGACCTCGCCGCAGCTCGACCCGTACACCGGCGCCGAGCACGACGGCTATCGCCAGGACGCGATGTTCGCCCGGCGAACGCGCTAGCGAGCGATCGTGTCGGGCTGGGGCGAGCCGCGAGCTGCCCCAGCCCGGCGCGCTGCTATACTTCTGCACCGGTGCCGGAGAAAGACGGCGCGGGAGCGTAGCGGATGCTGGACCTGCCGCCCCTGGAGCGGCAGCTCTATGACCTGCTGACCGGCCGCCGGCTCACGCTGGCGACGGCCGAGTCGTGCACCGGCGGGCTCGTCGGCCACCTGATCACGACCGTCTCGGGGAGCTCAGCCTACTATCTGGGCGGGGTCATCGCCTACAGCAACGAGCTCAAGCAGGCCCTGCTGGGCGTGCCCGCGAGCATCCTCGAGACACACGGCGCGGTCAGCCGGGAGTGCGCCGAGGCCATGGCCCGGGGCATCCGCGAGCAGACCGGGGCGGATATCGGTATCTCGACGACTGGGATCGCCGGCCCGACCGGCGCTACGCTGACCAAGCCGGTCGGGCTGGTCTATGTAGCCTGCGCGACGCCTCATGGCGTCACCTGCGAGGAGCACCGCTTCTCGGGCGACCGGCTGACCAATATCCGGCTCGCGGCCGAGGCCGCGCTACGGCTGGCCCTCCGCGAGGCCGCGGCACTCCCGGAGCCGGGATCGTAGAAAAGCACGAACAGTCGCGTCATATGAGTGGTGAGGGCGAAACACCGTTCGCCCCGTAATTGCGAGGAGCCGATGGAGTACTCGAAGACCACGCTGCCGAACGGTATTCGCGTCGTGACCAGCCGGATGGACCACGTCCGCTCGGCCAGCTTGATCCTCTACTTCGGCGTGGGGTCGCGGCACGAGCCCGACGCCAAGGCTGGCATCTCGCACTTCCTCGAGCACATGCTCTTCAAGGGCACCGAGCATCGCCCTGACCCGGTACAGATCACCGAGGCGATCGAGGGGGTCGGCGGCATCCTCAACGCTGCGACGAGCCGGGAGAGCACGAACTACTGGGTCAAGGTACCCAGCGAGCACCTCCCGCTCGCCTTCGAGGTGCTGGCAGACATGGTGCGCCACTCGCTGTTCGCCCCCGAGGAACTGGAGAAGGAGCGGCGGGTCATCATCGAGGAGATCCACGGTATCTACGACACGCCGGACGACTATATCCACGACGTGATCGACCAGGCCGTCTGGGACGGCCAGCCGCTCGGCCGCCCGATCATCGGCAGCGAGGAGACCGTGCAGGCGATCACGCGCGACGACCTCGTCGCCTACGTGCGCCAGCACTACCAGGCCAACCGGCTCGTCATCGCGGCTGCTGGTGACCTCTGGCACGAGCAGGTGGTGGAGCTGGCCGATCGCTACTTCGGTGAGCTGCCGGCCGGGCCAGAACCACAATTGGAGCCAGCCCGGATCCGCGATGGCCTACCCGATGCCGTCGTAGTCAGCCGGCCCACCGAGCAGGCGCACCTCTGCGTCGGCCTGCCGGCGCTGCCCTACACCGACGAGCGGCGGTTTACCCAGGGGATGATCGATGCCGTGCTCAGCTCTGGCATGAGCTCGCGCCTGTTCAAGGAGATCCGCGAGCGCCAGGGGTTGGCCTACGAGGTCTACGGCTATTTCCGCGAATACGTGGACGCCGGCGAGGCAGTCGTCTACGCCGGTACCGATATCGAGCAGGTAGGTCGCGCTATCCAGGCTATCCTGCGTGAGCTGGACAAGCTGCGCCGGGAGCCGGTGCCGCCCGATGAGCTGGAGCGCACCAAGGAGCTGCGCAAAGGACGGATCGTGATGGGACTGGAGGACAGCCGGGCCGTCGCGAGCTGGATCGGCGGGCAAGAGCTGGTCTACGGGGAGATCCTGACGCCGGACGAGGTGATCGCGCGCATCCAGGCGGTTACCAGCGACGACATCCAGGCGCTGGCCGGCGAGCTGTTCCAGGTACAGCGCTACGCCCTGGCCCTGCTCGGCCCCTTCGACGACCCCGAGCCGTTCCGCCGGCTCCTCCAGGCGTAGCAGCCGGCTCGTCCCCTAGCGGGGGTGACTGCTCACCCGGTGAGCGTCACCTCCCGCTCGAGGAGCAGGTCGTCCCCGCCCGGGAAGAGCCAGCCGCTCGCGTCGCTGTCGAGCCAGACGCGCACACGCAACCGATCGCCCGGCCCGCCGTGCAGCACGAAGATGTCCAGGGGCACGCCGCTGAACCAGCGCACCACCTGCTCCCCGCCGGCTACCCGGGCCGAGGCCGTGTCGTCGACCAGCTCGATGAACAGGCGCGGAGCAACCGCAGCCGGATCCAAGGCCGGCTCCAGGGTTGCGGTAGCCTGGAACGCTGGGCTGGCGTTCCCTGGCTGCCAACCCGTGGCGGCATCGCCGTCCACGGCCGGCCCGGCGAGGCTGAGCTGCGCGCCGGTGACCCAGTGGTGCGCCAGCGGACCGGCGATCGGCTCGTTCGCGTCGCAGGCATCGTTCCGGTTGAGGTCAACGCAGGCCGTGATCAGGTCTGTCCCTCCGCGCTCGCCGCGGTAGCGCAGCTCGACGGATCCGAAGGAATCCGTGACGGCTGTCCGAGCCTGCGCGTTGGCGCCGGTCACGACCAGGCGCACGGGCAACCCGGCGACTCCGGACACCGAGAAGGACGCTGCATATTCGCCTCCGACCACATCGGCGGTGCCGGAAGGGAGCCAGGTGCCGATCTGCACCTCCGAGACCCACAAGAGCTGCCGAGGTTCTAGAGCGAGATCGCATTCGACATCCCGATTCCAGTCGAGGCAGAGCACGATCACGCGCGAGGAGCCGATCGGCGGATGTGCCGGGCTCGGCGCACGCAAGGTTACGTGCCCGCTCGTGTCGGTCGTGACCACAGTGGGAGGAGTAGGTTCTGGATCGAGGCCATTCACGAGCAATTGGACGCCAGCGAAGGGTTTGCCTCCGAGGACGAGCCGCACCGTTACCGTCGCATCTTGACCCAGCAGCAACGTCCAGCCGGGCTGAGCCGCCCATTCCACCTCTAGCCCAAGCCAGACCTCGGCGCTGGCACGCGGCTCGCCGGCGTCACAGCGCCCGTTGCGATTCACGTCGACGCACGCTTCGACCTGATCGAGGCCGGCTCGCGCTCCGGTGTACTGGAGCCACAACCCACCCCAGTCATCAGTGCGGCCGGCCAGCCGCCAGGCGAGATTCTGGTTCGGTCCCTCGACGATGCGGAAGAGCACGTCGGCCTGCGGGACGGGGAAGGGACCGCGCTGCACAACGACGCGCAGGCCCGCAGTAAGCGTGGGCGTCCAGACGGGTGAGGTCTCAAAGCTGATCGCTGGCTCTGCCGTCCGTGCCTCGAGCAGTGTGTGCCCCAGCCGGCCCAGCAGGACGTCGTACCGCTCCGGCCACGCCCCTGGGTGCCACTCGAAGCGGGCGCGCTCGAAGTACTGGACTACGTACTCCTGCCCGTCGTCCAAGTTCACCTCGCGGAACTCCTCGCTGATGGGATAGCCGAACACCGCCAG
>ERZ511473.2270-NODE-2270-length-10645-cov-4.237793_pt1 | contig 10645 bp, 6 predicted proteins | sample MGYA00374947_ERZ511473 | MGnify/ENA primary metagenome ERZ511473 (study PRJEB26303, sample SAMN06343854) | sediment metagenome | isolation source: hot spring sediment | place: Canada: British Columbia | collected 2012-09-26 ... | reverse complement strand
CTGCTGCTACTGCGCCCCAGTATACCGCGCGTGTCGCCCGAAGTCGCGGTCGCCTCGCCGAACACGCCGACGCCGCTACTGCTGCTACTGCGCCCCAGTATACCGCGCGTGTCGCCCGAAGTCGCGGTCGCCTCGCCGAACACGCCGATACCGCTACTGCTGCTACTGCGCCCCAGTATACCGCGCGTGTCGCCCGAAGTCGCGGTCGCCTCGCCGAACACGCCGACGCCGCTGGTGCTGCTACTGCGCCCCAGTATACCGCGCGTGTCGCCCGAAGTCGCGGTCGCCTCGCCGAACACGCCGACGCCGCTCTGGCTCGCGCTGCGTCCAATCACGCCATACGCCTCGCCTGTCGTGGCGGTCGCCTCGCCGAGAATGCCCGCGCCGCTCGTGCTGGCAGACGCGCCCGAAATCGCAACCGCTTGACCCGTCGGGGCGGGGTTGGCGATGGCGAAGGTCGCGCCGTTTTGTACGGCTGCGCCGCCCGTGAACGGCAGCGTGAAGTTGCCATCGGTCAGATCGTTCGCGGGCGTCCACATCATGCCATCCCACTTCAGCACTTGTCCTGTCTGGGGAAGATTCGGCGAGACGGGGCGCCCGCGCAGCCCTGCAACCATCGGGTTCGGGTAGTTGCCGAACAGGTCGCCGCCCGCGGGTCCTTCCGGCAGAATCACGCCAGGCACCCAAGCGTTGCCGTTCCAAACGGGCACATTGCCGACCGCAGGCGGAACCGCCATTGGCTGCCACCTGAGTATGCCAGCGTTCCAGAACAAGAGGGCGCCGTTCACGGGTCCTGCACCGCCTGCGCCGCCTGCGGGTCTCCAGAAGCCGCCGTCCCAGAACAAAAAGTCGCCGACATTCGGCGGGTTCGCCGCGTTGAACACCGCCAGCGGCAATCCCCGAAAGCCGACCACTAACGGGTTCGGATAGTTGCCCGCCAGGTCGCCAGCGGCGGGTCCCACAGGAAACGCTGCCCACGCATAGGGCGCGGCGTGGATGCGCACGCGCGGGGCAAGCCGCATGAAGTTCCCGCCCCCCGCTGGGCGCACCTGAATCTCCAGCCAACGATTGCGTGCGGGCAGGGCGTTCCAGATAACATTGTGAGGACCGAAGTCCAGTTCCACAGTATACAACCCGTTTCTGACGAGCTTGTTGTTGATTCTGACTTGGACGCCGACTTGGTTGCCCCCCAGCGGGTCGTCGTACAGGGTGAAGATGAAGTCGTAGTTTCCGTTGGCAGGCGCGCCGCCCATGCGCAGGTAGCCCTGATAGGTAATCACCGCTTGGGCGCGCCCCGCAACCCATAACATCGCCGAGACAAGAACACTCAAGCCCAGTATTAGCCATCGGTTCTGCATGGTCGTCCTCCGTTCCAAAGGGTTCCGAACGCGAAGACTCGCCCGCCGCGCAAAGCGTTGCACCTTCAGGGGGTACAATAGATTTGTTGGGAGTGTTGCGTTGCAGGACGACCGTAGCGATGCGCTGAATCGGCTGGCTTGCGAGGCGGCTCGCGGCGACCACGACGCGCTGGAAGCGTTGCTTGAGGAAAGCCGAACACGCTTGCAGCGCTACTTTCGCGCGCGCGCCCGCACCCACGACGACGCCGAAGATTTGGTGCAGGAGACGCTGCTGCGCGTCGCGAACTACCTGCCCACCACCCACCTGAACGCGCCCTACGAACATTGGCTCTACCGCATCGCCGCGAACTGCCTCGTCACTTACTACAGCCGCGCTTATCGCCACGCCGAGACGCCCTTCACGCAACTGGAGAACCCCGACGGCGTTCTTGATCTGCAACAGGAGTCGTTCGAGGCGAGTCTTCTGGAGCGGATTGCCGATGAGCAGACGCAGGCGCAGTTGTACGCGATTGTGCAGCAGGTCTGCTCGGACGCGGAGCGGCGCGTGCTGTGGCTGCACGCCCAGCACGAGCGACTGGAGGACATCGCCCAGATGCTGGGGATGAACGCGGCGACCGTGCGCAGCCACCTGATGCGCGGGCGCGCGAAGGTGCTGGCGTACTTGGTGCAGCATCGGCGCGACTGGCTCGGCGGCGACGACGCCGTGCAGCGCGCCATCGCAACGCTGGAGCGCGACGGCGAGCCGCTCAGCGACGCCGAACGACGCGCCCTGAACGACGCAACGCCCAATCAGGGCGACCTGCGCCGCGCCGCCCTCAAACTGGCAAAGTACCTGCGAATCGAGTGAGCAACGCAAGGAGCAACAGCCATGAGAGCGAATCGGACAGCGAGGATGCACCCACGCGACGCGGCAGACGAGACGCACCTGAGCGCGGCGCAGATTCTGGCACTGGTCGAGCGCGGCAGGCGCTGCGACCGCTATGACGAGTATATTGACCACATCACCCTGTGCCCCGTGTGTCGGGAGACCTATAAGCAACTCCTGCGGGCGGAGGCGATGGTGCGTGAGGCGCGCCGTTCGCGCGTTGTGCTGCTCCGATGGGTTGCGCCCCTCGCGGCGGCGGCAGCGGTGCTGGCGCTGGTGTTCATCGGGCGTGCACTGCTCCTGCCGACTGCGCCTGAAACGCTCGCGCTCCGTCAGCAGGGCGGCGTCTGGTACGAGGGTACGACGCGCCTGCCCGAATGGGCGTCGGCGGCAGCCGCGCTGTTTGCCAACCCGCCCGACGCGCCCACGCGCAGCGACGATGCGCCCGCCCAACGCGCCGTGCAACTGCTTGCGCCGAACCCCGCCAACCGCGCGCTGGAAAGTCTCACGCCAGAGTTCCGCTGGCAAGCCATCCCCGACGCCGCGCGCTACCGCGCCCGACTGGAACGCGCCGACACGGGCGAACCCGTGCCGCTTGAGGTACAGGGCGCGCAAGCGCGCCTCGCGCAAAACACCATGCTGCAGGCAGGCGTGCGCTACCGCCTGACGATTGAGGCGCTCGCCACAGGCGAGGTCGCGGGCGAGGGGCTAACAGGCGTCTACGAGTTCCGCACGCTCACGCCCGACGAACAGACGCGCCTGCGCTGGGCGCGCGCGAACCGCCAAAACGCCCCGCGCGCCTGCGTCGCCGTGTTCTACCAACTTGGCTGCTATGCCGACGCGCGGGAGACGCTGAACACGCTCCCCGCCGACGACCCGCTTGTGCAGCGGTGGCGCAAGGTCCTGGAGGCGCACCTGCAGTAAGCTACCGCCGTCGGATGACCTCGATGGCTTTGTCCAGTTGCGGGTCGCGTGCGGCAGCCTCATCGTCGGGCGTGAAGTCCACGAGGTAGTCAGGCACTGCCCCGTTGCCCTCCAAGTTGACGCCCTTGTCGAGGGTGTACCAGCCGCGCCCAGGCGTGCTGACCGTGCTGCCGTCCATTAGGCGGCGTTGCCCCGTGCTAATCACCCCGCCTGCGGTCGGAATGCCCACCAGCGCGCCGCGCTTGAGGGTCTTGACGGCGTGCGCGAAGATTTCGGCGTTGCTGAAACTGCGCTCGTTGCACAGCACGGCAATCGGCTGATGCCAGCCTATCACGGGCAGGCGGTCTTGCGGGTAGCCGCGTGCGCCGTTGCGCCCGATGGTGTAGGCGTGTCGCGCGGGGTGTAGCATCGTCAGCAGGTAGTCGGCGGTGCGCCCCCCGCCGTTGAAGCGCACATCGATAATCAGCGCGTCCTTGCCATAGGCGACGGCGTACAGGTCGCGTTCGAACTCGCGTAGGCTCGCCTCGCCCATCGCTTGGATATGCACATACCCCACGCGCCCGTTCGTGCGCTCCTCCACATACCGCCGATTGCGCTCCACCCAGTCGCGATAGACAGCGTTATTGAACTCGGCGACCGAGATGGGGCGCAGGAAGACCATACGCTCGTTGCCGTCCGCGCCGCGCACCTTGAGTTCAATCCGCTTGCCGACCGTGTTGTCCAGCAGTTGGTAGAGGTTCGTCGTGCGCGTAAGCGGCTTGCCGTCGACAGCGAGGATGCGCTCGCCCGCTTTGAGGTTCACCTCGCGCCGTGCAGCGGGCGTATTGGGCAGCACGCGCTCAATCAGCAGCCCGTCGCCGTCGCGCGTGTCGCTGAAAACCACACCCAGCATGCCCGTGTTAGACGGCGCGTCGGTGCTTTCGCCCCGCGCCAGCGAGAAACTCAGATGCGACGAGCGCAACTCGCCCAGCATCATCAGCACCACCGCCGTGAAGTCGCGGTCGCTCTGCGCGTAGGGCAGGTAGGGGCGGTACTTGTCGCGCATTGCCGCCCAGTTCACCCCGTGGAAGTTGGGGTCGTAGAAGGTCTCGTTGAGGGTGCGCCACGCGGCGTCGTAGAGATACTCGCGCTCGCGCGGGAGGTTGATGACGATTTCGGCGTCGGTGCGTGTGGTCTGCGGGTTGCCCCCCGACGCCGCGATGCGCTGCAGCCGTCCCCGACTGAGGTAGTAGACGGTCTTGCCGTCCTTGCTCCAGCGCAAGTTTTCGGGCGACGCGCCGCCTGTAGTGAGGCGTCGCTCGTCGCTGCCGTCCCACTTGATGAGGTACAGGTCGGGTTGCCCCTGATACGCGCTGCGGAAGGCGATTTGCTCGCCGTCGGGCGCGACGACCGCCTCCTGCACGCCCGCGGCGTAGCGCGTTGCCAACCGCACGCGCAGATGGATGTCGTCCAGGTCGATATCGACGCGCAGGGGTTCCTTTTTCTCGTCGGCTTTTTTGGGCGCGTCGTGCTTATCGTCTTCTTCCTCTTCGCGGTCAGCGCGGGTGCGCTCATAATCCTCACGGCGCAGCCACACATGGCAGATGTTCAGCACATCGGTCTCGCGCTCCGAGAGGAACACCAGTGCGCGTCCGTCCGCCGACCAACTCGGCGCGAAGTCGTTGCGCGGGTGGCGCGAGATGTTGTAGACGACGGGCGCGTCGTCAACGGCGTCGCCCGCGCCTGGAGACTCTTGCTTTTCCTGTTTCGGCTCGGCGTCGGGCGCGGGCGTCTGGAACTCTGGCACGCGCACGACGAACACATCGGCGTTGTAGTTTTCGTCGTAGCGGTCAAAGGCGATCCAGCGGCTGTCGGGCGACCACGCAATCGTGCCCAGATTCCACGACTCGGTCAGGGTGCGCTCCTGCTGGGTCTCCAGGTGGCGCACGACGAGTTCGCCCAGCCCACGCTGGTACGCCAGCAGTTTGCCGTCGGGCGAGAGGCGCGGCTGGCTCGCGCCCTGCGGCGCGTTCGTGAGGGGTTCCACCTTATGCGTGCGGGCGCGGCGCAGGCGCGGCTCGTCCGCGTCGCCCGAAGTGAGGCGGTAGATTTGCACTGTACCGTCCCGCTCCGCCGCGAAGTAAAGCGTCTTGCCGTCGGGTGAGAGCTGCGGGTCGCTCTCTGGCTCTACCGTCTCGGTCAGGTTGCGCGAGGGACCGCCGTCAGGGAAGCGCGCGGCGAACAGCTCCCCGCGCACGGCGAACACGAACTCCTTGCCGTCGGGCGCAATCGCGTAGTCGTTCACATTCGCGCTGAAGGTACGGCGCACCTGCTCGGCGGCGCGGGCGTCCTGCGCGGGAACCAGCAGCGGGATGACCTGCATCGCGCCCGTTGCCGTGTCCAGCCGATACACATCCATCCCCTGCTCAAAGGTAATCACCGCGCCGTTCGCGCTGATTTGCGGGAAGCGTATGCCGTCGTCCTTGAAGCGGGTCAGGGGGCGTGTACGTCGCGTCTGGGTGTCCAGCGCGTACAGGTTCGCTGCGCCGTCGCGCTCGGAGACGAAGTAGAGGGTGCGCCCGTCCGCGCCCCACATCGGGAAGGTGTCGGGCGTGTCGGCGTCGGTCAGGCGCACATAGCGGTTGGTCGCGCGCTCCAGCAGCCATAGGTCGCCCTGCGCGCTGCCTTTATAGCCCTTGCGCCACCACGCGCTGTCGCGCCGCACGAACGCCAGCCGCTTGCCGTCGGGCGAGAGGGCGAACGGCGACCCCGACGCCTTGTGCAGGCGGTAGGGTGTGCCCCCGTCCAGCGGGGCGACATACGCGCTGAAGTCCGCTCCGTATGGCTCGCTTTCGCGCCGCGACTCGAACAGCACGGCGCGACTGTCGGGCGTCCAGCCCCACGCGCGGTCGCGCGCCGAGAAGTAGGTCAGCCGCTGCACCGCGCCCGTGTCCAAGTGCAGCACGAACACATCGTCGTTGCCGTGTCGGTCGGAGGTGAAGGCAATCTTCTTGCCGTCGGGCGACCAAATCGGCGCGAAGTCATACGCGGGATGCACGGTCAACCGCTGCGCCACGCCGCCTGTGATGGGGGCAACCCACAAGTCGCCCTGCCACGAGAAGGCAATCTGCTTGCCGTCGGGCGATGGGGCAGGAAATCGCGCAAACCGAACCGTCGCTTGAGAAACGCTGCTGCAAAGCAGACTACCGCACAAACTCGCCAGAAGGAACGCACGAATCCACATATCGGAGGCACAGATTCGCCCCCACAGGGGAAAGTCCTGCCGAAACCCCTCCCCCAAGCGTGAGGGAGGGGCTTGGGAGGTGAGGAGAGGTTAGCAGCCGGTACCAAAGTTGAACAGCACGGTCAGCAGGTCGGCGTCGTCCACCACGCGGTCGTTGTTCACATCGGCGGGGGTAATCGCCGTGCTGCCGAACTCGAACAGCACGGTCAGCAGGTCGGCGTCGTCCACGCAGCCGTCGCAGTTCACATCGCCCTCCACCGCCGTGCGGTAGATGCGGATGTTGTCCACCTCAATCGTCATCGGTCCGCCCGAGTTGATGCCGAGATTCAGCAGGCAGTAGTCGGGGTTATCGTCGCTTGGCAGCGCCACGCCGCGATAGTCGAGCGCAATCGTGCGCGTGAAGGTGTTGCTGCCTGCTGCGATTTCAGCGGTATAATCTGATTGTCCCCAGCCTGCGGGGCTGTTGATTGACATAATCAGGTTGCCCCAGCCTGCGGGGGGCGGCGAAACGATTGTGACATCCATCACCACCATATCGCCCCGACGCACCATCGCCGCCAACCCTGGCACACTTCCGCCGAAAATCCAGTGGAACCCGCCCGTCGAGGCGATGCGCATCTTGCCGTTGTTCCACGAGACAGTGACCGACAAGTTGTTTGGGTCAGGCGCGAAGCCGTGCACATCGCTATCAAAGGTCATCGCGGTCATCTCGCACGCCGTGCGGTACAGGCGCAGGTTATCGAAGTAGAGTTGGTGCGACGCGCCCGCGTTCATCCCGAAGTTAATCTGGAACCACTCGATGTCTGGGTCGGGCAGCGGCAGCGACTCGAGGTCAATCAAGATGGTGCGCGTGCCCGCTACACGGGGTAGACCAATCGAACCTGTCAACTGGTTCCATCCGTAGGGGCTTGGACCGTTCAAAGAGAATGTCATATTCGACCACGGAACACTCACGCCTGTAGGCACAGTGGCGTCCATCAACAGTCTCTTGCTGAGTTGCAGATAGGGCAACAACTCATCGCGCGCGCCGTTGCCAAACAGCCAGCGGAAGCCGCCGCTGTCTGTTGGCCAGAGAACGCCCATCGAGTATTCGCCGTGCGTTACGCCCGTCGTCGCGCGGAGAACTTGCCAGCCGTCGCCTCCGCTGCCCGCAAAGCCATGCAGGTCTTCGGGTTCGAACGAGTACACAATCTGCGCAGGGGCGGTCGCTATCGTCAGCGCGCCCACCAGAATGCCCAAAGCGAACAGTGTACGCTTCATTGCTTGAACCTCCTTCGCGTTGGCTTGAAACGCTTCAACGCACCCTAATTATACACCAGTTTTTGCCCCGATTCCTGCCGCTTGGGGGCGAATTGAGTGGAAATTTCGGTGAATTTGCTGGGAGAAGCGGCACTTTCACAAAAACGGGTATATTTAGCGTATGGAACTTGCCAGCCTACTACGGCGGGTGCTGGAAGGAGACGACTTAGACGCGGGACAGGCGGAGACGCTGATGGACGCGATGATGCAGGGCGCGCTGACGCCTGTGCAAATCGCGGGCGTGCTGATGACGATGCGCACGCGCGGCGAGACGCTGCAGGAGCTGGTCGGCTTCGCCCGCGCCATGCGCGCCCACTCGGTGAAGGTTCCCATCGATAATCCCGACCTGCTGGACACCTGCGGCACGGGCGGCGACACGCTGAAGACTTGGAACCTCTCGACGGCGACGGCGTTCGTGGTCGCGGCGGCGGGTGTACCCGTCGCCAAGCACGGCAACCGCGCCGTCAGCAGCAAGTGCGGCAGCGCGGATGTGCTGGAAGCGCTGGGCGTGAACCTGAACCTCACGCCCGAACAAATCGCGCAGGGCATCGAGCAGGTCGGCGTCGGGTTTATGTTTGCGCCGCTGCACCATCCCGCGATGCGCCATGTCGCCCCTGTGCGCCGTGAACTCGGCGTGCGCACGGTGTTCAACCTGCTGGGACCGCTGACTAACCCCGCGAACGCCCGCAAGCAGCTGCTGGGCGTGTTCAGCTGGGAGTGGCTGACGCTGATTGCCGAGGCGCTGGCGCAACTGGGCACGAAACGCGCCCTGGTGGTGCATGGGATGGACGGGCTGGACGAGGTCTCGCCGATTGGCGTCACGGTCGCCGCGCACCTCAAGCCCGACGGCGCGGTGGAGACTTTCGAGTTCACGCCGCAGGATTTGGGACTGCAGCCTGCGCCTGCAGACGCGCTTGCCGCAGGCGACACCCCGCAGGAGAACGCGCAGATACTCCGCGCCGCTATCGCAGGCGACGACGAACGGCGCATGCAGGCGATTCTGCCCAACGCGGGCGTCGCGCTGTGGGTCGCAGGGCGCGTGGACGACATCCGCGACGGCGCGCTGCTGGCGCAACGCGCCATCGAATCGGGACGCGCCGAAGAGACGCTGGAGGACTACATCGCCTTCACGCAAAGCTGTGCGACGGTATAATCGCGTGCGTTCCTATACTTTCCCCATCCGTCGCATCGCCTCGAAGCACAGGCGTATCGTCTCCAGCGGGGGATGCGCGTAGGTCTCCTGCTCGACGATGTACCATTCCGTGCCGCCGACGGTCTCGCACGCCTCGAAAAACTCCGCCCACGGCACCTCGCCCTCGCCGATGATGGCGTTCTCGTTCGTGCTGGAGAACTCCTTACAGTGGACGGTGACGGCGCGCCCTGCGTACTTGCGCACAAACGGCGCGGCGTGCGCCCCGCCATGCAGCGCGTTGCCCGTGTCGATCTGCATAATCACTGCAGGCGCAGTGTTACTGAAAAACACATCCCACGGCAGCGTCCCGTCGTCGAACGGCTGGAACTCGATCCAGTGGTTGTGGTAGCCTGTGCGGAAGCCGTAGGGCTTGAGTTGCTCGGCGATGTCGTTGAACAGGCGCGCCGTCTCCAGCCACGCCTCGCGCGAGGCGGTGCGCTCCGCAGGCAGCCCCGGCACAATCAGATACGGGCAGCGCAGCGTCTGATGGAACTCTATCGTGCGCTGGAGGTTGTCGCCCAGCAGCGCGTCCAGCCCGATATGCGCGCCGCAGCACTCCAGCCCGTTGTCGTCCAGCATCTTGCGCAGGGTCGCCGCGTCGAAGTCGTAGTAGCCCGCGAACTCGACGCCCTGATAGCCGATTTTGGCGACCTCCGCCAGCGTGTAGGGCAGGTCGCGCTTGCAGTCGTCCCGCACCGAATAGAGTTGCACTCCGACCTTGATAGCCATAGCAGGCGCATGGTTCGCGGCTGGGCGCGGGGTTCCTGCTACTCGTAGCGCAGGGCTTCAATCGGTTGCAGTTGCGCGGCGCGCCACGCAGGGTACAGCCCGAAAAAGACGCCGATAAACGCCGCAAACCCGAACGCCAGCAGCACGCCCTCGACGGGAACCAGCACCTTCCAGTTCGCCTGCGCGCTGATGTAGCCCGCCGCCCAGTAGCCCAGCGCAATCCCAATCAGCCCGCCCAGCACGCTCACCACCACCGACTCGATCAGGAACTGCAGCAGGATGTTGAACTTCGTCGCGCCGATGGCTTTGCGCAGACCAATCTCGCGCGTGCGCTCCGTGACGGAGACCAGCATGATGTTCATGATGCCGATGCCACCGACAATCAGCGACACCAGCGCGACGCCCGCCAGCAGGAAGGTGAACACCTGCGCGGTCGCTTCGACGGTCTCCACGAAGTCGCCCTGATTGAACACGCGGAAGTCGGGGTCGCCCCACGGCGGAATGCGATGCACCCGCATCAGCGTCTCCTCCACACACTGCTGCGCCGTCTGCATCACCTCTCCGCCCGATACCGCCTGCACACTGATACCCTCCACATAGTCCACGCCCATTAGCCGCCGCATGGCGGTCGAAAGCGGGATATAGATACGGTCGTCGAAGCTGCGGAAGCCCGTATCGCCCTTGTACTGCAACCGTCCAATCACTCGGAATGGCTGCCCATTGATGCGGATGATCTTGCCGATACAGGCGCCTCCCTGGAACAGCTCCTCCCATACTGTGTGCCCGATCACCGCCACACGCGCCATTGCACGCTCTTCCGAATCGTCGAAGAATCGCCCTTCCGCCAGCACTAGATTCCGAATCGGGGCATATTCCGGCGTGCACCCTGTGATGCTGGTGCGCATATTGCGGTTGAAATATTTCACCTGATAGGCGGAAGAGGTTTCGGGCGAGGCGCGGATGACCAGCCCGTTGCAATTTTTGAGGATTGCGTCGGCATCGGAAGGCTTCATCGACTGCACACTGCCGAAGCCAAGGAACGCGCCCCCACGCCG
>ERZ511473.2260-NODE-2260-length-10729-cov-3.260702_pt1 | contig 10729 bp, 8 predicted proteins | sample MGYA00374947_ERZ511473 | MGnify/ENA primary metagenome ERZ511473 (study PRJEB26303, sample SAMN06343854) | sediment metagenome | isolation source: hot spring sediment | place: Canada: British Columbia | collected 2012-09-26 ... | reverse complement strand
TCTCCGCGATTGCGGTCGGACTGCTGGTTGCTGGCGCAGTCTCACTGGGAACGGTCGCTGACCCTGAGCACCGGCGCGAGAGCCTGCGCGAATTCCGCTGGGTGGTGCTCGAGCCTGTGGTCGCCTACTTCCTGTACTGCTGGTTCTTACGCCAGCGGGATGATCGCTGGCGTGCGCTCGGCGGCTGGGCTCTCGCCAGCGCTGCAATCGCGCTCTACAGTATCGGAGCCGGACTTGCCGGCTCCGGCCTCGCGGTCGAGGGAGTGGTGCGCATCCGTGGGCTGCACCCACATCCGAACGCCCTGGCACTCTACCTCGAGCGGCCGCTGATGCTCGCTGCGGCGATCGCGCTTGCTGGCACGAGACGCTCCCGCTGGCTCTGGGCGATACCGGCGGTGATCTCAGCCGGAGCGCTGGTGCTCACCTACTCCCGGGGGGCGCTGCTCAGCGTCTTGCTCACCTTGCTGCTTGCGGGCTGGCTGACCAGACATCATCGTCTTACCGTGGCCTTCGCGGCCAGCGGTACCGTGGCGATCACGGTCCTCGTCCTCGCAGCGCCTGAACGCTTTCTCAGCCTGTTCCAGGGGGGCAGCGGGAGCCTCCGCCTCAATATCTGGGGCGCGGCCCTTGCCATGATTCGCGATTACCCGATTTTCGGCGTCGGGCTGGATCAGTTTCTCTATCAGTATGCCCCTCGTTATGTCGCACCCGAGGCGTGGCCAGAGCGCTTCACCTCACATCCCCATAATCTCCTGCTTGACGCCTGGCTGCGACTTGGCCTAATGGGCGTCACGCTGCTCATCTGCGCGGCGGTCACGCTGCTGCGCTGCCTCCGTTCCGCCGCGCGCAAGGCGAGACCACTAGGGTTGGCCGCTGGGCTCGCCGTCGTCGGCGGTGGTGTGCACGGGCTCGTTGACAATGGTTACTTCTTGCCCGATCTTGCTCTCGCCTTCTGGCTACTGGCTGCCATACTTGATCTGGAGTTGAGCCGCCGGCCCGCAGTGGCGCCGGCGGTTGAGGCCGGGTGAAGGAGTCGAGTGTGCGGGTTCTGGTTGCTGGCGGTGCCGGGTTCATCGGCTCTCATTTGTGCGAGTCGCTGCTGCATTCAGGGTTCGACGTCGTCGCAGTCGATAACCTGATCACTGGTCGGCTGCACAATATCTCCAGCCTGCTGGAGCACCCGCGCTTCACGTTCCGGCAGCACGACATCACCGAGCCGCTCGACCTCGAAGTTGATGCAGTCTTTCACCTGGCGAGTCCCGCGAGTCCCGTCGGCTACCGTCGCTACTCGATCGAGACGCATCTCGTCAATTCGATCGGGACACTGCACCTCCTCGAGCTTGCTCGTCGACTCAATGCGCGCTTCCTCTTCGCGTCGACCTCGGAAGTCTATGGCGACCCGGAAGTTCACCCGCAGCCGGAAACCTATCACGGCAACGTGAATCCCGTCGGGCCGCGTAGCTGCTACGACGAGAGCAAACGCTTCGGCGAGTCGCTGACGATGGAGTTCGTGCGCAAGTACGGGCTCGACGCTCGCATCGTTCGGATCTTCAACACCTACGGCCCGCGGACCGACCCCGACGACGGCCGCGTGGTCCCGAATTTCGTGTTGCGGGCGCTGCGCGGCGAGCCCCTGGTGGTATACGGTGACGGTAGGCAGACTCGCTCCCTGTGCTATGTCAGTGACATGGTTCGAGGTATTCGACTGGCCATGGAGCGCGATGGACTTGCCGGGGAGGTCATCAACCTCGGGAATCCAGATGAGCGCACTGTGCTCGATCTCGCCCAGCTCGTCCTCGAACTGACTGGTTCCTCATCGAGTATCACCTTCGCCCCGCCGCGGCCCGACGACCCCATCCGGCGCTGCCCCGATATCGCCAAGGCTCGCCGTCTCCTGAACTGGGAACCAAAGGTGAGCCTGCTCGATGGCTTGCGGCTCACCATCGCCTACTTCGCCGAGACGCTGGATCATGCGCCTGCAGCCGGTGAGTAGCGTCTCTCTGCAACGCATATCACCGCGCCTGGCCGCCGTTGCCGGGGTCCTGCTATCCCTCGCGCTGGCGTTCGCCATTCTCCGGTTACCGCCACCGCTGAACCTGATTGCAGTTCCCGGTGTGCTTCTGGGCACGTTGATGCTGATCGCCCCGTCGCTGGCACCGATGCTGCTGGTTGCTTCGGTGCCGGTTCAGGATGTGGGGGCTGTATCCCTCGGTGACCAGACATTGACCGCTACCAAGGCAGCGGTAGGGGCGACAGCGGTCGTCCTCCCGCTCGTTCTGCTCGCCAGGCGCCAGCCACTGCGTCTGCCAGCTTTGGCAGTCGCGATCGTGGGGTACATCCTGACACAGGTGATTTCGCTCCGCGCGGCCCGCGAGCTGTTCCCCGCTTTTGCTGAGATCTACCGGTGGACTGTCATGCTCCTGGCTCTGCTGGCAGTCGTCCACCTGGTGCGCGGGCGCGCGGCGATCCTTTGGCTCAGCAGCGTCGTCGCGGCCGGCGCTATCGGTCAAGCAGCGCTCGGAGCCGTGCAGTCCGTGCTGGGACTGGCGCCGGAGAGTTTCGCCGTCGGCGGTGGCATCTTCCGGGCGTACGGAACCTTCGGCAAACCCAATCCGTATGCCGGCTATCTCGAGATGACCGGGTTGTGGCTTGTCCCGCTGGCCATCTGGGCACTGCGCGAAGCGTGGAACGCCGGGTTAGCCTGGCACCTCGCGCGCAGCGATGGCTTCGTCGCCAGTCGCGCGCTGCGGCGCGATCTCCTGGTCCGACTCGGTCTGTGCGCATGGCTCACTTTGGGTTCAGTATGCAGCTTTCTGGGCATTGGCCTGAGCTTTTCGCGCGGTGCCTGGCTCGGCGCTACCGCAGGCCTGGTCGTGCTCGTGCTGGCGGCATCGCGCCGCGTTCAGATCGCAGGTGTCGGACTGGCGCTGGTCGGTAGCCTCTTTCTCTTGGCCGGCGGTGGCACGGTGCTGCCGGACGCTGTCCGTGAGCGTGCAGTCCAGCTTACGTCACAGATACGACTCTTCGATGTGCGCGATGTTCAGCTCACCGACGAGACCTTCGCGGCGATCGAACGGATGACGCACTGGCAGACCGGTCTCGCGATGGCACGAGAGTTCCCCTTGACCGGCGTTGGCGTTGGCAACTACAACGTTCGCTTTGCTGAATTCTCTCCTCACCCGGTCTTTCGCATCTCACAAGGTCATGCCCACAACTATTACATCCACGCGGCCGCCGAGACTGGATTCCTCGGGCTCGCCGCCTACCTGCTGGTCTTGTTGTTCGCGCTGGTCGCCGCGCTCCGATCCATCCGCCAGGGCCGATCGGCGCTCGACCGGGCGCTGGGCCTCGGCGCGCTCGCGGCGACCACCGCGGTAATGGTCCATAATGTGGTGGAGAACTTGCACGTGCTCAATCTGTCGGTACAGCTCGCCGCGATATGGGGACTGGCACTCGTGGCCGAAAGGAGCCGTTCGCTGGCTGGTTCAGGCTGTGGGGCGCTCGGGGCTAAAGGGCAAAGGAGATCCACCTCGTGATGGACGCCGAGCGGGCGGCGCGCCTGGCACCCACCGATTCCGGTCAGGCCGATGATTCGAGCCGAGACCGGCTGTTGGCCCGCAAGACTTGGGTTCGGGCAGCTATATCACTGGTACTGGCCGTCTCCATTGCCGTCTTTGGCATCTGGCGACTCGACATCGACCTCGAAACTGTCTTTGCTCAGATTCTCCGAGCCCAGCCGGTGTTTCTCGCCGGTGCCCTGGCTGCATATTATGGAGCGATGCCACTGCGAGCCTGGCGCTGGCGCGTGATTCTCGAGAATTCCGATACGGCGCCCGACCTCTCGAACCGGCTTCCGGGACTGCCCGGGCTCCTGCGTATCTACCTGCTCGGCTGGTTGGTCAACTGCTTGCTACCAGCGAAGCTCGGCGAGGTCTATCGCACCTACCTGCTCAAGCGACAGTCGGGGATCCGTCTGAGCAGCACGTTCGGCACGGTGATAGCCGAGCGCGCCAGCGATCTCCTCGCCTTGACCACGCTGTTTATCGCTTCCGGCGCGGTCGTCTTCGGCGGTCGTCTGACCGCGACAGTGGGGAATTGGGTCGAGTGGGCGCTGCTGCTCGCTTTATCCGTCGCGTTCGCGCTCGGCGCGGGCTACGCGTTGCGGGATCGATTCGGCCGGCTGCTGCCCGCCGGAGTTCGCCAGATCTATTGGGGACTGCAGCAGGGTATCTTCGGTAGCGCCGGGCGATTGCCAGCGATTGCCGGCCTGACCGCCATCATCTGGAGCCTCGAAGGCGTGCGGTTTTACGCTGCGGCCAGAGCAGTCGACGTCTCGCTTCCCCTCTCCGCCGCGTTGCTCGCAGCCCTGCTCGCTTCGCTCCTCACCACTGTTCCCATGACGCCGGCCGGGGTCGGTGTGGTGGAGACGGGCGTTGTCGGGCTGCTGTTGCTCCTGGGCGTCAGCGAGTCTTCCGCTGTCTCGGTTGCCATCCTGGATCGCCTCGTAGCCTACTGGAGTGTTCTCCTGGTTGGCCCACCGATCTGGGTGTACTCTCGGTGGCGATCGCTGCAGCACGATGCGTGTCGCGCTTGATTACACCGCGGCACTCACCCAGCAGGCCGGCATCGGTCGGTACGTCCGGGAACTGGCTCAGGCTCTGGCGCCGTTGTTCGAGCCTGAGGAGAGGCTCGTCCTCTGGCACGGCCGCCTTCCCAAGCGCTGCGCCGGGCCCCGACCGGGGGGTGCCGCGGTGCAGGACGTAGAGTTGCCATTATCCCCTGAATGGGTAACGCGTCTGTGGCAGCGTCTACGCGCGCCGCTCCCTCTGGAGTGGTTTACCGGCCCGCTCGGCGTAAGCCATGGCCCGGACTTCGTCGTGCCGCCGTCGCGAGCTCCCAGCGCGGTCACGATCCACGACCTGAGTTTTCTCGTCGTGCCGCAATACGCGCATCCGCGCCTCCGGGCTTACCTCAGCGCAGCCGTCCCTCGCTCGCTCCAGCGCGTGAGCGCAGTCATCACCGTGTCCGAGCAGGTGCGCCAGGAAGTGATCGAACACTACCGCGTACCACCCGAGCGAGTCGTGGCCATCCCGCACGGCGTGACGACCGGCCTCGCCGCGCCTCCAGTCGATCAGGCACGGCGTACGCTCGACAGGCTCGGGATCCGCGAACCCTACTTCCTGATGGTCGGCACGGTCGAGCCGCGAAAGAACCATCTGACCGCGCTGGAGGCCTTCTCCCTGCTGGCGCCCCGTTACCCCGGTCTCTCTCTGGTTATCGCCGGGCGCCCAGGCTGGCTCTCGGATCCTGTCATGCAGGCGATTCGCACGGCCGCTACGCGATTGCCGGTGCGCTATGTGGGCCCGGTCGCGGATGCGGATCTCCCTTCGCTGTACGCCCGTAGCGTCGCGCTCATCTATCCTTCCTGGTATGAAGGCTTCGGCCTGCCCGTTCTCGAGGCGATGGCTTGTGGCACCGCGGTGATCACGAGCGTGGGAGGAGCCCCAGCCGAGGTGGCCGGCGAGGCTGCGCTCGTCGTGCCGCCTGACCGCCCCGAAGCACTGGCCGAGGCGATGGAGCGAGTCGTAGACGATTCTGCCCTCCGCCACCGGCTCGTACAGGAGGGGCAGCGCAGGGTCGCCAGCTTTAGCTGGGAGCGGGCGGCGCGGCAGCATCTGGAGCTCTACCGCAGGGTGGCCCGGGGGTAGCGCGTCATGGGTGACGGATCGCGGTCGCCCGAGCGGCAGACATCCCCTCCGTCGAGACCGTGTCAGGGCCGCCTCTGGGTTCCGAGCGTGCTGATGGCCTGCGCAGCTCTGCGCGGAATCGCCTGCATGTGAGCCCTGGTCGGGTTCGCGGTACTGGTTCGCTGACGCGGCGAGGACATGGTCGATGATCGAGACTCTGGCTGCCTGGCCCCAAGCACCGCTCGCCTTCGCGCTCTTCGGGCTGGCCAGCGCGCTCGCCCTCCTCGGGCTGGCCTGGAGCGGCCTGCCAGCGGTCGAGCGCGCACTCACTACCTCCGCGCGCCGCGTCTTCACCAATAGCGCGATGCCTCTGGCGGCCCAGCTCTTCAACCGCGCCGTCGACCTCGCGTTCGCGGCCTTCGCCCTGCGGCTGCTCGGTGTGACCGGTAACGGCCAGTACGCCATCGCGGTCGTGACCTGGCTTTACCTCAAGACCGTTTCCGACTTCGGCCTCAGCGTGCTCGTTACCCGCGAGGTCGCCCAGGCCCCGACGAGCGCCGCCAGGCTCCTGGGGATGACCACAGTGCTGCGACTGGCCGTGCTCCTGTTTCTTGGGCCAGCCGTTGCCGCCTATCTCCTCGCGGGTCGGCAGTGGTTCCAGCTCTCCACGGACAGCGCGTACGCCATCATGCTGCTCTATCTCTCGCTCGTTCCCGGCAGCTATAGCGAGGCGATCAACTCCGTCTTCAACGGACACGAGAAGATGCACCTCCCGGCTGCCCTCACCGTGCTCACGAACTTCAGTCGCTTCGGCTTCGGCCTGGCTGCGCTGTTCGCCGGCTACGGCGTCCCAGGCCTGGCTGCTGTCTCCGTGCTCGTGACCACGATCTCGGCGCTCGCTTTCCGATTGGCTCTGCGCCACCTCCGCGTGCGCCCGATCTGGTCGTTTTCCCCGAGCGAGGCCCGTAGGCTGCTGGGCCTAGCCTGGCCGTTGCTCCTGAACGGGCTGCTGATTACGCTCTTCTTCCGGCTCGACACATTCGTCATCCAGGCAGCGCAGGGCGACCGCGCGCTCGGTATCTACGACGCCGCGTACAAGTTCGCGAACCTGCTGCTGCTCATCCCCTCCTATTTCGTCCTCGCCATCTTCCCCATCCTCTCGCGACAGGCTGGGAGCGAGCACCTGCGAGACAGCTTCGAGCTGGCCGCCAAGTTCCTCCTGCTCATCGCCTGGCCTATCGTGCTCGGCACAATGGCGCTCGCACCGCTCATGATCCGGATCCTCGGCGGAGACGCCTTCCTCCCCGAGGCGGCGACCGTGCTCCGTGTCTTGATCTGGTTCACCCCGCTCCACTATGTGAACGGTGTGGCTCAATACGCCATCATCGCCGTCAACCAGCAGCGGCAGATCGCCCGAGCGTATGCCCTGGCCACCGTCTTCAATCTCGTCGCGAACCTGCTGCTGGTGCCGCGCTTCGGCTATCTGGCTGCCGCCGTGATCACGGTCCTCACCGAGATTGTGCTCTTCATTCCGCTCCACCGGGCGATCCACCGGTACGTCGGCCCCGTGGCCTGGCACTGGCTGGCGCTGGCCCCGCTCCCGGCCGTCATGGCGATGGCAGGGGGTATCGTGCTGAGTCACTGGATCGGGTCGATCGTCGCGGTCACGGTCGGCTTCCTGCTCTATCTGATCGTGCTGCCGCTGTCGCGAGTGGTGGGGCCCACCGAGTACCGAATCCTGCGCGAGCTGGCCGGCCGGCCGGGGGCGGCCGGGTCACGCGCCTGAGGTGCTCTCAGCGAGCTCCACGGCTACGACGTGCTGGTCCTGCAGCCGCCAGAATGCGACCCAGCGACCGTCCGGCGATGTCTCCCACACCGAGTTGAGCACCTGCCCCGGGAGCTCGAGCTTGCGCAGCGGAACAGCGCTCCGGGCGTCCATGAGGACCAGCGTATCCGGCTGCTCGCCCGAGCCGGGCACGAGGACCCAGAACGATTCACCGCTCCCCGCCCAGCGGAAGCCGGAGGCGATCGGCAAGCGCCAAGTCTCCCCGGACTCCAGATCCAGGACCCACATGCCATCCCGAGCAGGCTCGCCGCTGAGCGCGCGCACGTAGCCGATCCGCCGGCCATCCGGAGAGAGACGCACGTTATACAGGAACGTCCCTTCGACGACCACGTCCACCTGACCGCTGTCGACATCGATGATCCAGATGCCGGGGCGTTCCCCTTGCGGCGTGCGTGCACCGATCAGCAGCCGGCGGCTATCGGGTAACCACGTGAGGCTGGCAGCCTGCAGCTCGAGTAGCGGCCGCTGCTCCCCTGACGCAAGATCGGCGATCCAGAGCCGCATCACCGGGTTGACCGAAGAGCTCGGTGTCCGCACCGGGAGCCGCTCCAGCCAGGCGACCTTTCTGCCATCGGGAGATGGCCAGGTCAGCGCTCCGCTGTTGGTTATGACATCGACCACATTCCCCGCGAGGTCCAGCACGGCCGTCCGCTGGCTCGCGGACTCGGGAATCGCGATGGTGCCCGCTGGCGACGGCAGCCCGAAGCGAGGCGAGAGAAATCGTCGTTGGCCTTCAGGCACGTGAACGAGCCAGGTGCCAGGCGAGCCACCGGCCGGCGCGTCGTAGACCACCAGGCGATCGGCATCCACCCAGGCTAGCAGACCGCAGCAGGACGCGAGTTCCACGGACGCCCCTTCCGAAACCGGCGTAGCAACGGGCACCGGTGTGACGATCCGCACCGGCGCCGGCTGGGCGGTCGAGATGGAAGCAGGCGACGGCTGTAGCGTTGGTGTCAGGAGCAGCCTGGGGGTCGGCGCGACCTCGACAGGAGTCGGCGTTGCCGTCGGCGTCGCGCTCCGCGTCCACCGGCAGCCGGCCATCAGCACAATGGCGACCAGGAGGAGCCGGAATAAGCTCATCGATAACCTATCACTACCGCGGTGGCCAGGCGTCCCGCCAGCTATTCAGCGCCGGCCCGCCGAATCTGACCTCCGGCTGGTCCCACGGCGTCCGCCACTGGAGCGGCGCTTCGTACGGCAGAGCGAACTGCGACCCATCGGTACCGAATCCGAGCGTGATCCGGCGCCAGTCCGCGTCGATCAGCGGGACGGGATTGAAGGCCCGGCTCATGGTGCGATCCCGGATCTCGAGATGCAGGTGGGGAGCCCGATCACAGGAGGGACTCGCAGGGTCTCCAACCACGCCGACCTGATCGCCGCGCCGCACCCGCTGGCCGACCTGCAGCGAGGAGCGCTGGCCGAGGTGCCCGTAGAGCGAGCGGTAGCCATTCGCATGCTCGATAACTACGTTGTGCGGTGCGGCGCCGTACGGCCCATCGACCGCGACCACAACTCCGTCCCCGATGGCCACCACCGGGGTACCGCAGCGCGCCGCGAAGTCGATCCCGAAGTGCAATCCCTGGCCGGCGCTGTACAAGTCTTCCCGGTTGCGGTAGGCCCACACCGTGTTGCCGTAGAGCTGGGTGACGAACCAGGTCGACGCTCCAGCAGGCATCGCGAAGGGCAGGCCGAACGGCGGCTCGGCGGCCGCAGGCGACACTGTGCCGAGCCCCAGTGCCCAACCCAGGCCGATCACCGTTAGAAGGAGGCCGACGCGCGAGAGGGAACGTCGAACCGGTCTGAAACGAGTCTTTCGCATGCCATCCCTGCCTGCGCCGCGCTCTCTGATCGTTCAGGCGTGTTAGACCATACCACACGCCCCGATCTGCGGCGTCGACCCACCGATGGGAGGCTAGAATTAAGCTCGCGCCCAACCCGAGCGCGAGCAGGTTCGGGACGGGTTTTCAGTACCGAGGCCCGGTTACGGTGTGAGCACCCGCCGTGACAACTGAGGACACCGCTGGAGAGTTCACGGAGCGCGACGAGTGTTGATTCTCCTTTACGGCGACAACCGGCTCGCGATCGACGAGCTCGTTCGGGATCTCCGGACTCAGTACGATCCCGAGGGATTCACGACCAGCCTGTTCTCGATGCCCGGAGACAGCATCGAGGCGATCCGCAGCGCGTGCCTCTCTCCCGGCTTCTTCGGCTCGAGCAGGCTGGTTGTCGCCTACGACCTCGTAGCCTCGAGCGGAGGCCAGCGTTCGGGGCGGCAAGCTGCGTCCCTCCCGCCGGCACTAGAGGAACTGCTGCGCGAGATTCCTGAGTCCACTGTTCTCGTGCTGGTCGAGCGCGCGCTCGACGCTGGCCTTGCGCGAGCGATCCAGAGAGCGGTCCCGGGTGCCGTCGTGCAGCAGCATTCGACTCCCCGTGGCCCCGAGCTCGTGGATTGGACGATCGAGCGGGCACGCAAGCACGGAAGCACGCTCGATCGCCGGGTTGCAAGCAGGCTACTCGAGGCGCTCTTCCCGGCGAGCTGGCAGCGTCCGTCTCGCACCGACGATCTGCCACCGGACCTGTACCGGCTGGATCAGGAGCTGGCCAAGCTGGCCGGCAAATATGCCGAACAGCAGAAGATTTCGGTCCGCAACGTCCGCCGTGACGCCAATGACGACCTGAAGAAGGCCGAAAAGGCCGGGGACATCAGCCAGGACGAGCAGAAGAAGATGGAGGCCGAGGTCCAGAAGGACACCGACGCCGCCATCAAGCGCGTCGATGAGGCCCTGAGGGTCAAGGAACAGGAGATCATGCAGGTCTGACGATCCCGTCCGATCTGTCCGTGCTCATGGACAGTCCCGCCTATTCCGTCCCGTCCGGCAAACCCGGCCCCCACCACGTCGCCCTGATCATGGACGGCAACGGGCGCTGGGCCGAGGCGCGTGGCCTGCCGCGTGCCATGGGCCATCGCGAGGGCGTACAGGCGCTGAAGCGGACCGTTCAGGCCGCGCCCGATCTGGGGATTCGCTGCCTGACGGTGTTCGGCTTCTCGACCGAGAACTGGCGGCGTCCGGCTGAAGAGGTCATCGATCTGATGGGGCTGGTCCGGTCCTATGTGGCCAGCGATCTGAAGCGGCTGGAGAAGGAGGGCGTGCGAGTGCGTGTCCTCGGTCGTCGTACAGGCTTGCCCGTTGATATC
>ERZ511473.2257-NODE-2257-length-10747-cov-3.868416_pt1 | contig 10747 bp, 7 predicted proteins | sample MGYA00374947_ERZ511473 | MGnify/ENA primary metagenome ERZ511473 (study PRJEB26303, sample SAMN06343854) | sediment metagenome | isolation source: hot spring sediment | place: Canada: British Columbia | collected 2012-09-26 ... | reverse complement strand
GTTGTCGTTGCCACGACGACCAGCCCGAGCTCGCTCGCCTCCCGGCAGACCTGCTCAAGCGCCGCCCGGTCCAGCCCGATGACGGCCGCCATCCCGCCGGGTCGTTCCTGGCCGCTCTCCTTCATGAGCCGGCCACGCTCCCGCACCAGCGCCAGCGCGTCCTCGAAGCTCAACACGCCGGCCGCCACCAGCGCGGTGAATTCGCCCAGGCTGTGCCCGGCAACGAAGGCCGGCTGGATGGTATGCCCCAGTTCGCGGAGGCGCTCTCGGAGTGCCTCCAGATAGGCCAGGCTGACGGTCAGGATTGCCGGTTGGGCGTTGAACGTGTCCGCCAGCTCATCGGCCGGGCCTTTGAAGCAGAGCTGGGACAGCGGGAAGCGCAAGATCTCATCAGCCTGGTTGAAGATACGCCGCGCAGCGGACGAGACCTCGTGGATCCGCTGGCCCATGCCCACATGCTGGCTCCCCTGTCCGGGGAAAATCAAGGCTAATCGCTTGCCGACGAGCGTCGAGAGCTCCATGGACGGTGACTTCTCCCCTTCCCCAGACGGCCAGCGCTCGCACTGCCGCCGTATCTTACCAGTTTGCAGCCACTGGTGGGAGAAATCCGAGCGCGGGAGCTCGCATGCGGCGAGCGGAGTCACTCGCGGGGCCGCCGTGCGGCCTGGGATAGGGCCGCGCGTGAGGCCAGCGCAGCCTCTGGTTGCGAATGGGGGACGAGATCGTCTCACCGGGCCGCGGGGTTCAAGAATTGTTCACCATCCCGGCGCTCGAGGCTGCTACAGGTACACCAGGTGCGCCGCTGCTGGCTGGGTTGTTTCCGGATGGGAGGTCGTGCGACCGATGACCGAGACCAGGGTCGATCGCTCACGCCGCTCTACGCTGATGCTCCTGCCGCTGCGCCGGGCTCTTCAGACCTGCCGGTGGGCATGTGGGTCAAAGTGTTTTCAACAGCCGGTCAATCCGAGCGACAATCCGACCTTCGAATCGATCTTGCAGCGACGGCTCGACCGGCGCGTCCTGCTCAAGGGCGCGGCGCTGAGCGCCTCGTTCCTGGTAGCCGGCTCGACCCCGCTCGCCCGGCTCAGCGCCGGAGAGGTCGCCGCGCGGGGAGCTTCTCTCGGCTTCGATCCGATCTCGCTCAATACCGAAGACCGGGTGACTGTCCCGGAGGGGTATCAGTCTCAGGTACTGATTCGCTGGGGGGATCCGCTCACGTCGACTGCTCCCGCCTTCCAGTTCGATGCCCAGCGTGCCGCTGCCCAGGCCGAGCAGTTCGGCTACAACTGCGACTTCGTGGGCTTCTTCCCGCTGCCGAGGTGGGGTGCCCGCGTATCGACCATGGGACTGCTCGCGGTCAACCACGAGTACACGAACCCCGAATTGATGTTCCCGGATTACGTGGCGGGGAACCCGACGCAGGAGCAGGTCGCCATCGAGCTCGCGGCCCACGGGGTGAGCATCGTCGAGGTGCGACGCCGGCGGCGAGGTGCCATCCCGTTCGTGCCCAGTGGTGAAGCCGGGGTGGAGCGGTGGACATACGTCGTGGGATCGGCGTACAACCGGCGCATCACCGCGGAGACGTCCATGGAGATCACCGGGCCTGCCAAGGGGCATCCCTGGCTCCGCACCCCCGACGACCCCAGCGGCGTCACCGTACGTGGCACGCTGAACAACTGCGCGGGCGGGAAGACGCCCTGGGGCACGCTCCTCACCTGCGAGGAGAACTTCCACCAGTACTTCGCCAATCTGGACGCGCTACCGGACAACGACCCGCGCAAGGCCGCGCACGCGCGCTACGGGCTGCCAGCGGGAGCGACGGAGCGGCGGTGGGAGCTGTATCATGCGCGCTTCGACCTGGCTCGGGAGCCGAACGAGCCCTTCCGCTTCGGCTGGGTCGTCGAGATCGACCCGTACGACCCGAGCTCGACGCCGCGCAAGCGTACAGCGCTGGGGCGCTTCAAGCATGAAGGCGCGACGGTCGTGGTGAACGGCGATGGCCGCGTGGTCGTCTATTCGGGAGACGACGAGCGGTTCGAGTATATCTACAAGTTCGTCAGTTCCGGGCGGTTCGATCCGCGCTCGCGCGAGGCGAACTTCGACTTGCTCGACGAGGGAACTCTGTACGTCGCGAGGTTCAACGACGATGGCACCGGGGAGTGGTTGCCTCTGGTACACGGCACGGGGCCGTTAACCGCCGAGAACGGATTCGCCTCCCAGGCAGACGTGCTCATCAATACGCGCGGGGCCGCTGATCTGCTCGGGGCGACCAAGATGGATCGCCCTGAGGATATCGAGGTTAACCCGGTCAACGGCAAGGTCTACTGTGTGCTGACGAACAACACGCGGCGGCAGCCGGACCAGGTGAATGCCGCGAACCCGCGCCCGAACAACAAACATGGGCACATCATCGAGCTGACCGAAGACGGCAATGACTACGCGGCGACGACGTTCACCTGGAAGATCTTCATGCTCTGCGGGGACCCGGCGAATCCCGATGACCAGGCCTACTTCGCCGGGTTCGATCCCAGCCTGGTGAGCCCGATCTCCTCGCCGGACAACATCACCTTCGACCGCGCGGGCAATCTCTGGATCGCCACCGATGGCCAGCCGGGGACGTTCCGAAAGAACGACGGCATCTTCGTGGTGCCAGTGGAGGGGCCGGAGCGGGGCTACCTGCGGCAGTTCCTGAGTGGCCCCCGTGGAGCCGAGATCTGCGGGCCCGAGTTCACGCCGAACGGCGCCGGGCTCTTCTGTGCCGTGCAGCACCCCGGTGAGGGCGGCACGTTCGCCCAGCCGGTGAGCACCTGGCCCGATGGCATCGCGCCGCCGCGGCCGAGCGTGGTCGTCGTCACCAGGGAGCACGGGCGCCCGGTTGTCGGCAGCTAAGCGAGTTCTCGCTTGCCTGGCTAACGCCGTAGCGTGCGCTGGGAAGTCGGCTCGCTACTCCAGCCGGAAGGGAGAGAGGCTGACACCGTAGTCGTAGGTGTCAACGCCCTCGGCGCGCTTCAATGCGTTCACGACCGCATAGGTCAGCGGGGTAGCCAGCGCCTCGTAAGCCGATTTGACTAGCCAGGCCGTGACGATGGTGCGGAGCAGGTCGGCGCCGGCGATGGTGCCGATGAACGCGACGGTGACGAAGACCAGCGAGTCGAGTCCCTGCCCCACCAGCGTGGAGCCGATGGTGCGGGTCCAGAGCCAGCGGCCCTGGGTCAGCAGCTTCATCCGCGAGAGGACGGCGGCGTTGGCGAACTCGCCGACGAGGTAGGCCAGGAACGAGGCGGCCAGCAGGCGCGGCGTGTAGCCCAAGATGCGCTCGTAGGCGGCTTGCCCGTCCCAGAAGGCAGCCGGCGGCAGGTACTGGGTGACGGTGATCGCGATGACCGCCAGCAGGTTGCAGGCGAACCCGAGCCAGATGATCAGCCGCGCCCGGCGGTAGCCGTAGACCTCAGTCAAGATGTCGCCGAAGATGTAGCTCAAGGGGAACACTGTCACCGTGCCGGCCGGGACGACCAGCCCGCCGATATCGACGATTTTCACCGCCACGATGTTGGAGGTGATCAGCGCGGTGACGAAGAGCGCGGCCACGGCCACGAACCAGCGGCTGTAGCCGGGAGCCGGGCCAGAGCCGGGTAGCGTCACGCCCGTGTCGACATGCTTGGACTCGAGCGGCCCGCGCGACACAGGCGCCCTCCGGGTTACTCGTCCGCCCCAGCAGCCGCGCCGGTCGGCGTCCGCGTCGGCACCTCACCGAGCACTTCCCGGATCTTCTCCGGCCCGACCGTCTCCTCGATGACCAGCAGGTCAGCCAGACGGTCGAGTTCGTGCCGGTGCTCGATGAGGATCGCCTGCGCCTGCTCCTTGGCGCTGTTGAGGATGCGCTGCACGGCGGCATCGACACGGTCGAGCGTGGTCTCGGCGATCTGGTGATCCTGGGCGATCTCGCGCCCAAGGAACACGTGCTGCTCGCCGAGGCCGAGGTAGAGAGGACCGATCTCCTCGCTCATCCCCCAGAGCCCGACCATCCGACGGGCGAGCTGGGTCGCCTCCTTGAGGTCGTTCTGGGCGCCAGTAGAGACCTCATGGAAGACCAGCTCCTCGGCGGCGCGCCCGCCCAGCAGGACCGCCAGCCGGCCGAAGAGCTGGCTCTTCGTGTAGTTGAAGCGATCTTCCTCCGGCGTCTGCACGGTGACGCCGAGCGACCGGCCCCGCGGCACGATGCTGATCTTGCGCAGCGGGTCGGAGCCTGGCGTGAAGTAGGCGACGACTGCATGTCCAGCCTCGTGGTACGCCACTACCCGCCGCTCCTCCTCGCTCATCAGCATGGAGCGGGTGGTGCCGAGGAGGATCTTGTCCAGCGCCTCCTCGAAGTCGGCACGGTCCACGATCTCCTTGCCGCGGCGCGCTGCGACGAGCGCCGCCTCGTTCACCAGGTTGGCCAGGTCGGCCCCGGAAAAGCCAGGGGTGGCGGCGGCCAGCGAATCGAAGTCGACGTCGGGGGCAACCGGGATGCCCCGCGCGTGGATGCGCAGGATGGCGAGGCGACCTCGCCGATCGGGTAGGCCGACGGTCACCTGCCGGTCGAAGCGGCCCGGCCGGAGCAGGGCCGGGTCGAGGACGTCGGGCCGGTTGGTCGCGGCGATCACCACCACGTCGTGGTGCGCCTCGAACCCATCCATCTCGACCAGGAGCTGGTTGAGGGTCTGCTCGCGCTCGTCGTTGCCGACGCCGAGCCCGGCGAAGCGCTGCCGGCCCACTGCGTCGAGCTCGTCGATGAAGATGATCGACGGTGCCTGCGCCTTCGCCCGCTCGAAGAGATCGCGTACCCGGCTGGCGCCGACGCCGACGAACATCTCGACGAACTCCGAGGCGCTGACGCTGAAGAAGGGCACGCCGGCCTCGCCGGCGACCGCGCGGGCCAGGAGCGTCTTCCCGGTGCCTGGCGGCCCGATGAGCAGGACGCCTCGTGGCAGGCGCGCGCCGATCCGGTGGTACTTGGCCGGGTTGCGCAGGAAGTCGACGACCTGCGTCAGCTCGGCCTTGGCCTCTTCCTCGCCAGCGACGTCAGCGAAGGTCACCCGCGGGCGCTCCACATCGTAGACTCTGGCGCGCGAGCGGCCGAAACTGAACACGTTCTGCTGCCCGCGGGAGAGGTTCCGTCCGAGCAGGACGAGGAGGCCGAGCAGGATGAGAAACGGCAGGAACCCCAGTAGCAGGCTCGGGAGGGCTGATCCGCCACCGGGCTCCACGTTGATCGGGTGGACACCGTTCGCCTGCAAGAGCTCGATGACCTGCGGTTGTGTGTTCTCTGCGAGGTTGGTGCGGAACCGGGTGACCATCGTCCCCGATCGCTCGTCCACCCCCGGCGGGAGCGGTTCACCGGGTTGGATGAGCTGGCCCTCGACGATCCTGACTGGCTGCGTGAATCGTCCCTGGACCGTCTGGTTGGAGATCGTGGCCTCCTGTACCAGGCCCTGTTCGACCGCCTCGACGAAGGTGGAGTACGGGATGGTCGGCTGCTCCTCGACACGTGGCCGCAGGAAAGCGTAGACGTTCCAGAAGACGACGAGGGCCAGGATCAGCCAGAGCAGGCCGTAGCGGGAGCTCAGGAGTCGTCGCACGGTGCGGAAGCCGAACGGTCTGCGAGTGTCTGGATCCCGGTTTCGCCGGTTGCGCTCGTTGTCGGCCATTCACGATCCTCGATACGCTAGCCCATGCCCGTGCTCGCGTGCCACACTGGCACATGGGCGAATGAACTGACGTGATTGTACCCAGCGGGAACGAGCGCTGCCGCTCGATCTCCTCGCCTCGAACCGCACGAGGCAGCCGAGTTGGTCGGCTGCCTCGCACGTGAGGAGGAGATGAGACTGGTGTGCTCGGTTGGGGCGGGAGAACGCCTTCGCTCTCCCGGCACCTCCTAGTATGCCTCAGCCAGGCCTGCTTGTCCAGGGGCGAGAGCAGTACTTCTCGGTGAATTTCTGGTGAATCGTCCGCTCGCTCCTCGCCTCTGGCGGCGTTCGGCGGGCCTGAGCGGGATCGAGAATGGCGCACTTGGCAAACTTCTGCTGGCCGGGCAAGATGGAGGGTGCCCGTTCGGCGGGATCGATCGAGAGATGGGAGGACACTGTGGTGCTGGGGGAAGCCTTTCACCGTCAGGTCGTGTCCGCGCTCGCCGCCCGCCTGAGTGAGTTGAACCGCCATGCCGTGCTTCTGTTCGATCCGGCCAATATCCGCTACGTGACTGGAGTGGGACTCTTCCCGTCGCCGTTCCCGGTGGCTGCCTGTATCTGGGCCGATGGGAAGGCGGCGCTGCTGGTGCCGGCGTCCGATCTGGAGCTGGCAGGGCAGAGCTGGGTGCGTGACGTGCGCCACTACGACGATGCCCTCGACGATGTCGAACCGTACCGCTGGATGGCCCGCGAGGCCGGTGGCCCGCTGCTGATCGATACGCTCCCGGCGGCGGCCTGGCAGGCGATTGCAGCCGAGGTGGACGAGATCGCGCTCAAGGATCTTGCCAGCGAGCTTCGCCGTGTGAAGTCTCCGGCCGAGCTGGCGCTGATCGAGCGAGCGGCCGAATACGCCGACATCGCGCTCGAACGGACATTCGCCCGGTTGGCGAGCGGGAGCACCGAGCTCGAGATCCTATCTGACGTCGTCCACTCGGTCACCAGGCTGATGCGGGACGAACTCGGGGAGCACTACGAGCTGGTTCATCCGGCGCTGGAGGGCGTCATCCAGAGCGGAGTTCGGGCCGCCTTGCCATCTGCCCCCACGAGCACCCGGCGGCTCAGCCGGGGCGATGTGGTCATCGCCGAGTTCACTGCCTGCGTCGCTGGCTATCACGCCAAGTCAGGCTGCACCTTCTTCGTCGGTGATCCGCTGCGCGATGTCGTGAGCTGGGTCGAGGCGGCGGTGCAGGCGCAGGCGGCGGCGCTCGAGGTGGCTGTTCCCGGAACCGCTGCCGGCGAGGTCGACAACGCGGCGCGCCGGGTCATCGAGCGCGCGGGGCTGGCCCGGGCACTGCGCGGGCCAACCGGGCATGGGATCGGCCTCGCGCGCTGGGAGTTGCCGTGGTTACGGCCAGATGCTCCCACGCCGCTGGAAGAGGGGATGGTGGTGGTGCTCCGCCCCGGCCTGAGCATTACCGGGCGCACCGGCGCGCGGCACGCGCAGACGGTCGTGATCGAGGCCGAGGGGCCGCGCATCCTCAATCCCCGGCAGGAGCGCTGGGCCCGGCTGGAAGACCGTCTCAAGGAGTTCTAGCGAGCCGGCTCACGAGCCTGTCTGCCGGACGAGCTCGATCAGCGCGGCGAGGTCGAAGTAGCAGGACTGCCGGACGATAACCCCTTCTCGCACTGTATAGAAGGCGGCCATCGGCTGGGCGATGCGCTGCCCGTTGTGCGTGGCCACTGCCACGAGTTCGACCGCGACGTGGTCGCCGTCGACCACCAGTGTCTTGACCGCGCTCCACATGTCGGGCCACTGTGCCTCGCTGGCCTCCAGCAGGGCGCGGAGCTGCTGTTTCCCCCGGATCTCCTGCCCGTCGAGCTGCGGGCTAGGTACCCAGACCACGATATCGTCGGCGCAGTAGTGGAGCGCGGCCTCGATGTCTCCGCGGTTCAGCGCGGCGATCGAGGCTCGGACGACCTCGGCCGGCGTGCTCGCTCGTCCCTCGACCACGGCCCTGCCATCGCCTCCTCGCTCGATGCGGCGTCGCAGCGTCCAAATCATACTCCCGGCCCGCTCGCAGCGCGCGCAGCGCCCGGCGTGCGGGTGGCCGGCTACGCCCTGCTCACCGTCACGACGAGCTGGTTCTGCTCCAGGGTCACGTCCTCGACCGTTACTCCCTCGGCGGCCAGCCGCCGCTGCAGCTCGGTCGTGAGCCGGGAGCGCAGCTCGCCCGCGTCGACGACCAGGCCCAGTGGCCCATCGACGCGAGCGTCCTCCAGCTCGATCGTACCGTCGCGCGCGACCGGCCGCGCGCGGAACGCGCCGCCGAGCCCATACGCCGTGAACCGCATGGTGATGCCGGAAGGGTCGATCTCCGCTCGCACATCGCGGGCGGGACCGAAGGCTCGCGGGTTCTCCGCGATTTCCCGGTTGAGCTCCTCTTCGGTGATGACGACCTGCTCGGAGCCTGAGGTAGGTGTCGTGTCCGCTGGCCTGGACTCGGGGGTTAGCGATGGCGAAGGAGGAGGGCTCTGCTCCGCAGGTGGCCCCGTCGTGGGGCTTCCCGTCTCGGAAGTCAAAAACGCTGCCAGCGCGATCAAGATGAGCGTGGCCACCACCAGCGTCATCAGGCATCCGAGGGCCCGGCCACCGATGCCTCCACGTCGCTCCCAGCGTGTTCCCGGCCGGGAACGCTGGGCGATCGTCGTCGAGCGCGGCTGTCGATTGGGCGGGAGTCGAGCGAAGGAGGCACCACAGGCAATGCAGCGCCGACCGGGCGACTGGCGGGTGCCGCAGTAGGGACAGTACATCTCGGCGCTTTCCTCCCGCTCTGCTGATCAACCGCAGGCACCGGTCATCCTTCTGTCCGGTACCTGGCGCTCTAGGATACTTAACCGGGAGTAGCACCGGCCGGGCCGAGCTCATCCCGTCCTGCCCAGATCCTCTTGTACCAGCGCATTGACACCCAGGCAGCCCGTTGCTAGAGTAATCCCGAGTAACGGAGTCGGGATTGGTGGCGCCGGCAGCGACCCGGCGCCACCTGTGAGGAGTGGTCGATGAGGGCAGGCAGACCGGAACAGTGGATAGCCGGGACAGACCGAGCATGTCTTCACCGGGCACTGTCCCGCCGGGGATTCTTGCGCGCGCTCGCTGGTGCCGGCGGAGCGCTCTCGCTGGCTGCGTTCCTCCCAGGCTGTCGTGCGGGGAATGAATCGGCGGCAGTGCCAGGGACATCACCGGAAGCCACCTCACCGACTCCGGCCGCCGTGCTCAGCGAGCCGGCTCCATCGCGACCGTCTTCTCCCACTCCCGCGCCTCGAACCACGCCGGCTACGCAGGAGCAGCCAGTCTTCCCCCTCGTGATCCGGCACAAGTTCGGCACCACAGAGATCCCCGAACAGCCTCAGCGTGTTGCCACCGTGGGCTTCAGCGAGCAGGATCCGGTGCTCGCCCTTGGCGTCAAGCCGATCGCCGTGCGGGAGTGGTTCGGCGACCAGCCATATGCCGTCTGGCCCTGGGCGCAGGACGAGCTGGGCGATGCTATGCCCACCGTCTTGCGGATGCCGTTCGGTGAACTCGACTTCGAAGCCATCGCAGCGCTGCGCCCAGATCTTCTCGTCGCCACCCATTCCGGTATCACGGCCGACGAGTACGAGGCGCTCTCGCGTATCGCCCCCACTGTGGCCCAACCAGGCGAATACCCGGACTTCGGCGTGCCATGGCAAGAGCAGACCCGCATCATCGGCCAGGCGCTCGGTCGCGCGGAGCGAGCAGAGGTGCTGATCGCCGAGGTCGAGGCGCAGATTGCCGCCGCGAGGGCTGCGCATCCCCAGTTCGAGGGCGCCACGATCGCCTGGGCCTCGCCGAGCGGCGACGGCCAGTACTGGGCAGTTGGCCCGAACACTCCCCCCATGCGCTTCCTCAGCGCGCTCGGCTTCCGAATGCCGGACGCCCTTGCCGCGGTCGTCGGTGAGCTGGACTCGGCGCAGATCAGCGGCGAGCAACTGGGCCTGCTCGACACCGACGCGCTGATCCTCCAGGTGAACACGCCCGAGGAGCGCGCGGCGATCGAAGCGAACCCCCTCTACCAGCAGCTCCGGGCCGCGCGCGAGGGGCGAGCGCTGTTCTTCGTCGGTCTGGACGACCCGCTCTACGGCGCGCTGAGCTTCAGCACGGTGTTGAGCTTGCCGTACGCGCTCGAGCACCTGCTGCCGCTGCTGGCGGCCGCGCTCGATGGCGATCCTTCGACCGGGGCGACGCCGTGACAGTCGCTGGAGAGGCTCGATCGATCGGAAGAGAGTGGGAGGGAGTTGACGTGGTGAAGCGGTTGAGCCTCGAGGGCGCGAGGATACTCGACGCTCTACTGACGCGCCGGGCACTGGTGCGTGGTGCGCTGCTGGCCAGCGTCGCCGGCGTGCTGGCCGCCTGCAGCGATAGCCGATCGGAGTCGGGCGAGGGTGGGAGCGCGTCCGCGCCGGCGAGCGCCGGAGCGAGCGCGACTCCAGATTCCCCGGCAGAGGTGTCCAGCTCTCCCACGGCGGCGCGGGTCGAGACGCCGCTAGCTACTGCCGCGTCTTCAGCGTTTCCGGTCGCCATCGAGCACAAGTTCGGCGTGACCGAGATCCCGGCTCAGCCGCAGCGCGTCGTGGCCCTCGGCTACAGCGATCAGGATCCGCTCCTGGCGCTGGGAGTGCGACCGATCGCAGTGCGCTATTGGTTCGGAGACGAACCGCATGCGGTCTTCCCCTGGGCGCGGGACGAGCTGGGTGACGCGACGCCTGACGTGCTGAACATGCCGTTCGGTCAGCTCGATTTCGAGCGGGTCGCTGCCCTGCGGCCCGACCTGATCAGCGCGGTCTATTCTGGCATCACGCAAGAGGAATACCAGCGGCTCGCGCAGATCGCGCCGACGCTCGCACAGTCCAGCGAGTACATCGATTTCGGCATGCCCTGGCAGGAGGCCACCCTGTTGATAGGGCGTGCCCTCGGGCGAGAAGCGCTGGCGCACGAGCTCGTGACCGAGGTCGAAGCCCGGTTCGCGGCCGCCCGTGCTGGGCACCCGGAGTGGGCTGGCAAG
>ERZ511473.2255-NODE-2255-length-10778-cov-2.943089_pt1 | contig 10778 bp, 9 predicted proteins | sample MGYA00374947_ERZ511473 | MGnify/ENA primary metagenome ERZ511473 (study PRJEB26303, sample SAMN06343854) | sediment metagenome | isolation source: hot spring sediment | place: Canada: British Columbia | collected 2012-09-26 ... | reverse complement strand
CGACTGAAACAGCTATGGCTGCTTACTTCCTTATGTGGGGCTTGTTCACTTTCGCAATGTTCTTTGGAACCTTAAGGAAGAACCGCGCCTTACAGTTTGTCTTCTTAAGCCTCGCGTTACTGTTCTTTTTACTCGCAATTCGGGAATTAACCGGCAATCCTGTGTTGTTTGGAACGTTTACGCTGAACAACATGCTCGGCATTGAAGGTGTTATTTGCGGTTTAAGCGCTGTTTACCTCGCAATAGCAGAAGTGCTGAACGAAACCCATGGAAAAACAATTCTTCCTATATGCCCAACAAGCTAAAAATTTTCATTTTTTATTTTCCAACTTTAAGCTCTAATTAACTTTATATGCTTAATTCGATTTTTATTTTAGAAAAAATCACGAGATGATGAAATGTCTGAGGCAAATTTGCCATTTGGCGAGAAAATCTATCCAAAGGCTGCACATGTGTCTTCTGGAGAAAAACTTCAATGCGAACGGGAGAAATCTCTAAAGAACCCTGAAGAGTTCTGGGCTGAAAAAGCAAAGGCAATTGACTGGTTTAAACCATGGGACAAAGTGCTGGACGACGCAAATCCGCCATTCTACAAATGGTTTGTCGGCGGCGTCCTCAACGTAGCCTACAATGCTTTAGACAGGCATGTGAAAACGCCGCGAAAACACAAGCTCGCGTATATCTGGGAAGGCGAGCTTGGCGAAGTCAGAACTTACACTTATTATCAGCTTTACAGGGAAGTAAACAGGCTTGCGCAAGTTCTTAAAGACCTGGGCCTTAAGAAGGGCGATCGAGTAGCCGTTTACTTACCCGTAATTCCTGAACTGCCCATAGCCTTGCTTGCAATAGTTCGCTTAGGCGGAATTCACACGGTTGTTTTCTCCGGTTTCAGCGCTGAAGCGCTTGCTGACCGCATTAACGACTGTGAAGCAAAAATCCTAATAACCGCTGACGGCTCCTACCGACGCGGAAAGGTGGTTTCAATAAAAGACAACGCTGACCGTGCATTGCAGAGCACGCCAACTGTGGAAAAGGTTATAGTGGTAAAGCGGACAGGCCAAAGTGTGAACATGAAAGAGGGACGTGACATTTGGTATCATGAGGCTCTGGCAAGCGTAAACGCCAACGCTTATGTTCCGCCTGAACCCATGCAGGCTACGGATCCGCTGTTCATTCTTTACACGTCGGGCACCACTGGCAAGCCGAAGGGCGTCCAGCATGGCACAGGCGGATATTTAGTTTGGGCTTACTGGACCCTAAAATGGGCGTTCAACCCCACAGATGAGGATCTCTGGTGGTGCACCGCCGACATCGGCTGGATTACAGGCCACACCTACAACGTTTACGCGCCGCTATCCTTGGGTATATCCTCGTTGCTTTTTGAGGGCACACCCGATTATCCAGCGCAGGATCGTTGGTGGGACATCATTGAAAGGCATGGTGTAACAATACTTTACAGCACGCCGACAGCAGTGAGAATGTTCATGAAGTTCGGCGAAGAATGGGTAAACAAGCACGACTTAAGCACGCTGAGGCTGCTGGGAACCGTTGGAGAACCCATAAACCCAGAAGCTTGGAAATGGTACTACCGCGTAATCGGCAAAGAACGCTTAGCCATAATCGACACTTGGTGGCAGACCGAAACAGGAGGCTTCATGATTTCACCGCTCTCAGGCATCGAGCTTGTACCGCTTAAACCAGGCTCAGCAACATACCCGCTACCCGGCATTTATGCAGAAGTTTATGATGAGAAAGGGCAGCCTGCGAAAGTGGAAAACAAAGGTTTCCTCGTGGTGAAGACGCCCTGGCCTGGTATGCTCCAAACCCTGTGGAAAGATCCGGAGCGGTTCAAGCAAACTTATTTCGGAAGATGGCAAGGCGTCTACTACACAGGCGACTACGCGGTTCAAGACATTGAGGGCTACTTCTGGCTTCTCGGCAGAGCTGACGAGGTGCTCAAAGTGGCGGGTCACCGCATCGGCACAGTGGAGCTTGAAAGCGCATTGGTTGCGCATCCCGCGGTTTCGGAAGCCGCAGTTATGGGCAAAGAAGACCCTGTGAAAGGCGAAGTACCCGTAGCCTTCGTTGTATTGCGCGCTGGCTTCTCGCCGTCGGATGAGTTGCGCGCCGACCTAATTAAGCATATTAGAACAACCATCGGCCCCATAGCCACGCCAGACGCAATCGTAATCGCGAACAAGCTGCCCAAAACACGTAGCGGAATAATCATGCGCCGCCTCCTCAAAGCAGTGCTCACTGGAGCACCGCTTGGTGATACCTCCACGCTGGAGGATGAGGCTTCAGTGGAAGACATCAAAGCCACATACGAAGAGTTGCGTAGGCAACTGGCAAAATAGCCTCTTTCCTCAGTTATTTCTTTTTAGCTTTGTAATTGTGTTTTCTGTGCGTTTCTGATCGCTTCCAGCAAATCATTAATCTGCTTGTTGAGTATCACAATTTCGCGCTGCAGCAAAAGTTGAGCCACCACTTCCCGCGGCAACCCCAGCTTACCAATGATATCTTCAATTTCAGCGTTAATCTGCAATAGCTCATTTTCAATTGGCTTCAAATCCTTAGCCTTGGCCTTCATCTCTTTTTTGTTCATACGCTTTCACTTAAGGTTGGACAGCAATATTCACGCTCCAATACCACAATCTGCTCTCAAAAAAGGAGTAAACAATAAAAATCTATGCACATAATATTTTATTGGTGAGCCACAGAATGCTTCGACCTTTTTTTTGTTTTATTCTTTGTGGCGATCCTGGTTGGTTGGCAAGCGTTAGTCTGCGCTGCGTGTTTTAGTGTGGCACATGCGGTTACGGAGGTTATCGGTATAATCAGCTCGGACACTAAGTGGACTAAGGCAAAAAGCCCTTACAACATCACAGGACCCGTGCTTGTAAAGAAGGGTGTGACTTTAACGATTGAGGCTGGCGCTATAGTAAACATTAATGAGTATTATATACAAGTGAATGGTACATTGCGGGTGATAGGCCGTAGCGATGATCTGGTTCGCATAAGTGGAAATGAGTTAAGATTTACAAAAGACAGCCCTAGCTGGGATGAGCAGACAGGTTCGGGCAGCATAATAGAGAATGCATTTCTTGATCTAAAACTGTTGAAAGTTGATACGAGGGGACTGCTGATAAGCCACAATTATACGCTGGAAAGGAGTCCGGAACCAAAGATAAGCAACAATTATATAATAGGTAAAATAAGCGCTGGACATGCAATCGTTACGAACAATCTCATAAGAGGTAGCATCTCGGACGCGTATAATAAAGTAATAAACAATACCATATCGAAGGGTTGTAGCGGTTCAGCCGATTTTATAAACAACACTGTGGGTGCTGGCATTGGCGGAGGGGGAACTATTTTGAACAACACTATTGGTGGCAAAGTTGATGTTATGAAAGCGCGCATCGCGGGCAACATTATAAAAGGGGGAATAACAATATTTAGTGGAATAGTTGAATCGAACTTGATTTTAGCAGGTGGCACGTATGGAATAGAGATAGATGGGGGAATATGTGTGATTCAAAACAATACAATAATGAATTGTACGATCGGATTTTATTCAGAGAAAGGCACTGGGGAAATTCATTACAACAACATAATAGGATGTATGCAAGAACTCGTTAAATTAAAGTATCCTTCTCAAACTTCTGATATCAACGCTACTTACAACTGGTGGGGAACCACTGATGAGCAAGAAATAAGTAAAAGAATCCACGACAGCAAATATGACTTCAACCTGGGCACAGTTATATTCAAACCTTTTTTGACTGCGCCGAACCCGCAAGCGCCGGAACCACGCACTAGGATCGAGTTTCTCCAGTCTTACGAGCCTCTTTTTCCAGGAGAAACACCCGAGCCACCCTATATCGAAGAAGAAGACTTGACCACAACAACGCCTACACCACATAGCCCCGCACCTACCTCACAGCAGGAAACATCAACGCCTAATCCAGAAATTCAACAAAAAGACCAGACTACAGCAATTATAGGCTCAATCATCGTGATAGTAGTATTAGTCACAGGCTTAAGCCTACTAATCTATCTAATTAAAAAATAAGCCCTACCAGAACCATCTACCACAGCAGCTTCCCCGCTTCAGCCAGCTTCTTTACCGCACATTAGGCGGCAACTATGAAGAGAAAGCACGCCCCCTACTCAACCCTTAAATATTAAAGCCAAGAACCCGCTGATTACACCAGCACCAAAACCTTCATATTTGGCGCCTATTAGCGATTCATTGCAGAAACCTATAGAGGGGCTATCCCCTGCTGCATCACAAGGTTTTTTTTTTAAAAAAAAGTGAAAAACGACCAAGCTACATCGCCTACACTTGCAAACACCTCTCCAAAGCACTCAAAAATAATTTACTACCCCCAAACACCATTACTTTGCTTTCCCACTGACATGATTACTAAGCCGAACCGTGCCCTTATTCATAGAGCAACATTTATTTCTCCCCGAACATAATGTTTATATTTGCTGATGTCGCTTCAGCTATAATTCAGCTACAATTAGCTAGCCCCGCAATTCACACACGGCGGCGGCTCAACCCCAACCAGAACGGCGCTTTGCCTTATAGGGATGACGGAGTTGGCCTCCAATTGCGGGGACATGTATGTGGACCTGACGCTGTTAGGTCTGAAATGGGCTTTGACGTTAATGTGGGTATTCTCCCTCCAAATCCAACTTGGCTATTGCGGAAGTACCTCCAGAAATAAACGCCGTGCACGATCAGCACGGAGACGCATAGTGTGCGTAACTCCGGTTGATCCTGCCGGACCCCACTGCTATCGGGATAGGACTAAGACATGCTAGTCGTGCGCTTCCTAGCCACGAAGGGAGCGCGGCGCACAGCTCAGTAGCACGTGGCTAACCTGCCCTTGGGACGGGAACAACCCCGGGAAACTGGGGCTAATTCCTGATAGGTGAAGAACTCTGGAATGAGTCTTTGCCGAAAGGGCGTTTACGTCATGCTCGTAGGCGCTGCCCAAGGATGGGGCCGCGGCCGATCAGGTTGTTGGTGGGGTAACGGCTCACCAAGCCTATAACCGGTGCGGGCCGTGAGAGCGGGAGCCCGGAGATGGGCACTGAGACAAGGGCCCAGGCCCTACGGGGCGCAGCAGTCGCGAAACCTTTGCAATACACGAAAGTGTGACAGGGCTATCCCGAGTGCCGTCCGCTGAGGATGGCTTTTACCCAGTATAGCAAGCTGGGGGAATAAGGAGAGGGCAAGTCTGGTGTCAGCCGCCGCGGTAATACCAGCTCTCCGAGTGGTGGGGACGTTTATTGGGCCTAAAGCATCCGTAGCTGGCCGTTCAAGTCCCCTGTTAAACCCAGCGATTTAATCGTTGGTCTGCGGGGGATACTGTTCGGCTAGGGGGCGGGAGAGGCAGACGGTATTTCCGGGGTAGGGGTGAAATCCTATAATCCCGGGAAGACCACCAGTGGCGAAGGCTGTCTGCTAGAACGCGCCCGACGGTGAGGGATGAAAGCTGGGGGAGCGAACCGGATTAGATACCCGGGTAGTCCCAGCTGTAAACTATGCAGGCTAGGTGTTTGAGCGGCCACGCGCCGCTCTAGTGCCGCAGGGAAGCTGTTAAGCCTGCCGCCTGGGGAGTACGGCCGCAAGGCTGAAACTTAAAGGAATTGGCGGGGGAGCACCACAAGGGGTGAAGCTTGCGGTTTAATTGGAGTCAACGCCGGAAATCTCACCGGGAGCGACAGCAGAATGAAGGCCAGATTGAAGGTCTTGCTGGACGAGCTGAGAGGAGGTGCATGGCCGTCGCCAGTTCGTGCCGTGAGGTGTCCTGTTAAGTCAGGCAACGATCGAGACCCGCGTCCTCTGTTGCTACTGGCCTTGCGCCAGGCACACTGAGGAGACCGCCGCCGATAAGGCGGAGGAAGGAGCGGGCCACGGCAGGTCAGTATGCCCCGAATCTCCCGGGCCACACGCGAGCTGCAATGGCAGGTACAATGGGTTCCGACCTCGAAAGGGGGAGGCAATCCCGAAAGCCTGCCGTAGTTGGGATCGAGGGTTGCAACCCACCCTCGTGAACATGGAATCCCTAGTAATCGCGTGTCACTAGCGCGCGGTGAATACGTCCCTGCTCCTTGCACACACCGCCCGTCGTTCCACCCGAGCGATTCTTGGGTGAGGCGCGGTCTCTATTGGCTGCGTCGAATCTGAGTTTCGTAAGGGGGGAAAAGTCGTAACAAGGTGGCCGTAGGGGAACCTGCGGCCGGATCACCTCCTAAGAAACGAAATAGCCATGTTGGAGGAGCAAGGAGAAAAAAGGCGTTAACGTCAAAGCCCACTAAGCTTGTAGCTGTAAAAGCGGCTTATTCTAACTTGAAAATTATTGCTAGCTTTTTCCTGCTCAGGTCCTCGACAACATGTACCCACGCAGCGGGCATGGCTTCTTTTTCATCCGCCGTCAAGCGCCGCACCGTCAAATCTCTGTTAATGTAAAACACTTGGCTGCACGCTTTGCAGGTTTGATAAGGAAAAAGTTCTTCCAACGGCTTCTTTACTTTCTGCTTTACTCCGCAATTTGGGCATCGCTGCACCATGAACTTTTCGTTTCGTTTTGCTCTTGCCGTTTTAACCTCTACATGGCGCTCCAGTTCTTCCCAAGAGGAGTATATGCGATGCAAAGGTGAATCACCTTGTTGCCACATCTCCCTGAGTATGTTCAGCAACACTCTTTTCTCGTTCACAGTCAGCTTTTCCTTCCTTTTGTGCTATTGCATTTACATTCCCAGATTAGCGAAGTGGGACGACCATAACCACCAAGATACACGCGTTTATTATCCCAAAAATGTGCAAGGTTAAAAGCGAAAAGACGCTGGTAACCTGTTTCTCAGTTCCGTTAAAGGTTAGGATTGCCGCAAAAAAGCTCGCTGTTACGAAAATAAACGCGATAACAAAAGCGAGTACATCCTCTCTTTCAGTGTTTGCCTGCACTTATTGTCGCCTTATGTTAAACATAAGTCCACAGATGGCTTAAGTTTTTCTGTCTTAACGCCTTCCAAATAGAGTAAACACGATTTTGACAACGAAAAATAAGGAAAATCGTGTTTTTGATACGGCTAGGCTTAGGTTTTTGCGAATCTTATCCAAGAATCTATTGCTTCCACTGTCGGCTTGTCCGCCTCAGTCATCTTTCCTTCCGCAACATACGACTTAACAATCAAATTTATTTTCTTGCCGAGTTCAAATGGATCTTGCGCCGCCAACTCTCTCCTGTTTGTAATGCCTGCTTCTTCCAGCAAAATCAAGTCTTTCTCCTTTATGCCTGGAACCATCGCAAGCTGCGCTCTTCCCTGTAGCTTCTCTATTATTTTCTCAGACATACCTGTTTTCGCTGCAATTAATGATGGATCAGTCGTAACCAATTCGCCCACAGTCGTTATTCCTATCGCTCGCAAGTCTTTTCCTGTGCTTTCCCCTATGCCTCTAACGTCTTCTATGCTGTTTTGACTTGCCAACTGGGGTTTGGGCCCAACAAACTCTGCCTCCAACCGTTCTATCTTCGATTTTACTTCTGCTATCTTGTCTTCCTGGTTTAGAATGGCTTTTTCTGTTTTCTTGTTTCTCTCTTCATGCTTATCCATGACGTTTTCGATTCTTGTAAGCTGCCCCGCTAATTCACTTTTAGCATCAGCCAAGTTTTTAGTAAACATGCTAGTCAAGTTTGTGTTAATCTTTTTCATCTCTTCACTTTGCTCAGTAAACTGCCGTGTCATACTTGCTTTTACAGCTGCTAAATCACCGTCAAACTTTTTAGTCAAATCTTCATGCGCCTGCTTGAGCATCTCTTCTTGTTTACTAAAAGCTTTCGAAACGTCTTTTCTCATGCTGTTCAAGCTTTCGTCAACTAGGAAAACTCTTGCCTGCAAGCTTTCCAGAAACTGTTGTTGTACCTTTTGTGTGCTTTCTACATTGTTCATTCTTGCATCCATCTGGGCAAGCAACTTCTTAGTTGATAGCTCGCTTATTATTAAGTGAGTAGTTGCTCCAAGGAGAGCCAACGTTGCAATTATAGTGATTAAGAGGTACAGCCATACAGGGATTCCCAGTCTTATACCGCTGCTCAAGAACGGCTGAAAGACACCGGTCAGCCCTACATCCGCCCACAGAACTATCGCGTGCACTGCAGACAATCCTGCCAGAAAGGTTAAGAAGCCTGATATCCAGATAGTTTGGCCTTTCAAATTTCATTCCTCAAAGGGTTATATAATTAGATGTAAACATTTACTTCTTGTTTATTTTTAAGTTTTTCTTTAATGGTATTCGCTTGAGCTTAGAATTCATTTATACGTGGCTTCCGCTTTATTATCACTTGCCGTATAAGCAGGTGAGCCGCCTTGACGCTGGATCACTTCTTACTTCAAAAAGAGATTTTAATAGATGCTGCAGGCTGGAGCGAGCTTCTCTTAGGTGTTGTAATCGGGGCGCTTAAGCCCCCAGACCGAAGGTACATGGAACGTCGGATTCCTACATCATCTTTTCAACAACCAAATTTTAAAAATAAAAGGTATCTGCAAGATGCCGTGAAAATCGCCAGCGAGATAATTGAAGTTATGCGTCCTGATGAAGAAACTCGTTTCAAGGTATCCACAGCTTATGTCCTTTCAGGCGTGTGTAAGTACTTGCAAAATCGTGGATTTAAAGTTGAAAAAGTGGAAGATACAGGTGAACTTCATCACATGGTTGAACGAGGTTATGTGCGATGGTGCAGTGAAGTTGGCGTCCCAGAAGAAGTGTTGACTGACAAGAAAAGATTTTGGGCTATGTTGAAGTGGGTTGCTGAAAAACCTCGTTTGAGAGAATGCCTTGTAAAGACGGGCTGGGCGAGTTGGGAGCGGAAATGGCGAAACGAAATTTTTAAGCCTGCTGATTTGCCTGGTTAGGTGTGTTTGTTATTGTTTCTTTTGTTTTGCTTCTTGTTGTTTTGTCCATTCTTGTGTGGTTTGAATGATTATTGCCTCTATGTTTCTTGGTTCAGATAGATCTTGGATTATGTTGTCTAATTCATATTTGATCAACGAATTAACTTCTGTTGGTCGAAGAGGCTCGGTTCTTGCTGCTTGATATGTTTTTAATGCACGTAAACCAAACTTAACCATTAAATTTTGCAATTGTGCTCTCAGATTTACCAATTCATCTCGGCTTTCTTTCATCAGTTGGTTAAAGTCTTCTTGTGCCACCATACCTTTCTCCTTAAATTAGCTATTGATTTAGAACTATCCATGTTTTTCGTTTAAATATACCTTTCCGTTAACTGGTGACTATGCGCTTCCGCTGCCCTTTGAGGGCGCTGATGGGAACTATTTGGTTCTACTAGAAACTCGGTTAATGTTAGCAAGCTGTAATTGGTGAATCATTTGTCAGATTAGCAAGAGAGCACTTACGAGCAAATTAGTAACGATAGCGTGCTGTTAAAGTTGCAGTAACTGAATTATTGGCTTCTGTGTTACCTACTGTAATCTGGATGGGTCCAGGTAGCACTGGAAATGCTGCTGCACCATTTGTGCCTACAGTTACACTTTGGTCGTAGTTAACTTCAGCGTAGGAATAAACTACTCGAACGTATGTTGTTGCACTATTTGATTCAACGCCAACAGAAATGTAACCAGCGTAAACCAGTTCTCCCTCATAAACGACGGTGGTTGTGTTTGCTTCTTGAGTTATAGTTCGAGCTGAAAATAGATACTGTGACTCGTTAAGGTAAACTATGCTGCGGTAGGCCGATATTGCTGTTTGCAGAGTCGCTATGTTTGTGTTGGTTTGGTTGAGGCTTTCTTGAAGAGATAACACCTGCGAGTTTAAGGAGGCGATTTGCGAGTTTAAGGATAAAATTTGCGAGTTCAGGGACAAAATTGTGCTGTCTTTTTCTATTATTTGAGCTTCCAAAGAGCTTACCATTGGCATGTAAACTACGATTGAACCAATTAAGCCAGCTGCAAGAATAATGCATATCAATCCCAACGCAATTACTATTGTTTTACTGAAAGTCTTCTTTTGCGGCTTTTTATCAAGTGTCTTTCCTATTGCGAGGGCGGATTGCGATGGGGCAGAAACTTCGGTTGAAGGTTTCGCGGCAGGCGTTATTGTTTTCTCTTTTGGCGTGCTTTCCGCGGTTTTCATGGTGGTTTCTGGAGCTTTAGGTGGAACTTGTGTAATCGGGGTTGAAGGTGCTAAGGGCTTTTTTTGTTCCTGTATTTCTTTTGTGAACTCGAGTAGGTCTTTGCCCATTAGCTTTTCGATTTCGTCAGGTGTTCCTTCCATTTCAATTTGAACTTCGCCTATTCGCAATGAAATCTTCGAGCGCTCTTTTTTCTGCTCATCTTTCTCTGGCATATCTGTATCCTCATTTAGTTGACAAGTTTTTACATATAAAAAATCTGCGTATCAGTTGAGAAATAACCGCTGTTGACAGCAATTTTGTGGTTTTGCTTTTATCTATTGTCGCTGTCTCCTTTTTCTTTTCTGCTTATTTGTCAGCGGCAAGAATCTATTAAAAGATTTTTCAGAATTAACCCCGAATTAAGTGCCGTTAAAAGTTTAAATCTCCAGATCCACATTTGATAGATGTGTGAGTGTTTATGGTTTATTGCTCGAATTGCGGCGAAAAAATTCCAAAAGATGCTAATTTTTGCCCAAAATGCGGCACCAAAGCAATTAAGGATGTGGAAACAGTGTCGTCGGCGGTCTCAGATGAATTGAGGGAAGCACTTGAGAAGATGAGTCAAGAGCT
>ERZ511473.2234-NODE-2234-length-10932-cov-9.694427_pt1 | contig 10932 bp, 8 predicted proteins | sample MGYA00374947_ERZ511473 | MGnify/ENA primary metagenome ERZ511473 (study PRJEB26303, sample SAMN06343854) | sediment metagenome | isolation source: hot spring sediment | place: Canada: British Columbia | collected 2012-09-26 ... | reverse complement strand
GTAAAAGCTGTTTCCATAAGGCGTGTAAGTCCATCACCGATTTTAGAGGTTCCATAGGCAAAGAGACCCACTCCCATTGGGACATTTCCTATTACACGGTTTGCAGAGGGGTTAAGTTTATCTTCTATTGCAACGTTTACTTTTACACCAAAGAATGCCATGTAGATGATAACAGCCCCTATAAACCATGCGGGGTTAAACTGACGCTGAAACATAGCAGAAAGGACTGCAATAAGTAAACCTATAAGAAGTCCAAGTCTTAGAAGTCCACGTAGATCACCTCCACCTGCAATGATTGCAATAGAGTTTAGCACCTCTCCTATGAATTCCCCGTTTCCGTATGTAACAACCTCGTATGCGGCATGGGATGTGGTTGGAAGAAGGAAGGTTAAAAGGCAAAAAGGTAAAGAGGTAAAAAGATAGGAGGAGAAAGCTCTAAGTCTCATATAGGTAACCCCCAATTCTTTTTAGATTAAAGCTACAGAGTGTTTTGGGAAAGTGAACTGTAGGAAAAACGGCAAGTTTAGAGGGGATTTTTGCCACTTTTTAGGGGATAGTTTTTTCTTTCTCGCTTTGTTTACTTAATCTTTAATTTGAGAGGGATCAAATTCTACGGGTTTCTAAGTGAAGATACGGGAAAGTTTGATGCAGAGTTTCCGAGTAGAAATAAGTTTATTTATGTTTTGCCTACCCAATACAGGGACGGATATTTTGTTAACGCTGAAGAATCTGCAGATTTCATATGTATTTCTACATTCAAACATGGGTATTTTCAGGAAAGTGGATGGCGTCGTTCAGGAAGGCGAAGGGAAAATATCTATTCTAACCATTGCGGAAGAGTCTAAGACTTCCAATAAATTTATTGGAAGTTTTTCCGCTTTGGGTTTAAGAAAGTCTGTTTGACATCATACTATCATGATATTACAATACCAAAGGAGGTGATTTTTATATGTCTGCAACAACGCTTAGACTTCCTGAAGAGAAATTAAGGCTTATAAGAGCAATAGCAGGTTATGAAAATAGACCCCTTAGCAAGATTTTTGAGGAACTTGTGGATGAGTACATAGAGAGGCACAGGGAAACGCTTGAGCTTATAGGGATACCGGGCTTTGTAGAAGAGTGTAAAAGGGGTTTAGAAGAGGTGAAAAAAGGTGGTGGGAAGGATATAAGTGAGCTGGAAGATTAGGGTATCTTCTGATGTAGAGAAATATTACAGGAAGTTAGACAAGAAACTTAGGAAAAGAATAAGAGATAGTCTTTTTAACTTATCAGAGCGTGAGAATCCGTTAGAGCATCCACAGGTTAAGGCTTTGACAGGGGATTTAAGGGGTTTTTATAGGCTCAGAGTTGGGAATTATAGAATAATTTTTGCATTGGTAGAGGAGTCAAAAATGATAGCTGTGGTTAATATATTTCCAAGAGGCGATGCTTATTGAGTTACTAAAGCAGCACAGTAGTTACAATTTAAGGCTTAAGACTTGAATTTGGAGGCAACCCTATTGAAAAAAAATTAAATTAAAAAAAATCAATTTAAGCCAATAATCATTGCAGATAGGGGTTTTTGCTTCTATGAGTTTTTAAGGTTTGTATGTCAAAAAGGGGTAGGATTTGTTATAAGGTTAAGGAAGGACAAATTGATAAGGCTTAAAGATGGGAGGGAAGTAAAGGTAGGGGGGGGTGAAAAAAGGCAAGTACCTGGGTTATTTAAGAGAAGAATTGTTTATCAAATTGGCAATCACAGAAGGTAAGGATGAGCCCTTTTGTCTTGGATACACACCTTCTTTTATAAGCACAAACACCCTACATATGGCACGTATTTATCTCAAAAGGATGCAGTGTGAGCAGACTCATAGGGAACTAAAAATGAGGTTAAAGCTTTTGGGACTTAACAAGAAGTACTATAAAGAACCTTATAACTTAGGGGTGTTGGAAAGGTATATTTTGGTTTTTATGTTTTTATAGGGATTTTTCTTGGGAAGGTGTTTATAGAGAGGTACAGGGAGCTTAGGAAGTTTGTGGTCTCTAAGAAATTTGAGCTAAGTCTATTTGGTATAGGTTTAGCACTACTTAGTCTTGAGATGTATTTTATACCCAAGGTCTTTAAGTCCTTTAGACTTTCCCTTCTAAAAGAAAAAAAAACATATTGACTTTTTTTTTGGCAGTTATAAAATCCAAGTCCTAGAAATAGCAGGACAATCTGGAGAGATTGGTATGCTGCTTAGTAGCATGCTGATTTCAAAGCTTTCTCTTTACCATTCAAAATTTCAAACAAATCCATTAATAAAAAGTCAGCTAAGTAATTTTTATTAAAGGAGGATTTCCATGAAGGATGGAGGATATACTATAGGTAAATTTTTTAACTTTAGGCCTTTAGTAGTTTCTTTGTGGTTTATAGTTTTTCTGTTTATTGGATACGCTTTGGCAAGTGCAGATACTTTCAACGTAAACACAACAGACGACACGGTGGATGCTGACACTAGCGACGGGGTTTGTCTCGACAGCAATAGTAATTGTTCGCTTCGAGCGGCAATTATGCAGGCCAATGCCTTGCCTGGTTCGCACACGATTGTGCTTCAGTCAGGTGCGACCTACACGCTCATGCTGGACACGGCAGCGGGAGATGAAAATAACGCAGCAGAGGATGACCTTGATATAACTGCTACCATCACCATCCAAGGCAACGGGGCAACTATTGAAAGAAACGACACTTATACCTGTATCCCTGGCACCGAAATCTGTTATCTTGCAAATTGCAGTCTTAACCAGTCAAATCAACCAGGGGAATTCCGCGTCTTTGAAGTCCGTCCTGGTGGAAGTCTTACATTGGAGAATGCGACTGTGCAGAAGGGGTGTGCAGATAACAATGATTTTCCTGGAGGAGGTGGAGGTATCCTTAATAATAAGGGTACCTTAACTATAGATGGGGTTACTATTTCTAAAAATCGTGCTTATCGCTATGGCGGCGGTGTCCAGAGTTATCAATATCAATCAAATGGCCTAACTACGATCACAAATAGTGAAATATCTCTAAACCAAGTCAATTTTAACACTGGTTCTGGCGGTGGTATCAGCTTCCTTTATGCGACTGGTGCTATTACTCGTAGCAGGATTTTAAATAATCAAGCCTGGCTCGGAGGAGGTATTGAAGTTTTTGAGGGTGTTGTGGATATAACCGATAGTGAAATATCGGGAAATGAAGCTCGTAATGGCTCTGGTGGTGGTATGGAAGTTAGTGGTGGCACGGTAACCATAACCAGAAGTACAATCTCTGGTAATAAAGCATCTAACTATGGTGGGGCCATTTATAATAGTTTCGGCATGATGACCTTAACTAATACAACGATTTCAGGTAACACTGGGAGTGGAGCTGTTATAAATGCTGGTAAAACTTTAAATGCTAATTTTGTCACTATTACTGGAAACAGTACGGGTGGGATATATAACGATATTGCGTATGGCTCAACCTCAACTATAAATGTCAAGAATTCCATCATAGGAGACAATACTTCATATAACTGTTATATTCCGAGCGGTACTTTGTTTAATGCATATGGTTCCAACTTTAGTACTGACAACACTTGTACAGGCTTCACCCAGGTCACCTCTGCCCAGCTCAACCTCCAGCCCCTTGACTACAACGGAGGACCCACGCAGACCCACGCTCTTGGGGCGGGTAGCGTAGCCATTGATGCGGTGAGCGACTGCACTGATTTGGATGGAAACTCTGTTACCACCGACCAGCGTGGAGAGCCCAGGCCACAGGATAGTGCTTGTGATGCTGGGGCATTTGAGGGGTCGGTTTCTGTTGGTTTTAATACTCTTACGGTTACCAAAGCAGGTTCTGGTAGTGGTACTGTTACAAGCGATCCTGAAGGTATAGACTGTGGCAGTACATGTAGTGCTGATTTTGAAGAAGGTGCTGAAGTTATCCTTACAGCAATTCCTGATTCAGGCTCTGTTTTTGCAGGTTGGAGTGGAGATTGTGAAGGTATGGATGAGACAACATCTGTTGTTATGGATGGGGATAAGGAGTGTGTAGCTACATTTAATGTTATGGCTAATTTGCCTGATTTAACGGCTGAGTGGTTAGATTTTAATATAAGGAGTATAAGATCGGTTTCTATAATTCGAGGAGTATTGAGGGTCAGTAATGAAGGTGTAGTGGGTGTGCCTTTTAGTTCTAGGGTTAGTGTGAACTTTTGTGTATCTGATGATGGGGTAAGTTGTACAAGGCTTATAGGTAGGAGGGTAACAAGGGGGCCTATAGCTCCTGGTGGGTACAGGGATATAAGGGTAGTTTTAGTTAGTCGTGTTCCAGTTAGTGGTAAGTATATAATAGCGGTTGTTGATCCTCAGGATCAAATAGAAGAGGTGAATGAGATGAATAATATTGTGGTTTATGGGCCTTTACCTTAGGTTTTAGCTATTATGGGGTATTACTTATGGATATAGTTTTTAACTCATAAGTAATACCCCATCACAATGAAAAACATGCTTAATATCATTATTAAGCTAATTAAAAAAAGTTTTTTATTTTCTTTTGTGCTTTTATTATCTGTGGGGATAGATGGGTTTGTATTGGCTCAAACAAATAACCGTATCATAGGTGGACATTTATTTTCCACTGGGGCTCCTGTGCAGGTGGAAGTAGCTCCTTCGGGTGTTGCTTTTTATACAAGTGAATTATGGCTCTTTGAACCTGGTCCTCCTCGTTTTTTAGCTACGAACCGAGATGTTGGTCAGGTAATTGACTTAGGTGTATTTGATCCTGGGGTTGAGCTTGTATTTGGTATTGTGGTCCGGGATACAGGTTGGACTTTCAAGATGGGTCCCGGTGACCGTAATCCTGATGGTATACCCCATGCAGCTGTTGAGTGGTTAGAGCCTGGAGTAGCAGTGGTGGGTTTTGAGGATTTGTATGGTGGTGGGGATCGAGATTATGATGATGTTGTTTTTATCTTTCGTGGTGGTATAGCATCTGAACAATGCGGTAACGGTAGAGATGATGACCAAGATGGTCTTGTTGACTGTGATGATTCAGATTGCAGGGGAACACCAGAGTGTGGAGGTGAGAATTGTGAGAACAACCAAGACGATGATGGTGATGGTTTAGTAGACTGTGTGGACAGTGACTGTTTTACTGGTTGTGTAGGTATAGGCCGATGCAGTAACTGGCCTCGTATTACCCAAATAACCCCATCTTCAGGAGGTAATAGTGGTACAGTTACCATTGCTATAACCTGTTGTAATATTCAGCAGGGAGCTACAGCCTTACTTAGAGGTCCAGGTGGAGATATACCAGCACAGCAGGCTAATGTGCAGACAACTAGTGATTTTACTTTTCTCTCAGCCAGCTTTGATCTTACAGGAAAGGAACCTGGTGTCTACGATGTTTACGTGTTCAATCCTGATGATACATATACACTGCTTCCGGGTAGTTTTACTATAAAAGAGGGGCATACGGGAGAAGTCTGGATAGATATACTTAGTAGAGACGTTATGAGGCTAGGTAGAACTCAGCGTATCCTAATAGCTTATGGTAACTCTGGTAACACCGATGTTGAAGCTCCTGTTATTCGTATTTCCACTGGGCAAAACTTACCTATTCGTCTTCATCCCAATGGTCTTGCAAGCAATGTGCTTCACTTGTTAGCTGGAGGAGGTGGGGGTTCTGTTTCTACATTGAGAGCAGGTGCTACTGTTACCGTTCCGATTTTTATTGATGCTCCGAATGCACCAGGAAATGTTGATATTAACGTGGAATTACTTAATCAAGGAAATGCACCAATTCTCTGGGAAGAACTTTCTCCTCTTCCTGATTATACTCAAGAGCAGTGGGAGGATATTATTACACGTGCCCGCTCAGTTCTAGGAGATCGGTGGAGTGATCTTATGCAGTTTGTACAGGATAATGTTAATTATTCTACGGTGGAGCCTGTTCACTTGGATGAATTGTTATACTACATGGTTATATTGATTGGTGGTGGATCATTAGAGTCGAGTTCTATCCAATCTTTGGACATAAAGAATTTAAAGACAATAAATCGTGATTGGACAAAACCTTCTATTTCAAGTGAGACATCTGATGTTCAAGATGTTAAAGTAATACCAGTAGGAGATCTGGTAGTCAATCCCACAAGGGTCTATGTAATAACCCATGGTCTTGGTGGCAGGAACGATACGGATCCAAATGATAGATTTCGTAAATTAGCAGAAAAGATTAAGGAACTTGATCCAACAGCTAATGTGTTTCTTGTTGATTGGACTCCGCTGGCTGTAGATCACAAATTTGGACCTTTTATCATTCCTTTTGCTAATGATCCTTGGGATGTTAAGGACAACATAAACTTTGCAGCAACATTAGCTAGCATTCAATTAGCATCTTATCAACTCGACGGTTATTTCGATCTGAGTAAAACTACTATGATAGGGGAAAGTTTTGGTAATTCAGTTAATGAGCAAATCGCAAAGGAATTTCACGGTCAGGCAGATCTAGCCTTAATTTTTAATCCAGCAAGCGCGGACAGTGGCCGTACGCCTCCTAACTTTCAAGAGGAAGCTAAATTGTCTATAAGCTTTCGTACATTTAGCATATTTGATGCTACGCCAGTGTGGAAACTTGCAGATTACGATCTTCTCTTAGAAACTAAAGAAGGCCAGAATGATGAACAAGAACATACCTGGGGGATTCAATGGTTGACGGAACAACTAAACAGGTATGGAAGAGATACGAAATGGTTATTTAACCCAAATGGTTTGGGACTCCAATCTGTAGATAACCATCCATTTGATGGGGTAGCAACTCTTGATGGAAGTGTAACCCCACCTGAGCCTTTATTGCGAAATTCAACTTTTTTTCCCGTTAATCCCTTTCGCATCCTTGAAAAAAAACACAGGAGAGTACAGGTTGTGGGTGCTATGGACCCTAACGATAAGGTAACATCATCAGTCTTAGGTATTGGAGAGCCTCTTCGCTATACTATATTTTTTGAGAATATAGAGAGTGCTACCGCTCCAGCTCAAGAGGTTATAATAACCGACCAGCTTAACCTACAAAATATGGATATTTCTACCTTTGCTCTTGGACCTATTGCCTTTGGTCGTTATATAATTATACCACCTCCTGGTTCGTCTAGTTTTACTACAGTAGTTGATCTTAGACCTGATAAGAATCTATTGGTAAAAATAGAGGCTGAGGTAAATATGACTACCGGATTAGCTACTTGGCGTTTTAGCTCCCTTGATCCTCAAACTGGTCAATTACCTGATGATCCACTAGCAGGTTTCCTACCTCCAAATCGTATTCCTCCGGAGGGTGATGGAAGTGTTAGTTTTGTGGTGTTTCCGAAGGAAAGTGAAGATATTGAGTCTGTATGCAACCAAGCCACTATTGTTTTTGATGTAAACGAGCCTATTAATACGCCTTCTGTTTGTACTAATAGAGGAGATCTTCCTGATTTAGTTGTAGATATAATTGGTGCCCCAAGGTTTTTAAAAAAACTTAGTATCAAAAGAGGAAGTAGTTTCTTAATCGGGGATATTACCCAAAATATAGGTGAAGCAGTTGCGGAGTCTTCTAGGACTAAGTTTTTCCTTTCTTTAGATTCTACTATAGATCCTGCAGGAGATGTATTGATTGGTAGTAGAGTTATACCAAAGTTGAATCCAGGAGCTAGGTCTATTAGGATAAATAAGTTAAAAGTTCCTTTAAATACACCGCGTGGGAGATACTATTTAGGGGCTTGTGCTGATGGTGATGGGGTTATTGTAGAGATGAACGAAGATAACAACTGTAAGGTTCTCACTAACACTATATCTATCAGATAGAATTGCTCCGTTATAAAGATATGTAAGAAGCCTTCTTTCTTGATGGATTCTATTAGGGATATTTAGGAGTTCTTTAAGCTTGGAAAAAGTCATCCCTTAGGCTAGTGAGATATAAAGAGTTGAAATAGGATATATGATATTGGCTTATATGGTCTATACGATTTCAAAATGGGGTAGTATTTGTTGAAAGAGATTGCCTTTTGAGACAATAATCTCTGTTATAAAAGGTTTGGGGATAATATAAAATTCAGACACTGTGTCCGTCGGTGCTACGCCTTTGGGTTGTAGAAATAACTCTAATTCCCGTAGAGAATTGAAACTTGATCTAGCCAACAGGTTCTGTTGAGAGGAGGAGATAGCTATAGATTTCTTATCTTATAGGAGGACGGAGAGATCAGAGCCTGTTGGCATTCCTTTTGTTTAGTGATACTGCTTGTATTAGGCAACTTTTTTCTTATAAAAGCTGGAAAGGTTGCACGAAGATTCCATAATTTTTACAAGCTAAGTTGATTCAAAAAGCTGGTTCTACCTATTATGTGAATACATTGGAAGTGCTTGCCTTGTAGCAAATAGTGCAACTTTTAAAAACCTCTTGTATCTACCTTCCTTTTTATTTCCTTTTTATTCCGTTTAAGATTAAAATTACTACTAGATCTATTTTGCCTCCTTAGGGTATGCTCGATCGTATTTACTTTATACCTTAAGGAGGCTGCTTTATACATATCTTTGCAACAGAGCAATAAAAATTCTTTAATTTAACTGAGGGAACAATATGTTTCCACTTGAGGGAATGAAGGTTTTAGATCTAACCAGGCTTATTCCCGGAGGGTTTGCCACCCTCATTCTTGCGGACCTTGGAGCTGAGGTATTAAAGATTGAAGACACCAATTCAGGGGACTATGCTCGCTGGATTGAACCAGATGTTGGAGGATTTGGTTGTTACTTTGCTGCTCTAAACCGGAATAAAAAAAGCATAAGGCTTAATTTAAAAACTGAGCAGGGAAAGGAGATATTTAAGAAACTTATAAAAAACGGATACGATATCATAGTTGAGAGCTTTAGGCCCGGGGTTATGGATAGACTAGGCATAGGATACAGTGTTCTTAAAGAGATAAATCCAGGTGTAATATACTGTGCTATAACCGGATATGGTCAAACCGGTCCTAAAAGGAAAAGAGCCTTGCACGACCTTAACTGTATGTCAGTTTCAGGGCTTCTTGGGATAACGGGTGAGGATTTACCTCCCATTCCTGGGATTGCTGATGCAGCAAGTTCACTTTTTTCGGTTATAGCAATTCTTGGTGCGTTTATCTCTAGAGAGAAGGATGGAAAGGGAAGATTTATAGATGTTTCTATGACAGAGAGCGTAATAAGCTTTTTCTCTTTTCATCTTGTCAAGTACATGGTGGACGGTAAGTTGCCAGAGGTAAGAAATACGGATTTTACTGGTAAGTTTCCATGTTATGAAATCTATAAAACAAAGGATGAAAGGTATATATCCGTTGCTATACTTGAAGAGAAGTTCTGGAGGAACTTCTGCCTTGCTGTTGGGAGAGAGGATTTAGTTGAAAAGCAATACGACAGCAGCAAAGAAACCAAAGATGAGGTTGCACGTATATTCCAATCAAAAACCAGAAGTGAGTGGGAGCAGATTGCAGAGAAGTTTGATTTCTGTTTAGAGCCAGTGCTTAACTTTAAGGAGGTTTTAAATCATCCTCAGCTAAGGTATAGAAATCTATTTTTTGAGATAAACCATGGGGGTAAAAAGATACCCCAGATAAGGCTTCCCTTTATAGTATCTGAGCTAGATAGAGTTCCTGCTAATCCACCTCCTGTTTGGGGAGAGAATACAGAAGAAGTACTTACCTCCCTTGGATACAGTAGAGAGGAGATAGAGTCTCTTAAAGAGAAGGGAGTTATCTAGAGCACTTTTTATGTATTTTTACTTTTTTAGGAACTCATCTATAAAAACAAGAAGTCTTCCCTGAACTGCCCAGGCTACATCCTCTGCATCAACAGTACCGGTTAAGTTGGCGTTTGCAAGTTGACCTCTAGCCTGTGCTTCTAGCAGATCCTTTAGTCCTTCTCCAGCTATTACAATGCTTCCAACAATGTCAAGGTTAACACCGGGGACAACGTTAACTGTAAAGGTGCCTTCTAACTCTGTTGCCATGTACCTATCAGCATTTACGGGAATCCCACCAAGACAGGTTCCTCCTCCACTGACGCAGGTATCAGTTTCCTGATTCCAGGCAACAAGAACCTGTGGGGAGAATGAAAGTCTATCGAGAAGATTTACCGTTCCCCATACCCTTGCATAAAAGGCGTTTATTACGCTACCTTCAGCTTGATATACAGTAGGTATCATGTGCTTAAATAAGAGGTTGTCAATATTGTAAGCGGGGTTAAAGAAGATAACACTTCCTTCAAGATCCGTACTGTTAGGGTCAAATTCGTCTCCACTTGCCCATCCAAACTCTGCTGCTATGAACTTTATAGGTAAACTGGGATAGACCTCAGCACGTAAAGCAAAGAGTATGTTTGATGGTTCAATATCGATTTCAGCAGGACCGGCCTCTATCTCTCCAAATCCTCCCTGAATCTCCCCTGTTAATCTGAGAAAGTCTGTTTTGTAATCAATAAATGCTGAATAAAGGGTAAAGAACCTCAAGTCCAAATCAGCTCCTACGGGAACAGGAGGACAGAGTGCTTCATTGCCCTCACCAAATGGAGGAGGTGGACATGCGGTTCCGAAGTTTTCCTGATGGATCCAGGGAAACAGATATACTCCCATGGTTATATTGCCACCCAATATAGAGGGGTGGTTGTAAACGAGAGCAAATGCACCTCCATCCCATCCGTCTCCGTGTGCGGTTACTACACTGTTACCCTGGGTAAACCTGTCTGTAACAAAGATGAATGTAAATGTCCCTCCAGAAAGAGGCCAAGACTTGAGGTAGAGAAACCTATCGAGAAAGAAACCAAGGTCTGAAAGTGGGTCCCATCCACCGTTTCCTAGTATTCCCATTCCCCAGTCAAATGGCTGGCGCCCTATCCTCACAAAACCAAGGTTTGCTGGAAGAACAATATCTGCATGAAGCATAC
>ERZ511473.2232-NODE-2232-length-10949-cov-3.294426_pt1 | contig 10949 bp, 9 predicted proteins | sample MGYA00374947_ERZ511473 | MGnify/ENA primary metagenome ERZ511473 (study PRJEB26303, sample SAMN06343854) | sediment metagenome | isolation source: hot spring sediment | place: Canada: British Columbia | collected 2012-09-26 ... | reverse complement strand
CGCCCCTGGGTACGTGCCCCACAGGCGATGCTGCGCGACCTGCGCGATCCGGCCTCTGGGGAGGACCGCCGCGTGGACCTGGCCCTGCAAGGCCCGAACGCCCTCAAAATTTTGCAGGCGCTCGCCGACGATGGAGCGGTCAGGAAGCAGCTCGCCGCGCTCAAGCGCACCGAACTCGCCCGCCTCATCCTGGGCGGCTTTGATTTGATTGTCTCGCGCACCGGCTACACCGGCGAGCCTCTCTCCTTTGAGCTGTTCGTGCACCCCGAGCGGGCGGTGGAACTCTGGCAGCGGCTGCTGGAGATCGGAGAGGCCTTCGGCCTCAAGCCGGTGGGGCTAGGCGCCCGCGATAGCACGCGCACCGAGGCAGGCCTGCCGCTGTACGGCCACGAACTCGCCGGGCCGCTGGGCATCTCGCCGGGGGGCGCAGGCTTCGGCAATTTCGTCAAGCTATGGAAGCCCTTCTTTGTAGGGCGCCGCGCCTACATTGAGAGCGAGCGCACCCGCACCATGGAGGTCGTCCGCTTCCGCATGAACGAGAAGGGCGTGCGCCTGCCCAAGCTGGGCGACCCGGTGATCAACCGCAAGGGCCAGGTGATCGGCGCGGTCACCAGTTGCGCCATAGACACCGAGGGCTATTTGCTGGGCCAGGCCTATATTGACCGCCGCTATATGGCCGAGGGAACACCGATCGGCATCCTGAGCGGGGGAGGGGCGGCCAAACCCAGCGCCGAACTCAAAGTGGGCGACCGCGTGCCCGTACCCAGCGAGGCGACTGTGGTCAAGCGCTTCCCCAGGCGGTGAAGCAGGACAGGGGCATGGGTTATCCCCCATCCAGCGTGAACAGGGTGATCTCCGGTGGGGCCAGGAAGCGGGCGCGGGGCGCGCTCATCCCTTCCATGCCGATCCCCCGGCTGACGTACAGGGCCATGCGGCCCACCTGGTAACGGCCCATCTCAAAGCGCTTCCACCAGGCTGAACTGGTGTGCAACGCGCCGATGAGGGGCAGGCGGATCTGGCCGCCGTGCGTGTGCCCGCACAAGTACAGGTCCACGCCCCAGGCCGCCGCCTCCGGCGCCAGGTCGGGCGAGTGATACAGGAGGACAGTGTACACCCCCGCAGGCACGCACGCCAGGACCTGGCGCAGCCGGGGCAGGTCATCTGCGCGCTCGTGCGTGCACTCCACGCCCACAATGGCGATGGACCTGCCACCCACATTCACCACCCGCACCTCGTCGCGCAGGAAGGCAATGTGGTCCAGCCCGGCGTAGATGCGCTCCACCCAACCATCCACGTCCACGAGTGGGCTGCCCCGCACGGCATACACGCCATAGGGCGCACGCCAGTGGCGCATCAGGGTGCGGGCTTCTTCCACCGCCTGGAGGTCACGCACGAAGGACAGGTTGAGGACATCGCCGGTGAAGACGATCAGGTCCGGCTGAATCCGCTCCATCAGCGCCAGGAGCTGGCGTTCGCGCAACGTAATACGCTCCAGGTGCAGGTCAGCAAGATGGAGCAGGCGGATGGGCCGCCCGGGGCGGCCCAGGCGCGGGGAGTTCAGGGCGACCTCCGTGAGGCCCAGGCGGAAAGGCTCAATCCAGGTGGCATAGATCGCCAATGCGCTCAACCCGGCCTGAAGCAGCAGGTCCAGAAACAGCCATTCCGGCCCGGCTGCCAGGGCAGACCGTGCCAGCGTGGCCAGCAGGGCGCCCAGGAAACTGCGCACGAACGCCAGCCCCAACAGCGGCGGCTTGACCGGGCCATAGGAGCGCCCCCGCGCCACCAGCAACGCCAGCAGGGCCCAATCCCCCAGGCTGGAGGCCAGTTGCAGCAGGCCCGCACCGTAAGCGATAGGTAGGCTCAGATGCGACCAAAGAAGACCGACCGACCAGGCCAGGAAGGCAAGCACCAGGGCGACGATGGCGGTGGGCAGCCGCTCTAATTGGACAGTCGCCAGCAGAACACGCCAGAAGAGATGATAGCTATCGCGACGGCTCAGATCGGGACTCCGCTATCGCCAGTCTAAAGCGAAAGGTGCTCCCCGCACCCAGGCGGCTATCCACCTCAATCTCACTGCCATGCCCGGCCAACACCAGCGAGGCCAGCGCCAGCCCCAGCCCCATGCCCCCCTGCCCCTGCTGCGCGGCAGCCTCCAATTGCACGAAAGGATAGAACATGTCCTGGACGCGGTCAGGGGGGATGCCGGGGCCTTGATCGCTGACCGCCACCACCACCCCATCTCTGGCCTGCGGGTCCAGGTGGGCCGCGATCCGCACATGCCCGTGGGGTGGGCTGAACTTGATGGCGTTGTCCACCAGTTCGCCCAGCGCCTGGGCGAGATAGCGGGGATCGGCGCGCACAGGCGGCAGATCAGCGGGGACGCTCACCTCCAGCGCGATCTGGTACTCGGCAGCGGCGGGGGCCAGCGCCTTCACCACATTGGCCACGACTTCGGGCAGGCGCACCGGCTCAAACTGGAACGAGGCCACGCGCAACTGGCCGAAATCCAGGACGTGTTCAATCAGCCGCGTCAACTGGCGCGCCCCCTCCTGCGCCCGCTCCACGGCCTCCTGCTGCTCCCGCGTCAGCGCCCCCAACGCCCCCTCCGCCAGCAGGTCAAGCCAGCCCTTCACGTACATGAGAGGTGTGCGCAACTCATGCGATACCGAGGAAACAAACTGCGAGCGCAGCCGGTCCAGCTCTTGCAGCCTGGACAGGGCCTGACGCAACTGTGCCGTGCGCTCCCTCACCTGGATCTCCAGTTCGCGTTTGCCCGCCTCCAGTTCGTCGTACAGCCGCTTCAGGCGCAACAGCGAGCGGACCCGCGCCAGCAATTCCACCGCGTTAAATGGCCGGATGAGCAGGTCATCGGCGCCGGCCTCCACGCCCCTCCGCTCCTCTTCCAGCCCACCGGCGGTCATCACCATGATGATCGGGAGCGCTGCGGTGGCGGGGTCAGATTTCAAGCGGCGGCAGACCTCATACCCATCTATCCTGGGCAGGCGCGCCTCCAGCAACACCAGGTCAACGGCCTGGGCCGCCACGCAGTTCAGCACCGCCAGGCCATCGCTGGCCTCCACCAGCCGATACCCCTCCGGGCGGAGCACATCGCGCAGCAGGGCACGGCTGGACGCCTCCCCAGCCGCGATCAGGACCGTGGCCGCTGTCTCCTGCCCCACGTCCATCCCTTCTATACCCAACTCCGCGCTCTACGCTAAAAAATCTGACGGCTCGCTGCGGAGGCGTGCCCTCAGGCGCTCAGCTTGGGCGTGGCCGGGGCGCCACGACCGAGAAGCCGCCGCAGGAACTGGCCGATCTCGCCGTTCTCCCACACCACCAACAGCGGCGCCGCGTTGAAGATGGACGAATACGTGCCGCTGAGGATACCCACCATCATCGTCACCACGAAGTGGCGGATCGTTGAGCCACCAAACAGAACCAGCGATGTCAGCGTGAACATGACTACGAGCTGTGTGTTGATGGAGCGGTCCAGCGTCTGCACGATGCTGTGGTTGACGATGGCCTCAAACGGCTCACCGCGGAACTTAAGGAGATTTTCGCGGATGCGGTCAAACACCACGATAGTGTCGTGTACCGAGAAGCCGATCACCGTCAACAACGCCGTCAGGAACAGGGCATCCACCTGCCAACCCAGGAAATAGCCGAAGACCGCCGCTGCGCCGGTCACCACCAGCACATCGTGGAGCATGGCGATGATGGCACAGGTGCCATAGCGCAACGGCTTGGGCATCTGGCGGAAGGCGAAGGCGATGTACAGCAGGATGCCCACCGACGCGGCCACCACCGCCAACACTGCCGCCCGCGTGACCTCGTTGCCCACCGCCGGGCCGACCGACTCAAAGCGTTGCTTGGACAGGTCCAGCGGGACCTGGAAACGCTCGGCCAGTTTGCTCTGGACCGCGTTCTTTTTCGCCTCGTCAATGGCCTCGGTGCGGATGATCAGGCCACGGTCGCCCGACCGTTGCACCTGGGTATCCCCGGCCAGACCGACCTGATTGACCAGGAAGTCCTTGATCTCCGCCGGTTGCACCTCCGGGAGCGGCTGCGTGAACTCCACCTCCAGGAGCGAGCCGCCCTTAAAATCAATCGCCAGCGGCAGGATCTCGCCGGTCCGGGCCAGGTTCAGCCCCATAAAGATCAGGCCGGGGATGATCACCGCCAACGACAGGGCGAAGTACCAATAGCGCTTCCCTACGATATTGAACATAGCCTAAACCCCAAACCAGGCGTGCCGTTGGCTGAAGTCCACCCGGTCCAACACCAGATGCAGGAAGGTGCGCGTGACCGTGATGGCGGTGAACAGGCTGACAGCCACACCCAGGAACAGCGTCACCGCGAAGCCCTGCACGATGCTGGCGCCAAAGGTTGAGCCGAACCAGAACAGGATGATGCAGGTGATGATCGTAGAGACATTGGAATCCCGAATGGAGGGCCAGGCGCGGGCGAAGCCCGCATCTACGGCGGCGTCCACGCGCCGGCCACCGCGCAACTCCTCCTTCATGCGCTCAAAGATCAGCACGTTGGCATCCACCGCCACGCCGATGGACAGGATGAAGCCGAAGATGCCCGGCAGGGTCAGTGTCACCGGGATCAGCTTGAACAGCGCGATGGTGATCGTGGCGTAGATCAACAGAGCCGCGACCGCCAGGACACCCGGCAGGCGATAATAGGCGATCATGAAAGTGGCCACGGCCAGCAACCCCACCACACCCGCGATCAGGCTCTGGCGCACGGAGTCCTCACCCAAGGTCGGGCCAATGGTGCTGTTCTTGATGATCTTGAAGGGCACGGGCAGGGCACCGTATTTCAACAGGTCGGCCAGGCGGCGGGCTTCATCCGCGGTGAAGTTACCGGTGATCACACCCTGCCCGCCGGTGATGGCCGACTGGATACGGGGAGCGGAGAGCACCTTCTTGTCCAGGACGATCGCCAGGTTCTCGCCGACATGCTGGCTGGTATAGTCCGCGAACAGGCGGCTCCCCTCCGAGGTCAGGGTAAACTGGATCTGCCAGCGTCCGATCTCATCCCGGCTGGGCCGGGCGTCGGCCAGGATGGCGCCGGTCATCACCGTGTGGTACACCTTGCCGGTAGGCGTGACTGGTGCAGTGCCGGTAATCGGCGCAGTAGGGGTGATCAGCGCGGTGCCGGTGATGGGCGCGGCCGCCGTCACGGGCGGGGTGGCGCTGATCCCCACCTGCTCCGCCGTCAGACAGGTGCCGCCGGGCTGAGGCACCGCGCAATCCGTCTGGATGGTCTGATCTTCTACTAGGATGTCACCAGCGGGGTCCACGAACTCCAGCAGGCCGGTCTGCCGGATAGAGGCAATAGCCGCCTCTGGGTCTTGAAGGCCAGGGATGTTGACGCTGATGCGGTTGTTGCCCACGACCTGGATCAGCGGCTCGGCCACGCCCAGGGCGTTGATGCGCCGGTTGATGATCACCCTGGCCGCTTCCAGGTCGTTGCGCGAGATGGGGCCGGTGGTATCGGCCTCCAGCAGGACCTCCAGACCGCCGCGCAGGTCCAGGCCCAGGCGCAAATCCAGGCTGCGGTCTATGCCGAAGAGATGGATGCCGGGGTTCTGCGGCCAGACGATCCAGGCAGCGATCAGGGCGATGGCGATGATGAAGATCAGCCAGCGTGAGGCGCGTTCGCGCATACAGTCTTCGTCTCCTACTTCACCTGCAAAATAACGCCAGCCGCTCCCGGCTGGCCCAGGGAGCATTATAGCCTGGGGTGGGTGCCCTGTCAAACGGAGGGTGAGGGATGCACCAGGAAACGCCCCACCGTGAACGGTGTAGGGGCGCACAGCCGTGCGCCCCTACAATCCCCCTCCCCCCGCTGTGGGGGAGGGTTGGGGTGAGGGGAAATACCTCACAACGAGGTCAGATTGACGCCAGCGGCCATCTGCCTTAAACTCAAGCCGCCCCTCGCGGCCATAGACCTATCCCATACTTTTTTGAACGACGGTGAAGACATGGAGGCTGTGCAACAGTTTGAACAGGCGCTGACGCCAGAAGAGCGCGCGCTCCTCGCCACACTGGATAGCCCGGCCCGTATCCAGGCCTTCCTGGACCAACTCCCCTATAGCGCTGACCCGTTCTACCGCTGCCCGCTCCGCGTCCTGCGAGATCGGACAGCGCATTGCTTTGACGGCGCCCTGTTCGCGGCCGCCGCGCTGCGCCGACTCGGCTATCCACCGCTCATCGTCAACCTGTTCGCCGACCGCGACGATGAGCACCTGCTGGCCATCTACAGACGCGATGGCGCCTTTGGTGCAGTGGGGCAATCCAACTTCGTTGGCTTGCGCTTCCGCGAGGCCGTCTATCGCACCTTGCGCGAACTGGTCATGTCCTATTTTGAGGACTATTACAACGTGGAGCGCGAGAGAACCCTGCGCAGCTACACGCGCCCACTGAACTTGCAGGCGTTTGACCGCCTCCACTGGATGACCAGCAACGCCCCCCTGGAGATCATCGCCCAGCGCCTGGACCAGCGGCGCAGAATCCCCCTGCTGACAGCAGAGATGATCGCCCACCTCTCCCTGGTGGATGAACTCTCCTATCAGGCGGGGATGCTGGGCATCAACGAGGCCGGGCTGTACAGGCCGCAGCCGCGTGAGGCCCAGGGCCAGGCCGTAAGCGTAGGGGCACGGCGGCGCCGTGCCCCTACGCAGATGGGTCAAAGGAGGACACCATGAAACGATTCCTGCTTCGCCTCGGTGGGCTGGCGCTGATCGTCGCCGGGGCTTTCGGCCTGATGTTCAGCCTGGTCGCGCTGGCCTTTGTGGCCCGCGCTAAAGAGGGGGCCACGACCGCCATCCTGGCCCGCGTTGATCTGGCCAGTCAGGCACTGGACGCCACCGCCGAGGGCCTGATTGTCGTCAGCGCATCGCTGACCAGGGCCCAGACGACGTTGGGCGTGCTGGAGGCCACAACGGAGGGCGTCGCCAGAACCCTCGGTGAGAGCAAACCGCTGATAAATGATCTGGCCTCATTGGCCGGGGAAGACCTGCCCGCCAGCATCACAGCCACGCAGCGATCACTCGCCGGGGTGGAAGCCAGCGCTAAAGTGGTGGATGATACGCTGGCCGCGCTGACCAGCCTGCCCTTCATCGGCACACTGGTCTACGCGCCGCAGGAGCCGCTGCACACCAGCCTGGCCGAGGTCTCGGACAGCCTGGGCACGCTCTCCACCTCGTTCCAACAGATGCAGGCCGATCTGAACACGACCGGCGACAACCTGGAGCGCGTGAAGACCGACGTTGAGACCCTGGCCCGCAATATCGGCGCGATGGACGCCAGCCTGAGAGACGCCCAGGGCGTGGTCAGCCGCTATCAGGGCGTCGTGGCCTCGTTGCAAGCTGACATGCACACGTTGCGCGGGGAGTTGCCCAGCGGACTCAACCTAGTCGCCTGGGGCATCGCCCTCATCCTGATCTGGCTGGGCGTGGCCCAGGTCGGGCTGCTCTCGCAGGGCCTGGAGATGCTGGGGCGCAGCCGACGCGAAGCGTAGGAGACCGCCTTAAGCCTCCTGATAATGTCATCCTGAGGCGCGAAGCGCCGAAGAACCTCTGTAAATATGTGCCCAACAGGGGAGGCTTCGCTCGCTGTGCTCGCTCAGCATGACAGGGAAGCGGACTTTTTACCCTAGCGCGATTTCCCCGGATCACGCGCCCAAGGGTATAATCGCTTCTAGAAAGCATGATCCAGAGGCCCTAGAGTTCCCATGAGTTCCTACGCATCCAACAAACTGATGACTCTACGCGAAGCCATCGCCCGCTTCGTCCACGATGGCGATACGGTCTATTGCGCTGGCTTCACCCATCTGATCCCTTTCGCCGCCGGCCACGAGATCATCCGCCAGCGCCGCCGCGACCTGGTCCTGGCCCGCGCCACACCCGACCTGATCTACGATCAGATGGTGGCGGCAGGGTGCGCCCGCAAGTTGATCTTCAGTTGGGGCGGCAACCCCGGCGTGGGTATGTTGCGGGCCGTGCGCACGGCCGTTGAATCGGGCCGGTTGGAGATTGAGGAATACAGCCACTTCGCCATGATCACCCGCCTGACCGCCGGCGCTGCCGGGCTGCCCTTCCTGCCCATGCGCCCCACCGGCAACGACCTGCCCCGCGTTAACCCGCAGTACCGCACGGTGCGCTGCCCCTACACCGGCGTGGACCTGACCACCGTGCCCGCGCTCAACCCGGACGTGGCCATCATCCATGCCCAGCGCGCCGACGCCCAGGGCAACACCCAAATCTGGGGGGTGATCGGCGAACAGCGCGAGGCCGCCTTCGCCGCCAAGCGCGTCATCGTCACAGTGGAGGAGATCGTCCCCTCCGAGGTCATCCGCAGCGACCCCAATCGCACCCTGATCCCGGATTTCATCATCAGCGCGGTGGTGCACGAGCCTTATGCGGCGCACCCTTCCTACACCCAGGGTTACTACGACCGTGACAACCCCTTCTACCTGGCCTGGGATCAGCTCACGGCAGAGCCTGGCGGCCTGGAGCGCTATCTGGAGGAGTGGGTTTATGGCGTGCCTGACCGGCGCACCTATTGGGAGAAGTTAGGGCCAGAGGTACACGCCCGGCTGGCCGTCCAACCTGCCTACAGCCAGCCCGTCAACTACGGGCGCTTTGATTAGGGGGATCGGAGATGAATCTCCAACCTCCGCAATGAGTAAAGGTGAGGCTATTGTGGAAGGCTATACATCGTCTGAAATGATGGTTGTTGCTGCCGCGCGCCTGCTGCGCGACGGCGAAGTCGTGTTCGTGGGCATCGGCCAGCCCAACCTGGCCTGTAATCTGGCGCGGCGGCGGCACGCGCCCAACCTGAACCTGATCTACGAGGCGGGCATCATCGGCGCCCAGCCCGCGCGGTTGCCGCTCTCCATCGGCGACCCCTGCCTGGTGAGCGGTGCCGCCGCCGTGTGCTCCATGTACGAGATCTTCGCCTTCTATCTGCAGAACGGACGGATTGACGTGGGCTTCCTGGGCGGGGCGCAGATTGACCGCTATGGCAACATTAACGCGACGGTGATCGGTGACTATGCGAAGCCCAGGGTGCGCCTGCCCGGCTCCGGGGGCGCGTGCGAGATCGCGATCCACGCCCGCAAGGTGCTCGTCATCATGCGCCAGGCCCAGCGCTCGTTCGTGGAGACGCTGCACTTCCGGACCTCGCCGGGGCACTCGGGCGACCCCGAGCACGACCGCGCCCGGGGCTGGTGGGGGAGCGGGCCGACGAACGTCGTCACCGACCTCGGGACCTACGGCTTCGACGAGGAGACCGGCGAGATGACGCTCCTCACGCTGCACCCGGGCGTCACGCTCGAGCAGGTGCGCGAGAACATGGGGTGGGAGCCGAAGGTCTCGCCGGACCTCGGCGAGACGCTGCCGCCGACCCCGGAGGAGCTCCGCCTGATCCGGGAGGAGCTCGACCCCGAGGGCGTGTACACCTCGTGAGCGATGGGTGAGCGGCACATCGTCGCGCTCGGCGGGGGCGGGTTCTCCGACGGCGACCCGCTCCTCGACGACTACATCCTCGGCCTGACCGGCAAGGAGTGCCCGCGGGTGGTCTTCGTGCCGACCGCGAGCGGCGACGACGCGGCGCTGATCGAGCGCTTCTACGCCGCGTTCACCGAGCGCGAGTGCCGCCCCTCGCACCTGTCGCTGTTCCGGCTGCCGTACCCGGCGATCGGGGAGATCCTCAGCAGCCACGACGTCGTGTACGTGGGGGGCGGGAGCACCGCCAACATGGTCGCCGTCTGGCGGATCCACGGGCTCGACGAGGTGCTCCGCAAGGCCTGGGAGCGCGGGGTCGTGCTCGCGGGGGTGAGCGCGGGGGCCCTGTGCTGGTTCACCTCGGGCGTCACGGACTCGCTCGGCCCCGAGCTCGCGCCGTGGCGGGACGGGCTCGGCATCCTCCCGGGCTCGTTCTGCCCGCACTACGACGCCGAGCCCGATCGCCGTCCCGCCTACCACCGGTTCGTGCGCGAGGGCAGGCTCCCCGCGGGCTACGCGGCCGACGACGGCGTCGGCCTGCACTTCGAGGGGAGCGAGCTCGCCGAGGTCGTGAGCTCGCGCGAGGGCGCCGCCGCCTACCGCGTCGAGGCCGACGGCGAGGCCGTGACCGAGACCCGCCTCGAGCCGCGCTCGCTGCGGCCGAGCCCGGAGGGGCGATGACGCACGTCTTCCGCCGCGTCCTTACCCGGGAGCTGCCGCGGGCGGCGCACGCCGAGGGCGTCTGGATCACCGACGCGGAGGGCAACCGGTACCTCGACGGCGCCGGCGGGGCCATCGTCTCGAACGTCGGCCACGGCGATGCCGCGCTCCTCGGCGCGATGGCCCGCCAGGCCGCGCGGGTCCAGTACGTGCACGGCACGATGTTCACGACCGAGGCGCTCGAGGCCTACGCCGAGGAGGTCGCGCCCCTCCTCCCGCTCCCCGACGCGAGGATCTACCCGGTCTCGGGGGGCTCGGAGGCCGTCGAGACCGCCCTCAAGCTCGCGCGCGCCTACCACCTGGCGCGGGGCGAGGACCGCGACGTCGTGCTGGCCCGCCGGAGCTCCTACCACGGCAACACCCTGGGGGCCCTGGACGCCTCGGGCCGGGAGCCGCTGCGCGCGCCGTACCGGCCCTGGCTCGGGCGCGCGCGACACGTCTCGGCGGCCTACGAGTACCGCTGCCCGAACCCGAACCACCCCGAGGGCTGCGCGGCGTTCTACGCGGACGAGCTCGAGCGGGCCATCGAGGAGGCGGGCCCGGACCGGGTGGCGGCCTTCGTCGCGGAGCCCATCTCGGGCGCCACCCTGGCCGCCGCGGCCCCCTGCGAGGACTACTGGGCCCGGATCGCGGAGGTCTGCCGCCGCCACGGGGTGCTCCTCGTCGCCGACGAGGTCATGACGGGGTTCGGGCGGACCGGCGCCTGGTT
>ERZ511473.2226-NODE-2226-length-10986-cov-7.172701_pt1 | contig 10986 bp, 10 predicted proteins | sample MGYA00374947_ERZ511473 | MGnify/ENA primary metagenome ERZ511473 (study PRJEB26303, sample SAMN06343854) | sediment metagenome | isolation source: hot spring sediment | place: Canada: British Columbia | collected 2012-09-26 ... | reverse complement strand
TCCTCTCCCTCGCCCTGGCTAGGGCGAGGGAGAGGATGAAAGGTGAGGGAGTGGGTCGAACGTCGATGCACGACGACCGCATCGACCCTCACCCGGCGCTGCGCGCCGGCCTCTCCCTGGCAGGGAGAGGCGTCTCTTTGTTGCTTCGTTGGGAACAGACGGCAGCTTTCTGCCCGCTCACTCGACGCACCTGCGCCCTACCGCCGGGCAATGTAGGGGCGACCCGGCGGGTCGCCCGGCGGGGCCGTGGTGGCGGGTCACCCGGGATCATGCGGTCGCACGACGACAGGATCGACCCTCACCCGGCGCTGCGCGCCGGCCTCTCCCTGCCAGGGAGAGGCGTTTCTTTTTTGCTTCGTTGGGAACAGACGGCAGCTTTCTGTCCGCTCACTCAACCGACCAAACCCTACCGCCGGGCAATGTAGGGGCGACCCGGTGGGTCGCCCATTGGGTGCGGTGCACGTACCGTAGCCGCGTTGGATCACATGCGGCCGACGTGCACGACGGTGGCAGGGCGACGCACCGCGTCGCCCCTACATCACCTGCGTACAGCCACGCGCGTTACGCCAACGAACATGGCACCGCGACGGGCGTGTCCGTTGTAGGGGCGGTTCGCGAACCGCCCCCTACAACACGCCATGTTGCATCGGGTCCCGCGACGGGATCGCCTGGCAGCGTGGGCGTCCCCCGGATGCAACGCACCCGCCGTGACGCCAGACGGGAACGGGCGTGGTACATGCGATCCTGCGCGCCGCCGGCAGGCAATGTAGGGGCGACCCTGTGGGTCGCCCATTCGGTGCGCCGCGTGCACTGGGACCGCGTTGGCTCGTGCGGTGCCGTCGAGCACGATCGCACCAGGGCGACGCACCGCGTCGCCCCTACATGCAGCAGCCGTTGCGATGCGCCAGCGAACGTCGCAGCAAGACCCGGCGCGGTTCCCGAACCACGACGGGAGCGCCGCGTTCGGGTCCACGCGTGCATCAACGGGTTTCGACGTCGCCTTTGCGCAGGCGCTGGGCGATGACGATTTGTTGTACTTCGCTGGACCCGTCGTACACGCGGGCAACACGTACGTCTCGCCAAATGCGCTCGATCATGTACTCCCCGCGCACGTAGCCGTTGCCGCCGAAGATTTGCATGGCATCGTCCACCGTCTGCCACGCGTTTTCCGCCGCCACAAGTTTGGCCGTGGACGATTCGCGAATGGCTGGACTGCCCTGGTCGAGCAACCACGCACTGCGATACACCAGCAGGCGCGCCGCTTCGGTGCGCGCGCTCATCTGCGCCAGTCGGAAGGCGATGCTCTGGTGTTCGATGAGAGGCTTGCCGAAGGTGTGCCGTTGCTGAGCGTACTCTAGCGCGAGTTCCAACGCCTTTTGCGCCGCCCCCACGCAGCGCGCGGCTAGCGTGGTGCGCCCCTCGGCCAAGGTGCGTTTGGCGTACTCGAACCCCTGGCCTTCCTCGCCCACCAGCGCCGAAGCAGGAATCCGGCAATCGTCGAGCACGACCTCGGAAATCTGGGAGCCCTGATGTCCGAGCGTGTCGAAAATCGAGCCAATTTGGAGCCCCGGCGAATCGCGGTCGACGATGAACGCAGAGATGCCCCGTGCAGTGCGGGCAAACAGAAAATACTGGTGCGCCAAAGGCGCGTTGGTGATGAAGATCTTCCGGCCGCGCAACACCCAATGATCGCCAACGCGTTCGGCTTGCGTGCGCAGCGCACCGGCGTCCGACCCGGCCTCCGGCTCCGTCAGCGCAAAGGATCCCAGCCACTCGCCCGTCGCCATTTTGGGCAAGTAACGCTGCTTTTGCTCCGCAGAGCCGAAGCGCACGATGCCTACACAGCCAATCCCCGTGTGCACGCTCACGAAGCTCGCCAATCCCCAAGGGCCGCGCCCGAGCTGTTCGTGCACCAGTGCCTTTTGCAACACGGACAACCCTAAACCCCCATATTCCGGGGGCACGCTCATGCCGAACAAGCCGAGGCGTTGAACCCCGGCAATCACGTCGCTTGGCAAGCGATCTTCGCGGTCGATCTCTTGCCAGCGCGGGTTGACTTCTTCCTCCACGAACGCACGTACGGAGTCCGCTAGCAAACGGTCCTCAGGTGCAATCCTGAAATCCACAAAGACCTCCTGAATGTTGCCGGAATGCCGCGCATTGGAATGCCAGCGTTGCGGGAGATGCAAGCCCCCTCGAGCACAGGGGCTCAGTTGCTCGCCGGAGGCGGCGAAGACTCTTCCGGAACGAGTCGAATGAGCAAGGTTTTTCCGGACTCGACGCGATCCCGACTCGGGCGGAAAAAGCCGAGCCACGCGATCCAGTACTTGCGCTCGTACAGTTGCCCGAGCGCTTCGGCTTTGGCGCCGTCGCGCACGATTTCTGCCCGCATGCGGATGAACGGCCCCTTCTTGCCTTCGACGGACAGAAACACCGGACTCCCGCGACGGATACGCTTGCCCTTGTGGCTGTCGGGACTGGTGGTGAACCACACCGCACCCTCCATGATTCCGAACCAAACCGGCGCCGCCTCGCTTTGCGATCCGTCTTTGCGCAGCGTGGCTACGTAAATCTGTTTTGCCTCGACCAGCTTCTCTGCAACCTCCATCGGCAATCCTTGCGGCAGCAACTGCGCGAGTGCCACCGTCATCCACCCACACACAGCAATGCAGCTTGCATAGGCAATCTTGCCAACCATACGACCTCCCTCGTGAATCGGTTCGACGGCACCCAACGGGAACCCACGATCAGGGCACCCCTCTGCCGCTGTCCGGCGAACCCGTCCGTGCCCCCTCGCAGAGCAACGGAATCACCATTTCACCCCTGTCGCCACGCGTACCTTGCCGCGCTCGCGCGGCCGTCGGCGTAGCAGCACGTACAGCGCCCCCGTGCCGCCGTCACACGGGCGCGCGCTGCAGAACGCGAGCACCAGACGCGACCACCGCCCGCGCGCCAACCACTCGGTGACCCGCGTCTTCAGCACCGGCACCTGATCTTTCGAGTTCTTGCCGCGCCCGTGCACAATCAACACGCAGCGCTTGCCCGCGCGCATGGCCGCGGTGAGAAACTGGTCCACCTCGAGTTTCGCCTCCTCCACGGTGAGGCCGTGCAAATCCACGTAGTCTTGGTACGCGAACTCCCCACGGCGGAGGCGTTGCAACAAGCGTAAGTCCAAACCAGCGACCACGCCCTCCACGTACTCGTCGGAAAGAGTGATGTCGAACGTGGTCGTGCCCGCCACCAAGTCCGCCAGCTCCGCCAGCACCTCGGCATCTTCGCTCGTTTGTGGTCGGGGCTGCTGCGCCGGTGTGCCCCGCTCCACGATGTTGGCGCCTTCTGGCCACAAGCGCTTGACTCCTTGCATCTCCCGCCAGAACAACTCCTCGTCGCTCAGCGGAGGCTCGCTGCTCTGCGGTCGTTCTTCGCGGGTTCGGTGCGCACCGGGCGCGGCGGTTCTTGTCGAAGCAGATGCCTTCAGGGCCGCCGCCAAATCCTTCAGCGCCAAGAAGGGCCGATAGGCAAACGCGTCCGTATTCCGCGGCCGTCTAGCCGTGTCCTTGCGCTTGTGACTCATGCCACCCTCCCGCACCTACGACGGCAAAGCGGGCCGTCTCGCAGCACCCTACTTTGCCGCGAAAGTTCCACCGGTGCAAGGGTTTGGCCGGCTTTCCTCGCCGGCCCGGAACCGGAACCATTGCCGCCGCTCTCCACTGCCTTGGAAACATCCAAGGCGGATCCTGCACACGGGCACACCGCGAGCCCGCAACCGGAGACAAGCCGCGTGCGGCAATTCGGTGCTCGCGCTGCGACGCGAGCGGCAACGCCTCTCCGTGGTTCTCGCCTCAGTCGCTGCCACGCGGCAGCCCGAGCACGCGCTGGGCTAAGATGTTGCGCTGGATTTCCGACGTGCCTGCGAAAATGGTCGCAGCGCGATAGTACAGATACGAGCGATTCCAGCGTCCCCCGACACATGCGCGGGCATCGTGCAGCAGCGCCGCCTCGGGTCCGAGCAAGTGCATGGCCGTATCGTGCATGCGCTGGCTCATCTCGCTCCAAAAGAGCTTCACCGCGGACGCTTCGGCTCCCAGCGACTCGCCGCGCTGCAAGCGCGTGAGCACCCGCCAGTTCCAAAGCCGAAACAATTCGACTTCGATCCACGCCTGTGCGAGTTCCTGCCGCACCAGCGGATCCTGCCGCAATCGGAGGGAACGCTCTCCCCAAACCGGAGTGCGCACCGACTCGAGCATTTCGCGCAGCAAGATGCGGTGGATCACCAGTTGCCGTGGGGAGGTCCCGCGTTCGTGCGACAAGGTCGTTTGCGCAATCCGCCACCCCGCGCCCTCGGCACCCACGAGATGGGTGCGGGGAACCCAAACATTCTCGAAGTGCACTTGGTTGAATTCTTCGCTGCCGGTGAGCTGCTTCAGCGGGCGCACGGTGATTCCCGAACTTTGCATGTCGACAACGAGGAAGCTGATGCCGTCGGTTTTTTTCGGCCCGCTACCGGTGCGCGCGAGCAAAATGCCCCACCGGGCAAACTGCGCGTAGCTCGTCCACACCTTCTCGCCATTCACCAAGAACCCGTCTCCACGGGGCTCGGCCCGGCAACGCAACGAGGCTAGGTCGGACCCGGCCCCAGGCTCGGAAAACAACTGGCACCAAATTTCCTCGGCGCTCAAGATTGCCGGCAAGTACCGCCGTTTTTGCTCCTCGGTGCCATGGGCGATCAGAGTCGGCCCTACCAAATTCACGCCGATGCGGCCGATCAACTCGGGCGAGCGAGCACGCGCGAGTTCCTCTTGCAAGATGTAGTGCTCCGCCAGGGAGGCCCCACGCCCACCATAGGCACGCGGCCAGTGCACGCCCACCCAGCCGCCGCGATGCAGTTCTCGTTGCCACGCGCGCAAACGCTCCACTTCCTCGGCGAGCGGAAGTTCCGGCGGGCACTCCGGCGGCGGGTGCTGCGCGAGCCACTGGCGAACTTGCTGGCGAAATTCTTCCTGCGCGGGAGTGAATCGCAAATCCACTGGCGAACCTCAAATCGCTTGCGCGCGTCGCAAGGCCTCGATTTCAGGATCGGACAACCCGAGCCAGCGCTGCAGGATCTCTACCGTGTCGGCACCGCACCGCGAAGCTGGCCTGTAGTCCGGGCGCACGTCCGCAACCTTGATCGGGCAACCCACCTCGCGCAGCGTGCCCCAATGCGGGTGCGGAACGTCGACAATCATTTCGCGGGCAACCAGTTGTGCTTCCGCGAGCGCCGCCGGAACGTCGTTGACCGGAGCGCATGGAACGCGGCCCGTGAGCAGTTCGAGCCACTCCTGGGTGGTCCGCTGGGCGAACTCACGCTCCAACAAGGGAAGCAACTCTTCGCGGTGGGCGAACCGATCCGCAAACGTGGAGAAGCGCGGGTCGGCGATCCACTCGGGCCGTCCCAGGCACAAGCAGAGTTCCTGCCAGAACTTTTCCTTCATGCACATGACCACCACGTACCCGTCGCGCGTGGCAAAAGTTTGCGCCGGCACCACACTCTGGTGCGCTCCGTGCGCAAAGCGTTGCGGCCGATGCCCCAAGCGAAACCACCACGTAGCCATGTAGTTGAGCATCGACACGGCAGTGTCGAGCAAGCTCACGTCGACATCGCCTCCCACTCCCGTGGTCCGGGCGCGCACGATCCCAGCGAGGAGCCCCACTGCGGACATCAAGCCTCCGGCAAAGTCAACCACTGACACTCCGCAACGTTGCGGAACCGAGTCTGGCTCGCCGGTCAGGCTCATGAACCCCGCGAGAGCTTGTACCAGAAAATCGTAGCCCGGCTCGCTGGCGCGGGGTCCGGTTTTGCCAAAGCCGGAAAGCGAACAGCACACGAGCCTGCGGTTTTCCTTGCACAGCGAGGCATAGTCCAAGCCGAGACGCGCCGGCAGGTCGCCGCGCATGTTGCAGTACAACGCGTCGCACACGCGCACCAAACGCCGCAGGAGCGCACGCCCTTCCGGTACGCGCAGGTTCAACGTGAGGGAGCGAGCATTGCGGTTCAACGCTTGGAAGTACAAGCTGTCGCCAGGAATCGTTCCCGGAGGCACGTGGCGTGCTTCATCGCCACCGGTCGTCGGGTCTTCCACCTTCACCACCTCGGCTCCCAAATCGCCGAGAAGCATCATTGCATACGGCCCGGCCCCGAGTTGCGTAAACGCCAAGATGCGTACTCCAGCCAGCGGAAGCTCCGCCATGGCTCGTGTGTCTACCGGACGCGTTCGGGGAAACCAAGTAGGAGCGGCACCCCGGTCTGCGAGCCGAAACCGTCGCGAGAGTACGTTCCGTCACGCACAGGCGCGCACGAACGGGAACCACGGCACAGAGCGGGGAGGGCGGTGAATTGGCGGCAGCAGCACAACCGCGGGATCCCACGACGGAGGCATCGTCGCTGCCGACTATCCCGGTTTGACTGGACCCTGCAATCACGGTAGGCAACAAACGTTTGTTTGGAAGGAGCAGTACATGCCCCAGAACGTGCCAGAATTTCGCTTCAGCGATGCGGCGTTACGGGTGCGGCAGTGTGTTTACGAGTACTGGTGCGCGCACGGGCACGGCCCCAACTTGCGTGCCGTGCACGAAGCGACCGGGCTCACGCGGGAGCAAATTCTCGAAGCGTACAAGGAGCTCGATTTGGGCATCATGTGCGTGATCGATTGGTCCACACAAAATGCCAACTTGCTCAAGGCGCCGCCGTTTTCGAGTTATCCCACCTGCGCGGCGGTGCACGTGGATGGCAAGTTCCACTCCTATGCCGGCTGCGCGATGGAGTCGCTGGCGGTGTCGTTCCTGCCTCCGTTTCAGGGCAGAACGATTGCCATCGAAACCTCCTGTGCGTGTTGCCTCGAACCGGCCCGGGTCGTGTGCCGCGACGGGGAGATTGTCTCTTTTTTTCCTGCCGAGCTGGCGGTTCACGTCAGCATGAGCCCGCGCGAGTGGAACAACACGAACATCGTGCACATGTGCGACGCGATGAACTTCGTGCACGACCGCACCCACGCGGAGCGTTACGAGCGCGCGATCTGCCGGCGCGGCGTGCTGTTCACCCTGGAGCAAGCACTGCGTTTCGTCACGCCGACAGGCAAAGCACGCATGTGGCAGTACGATCGGCCACCGGATTTCTTGCGGCCCCAACGGGTGATCGAATTCGTGCGTTCTTTAGGGGTCGACGTGAGCGGTTGGGGAATTTGACATTCGCAGAGGGCGCACAGGAGCCGCCACGATGCCCGAAATCTGGTACGAACCCTTGAGTGCGACCGACCGCTCGTTCCTGTTGTTCGAGCAGCAGTCGACGCACATGCACTTGGGCGGGGTGACGATTTTCGAACGTGGTCCGCTGGCTGCACCCCACGGTGGCGTCGATGTCGCGCGCATCCGTGCGTACATCGCCTCGCGATTGCCGCTCATTCCCCGCTACCGCCAGCGGCTCGCGTACGTCCCTCTCGAAGGCACGCCGGTGTGGGTCGACGACGACCGCTTCAACCTCGACTACCATGTGCGCCACACGGCTCTGCCGCGCCCGGGGGACGAGAAGCAACTCAAGCAGCTCGCGGGCCGGCTGATGTCGATTCCGCTCGACCGCCGCCGTCCGCTGTGGGAAGCATGGGTCATCGAGGGGCTCGAAGGCGATCGATTCGCGATGCTGCTGAAAACCCACCACTCCGTGGTGGACGGCGTGTCCGGCGTGGATCTCATGGCGACGTTGCTGCAGCCCATGCCGGTGGAACACTTCGACCCCCCACCGCCGTGGCGGCCGCGCCCGGCACCGACGGATGCACAGTTGCTTACCGATGCCGTGCTTCGCCGGTTGGCCTTGCCTTGGCAAGCGTGGAACGAGGCTCGCCGCGCGCTGGCGGAGCCACGTGCCGCTCTCGAGCGGGCGCGGACCACGTTCGATCGCACCTGGTCGTTTCTTCGTTCGGGTTTGCACCTGCCAAGTCCGACGCCGCTGAATCAGCCCATCGGACCGTACCGCCGGTTCGATTGGCAAAGCCTCTCGCTTGCCGAAGCGAAGGAGATCAAGAACCGCTGGGGCGGCACTGTGAACGACGTCGTCTTAGCCACGGTGGCTGGGGCCGTACGCCAGTACCTGCAGCGGAAAATGCTGGACCTTGGCGGCGTCGACTTTCGCGTGGTCGTGCCGGTGAGTTTGCGCGCACCAGGCGAGCACGGAGGCGTCGGCAACCGGGTGTCGGCGTGGCTCCTCTCGCTGCCGGTGCACGAGCCCGATCCGCTGGCGCGCTATCGGCTCCTGGCAGCAGAAACGGAGCGGCGCAAGCGTACACGCGAGGAGCGAGCGCTCGAAGTGTTCACGCGGATTGCCGAGGTCATGAACCCATTGCTCACGCTCGGCGTACGCGTGGCCAGTCTCATGTCCCCATACAATTTGATCGTCACCAACGTGCCGGGTCCGCAGTTCCCGCTGTACCTCTTGGGCGCGCGCCTGCTTGCTGGGTATCCAACGGTGCCGCTGTTTCAAAACCAAGGTCTCGGCGTAGCGATTTTCAGTTACGACGGGCGCTTGCTGTTCGGGCTCAACGCGGACTTCGACTTGGTGCCGGACGTGCACGAGTTCGCTGCCGACCTGGAGCGTGCGTTCCTCGAACTCCGGCACATGAACGAGCAGCGTGCGGCAGCCCCTGCAGAGAAGCCAGTGCGACCGCGCAAGCGGCGGGCGGCCCGGTAGGAGGAACGGAAAGGGAGGACGTAAAGATGGAGTTCGGGTTGTTCGTTCAAGCACATGTGCCGCGCCACGAGGTGGAAGCCAATCCTGAGGGGGCAGAACACGAGCGGCTCATGCGCGAACTCGACTTGGCCATTCACTGCGACCGGCACGGATTCAAATACGTCTGGTCGGTCGAACACCACTTCCTCGAGGAATACTCCCACATCAGTGCTTCGGAGGTGTTCTTACCGTACATTGCCGCACGGACCGAACGGGTGCACGTGGGTTCGGCGATCTTCAACATCACTCCGCCCGTGAACCACCCCGCACGCATCGCCGAGCGTGTGGCCATGCTCGATCACCTGACCGAAGGGCGCTTCGAGTTCGGCACCGGGCGTGGGTCGTCGAGCACGGAGTTCCAGGGATTCGGCATTCCGGACAACGCGACCACACGGGAAATGTTCGACGAAGCGTTCCCGCAAATTTTGCGGATGTGGAAGGAAACCCGGTACAGTTACCAAGGCAAATACTTCTCCATGCCCGAGCGAAACGTGCTCCCCAAGCCTTACTCGAAACCGCATCCTCCTCTGTGGATGGCATGCGGCAATCCCGCCACGTTCGAAAAGGCTGGTCGCTTGGGCGTCGGGGCGCTGTGCTTCAGCCTCGGTTCGCCGCGCGACTTCGAGCCGCTCATCCGGGTGTACAAAGAAAACATCCGCCGCGCCGAACCGATCGGAGATTACATCAACGACAACGTTGCCTGCGTCACCCAGCTCGTGTGCGCGGAAGATGGCCAGGAAGCCCGCCGCATCGCGTGCAACATGGGCAACATGTATCACGTGAGCTTGGTCTTCCGGTATCTCGACACGTTCCCACGACCCGCCGGAATTCCCCCTTGGCCGCAAGTGATTCCCGAACCCACCTTGGAGCAACTCGAAGAGCGAATTCGTTCGGGGCAGCGAATCGTGGGCGACCCGGAAGAATGTGCCCGTGCGGTGCAAAAGTACGTCGATATCGGCTGCGACCAAATCATCTTCGGGATCTTGGCATCGACGCAGCCCCAATGGGTGGCCAAACGCTCCGTCGAGCTGTTCGGCCGATACGTCATCCCACGGTTCGACAAAGATCCGGTCCACAGCACCACTCGTTACCGCCTGGCGGCCCTCGGAGCCTCGCCTACGCCGGCTGTGGCTCCGGCAGCAAGCTGAAACGGCCATGAACGAACTTCTTCGCGGCAGCGTTCGCATTTGCCCGCCCGGGCGCCTGGTGTGCGGGATGCAACTGCCCGTGGCAGCGCAAAGCCAGGTATTCGCGCAGCCGTGGGAACGGCAAGCCGGCACCGCGGAAATCCGCCAGATCGCGCAGGCGTGCGACCGTGCCGGACTGTTTTACCTGGGCGTGTGCGACCACATCGCAATCCCGCGGGCGCAAGCCGAAAGCATGTCCACTGTGTGGTACGACGTTGTCGCCACCCTCGGGTTTTTGGCGGCCTGTACGCAACGGATCCGCTTGCTGACGTACGTGTTCGTTCCGGCGTATAGGCATCCGCTCGCTGCCGCCAAAGCGTTGTGCACCCTCGATGCTCTATCGAACGGCCGCTTGATCGTCGGCGTCGGCGCCGGCCACTTGCAGGGTGAGTTCGAGGTGCTGGGCGTGCCGTTTTCTGCTCGCGGACGATTGCTGGAGGAAGCGATCGTTGCCTTGCTGCAGGCGTTCGCGGAGGAGTTTCCACGCCATCGAGGCGAGCACTGGCAATTTGCCGAGCTCGGCCTGCGCCCGCGGCCGGTGCAGCAGCCACGCCCGCCTATTTGGGTGGGCGGCTCCACCCAAGCTGCACTGCGGCGTGCCGCGCGCTACGGCGACGGTTGGTTGCCGCAAGGAGTTCCGGCCATGGGAATGGCCCAAGCCCTCGAATTTCTGCGCGCCGAACGAGCCCGCTGGCGCCCGGAGGCCACGTCCTTCGAAGTCGGCATGAACACACCGTGGCTGTACATTGGCTCGCCTCCCGATGCATTCCGCGACCGCTGCGAAAGCGGCCCACCCGCACGCATTGCCGAAATCCTCCGCAACCTTGCCTCGATCGGGATCCAGCACCTGGGAGTGCGGTTTCGCAGTCGCTCGTGCGCGGAGTTGATCGAACAAATCGAACGCTTTGGCACCGAAGTGCTGCCCTTGCTCGACGCCGCGTAGGGCATCGGGGGCGGTTCGCGAACCGCCCCTACAACATGCCATGTTGCATCGGGTCCCGCGACGGGATCGCCTGGCAGCGTGGGCGTCCCCCGGATGCA
>ERZ511473.2223-NODE-2223-length-11019-cov-4.280296_pt1 | contig 11019 bp, 8 predicted proteins | sample MGYA00374947_ERZ511473 | MGnify/ENA primary metagenome ERZ511473 (study PRJEB26303, sample SAMN06343854) | sediment metagenome | isolation source: hot spring sediment | place: Canada: British Columbia | collected 2012-09-26 ... | reverse complement strand
AGACCAGGGCGTAGATGAACTCGTTCCAGGAAAGCGTGAAGGCGAAAATCCCCGCCGACAAAATCCCCGGCAACGCCAGCGGTAGCGCAATACGCACCATCGCGCTCAGCCGGCTGGCCCCATCAATCAGCGCGCTCTCCTCCAGCTCCCGCGGAATGCTCTTGAAATAGCCCATCAGCAGCCAGGTGCAGAACGGAATGAGAAACGTCGGATAGGTCAGAATCATCGACCACAGGGTATTCGACAGCCCAAGCCACCGCACCACCTTGACCAGCGGCAGAAAGAGCAGCGTCTGCGGCACCAGATAGGTCACAAAGATCGCCACCCCCAGAACCGTCCCACCGACAAAACGCAAGCGGGCCAGCGAGTATCCGGCCAGAATGCCACAGAGCAACGAGATAGTGGTCGAGGAGACGGTGATGATCAGGGTGTTGGTCGCCCACTTGAGGAAACGCGTCTGGGTCAGAAGATAGATATAGTGCTCCAGCGTCGGCTGCGTGACCAGAAACTGCGGCGCGTTGAGATCGTAGAGCTCACGGTTGCTTTTAATCGAGGTGATGAACATCCAGTAGAAGGGGAAGAGCGTCACAATTACCGCCAGCCCCAGCGGCAGATAAAGCGCCAAAAAGCGCCGGTAGCCCTTGAGGGCCCCGGCCGGGGTCGAGCGCGCCCGTGCCACCGTCACCGCCATCGTCGCTACTCCTGTCGTCGCAGATAGCCCAGCAGACCCGCCACCGTCGCCAGCAGGAAGGGGAACATAAAGAGCGAGATCGCCGCGCCTTCACCCAGTCGACCGGCATTGATGGCCGTCTGGTAGGCCAGCGTGCCGAACAGATGGGTCGAATTGGCCGGCCCCCCACCGGTCAGCACGTAGGGCAGCTGGAAGTCGGCGATCGTCCAGATAAGCGAGAAGAGGACCACCACCAGCAGCACCGGCCGGACCAGCGGCAGCGTCACGTAGCGGAAGCGCTGCCAGGCCGAGGCGCCGTCAACCGCCGCCGCCTCGTAGAGCTCCTGGTTGATGGTCTGCAGCCCGGCCAGCAGACAGATGGCGAAGAACGGCACGCCCCGCCAGATGTTGGCGATGATGAGGGCGACCATCCCCCAGGTCGGGTGCCCCAGCCAGTTGATGCCCCGCGGCCCGATGGCCAGCAGCTCGCCAATGGCCGTGGCCGCCAGCAGCGGCGCCAGCCCGCTCCGGACCAGCACCCAGTTGGCGATGCTGTAGGTCGAGTCGAAGAGCCACTTCCAGGCGATGGTGCTCAGCGCCGTCGGCACGATCCAGGGGAGAAGCAGCACCGCCCGCACCAGATTGCGGGCCCGGATCTCCTGGTTCAGGAGAATGGCCAGCGCCAGCCCGAAGATCGCTTTGAAAAAGACCGTCACCACCGTGTAGATAATGGTGTTGCGGAAGGTCTGCTGGAAGATCTGGCTCTGCCACTGGCTCCGGAAGTTGGCCAGACCGACAAACTCCCCCGCCTGGGCCACCGTCTCGCTGCTGACCGCCAGCCAGATCCCCACCCCGAAGGGGTACACAATGAAGATCAGGAGAATCAGCACCCCCGGCAGACAGAGGAGCCAGCCGAGAATCCGCTCCTGCTCCAGCCAGGAGAGACGGACGCCCCGGGGCACTGCCACCGCCACGCGCCGTGTGACCATTCCCAGGCTCCCTTCCGTCACCCGCCCACGGTCCCACCAGCCATTCCGCCGACGGGACGGGGCCCCTCAGAGTTTATGAATGCGCTTGAGTTCGCCCTCGGCCCACTGCATCACCGCCCTGGGGTTCTCCCCCTGGACCACCTTGGCGAACATATCGACGATGATGTACTTCGAGCCGACCTCGGTGGCCGCCGGGCTGGGCGAGGCCGGGTAGCCGTACCATTTGCTGAGGTGGCCCACCTGCTTGTACGGCTCCATCTTGGGGTCGGTGGTCGGCCACATCTCCGGCGTCTCGCCCTTCCGATACGGGGCCTGGGTGTAGCCCTTGCCCTGCTTCATAAAGTCGGCGAACGTCGCCGGACTCATCAGATAGGTCAGGAACTGCCGGGCCGGCTCCGGGTTCTTGACATAACTTGGGATGCCGGCGGCGAAGGGCAGAGCCAGCATGAACTGCCCCTTGGGGCCTTTGGGCAGGAGCGCGTGGTTGGAGTCTTTGGCGATGTCGGGGGCCTGCTTCTGGGCGGCCACGTAGATCGAGGCCCCGTTCAGCGTCGCCCAGATCTGGCTGGCCAGATAGGCCCGGTTGTTGCTCGAGTCATCCCAGGAGAGGCACTGGGGGTCGGAGACAGCGTCGAACCATTTCTTGAAGGCCACCAGCGCCTCTTCGGTCTCGGGGCTGTTGATGGTCACTTTGGTGCGCTCGGGGTCGGTTTCCGCCCCCCCAAACGACCAGAGGAAGGGGTAGACAAAGGTCGGCGGGTCGCCGAACGAGTGGCCCAGGGCCTGACCGACAAACACCCCTTTCTTCTTTTTGACCGCCTCACCGACCTTCGTGTACTCGTCCCAGGTGGTGGGGAACTGCTCGGCGCCGCTCCCCTCGCGCATCCAGGACTCACGGTAGACGATGGCATTGCCCAGGATGCCGAAGGGCACCGCGCGCCATTTGCCCTGGACAAAACTGTTCTGTTTGAGGGCCTCGTACCAGCCGCCGCCCTCGCTGCCGATCTTCTCGGCGATATCCGAGACATCGTAGAGCTTCTCGGCGTACAGGTGCGGCCAGGTCCACTGGAGGATGCTGATATCGGGGCCGGCCCCGGCCTGAAGCGCCGCCACCACCTTGGGCTGGACCTCATTGCCGCTGACCAGTTCGACGGTCAGCTCCACCCCGTTGGGCCGGGCCCAGGTGTTGACCAGCGTCTCTTTGAACCATTTGTCCTCTTCGGGCACGAAACTGGTCCACCAGAGCAGATGCAGTCGGGCCCCCTGGAGGGCGGCCGCCGGCCGGGCCGTTGGGGTGGGCTGGGCCGCCGGGGTGGGAGTCGGCTGGGCTGGTTTGGCCGCCGGCGTCGGGGTCGGCGCCGGGGCTGGCGTGGGCGTGGGCGCCGGCGCGGGCGCGCAGGCCGCCGCCAGCGGAGCGGCCAGAGCCGCCAGGGCGAGGCCCTGCAGGAAACGACGACGCAGCACCGGTCTGACCATCATCAGACTCCTCCCTCTATTCCCACCGTTTGCCCTGATTATAGCCGCTGTCGACCGATTGTCAAGGGAGCCGGTCGCTGGCCAGAAACACCTGGCAATGAGAGCGCTCCACTGGCTGGCCGGTGAGACGCCGCGACCAGACAACCTGCTGGCCGGTCCATCCCCGGCCAGGACGGCCGGGGTCGGCGCGTCCAGCCACCGAGGGGTCCGGGCCGCAGGGCCGCCTGCCAGCGGCGGGGGCGAAAGGCGCCGCTCGGACGGCGCGGTGCCAGGCCCCACCGGATACGCTTCTCTCCGGCCAGCAGAGGCCGGGCCGCTGGCCCTCTTGCCCGCAGAGGTCATGGCGCCGGCCGCGGCCCGCCCGACCGGCGGATGGTCCCCTGGCGGCCCTGCGGGCGCCCGCGCCGGAGAGACTGCGCCTGGCCCGGGCAGATGGTCGGCCGGGTCCGGGCTCCGGCCGGCCGGGCCGCGCTGGCAGCTCGGGCCCCGAACCGTGAACACCCGCTTCAACTCCTGGCGGCCGCCAGGATGGTTGGGCGGTACCACCGCGCGGTGACCCGATAGAGCGCCCGGCCGAGGGGCCGGGACAGTCGCGATCACGGCCTCCGGCGCGGGCCTCTACTGACCGGAGCCCGTTGACGGTGGGGGCTCAGACCGGGCCGGGGGCTCAGCCGGGGCTGGACCGGCCTCGACCGGGGGCGAGGCCGCTGGCCGGGCCGGCGCCGCCCGGCGGGCCAGTTCGGCCTCCAGCTGGGCGATGCGGGCGGCCTGCTCGCGCAGCCGGCGCCGGGTCCGCAGCCAGCCGCCCAGACTGACCAGCGCCGCCAGCAGCGCTCCCAGCACCAGCGCCCCCAGCATCAACACCGAGACCGGGACATCGGGAACGGTGAAGACCAGAAGCGTCAGCGTCACCGGCGTGGCGTTCTGAATGGCGACGACGGCCACCAGCAGGCCGAACAGCAGCAGCAGGATAAGAGCGACCTGCATCACCAGCTCCCTCTGCCATCACCGGCCGGCCCCGACCCGCGGGCGACCGGCGGTCGCCCGCCAGTCTACCACAGGTCGGCCCTCCCGGCAACGGTCGGTCCTCAGCCCCGATCAGCCCGCCAGCCCCGGCCCGACGGACGGCGGCCCCGACCGGGCGTCTGTGAAGACCCCCTCGCCGACCAGACCGGCGAGCGCTTCGCCGGGAGAGGCGGCAGGTCAGGCTGAGAAACCCGGCCCTCGCGCCCGGCCCTCCGGACCAGTGCCCGCGGCGCCAGCCCAGCCAGAGTCCGCCCAGGCCCTCGGCCGGGCCGGATCTTCCCGCCGGCCGCCGAGGGCCGGTTCCCGCTGGCACGGGCGGCGTGGACGGGCCAGTCCCCGTGGAGGACAGCCGGGCCCCGTCGGCCCCGAGGACAGCCGGGCCCGACGCCCATCGGAGGCGCTCCTTGCGCGCTGAATGATCGCCTATCCCGGAGAGGGGACCCAGCCGGAGCGAGCCCAGGCTCAGCAGCCCCCAGCCGGCGAGTCCCAGGCCGGCCGCCCGGCCGATCCAGGGACCGGCCGGCAGGACCTTCTCGGCGAAAATCACCAGGGTGAGGGCCGCCATCGCCAGCAGATTCATCAGCCCCAGCGGGAACAGGAGAACAAACAGCAGCCCAGACAGAAAACGCCGTGGGCCAGCCCCATCCGGAAGGCGCCGGCGTAGCCGTCCCGCTAGAAGCTCAGGAGAAACCCCAGCGGCGTCCGGCACCGGGCCAGACAGGTGTGTTTGAGGGGCGAGAACTGGTACAGTCCGGCCAGCACCAGCAGCACCCCGCCAAGGGGTCCGCCCAGCCCCATCAGCCCGACGGCCTCGGCCAGCCAGCTGGCCCCCAGGGCCAGGATCCCGAAGGCGGTCCAGACCGCCAGGTAGCCGGCCACGAACACCCAGGCGGGGATGAAGGCCTGCCCGCGCTGGCGTCGGGCCGCCTGCAGCCGGCTGAAGGTCAGGACCATCGGAGCGGCCGACGGGAACATCATGGCCACCATCATCAGCAGCCAGATGACCAGAAACAGGACCGGTCCCATCGGCATGCTCTGGTCCCCGGCCATCTGCCAGACCAGCACCACCCAGGCGCCCGTGGCCAGCCCGAGCAACCAGACCAGCCGCCAGCGGCGGTCGTGTCGCACCAGGTCGGCGGCGTGGCCGTTCACGGGCCGGTCCACCGGAAGGAGGCGTAGTCGGCGTTCTTTCCGGTGTTATCCCACTCCAGGCCGTGGTCGGTGTAGCGGCTCGTGAGGCCAAAGGCCTGGACCAGCGCGGGAAACCACGGATGGGCATTCTGCTTGACCACGGCCTGCTCCGGGTCGGCGCCGGGTACCGCCTGGACCACCGCTTCCAGCATGCCGCCGATGCGGGCGCTGCGCCGTTTGCCCTCGCTGCGGTAGTCGATGGGGACAACCTTCGCCCCCAGGCTGGCGCCGATCAAGGGAGCCACAGCGGCCGGCGGGCCGCCGGCCGCTCCCGAAAAGATGGCCCCGAGGGCCGGCTGCTGTTCGGCCGAGGCCCGGGCATCCAGATAGGCCGCAACGACTGACCCAATCGGGGTACCACAGCGGAACCCGACGCGATCACCGGTGCGCGCCGGCCGTCAGGGACCGGGGGAAACGCGATGGGGAATCGGTGTGCGGGACAACCGAGGGCTTTTACGCTGGCCTGACCAGCGACAAGGCCAGTCTCGCTGATCGAAGGGGCGCTGTCAATAGCGACCGGTACTCAGGGCCCTCTCCACCGGTACTCTTGCACCGTCCGACCGGCCAGGCGGCACCGCGGCGCCGTCACCGGTCTGCTGGCAGAGTCGCCGGTCGGCGAGAGCCCCTGGAGACAAGGACGGGCGGCCTTTCTCCGGCCAGAAAAAGACCGCCCTCTCCCCGCGCGAGGAGAGGGCCCGGGCGCTCGACCGGAGAGGGGCGGGCTCAGTGGCTGTGCTGGGCGTGATGGGGATGGGCCGGCTGGACCCGCCCGACGTAGTGCTGGACCGTGCGGTGGACCAGGTCGATCACGGCGTAGTCGCCGTCGGCCGCCCGACCGGGCGCCACCACCAGGCTGGCGCCGATCCACTCGTTTACTGGCTTGACACCGCCGACGATGGCCACCCGGGGTTTAATCTCCTTGACCAGATGGTGCACGGCGGTGGGGTTGGTCTCCAGGCCCTCGTGCAGGACCATGAGCGGCAGCTGGTCGAAGCGGCGCAGCTCGTGCAGGGCGAACTCGGCCCGCCAGAGCGGGTAGGTGAGCTCATCGTCGGAGCGGGTCTCCTCGTCGGTCAGCCGGCCGCCGTAGCCCTCGACCACGTACTGGCCGCGCAGGAAGGCCGGCATCCCGTGGACGATGGCCACCCGTGGCACCACCAGTTCGTGGTTGATGGCCGCCTGGAGGATGGCCCGCTCCGGCACGTCGACCACGCCGGGGACGAAGAAGACCGGCAGGTCCAGCGAGCCGAGCCAGTGCAGCATCTCGTGGTAGGCCTTCAGCCGGGCCTCCTCATCGAGACCGCTCAGCCGGGTGGCGTTGCCGGCGAAGACCACGCCGTGGACCCCGTGCTCGCGGGCGGCCTGGGCCAGTTCCGGCCAGCGCGCCCGGTCGGCCAGCAGGTCATAGAGCGCCATGATCTTCATGGTCTCCCCCCTTTCTGGAGGGCCCCTCTGCCCTCCTGTGCTTGTACTTTACCACGATTTCTTAGGAGGTGCTCTTAGAATTTGCTCGACAGGCTCTTGGAGGGCGTGGGAGCGGTCGGGGGACCCTCCAGGAGGGTGGCGATGACCACCGCCACCGGCACGGCGATGAGCGCCCCGAAGAGGCCCAGCAGCTCGGCGCCGCTCAGCACCGCCACCAGCACCACCAGCGGCGGCAGCCGCACCGCCAGGGCCTGGATCCGCGGGCTGAGGACGTAGGCCTCCAGCTGGTGGACCAGAAGATAGAGGCCGATGACCAGCAGCCCGGTCACCGGCCCCTGGGTGAAGCCCAGCAGGATGGCCGGGAGCGAGGCCAGCAGCGGTCCCAGGATGGGGATGATCTCCAGGACAAAGAGGAGGGCCGCCAGGGCCAGGGCCGGCCGCACCCCCAGAGCCAGCAGCCCCAGGAAGACCAGCAGCGACAGGATGGCGCTGACCACCAGCTGGCCCCGGAGGTAGGCCCCGACCCGCCGCTCGGCCCGCTCCAGCCAGAGCACTCCCGGCGTCGCCCGTGGCCAGCGCTGAACCAGCCGGGCCAGGAGAGCGTCGCGCTCGACCAGCCAGTAGAAGGCCACCGCCAGGAGGGCGATGACGCCCAGGAGCCCGCTGAAGACGCCAAGCGGCAGGCCGATCAGCCGCTCGGGGGTGACCTCCGCGGCCAGCGCCCCCGGCAGTCCGGCCAGGAAGGGATCCAGGTCCACCCCGAACTGGGTCAGCCAGCCGTCGAGGGCCGTCAGCCAGAGGCTCAGCGCCGCCTGGAGCCGGCCCAGGGCCAGCCGCAGTTCGGCTCCCAGCACCGGCAGACTCAGGGCAAAGATGGCCAGGACCGGGCCGATGATCCCCAGGTACACCAGGGCCGCCGCCAGCCCGCGCGGGAGCCGGCCAGCGAGGGTCTCGACCGCCGGCCGGAGGGCCGCCGCCACCACCCAGGCCAGGAAAAAGAGGAGCAGCACCTGCCGCAGGGCGTAGAGGACAAGCAGGCCCAGCCCCAGACCGACGGCGAAGAGCAGGCTGGCCCGGACCGCGGGGGGCACTCCCCACACGCACTACCCCCGCGCCCCGGCCAGGGTCAGCCCATCCTGCTCGACCACCCGCAGCGCCCAGGCCGCGCCCCCCACCGCCGTCAGGACCACCAGCCAGACGGCCGCCTTGCCTACCGCCAGCCCGACCTGATCCTGGGCGGTGGGCGGACGGGTGCGGTCGGGCTGAAGAGTGGCTCGCAGGCGGACGATGATCGGGGTGCGGCTCTCGGGGCTGAGCAGTCCCCGCACGCCGGCCCAGCCCAGCCAGGGCGTGTTATGGTCGTCGCGAAACTGCAGCCGGAGGGCCCAGAGACCCGGCCGCGGCAGGGTGAACGTGCCGGTGAAGAGTCCGGGCTGGTCGGTCGGCTGGGCGACGACCGGGATCTCCTGGCCGCCCTGTTCGAGGGTCAGTCGCAGGCTGCCCGGGGCGACCGCCGGCGGGTCGAAGCGCAGGGCGAAGGCGGCCGGCTGCCCGACCACCGCTGGCGGATCGAGCAGGCGGAACTCGGCCTGGAACGTCTCGAGGGCGTGGGCCTGGACCACCAGCGGGCCCAGGGCCAGGAGGAGCAGCGCCAGCGCCAGCGGGCCCCGGCGGGGGCGAGGGGGAGCCGGCCAGCGCGGCACCGGGCGCAGGGCCGCGCCCAGGCGGGCGCCGACCAGGGCCCCGGCGGCTCCCAGGGCCAGGGCGGCCGGCAGGGCCCAGGGCCAGGCCTCCAGCGGCCAGGGGACGGCCGCCTCGGGCTGGAGATTGTGCGTCTGGCTGGCCAGGAGAACGAGCGTGGCCAGGAGGGCCGGCGGGAGCACCGCCCGTGGGCGGTGGTCGGGCCGGGCGGTCCAGAGGGCGTCGAGCACGAGCGCCGCCGGCAGCAGCACCGTGGGCGTGGGCGTGGTCCGGCCCAGGAGGAGCAGAAGGCCGTTCAGGGCCAGCGTCAGGACGGTGGCGCTCAGGGCCACGACCGTGGCGCCCCAGCGGCTGCCCAGGGCGCGGGCGCCGGCGGTCAGGACGCCCAGGACGATGGGCCCGAGAAGCAGCGGGTGCCAGACCAGCGGATAGAGGTGAGGAATGCCGAAGGTGTACTCGGCCAAGACGCCCAGCAGGACCAGGAGGAGCAGGCCGAAGCCCAGGGCCAGGGCCAGGTCGCGGCCGTCGGCCGGGAAGGGGCCGGGCTGGGCCGTGAGGTACTCAGGGCGGGCCCGATGGCGTTCGCCGGCCAGGGCGGCCAGAGCGCCCAGGAGAGCCAGGGCGGCGCCGAAGATGAGCTGCAGATGGGGTGGGCTCCAGAGACTGACATCCAGGCCGAAGAGCTGGTGCCAGAGTTCATCGAGCGGGGCGGCGCCCAGGGCCAGGAGGGCCCCCAGGCCGCTGATGAGGAGCCCCGGACTGAGGGGGAGGCCAGCCAGGCGGACGGTTGGTCCGGCCAGGTGGCGGGGGTCGAGGCCGCGCAGGTGGCGAGCCTGGAGGAGGCCCCAGAGGGGGGTGAGGGCGATGAGCAGGAGGCCGCTGTAGAGAACGAGGTGGGGTGGCGACCAGAAGGTGTCGCGGCCCAGGTCGATATGCCAGGCGATGTCCCAGTAGCCGCCGGCGACGAAGAGCAGAACCCCCAGGAGGGCGACCGGGACCGGGCCGGCCGGCCAGAGGGCGCCCGGTCGGGGGGTCCGGGGCGACGGGCGTCGAGCGGGCCGGGGACGGGTCAGGGCCATCGGCAGGCTCCCGAAAGAGATTCTTTAAACAAATCATAGCACAATCACGCCGTCCGAACGGGCTCTCGCGCGTAGGCTGGCCCGTGGCCGGTGGAGAGTGCGGGGCCCCGGCCCGCCACCGGTCAGGACCCCGCGCTCAGCATCTCCGGCGCCGCCGGCACCACCCGCTCGATCTGGGCCAGATGGGTGACCAGACCGGGCCAGGTGGCCAGTTCGGCCCCGCTCCCGACGTCCACCACCGTCAGGGCTCCCCCGGCTGCGTCGAGCACGTAGAGCCGGTCGCCGGTCGACGAGAGGGCCAGCACACTCCCCCAGCCCCAGAGCGCCCGCCCCGGCAGCAGCCGGCCCAGCGGCCGGAGGTCGTCGGCCGCCAGCACCCAGAGGCCGTCGCTCCGGGCCTCGCGCGGGTTCCCCCACGGATCCCGGAAGGGAGCGGTGACCCGCACCGCCGGCACGTACAGCCGCCGGCCGTCGGGCGAGAGCACCGCCTGGAGCGGCAAGGGGATGGGCTTGGCCTCGGCCACCGGCGCCAGAAACGCCAGTAGCCGGTCAAAGAGCAGATAGGCCGGCCGCTCCTCGTCCGGCACCATCAGCGACTGCCGGGCCACCACCTGGCGGGCCGGGAGATCCACCTTCAGCAGGCTCCACCGCTGGTCCCGCTCGGCAATGACAAAGAGCGACCGGCCATCTGGTGCGAGGAGCGTGAAGAGTGGCGCCCTGTTCGGCGAGATCGCGTCGCCGGGCAGGGGGATGAAGCCGGCTGGCGACCAGTCCGGGGCCGCCCGCACGGCCAGTCCGGACGTCTCCGCCTGCCGGTCCAGGAAGTAGACCGCCTGTCCCGTGGGCGCCACCCACCAGTGACCGCAGCCGGCCGGCGGCGTGGTCTCCAGCGTCCGCCGGGCCACCACCTGCCGGGCCGGGAGATCCACAGTCACGAGGTCCACGCCGGCCAGACGGCGGCCGACGAGGCGCTCCCGGCAGAGAACGAGGCGCCGGCCATCGGCCGTGAACCGGCCGTGCAGCCCGCTCCCCTCGGCCTCGACCTCGGCCAGCGGCACCTGGGCCAGCACCGTCCGGCTGGGGAGGTCGATCAGCCCGACGCTGGCCCGCCGCCACGGTCCACCCAGACGCCCCACGAGCCGCTCCTCCTGCAGCACGGCCAGGATCTGCCCGTCAGGCGAGGGCACCGGAACGGTCGTGACCGCCGGGCCATCCTCGGGCCCGCCCCGGGCCTCGACCCGGACGCTGTAGAGGTCTCCCCACGGCCGGAGGCGCCGGGCGTCGAAGACCTCGACGGTCGCGAGCCCCCACTGGCCCTGCTGACGGGCGCGGCCGACGAAGAGCCAGGCTCCGTCGGCGGAGAAGGCCAGCCGGGTGGTGAACATCTCCGGCCAGGGCAGGGCGAGGGGGAGGCCGACCACCGTCCCGGTGTCTGCCCGCACGGCCAGCAGACGCGTGGTGG
>ERZ511473.2216-NODE-2216-length-11097-cov-3.634936_pt1 | contig 11097 bp, 7 predicted proteins | sample MGYA00374947_ERZ511473 | MGnify/ENA primary metagenome ERZ511473 (study PRJEB26303, sample SAMN06343854) | sediment metagenome | isolation source: hot spring sediment | place: Canada: British Columbia | collected 2012-09-26 ... | reverse complement strand
GCGATCACCTTCAGCTCGGGCGCGAGCGCCTTGTAGGTCAGCTCGAAGCGCACCTGGTCATTCCCCTTGCCGGTGCAGCCGTGGGCGACGGCGTCGGCACCCTCCAGCTTGGCGACTTCGACCTGGTGCGCAGCGATCAGCGGCCGGGCGAAGCTCGTGCCGAGCAGGTATTTGCGCTCGTAGACTGCGCCCGCCCGCAAGGTCGGGAACGCGTACTTGGTGAGAAACTCCTCTTTCAGATCCTTGACATAGACTTTGGAGGCGCCGGTGGCCAGCGCCTTGGCCTCGATGGCAGCGAAGTCGTCACCTTGGCCGATATCGGCGGTGAAAGCGATGACCTCACAGCCGTAGGTCTGCTTGATCCACTTGAGGATAACCGAGGTGTCCAGACCGCCGGAGTAGGCGAGGACAACTTTCTTGATCGGGGTCTTCTCCGCCATGTGCCATGCTCCTCTCATCGCAGCTCCAGCGTGGTACCTGGAGCGAGACCGAATGCCTCCATCACACCCAGGTGCAGCGAACGAGCAGCCAACCTGGCTGCCGTCACCTGTACCTGGCGCGTCCGGGCATTCGATAGAGCATGGCCGCGTGCATCCTCCTGGGGCGGCAAGCCGCGCCGCCGCATAGCTGGTAGCCTATCAGGCTGGAGCGGCGGCGTCAAGCAGCGCGCCGCCACGCCCGAGGTTTCGAGCCGGCTCAGCGCTGGGGTATCATCCTCTTCCGGGCCATCGCGCTCGGGAAGCAAGAAGGGCTAGGGAAGGGATCGAGGGTGAGCGCACGACGACAGTCCTGGTGGATACCGCTGTTCGTGCTGGCACTCACGCTCACGTCGCTACCGGCTTCGACCGCCTCCGCCGCTACGGTCGAGCCGGGACGGCTACTGGCCTACATCGATCGCGATCGCACGCTCTGGATCGGCGACGATCAGGGCAACTGGCGGCAACAGCTCACCAATGGCGTTGCGGTTACCGGCGCGGTCTGGTCGGGAGACGGCGATCGGCTAGCTTACACCTTCCTGCGCGACGGGCGCAGTGTTGTCGGTCTCGCCCGCTTCCTCCCCGAGCCAGTAACCCGCGAACTGGGGCCGGGCATCCATCCCGCCTGGTCGTGGGATGGGCGCTGGCTGGCGTATGTGAATGAGGGCACCGTCCAGGTCGTCAACCGCGACGGCGAGCCAGCCGGCCAATACCAGGTGGGCGCGACGAGCCTGGTCTGGTCTCCGGATGGGCGTTATCTCGGTTTCACTCGCCCCACTGGCGTGCCGGACTACACCGATTGCCCGGTACTCGAGCTCGGTTGGGTGGACCTGGCGAGCGGGCAGACCAGGATCGCGGCCCGCTCCTTCGGGACCTTCGCCTGGGCTGGAGACAGCCTGCGGCTGCTGTATGCCTCGGCTGCCGACGCGACCGTGTGGAGTTACAACGTGCAGAGCGGTACGGCGCGGCGGATCACCAACCGCTTCCCGAACCCTTGCAGCGGACCATTCCAAATCACTCCTGACGGGCAGCGACTGCTGTTTCTGGATTTCCGCAACGGTGGGGATGACCTCGTCGTACTCGACCTCAACAATCTGCAGGAGCGCGTGTTCGCCGACTTGCCGATCGGTTACCCCTCGAAAGCGTTGCCGGAAAGCTACGTCTGGGTCGACCCGCTGGGTCGATTTGCCTACGTCGCCCGGAGCTACCCGACGATGGTCACGCGGGTGGATCTCAGCAGCGGCGAGCGAACCGTGCTGGTACCTGATGACTACCGGATGCTCCTGGCCGTCTCGCCTGACGGGAGCCGTCTAGCGTTCCTCGATACGCCGCACGGGAAGCCGCCGGAAGTCATCGTCCGCGACCTGCGGACTGGCCAGACGGGCAGCCTCCAGCGGGCCGGTTGGGCTGCCTGGCAACCCTCGGCGATTAGTCCAGTGGTAATGCGCTCCTGGGGAGCGGTGTGGGACCGCGAGGACCGGCCAGTCGCTGCCGGCGCCGTGGCGCGAACCTGGATCTGGGGCCCGGAACCCTTCCTGACACTGGAAGAGCGGTATGCCGACGCCGCTGGCGGCCGGAGAGCCGTTCAGTACTGGGACAAGAGCCGGATGGAGGTGAACCAGCCGTCGGGTGACCGCTCGAGCCGCTGGTTCGTGACCAACGGCCTTCTGGTGCGCGAGCTGATCACCGGCCAGCTTCAAGTCGGCGACAGCCAGTTCGTCGACCGCGAGCCGGCGAATATCCCGGTCGCGGGTGACCTCGATGACCGCACCGGGCCGACATACGCGACGCTCCGCTCCCTGCTGGCCGCCCCAGCGGCGCAGGTAGGCCGGGAGATTCGTGCCCGAGTGCACCGCGACGGCACCATCGTGGAGGATGGCCCCGGCGGTGTCTTCGCCGCCTACTACGTGCCGGAGACGAACCACACGATCGCCGATGTCTTCTGGCAGTACCTCCAGGAAGAGAGCATCGTCTGGGATGGGGCCAACTTCGTTCCTGGCCGCCTGTTCGAGCCCACGTTCTTCGCGACCGGGTTCCCGATCACCGAGGCCTACTGGGCCCGCGTGAAGGTCGGCGGCCAGGAGAAGGACGTGCTCATCCAGTGCTTCGAGCGTCGCTGCCTGACCTATACTCCGGACAACCCCCCGGGCTGGAAAGTGGAGATGGGCAATGTTGGCCGTCACTACGTCCTCTGGCGCTATGGAGGATGAGCAGGTCAGAAGCGATCGCCAGCTCGCAGTAGCCGAGACGCCAGCCGGCACCGGTTGGGTCTGGGTGGTCGTGGTCAACTACAACACCGCCGATCTGCTCGACCGCTGCCTGCGTCACCTGCTGGCGAGCGCCATCGACCGCCCGCTCGGGATCTACGTCGTCGATAACGGCTCGACCGACGGCAGCCTCGAGCTGCTGCGGGAGCGTTACCCCCAGGCCCGCGCGATCGAGGCCGGGCGCAATCTCGGCTTTGCTCGCGCAAATAACCTGGCTCTGCGCGAGATCCTCACCCAGGCGGCGAAGGAGAGCCGCCTTGACAAGGATTACGTGCTGTTGCTCAACAGCGACTGCTTCGTCGATCCTGACGCGGTCCGGCTGCTCGCCCGCTTCCTGGACTCGCATCCCGAGGCCGGGATCGCCGGCCCCAAGGTTTTGCTGCCGGACGGGAGGCTCGACCTCGCGTGCCGTCGCTCATTCCCTACGCCGTCGAGCGCGCTCTGGAAGCTGAGCGGACTGGCACGCTGGTTCCCGAAGCACACCCGTCTGGCCCAGTACAACCTCACCTACTGCGATCCTGACGAGACGCTGGCGGTCGATGCCGTTACCGGAGCATGCATGCTGGTGCGGCTCGCGGCGGTGGCCCAGGCAGGCCTGCTCGATGAGGACTACTTCATGTACGGAGAAGACCTCGACTGGGCCTACCGGATCAAGGCGTGTGGCTGGCAGGTGTACTACTACCCCGAGGCGCGAGCGACGCACATCAAGGGCGGCTCGGGTGGCCGTCGCAAACCCCGTATCATCGTCGAGTTCTACCGGGCGATGTACCTCTTCTACCGCAAGCACTATGCTAGGCACTCGCCGTTGCCGTTGAACCTGCTCGTCTACGCTGGAATCGCCCTGCGCTGCGGCCTGGCCCTGGTCACCTCGACGCTGCGCCGTCTCAGCGCTGTGCGGTAGTGAGGCCGGCTGATCTGCCCTCACCCCCGTCCCCTCTCCCGCCTTGCGGGAGAGGGGTGCCAGTAGGAGCTGTAGGGGCGACCGGCCGGTCGCCCCTACTTCAGCGCCGGGCGCGACCAGCGTGCCAGCCCGAAACGTGGGAAAACAGTTCAACCCTCAGCGATCCGCCTCTTGCGCTAGCCACAGCCGTCTGCTACGGTTCCTGGATGCCGCGCACCGCTGCGCGGCGCCTGGAGGCAGTCTGGATGGCGAGACACCGGCTGGCCGCGCCTGATCCGAGAGCGCGGGCAAGCGCTCGGCTCGGGGAAGGCGGACTCTTCGCCGCGCTCATCCTCTATCGGGATTACCGCCTCCTCTGGGTCAGCAGCGTGCTGACCCAGATCGCCCAGTGGATGCTCCAGGTCTCGCTCGGCTGGCTGATGCTGGAGTTGACCAACTCCCCCTTCTGGGTCGGCCTCAATGGCTTCGCCAGCGGCCTCCCGTTCCTTATCGTGTCCATTCCGGCCGGCGCGCTGATCGACCGGCTGGATCGCCGCAACCTGCTGGTGGCCTGCCAGGCGAGCGCGCTCTCGATCGGGCTCACGCTGGCCATCCTCGCCACGCTCGGCCTGGCGCGCCCGTGGCACCTCCTGGTGGGGGCCTTCCTCAACGGCGCGGCGCTCGCGGTCAATAACGCGACGCGCCAGACGCTGGTGCCCACCTTCGTGCCGCGCGAGGGGCTCCAGAACGCGATCGCCCTGCTTTCGGCAGGGATGAACGTCACCCGCATCGTCGGGCCCTCGCTTGCTGGGCCGCTGATCGCCGCCATCGGCTCCGGCGGCGCGCTCCTCGCGCAGGTCGGCTGCCTGGCGATCGCGCTGGTGAACACCTTGCAGCTCCCGTCGAGGCAGGACACCACGCGGGTGAGGTTGCCCTTTCTGCGCAACCTGGCGGAGGGTATCGACTATGTACGTCGCAGCAGCGTGCTGGTCGGCCTGATGCTGCTTGCCACCATTCCGACGATCCTGGTCTTTCCGTACATCCAGCTCTTGCCGGTCTACGCTCGCGACATCCTCGGAGTGGGGGCCAGCGGACTGGGCCTGCTCTATACCGCTGGCGGCCTCGGTGCCCTGACCGGATCGCTGTTCATCGCCGGCTTCCGGAGGATCGAGCACAAGGGACGCTTCATCCTGGTCACGACCTTCGTCTATGGGCTGATCATCATTGTCTTCGCCTACTCGACCTGGTTGCCTCTCTCGCTGGTCATGCTCGTCCTGGGTGGCGTGCTGGGGTCGTCCTACATGTCGATCAACAACACCCTCCTCCACCTCAACGTGACCGATGAGGTCCGCGGCCGGGTCATGGGCATCTACATGCTGACCTGGGGCTTCATGCCGCTCGGCGCGCTGCCGATGGGCTTCCTCGGCGAACAGATCGGTGTACCGCACGCGGTGGCCCTCGGCGCCGCGCTGTCCTCGCTGGCGATCCTGGCCCTGGCGGTACGTATCCCTGCCCTGCGGGCGCTCCGCTAAGACGTGCCCGAGGCAGTGCCGCTCTCTTCCGGCTCGCCCTCGCCTTGCGCTTCCGGCGTCGCTTCTGAGGCGCCTCCGAGCCGAAGTACCTCGCACAGGCGCGCGCGCAGCGCCGCCGGATCATCGAGCGGCAGCTCGCCGACGGTACGCCAGGTGCCCGGCGCTCGCTCGTACGTCATCAGCTTGCCATCAGTGCGCACGAACACGATCTGATCGCCGTAGACGAGCTGGAAATAATCGTACGTCCAGCCCTCGAGCTTCGCGCCGGTCGCGAGGTAGAGCGGATGATACGCTCCGTCGACTTGCTGGTCGTCGATGAACAGCTCGCGCGCGGCGATCAGGCCGGGATAGTCGACGATCAGGTCTGTGACCACCCGGTGGACAGTCGGGTAAGCCTCAGCCCGGGTGTGGGCGCAACGGCTGTGGTCGCCCTGCCGCAGCCGGGGAGCAGGCACCGCGTAGAGGAGGCGACGGATCGCCTCGGCCGGCTCGGTGCGGCAGAGCGTGCCCAGCGGCAACCGCACGCTCTGCCCGACGGTGAATACTGGCGCGTCCTCCTCGCCGAGCCATAGCACGCCCCGGCTATCGGCAGGCTCGTCTGAATGGAGCGCGCAGCTCACGCGTCGCGTCACCAGGAAACGATCCCACCCGTGCTCCGGGTGATAGACCGGCAGCACGTCGATCGCCGCGGTCGGGAAGCGGCTGCCGACCACGGCGCTGGCCAGCACCCAGCCCAGCGCGTAGGCCAGCCGGTTGGGCATCGCCAGCTCCGGCGTCTCGGGATCGTCGACCGGAATGCTCTGCGGCTCAAGGTCGCGGTATCGCTCGATAGCCCGCTGCATCTGCTCCACGAAGTGCGGCTCGACCACGACGCTCGCGCTCATGCTCCTCCCCCGTGCACTGACTCTAGGCTGCTACGCCCGTCCGTCCCAAACCGCCCAGCCGTCCGCTATACTGAGGCGGCAGGGCTTGAGGGCTGTCCTGCTGGCAGGATACCACGCGCGGGGAAAGGAGCAGGGCATGGACGAGCGTTGGGCCGAGCGGTGGTCTCGGCGTGGGCGGCTGGCCGCGTCCGCTGATCGCCCCTCCCGGACGCCCCCCGAGGGGATCATCTCCTTCGTCTACGGCGATCCGGACGAGCCGAGCCTTCCGCTCAACGAGATGGCGCAGGCGGCGGAGTTCCTCGCCGAGCACGAGCGGCGCGACGCTCTCGGTTACCAGAACCCGATCCGCGGCGATGAGCTCAACGGCGCGCTGGCCGAGAAGCTGGCTCGCGACCAGGGAATCGAGGCGCGGCCGGAGCAGATTCTGATCACTGCCGGCTCCAGCAGCGGCCTCGGCACCATCTGCGACGCGCTGATCGACCCCGGCGACACGGTGCTCCTCGATGCCCCGGCCTGGATGGGCGCGACCATGATCTTTCGGCTGGCCGGTGCCGAGATGATCGGTATCCCGATCGACGAGCACGGCATCGATCCCGACCGGGTCGCGACGGTGCTCGACCGGCTGGAGCGTGAGGGGCGGCGTCCCAAGTTTCTCTATACGTTGCCCACCTTCCAGAACCCAGCCGGCGTCGAGCTGAGCGTTGAGCGACGCAAGGCGTTGGCCCGGCTGGCCGACGAGCGTGGGCTGTTGATCGTCGAGGACGATGCCTACTACGAGCTTCGCTTCCGCGGCGAGTACCCGCCGACGATCTACAGCCTGGCCAAGCCGGGAAACGTGCTCTACTGCGGCACACTCTCCAAGACGATCGCCGCGGGCCTGCGGCTCGGTTACATCGTTGGCCCGGAGCCGGTCGTGGCCGCGCTCTCCCGGGCGCGTGTCGACAGCCTGCGGAACAGCTTCAGCGCCGCGTTGGCCGATTGGTATCTGCGCACCGGAAAGTACAGCGCCCACCTGGACGAGCTGCGCCGCATCTACCAACAGAAGTGCGACCACATGCTGCGAGCGCTGGAGCGAGAGATGCCGGATGGCGTAAGCTGGACGAAGCCGAACGGTGGCTTCTTCATCTGGCTGACGCTGCCGGAAGGCGTCAGCGCCCCGGCGATCCTGCCGGAGTGCCGTGAGATCGGCGTGGACTTCATCCCTGGCCCAGCCTTCTACGGCGACGGCAGCGGCGAGCGGCACCTGCGGCTGTCGTACAGCGCGGTGACGCCAGAGCAGATCGACGAGGGCATCGCCCGGCTGGCGCAGGTGGTGCGCCGGGCGATGGCGGGCATGCTCGCGGCCCGCGGCTAGCGAGCAGGCGAAAAGACGAGATCGAACGAGCCGGGCGACGAGATCGTGGCCCAACTCCGCGCTTTCAGGAGACTAGGCGCTGGACGCGGCCAGGCTAGCCGTAGCGGTACTGGACGCCGAAGCCGCCGCGCGGGTACGTCCACTCGATATTGTGGAACTCGTAGCAGACGATCCGGCAGGTGCCGCACTCCACGCAGCCCTCGTAGGAGAAGAGCACCCGCCCGTCCGGCTGGGGCGCGTAGCACGCCGCCGGGCAGCAATTAATGCACTGCTGCCGCTCGCATTGGAGGCAGAGATCGGGGTCGATGATCCGGATGTGGGCCCGGCCGGGGTCGACGTTGAAGCTGGTGATGGCCAGCTTGCGCTCCAGCCCGGCCCGATCCTTGATCGTATCGACGACCGTAACCACGCTGCTCCCTCACCGCTGCACGCTCGATCCTCGCGCCCTCCGGCTCAGTCTACCACGCCCCGCATCGCTTCACGACGGCCTGCCGCCGGAGCATGCCGCTTCAGCCGGCCACGTACTAGCCGAGCGTGGCAGCCGCGCGGAAGCCCAGCCACTGGGCATCGGCCAGCGCTGCCAGCACCGCCGCGCGATCCAGCTCGAGCCCCTTCACGGTTCTCTCTCGGGGCAGCGCGGGAGATCCCTGCCCATCCCCGCCGGCACGATCGACTCGCCGCGCCCAGTGTACTCCCTCGCTGCACTGAATCCTCGACCAGCGCCGCGCTCGCGCGCAAGCGGGGACGCCCCTAGTCGATGAGGGTCCGGCCGCCTGCCTCTTGACAACTCCGGGTGTAGGCACTATATATAGTGGTGCGTCGACGCTAACGGTACTAGATATAGTGACAGCCGGTCAACCGGTACGAGCCAGGGACAGGGTGCGAGAGCCGAGCGCGCACGGCCAGCGCAGGATCTCGTCCGTTCCTGAGTAGTCAGGAGACGAGGGGACGAACGCAGGCAGACGGCGCAGGTTCGATTTGAGCGCAGTCAACGGGAAGGGGTTGTGATGGTTTCCTCTCTGGAGCGGATGAGCAGGGTTGACGACCGGTCACGGGCGGATGTCTCTCCCGGTGAGATCGCTCGCGCGCTCCTGGAGCGCGCCGGCGCCGATCCGATCGCGGTTGACCAGCTCCTCCGCGAGGCGCTGCCGCTGCTCGGCGGGCCAGCCGGCATCGATTCGGAGGCGTCAATTCGAGCGGTCGAGGCCGTCCTGGTCGAGACCGTGCTGCAGAACCTGCACCTCGAGCCGGACCTGGAGCCGGTGGCCCTTCGCCTGCGCCTGCGCCACCTCTATCGCCAGGCACTCGGCGATGCAGAGCCCGCCGAGGCTGCATATCGCCGCGCTTTCCCGGGCTACGTCAGGCAGGCGGTCTCCACGGGGCTCCTGGATCGGCGTTTGCTCGACTTCGAGCTGGAGGCCCTGGCAACCCGACTGATGCCCGAGCGCGACCAGCTCCTGACCTACACTGGCCTCGCCACGCTGATCGACCGGTACCTGCTGCGCGAGCTGGAGCCGGGCGATGACCCGACGAGCGAGGACAGCCGGCTGCTCGAGACTCCGCAATTCTTCTGGATGCGGGTCGCCATGGGCCTGGCACTCAAGGAGGATGACCCGACTGCCTGGGCCGCCCGCTTCTACGAGGTCATGAGCACACTGCGGGTGGTGCCCTCGACCCCGACGCTCTTCAATGCCGGCACGCCGCACCCGCAGCTCGCCTCCTGCTACCTGGCCGACGTCGAAGACTCGATGGACTCGATCCTCGCCTCGGCCGAAGAGTTCGGCCAGCTCGCGAAGTACGCCGGCGGCCTGGGCGCGAGCCTGACGAAGCTGCGAGCTGCCGGCTCTCCAGTGCGTGGCGTCAACGGACGCTCCTCCGGCGTCATCCCCTTCGCCCACCTCTACGACGCGCTGATCAACGCGGTCAACCAGGGAGGCCGCCGCCGGGGGACGCTGGCGATCTACCTCGAGCCCTGGCACTTAGAGCTGCCGGCCTTCCTCGACCTCAAGAAGAACGACGGCGACCCGTATCAGCGGGCACGCCGAGCCAACACCGCGCTCTGGATCCCGGATCTCTTCATGAAGCAGGTCATGGCCGACGGTGACTGGTACCTCTTCGACCCGGCGGTCGCGCCCGAGCTGAGCGAACTCTACGGCCCTGAGTTCGAGGCGGCCTACTGGCGGCTGGCGGAGCGCGCCGAGCGGGGTGAGCTGCCGCCCCGCGCCTGGCGCAAGCTGCGGGCCCGCGAGCTGTTCCGGGAGATCCTGGCCACCATGCAGGAGACCTCGCATCCCTGGTTGGTCTTCAAGGACGCCGGCAACCTCCGCTCGCCGCTCCGCCACGCCGGGGTCGTCCACTCGAGCAACCTGTGCACCGAGGTGTTCCTGCCAACGTCCAGCGAGGAGATCGCGGTCTGCAACCTCGCCTCGGTCAACCTGGTCGCGCACCTGGTCTCTAGCCCGGGCGCGGGCCTGACGCTCGACGAGCAGAAGCTGGCTGAGAGCGTCCGAACAGCGATCCGCATGCTCGACAACGTCATCGACATCAACTTCTACCCCGTGGAGCGGGCACGGCGCAGCAACCTCCAGAACCGGCCAGTCGGGCTCGGCGTCATGGGTTTCGCCGACGCCTTCGCCCGGCTGGGGATGGCCTACGGGGACGAGGCATCCGAGGAGTGGACCGATCGGGTAGTCGAATTGATCAGCTTCCACGCGATCGCTGCCTCGGCCGAGCTGGCCCGCGAGCGCGGCCCCTTCCCGCGCTTCGCCGGCAGCGCCTGGTCGGCCGGCACGCTGCCCATCGATACGCTGGACGACCTGGAGGCGGCGCGCGGCCGGCCGGTGACGGTCGACCGTAGCGCCCGGCTGCCGTGGGACGAGCTGCGGGCCGAGGTCGCGCGGGGAATGCGCAACGGGACGGTGATGGCGATCGCGCCCACAGCCAGCATCAGCCTAATCGCCGGCACCAGCCCTAGCCTCGATCCGTACTACGCGGCGCTGTTCACGCGCCAGAACCTCTCCGGCAAGTTCTTGGAGGTCAACCGGACGCTGGTCGACGAGCTCAAAGCCCGTGGCCTCTGGGAGTCCGTCCGCGAGCGGCTGGTCGAGGAGCGCGGCGACCTGCGCTTTATCGACGAGATCCCGGACGATCTCAAGCGCCGCTTCCCGACCGCTTACCAGGTACCGCCCGAGGCCTACGTGCGCCTGGCCGCCCGCGCCCAGAAGTGGGTCGACATGGGCATCAGCCGCAACCTCTACTTCCAGGAGCGGGCCCTAGAGCGCATGGAGGCCGTCTACCTTACCGCCTGGGAGCTAGGGCTGAAGTCCACCTACTACGTCTTCATGGCGCCGCGCATGTACGCGGAGCAGAGCACCGTGCGCGTCAACAAGGCGCTCAAGCGCCCGCGCTGGAACCTGGAGGAGCACCTCCCGGCAGGCGACCCGGCCGCCGATCTCGCCTGCGAGGTATGCCAGTGACCTGGAGTACCGGTCCCTCGCCGTGGCTCCTGCGCGCGGCGAGGAGTCGAGCGAACTGGAGTCTGTGAAAGGGGGACGAAGCGTGCGCAAGCTGTTCGGTGGAGATCCGCTCGCGGCAGTCGAGCTCTTCCCGCTCTCGCATCCCTGGGCCTATGCCCACCTGCAGCAGGGGAAGCACAACACCTGGTTCCCGGAGGAGGTGCAGCTGGGCGAGGACGCGCGCGACTG
>ERZ511473.2206-NODE-2206-length-11150-cov-42.095548_pt1 | contig 11150 bp, 15 predicted proteins | sample MGYA00374947_ERZ511473 | MGnify/ENA primary metagenome ERZ511473 (study PRJEB26303, sample SAMN06343854) | sediment metagenome | isolation source: hot spring sediment | place: Canada: British Columbia | collected 2012-09-26 ... | reverse complement strand
CCATCCAGACCTTTGACCAACCTGTGGTGCTGGACCAGGCCGTAGCCTTGCCCTACCAGGTGGAGCTGTTGGGAAGCGTCTCGGACGCCCTGGAGGCCACCGGCTACGCCGTGCGGTCCGAGATATATCCCGTGCGGGTCGAGGACGCTCTGGGCTCGGCCAGCCTCTCCGCCCCCACCACGGGCGATTACATCCCCATCGTAGTCACCCTGGACCTCGGGATGGAGGACTTGGGCCAAGCTACCCTTACCGCTCCCGCTACTGGGGACTACATCCCCATCGTGGTCATCGTGGACCTCGGGACGGAGGGCATTGGCTCGGCCACCCTATCGGCACCCGCCACGGGCGATTACATCCCCATCGTAGTTGTTCAGAACCTTGGGACGGAGAACCTTGGCACCGCTACCCTCTCCGCCCCAACCACGGGAACCTACGCCCTGGTAGTGGTGGTCGTGGACTTGAGAGGGGCAAACTACTTCCCCCCCGGCTACGAAGCCCTGGGTTCGGCTACCCTCTCTGCCCCAACCACGGGGAGCTACGAACTCGCCTAAGGAGGAAGCATGGGAAAGATTATCGTGCCCGGCAAGGAAATCCTGATACCGAGGGTTGTGGTGCGGCCCCTTCTGCCGCCATCGCCGAAGTTAGGCGCCCGCCTAGAGCCCCAACACCTTCATTGGCAGGTGGGGCGCTACAAGGAGCGCCTGACCTCTGGTCCTGGCGGCCTTGGGCGTGGGCGCGTTTGGGTCGTTGAGAGGGAAGCCGAACAGCACAACCTCATCCTCAACCAGACCTACGACTCCCTAATGACCCAATACCACCTAGCGAGTCTAGCCCGCTATGCAGTTGTGGGGACGGGCTCTACCCCGCCGGACCCGAGCCAATCCGGGCTAGGCAATGAGGTGGCCCGGCAAGATTATGGAGGTTATTATCTACCACGCGCTATGGTGTCGGACCACGTTTACGACATCTCGGCAACTATAGAGTTTCCGGAAACCAAAGTCGGCGGCAGAAACCTAACCGAGTGGGGGTTTAGCCCCGTGAGCACTCCGGGAAACAACCTGATGGTCAGAGAGCTTTTCCGCGACAGTAGCAGCAACCCCGTAGTCCTCACCCTGGCTACTGACCAGCGCTTGCGCCTCATTTACAAATACAGGGTTTCCTTCTTCCCCAACACAGCACAGGACGTTTCCATCAACATCAACGGCCTTGGCGTAAAGACCGGGCGGTTTATTTTGGCGCGCGGCTACCCAAACCTTTACCACTTACTTCAAATGATGGGAGAGTTCATGACTGGAGTTTCCGTGCAGTTCAGGGTACTGAGCGCATTTCTCCCCCTTGACCCAAGTGATACCAGTTACTACAACGGCACCCAAAACTTCAGCATCAGCTATCAGACTTACACTTCAGGAAGCCGCACAAGAAAAACGCAACCCCTCACCATACCAAACACAGCGGCCAACATTACCTGGGCCACGTTCGGCCTGGGGCAATATTTTGGCACAAACAGCGTCGGCAACCAAGTCATTGCGCGCTTCGTGTTTAACTCAGGCCAAGAGTTTACCAAAAACGACCTGTACAAGATTACCATCGGCGAATGGGTCTTAACCTGGGGGCCGTGATGGTGCCGGGAGGATGGCAAAGCCGCACGCTGGTGCCGCCTGACCTTAGCCACAGGGTGGTGAGAGTATGCGTGTAGTTTGGCCTTTGCCACCAGGACCAGAAGCCAACAGGATAGACGCCGCCTTCCTGGACCCCAACTACCCGAGGTGGCGGCAACGGATGGGTCTGCCCCCGGACGAGCACCCGGGGGTGGACATCAACCTCTTGGGGACCTCGGAGGACGCTGACCTCCGCTACCCCGTGGTGGCCGTGGCGGTGGGCAGGGTGGTCCGCGCCGGGAGGCATCGGGTCTGGGGAAACGTGGTCCTGGTGGAGCACCCCACCCTCGCGGCCCTGCTCGGGATGCCCTACCTCGCCACGCAGTACGCCCACCTGCACGACGTCCTGGTCAAAGAGGGGCAGGTGGTCTACCCCGGCGAGCCCGTGGGCACCATCGGCAAGGGCGACCCCACCCGGCCCCTCCTGGCGCACCTGCACTTTGAGGTGCGGGTCAAGGAGTTGCCCCCCGACTACTGGCCGCGGACGCGGGACAACATCGTAGGCGCCTACCTGGACCCCGCAGCCTTCCTACGACGGCACTACGACTCGGCGCGGCGCTACTACTTCCCCAACCACCGCTACTACCCCGGAGCCGGCGCAGGCGCCGTCGTAAACCTGGAGTCGCTGACCACGGTCCACGTAAGGGCCGTGACTCAGAGAAAGGAGGTGTAGCATGCCGCTGAGGCTGTTGTGGCTACTCATCAGGATTTGGCCCACGGTCGTTGAGATTGTCCGCATGGTAGAGGCCATGCACCGCGCGGAGAGCGGCGATGTCAAGAAGGCCATCGCCAAGCGCTACCTGCAGGAGAAGTTGCGCAGCCCGCTCCCGCAGATGTCCGAAAAGGACTGGGACAACCTCATCGGCGGCCTCATTGACGTGGCCGTGGCGCTCCTGAACACCTTCTGGCCGAAATGGTCCCAACGGGATGGCGAGTGACCACTGAAGTCGCGGACACCCAGCCGCCGGGCCGCGTACTGGTCGCTGGGCCGCTGTGGGGCGAGGTGGCGCAGGTGTTCGGCCATCTGCCGTCCCATGGCGGCCTAGACTACCTCGAGGACTACTTCTACCGCATCGCCGGCAGGGTTCCCCACAGGGGGGTGACGCAGCCGCCCCTAGCGCAACACTTCTGGGGCGGTGCGGAAGCTCCTTGGGAGGACGTCTTCCCTGCGCGGGCAGCCGCCGGCCGGACGGCCATCTGGGAGGCCTGGTGGGGCTCCTGGTGGACGTGGCGAGGCGACCTGAGCTGGGAAGCTCCGGGCGATGAGGTCCCTGAGGGGGCGGAAGGCGTGGTGCGCGACGTGTTCTGAGGTTGTAAGTGAGTCTGGTTGACTCAAGGCATGTGCTCGTCTTATTTGCACACATGAGTTGAGATTTGCCAGCAGAACCCAAAAAACCCTAACCTATTAGATTTTTGTGTGAGAGAAAGATGAGAGCATTCTCATAAAAACAACAGTTTGATGCTTAGCCTTGCTAATAATATGAGCAAGGCTAAAAGAGAGATTGATGGGGGAAACCAAATGTCATTAGGTGTTGTCCATTTCTGCCCTGTGATTTTGTATAAGATGGGTCTTCAATCAAAATGCGAGGTGGCCGACGGTTGGAAGCGAGAGAGGTCCGTCCCGGCCCGGCCCGGCCCTGCCCAGCCCCGCTCAGCCCAGGCCATCCGCCTCAAGATCCCCAGCTTGGCTTGGCGACCGCTGCCCCCCTGTGGTTGGGTGGGTGGGGTTGTGGTTGGGGGTTGGGTGGGTGCGGTTTGGCGTATTCTTCGTCCACGACCGTGGCCGACCACCTGGCTGTGGCGGAGGGTCAAGAAGGCCAAGGACCCGATAGAGAAGCATCGCTTCCTGGCCGTCTACCACGCCAAGCGGGGACTCACCGCCAAGGAGATCGCCAAAATCACCCTCAGCTCCATCCGCTGGGTCCAGGAGACGGTGCGGCGCTACAACCGGGAAGGGCCGGAGGGCTTGAGGGACAAGCGGCACCAGAACCCGGGCCAGAAGCCCAAGCTGACCCCGGAGGAGCAGAGGAGGGTCCTGGAGGCCCTCCAGGGCCCCCCACCCGACGGGGGCCTGTGGACGGGGCCCAAGCTCAGGGACTGGGTGGAGCGGGAGCTGGGGAAGAAGCTCTCCCTCTACCCCATCTACCGCCTCCTCCACGAGATGGGGTTCGCCTTGCGGGTGCCCCGTCCCCGGCACGCCAAGGCGGACGGGGAGGCGCAGGAGGCGTTTAAAAAAACCTCTCCGCCCAGGTCCAGGAGGCGAGGGCCGAGGGGAGGAAGGTGAGGCTTCTGGCGTACGATGAGCATCGGTTGGGGCTCAAGCCGGTGTACCGGCGGGTGTGGGCCAGGCGGGGGGAGAGGCCCTTGGCGGTGGGGGCGCACCGGTACCGATGGTTTTATGTGTGCACCTTTGTGGAGCCGGAGACGGGGGAGAGCCTGAGCCTTTTGGTGGACGGGATAGACACGGAGGTGATGGGCTGGGTTTTGCGGGAGCTTCGGGCCTGGCTTGGGGAGGGGGAGGAGGCGTGGGTGGTCTTGGACCGGGCGGGGTGGCACGTGTCGGGGCGGGTGGAGGTGCCGGAGGGGGTGCGGCTGGTCTTCCTGCCGCCCTACAGCCCGGAGCTGCAGCCGGTGGAGCGGGTGTGGCCCTTGGTGAACGAGGCGGTGGCCAACCGGTACTTCCGGGACCTTGAGGAGATGATGGAGGCGGTGGCTGAGCGGTGCCGGGTCCTTGCCCAGGACCCCGAGACCCTCAGGCGGCACACCCTGTTCCACTGGTGGCCTAGGACGAAGGAATTAGCATAAAAGGGTATCAGTCGGCATTGATAGAAGCTCATGTATCCCCGGTTTGAAAACCGGGGGATTATAGCCCCCACCCCCTCTTTTCTAGAGGGGAAAACGTGGGATGCCCTCGCCTCCCTGCCCTCCTGGCGGAAGATCGCCGGTGTACCGGACAAAGACCTGGAGCTCAGCCTCTGGCGCTGCCCCCGGTGCGGGGTCCGGGGGTTCGTGGACCTGGAGGTGCTCCAGACCAGGCTCCGGGGCGAAAGGGGCGAGGAGACCGCCCGCCGCCTCGTCCACTACGCCCCCCTCAACGGGGAGGCCCTGCGGCGGGCCTTACAGAGCCTGGAGCAAGGGGGCGGGGACCGTTAAGCCCCGTGTAAGGTCCCGCCTTCATGCTAAGAGGAGAAAGGAGGTTGGATGAGAAAGCTCAGGAACCTTTGGTGGTTGGCCCTTGGCCTTGCGGCGTGCGCTATCCCGTTCAACTACCCCTTGGATCTCCTGTCCTACCTAGAGGTGGAGGGCACCTTCCAGGTGAATCAGGGGGGCATCAGCCCCAACCCAAAGACCTTGGGGCCGGTACAAGTCACCTACACCCCCGACCCCAGGATCACCCTCTCCGGGGCCACGCTGGAGCTCAAGGTGTGCTTCACCTCGGAAACACCAGGGGCCACCTTCAGCGGCGACCTGAACTACGCCGCCTACCTGGGGGGCGATGCCGGGAACCTCTTTGACCCCGGGAACCAGGTGGCTCAGGGGAGCGGGGACGTGAGCGGCCTCAACAACGGCCCCGTGTGCGTGGAAAAGCAGGCGAGCCTAAGCCCCACCCAGCTGCAGGCGGTGCAGAGCGGCGTCTTCTACGTGGCGGCCCGCATCTCTGGCACGGCCCAAAGCAGCCAGGAGGCCACCATCCGATACCGCGCCGAGGTCTTCCGCCTCCACCTGAGCGGCACGGCAGGGCGATAGGAGGGCGAGATGAAACACCTGGTTTGGCTCACCGCCCTGTCCTCTTGGGCCTTGGCCCAGTTCGGCCCGCTCCCCGGCATGGGCCAGCCCCTCCCCAACCCAGCGGGGGGTCAGGTGTACCAGAACCCCGCCCTGGGCCTGGTCTTCCCCGTCCCCCAGGGGTTCCAGCTGGCCCAGGAGCTGCCCCAGCAAGGGGGGATGGTGGTCCTCTTCCTGAACCCCATGGGGGCGGAGCTCTACGCCTTCAGCCAGCCCCTGCCGGGCCCCATGGACCTCCAGGCCTTCCACCAGTACAACCTCCAGCTCCTAGCCCAGCAGGACCAGAACCTGGCCGCCCAGGGGGGGCAGGCCACGCGGCAGCCCCTCTCCGGCCTCACCCTGGCGGGGCGGCCGGCCCTGGGTGTCTACAGCCAGATCCTCTACCAGGGGCAGCAGTACCTGGATCTGGCTGTCTACACCGTGGAGGGGAACCGGGTCTACGCCTTCCAGCTCACCGCCCCCGCCCAGGTCTTCCCCCAGGTGCAGCCCCTGTTCCAGCAGCTCCTGGCCCAGGCGAGGATCGCCCCCGGGGGCCAGGCCCCGTTCCCCAGTCCAAGCCCCATCCCCTTCCCCCCAAGCCCCGGACCGATGCCTCCCGGCCCGAGCCCTACACCCTTCCCCCCAGGTCCCGGACCGGTGCCTCCCGGTCCCGGCGGGAACTCCCTTCTCCCCTCCTTCCCGGGCGGGGGGCAGTACCCGGCCCCACCCCCCATCGCCCCCCAGCCCCCTTCCTCGGGAGGCGGAGCCCCCCAGGCCCGCCCACCCTTCACCCCGCCCACGGACCGGGTGGTGGGGCTCCGCTACGGGCGGGAGCGAGGAGACGGGCAGCGCTACGCCGTGGCGGTGGGGGGGCTTTCCTACCGCATCGAACCCGCCGGGAACGGGCACTGGCGGGTGACAGAGGTGGTGGAGGACGAGGGGGGCAAGGAGCAGAACACCTTCCTCCTGGACGCCCTGGGGCTCCAGGATGGGGAGGACGTCCTCCTACCCCCGGTGTGGCACACGGGACGGACGGAGTACGGGGGGGAACGGTTCACCCGCGCCGCCCAGGGCGGCCTCACGGTCTACCGCTACCAGGATGAGAAAACCCGCGTGGAGTTCGCCTACCGCCCGGACGGCTGGCTGGCCCACCTGGTCTACTGCGACCTCACCCGCAAGCAGAACCCGTGCACCCGGTACACCCTCTTGGAGGTGCGCTGATGCGCTATGCCCTGGCGGCGCTCCTCCTCCTCGGCCCGGCCCTGGGCCAGGCGGTGCGCACCACGTTGACCCCTGGGGAGCTGGAGCGACTCCTCGCCTCCCTGGGTTGGAAGTACGAGCAAACCTTCGACTGGGGGGCATCCGTGGAGTACCGGGTGGAGGTCCAGGGGGATAAGTTCGGCCTCTTCCTGGCCAACTGCGAGGGAAAGGAGCCCCGCTGCCTAAGCCTCATGCTCCGGGCCCGGCCTGACCTCCCCGAAGGCCCCTCCCTGGAACACCTCTTCCGGGTACTCCAGTGGAACCGGGACTACCGCTTCAGCCGGGCCTACGTGGATGAGGGGTTCTACCCCGTTCTGGAGGCAGACCTCCTCCTGGAGGGGGGCGTGACGGACCGTGCCATCGTGGCCTTCTTCCACACGTTTCTGGAAAGCTGGCAGGAGTTTGTGGCGTACGTCAGCCAGAAGGAGGGAAAGCGATGAAGAGAGCGTGGCGGAGGCTGGGGGGCTTGGGACTCCTCCTCTTGGCTTGGGTTCTCGCCCAGCAGTTCTCACCCCCGCCGGATTTCGGTCAGTGGGAAGCGGTGCGGCAACGGGCCCACGCCCAGTGCCAGGGGTACCTCTCCCAAGGCGGCGGCCAGGGCATTCAGGGCTACTTCGCCTGCCTGCAGCAGGCGGCCTTCCAGCTGTGCCCAGGGGGGGTGCCCTTCCAAGGCCCCACGGACCCCATGAGCTACGCCGCCTGCAACGCCGCTGCCACCGCGGGCTATCCCTACCCGGTTAAGCCCGTCCTCACCGGGCCCAGCTACCGCGTGGAGGTGGTGGGAGGTGTGGAGCGCGAGCGGGACCCGCGCACCAACCAGGTGATCCAGGAGAGGCCGGTTACCCCCAGGCTCCTCTTCACCCTGGAGCGCACCCCCCAGGGCACCTACCGGGGCGTAAGCTACGGCCAGAACGGGCAACCCCTGAGCTACTACTTCGTAACCCCCGCCTGCGAACTCCTCACGGCCAACAACCAGCCCGCCTGGGATGGGATCCTCTGCCCCCTAAACCCCAGAAAACCCTACCTGGTCACGCCTCTCCCTTCCCCCATTCCAGGCATGCCCCCCAACCCCCGGTTCTTCCAGGCGGGCCGGCTTCAGGACGATTTCGACGGCGATGGCGTGGTGGAGGAAGGGTACCTGGCCACCGGGGGAAGCGGGGGGCGGAGCTTCACCTCGGGCTGGGCCGAGGCCTGGGGCTATGACCCCCGGACGGCGCGGCTGAAGTTCTGGTACTCCATGGCCGCCCGGGAGTCGCAAAGCGCCGCCACCACGTACAACATGGAACGCCTGCTCCTCTTGCGGGTGCGGTGAGGACCCATGGGCGAGCGGCTGACCTACCAACCGTGGCAGCTTCGGGCCGCCCGCTCGCGCCTCCTCGGGGGAGGCCTCGCCATCCTCCTTCTCCTTTGGCTCGCCCTGGCCGGCGGGGGCTTCCTCTCCCTCCTCGCCCTGGGAGGAGCGGCGCTGGGAGGGCTCTACCTCCTCCGCACCGCCTGGGAACCCTTAAGGCGGCGAAACCTCGTGGTGGAGCTCGTGGCTGAGGGAGCGCGGGTGAACGGCGTCCTCTACCCCAAGGAGGCCTTCCAAGGAGTAGAGGGACCCCGGGGAAGCTGGACCTGGCTGGAGAAGCGCCCAAACAGCCTCCAACCCTACAAGCTTCACCTCGCCCCCCCTGGCAAAAGGGCCCCCTCTTCCGCCTCCGCTTCCGGGAAGCGAGCCTTCCCCTCCCCCTAGACCTCCCCGGCTGGGACCGGATCCTCCGCCACCTGGGCCTTTCCTGGCGGGACCACCCCGGGCTCGTCCGCTACCTAATGAGCGCCACGGGACCCGCCTGGCTCAACGGCCTCCTCTATCCCCCGGAGGAGGCCCCGCCGGGGTGGGAGGCGGCCCGGAGGCGCTACCGCGCGGCCTGGGCTTGGCTCTGGCTCGGACTGGCCCTCGTGGGGGCATCGTTCCTGGCCGTGGACTACCAGGCTCGAGGCCTCCAATCCCGCCTGAGGGAGGGGGAAAGCCTGGCCCTGGACCCCCAGCCCTTCGTCCCCCTCTTCGCCCTGGGCCTTCTCGGACTCCTGCTGGCGGCGGGCGCCTTTCTGCGCCACTTCAACCTGGGGCGGGGGCGGCCCGGGTGGGTGGTGGCCTATAACCCGTTGCAGACGCGAGGTGACCATGGCAAACCAAGCTAGGATTCGGCTTATTTGGCCCAAGACAGGCCGGGACTGGCTGGCGTTCCTCCTAATCCTCGGGCTCATTCTGGGACTCGTGGGGAACCTTTTGCCCAAGGGGCAAAAGGAGGTCCAGGCTGGCTCGGTGCGGCTCAAGGTTCCCCAAGGCTGGGAGGTAAGGGAGATCTCGGGTGGCTGGGCTTTGATAAGTCCCCTGGAAGGGAAAGGGGATGCCTTCCGGGAAAACCTCACCCTCCTTCGCGAACCCCTGCGCCAGCCCCTCCCCAGCCCCCTTTACGCCCAGGTGGTGGCCCAGCGCGCCGCCCAGCACCTCCAGGATTTCGCGCCTGGAAGGATCGCCCGGGTACGGCTGGGATCGGTGGAGGCGGTGGCCTTCAGCGCCCAGGGAAGATACGGGGGTCGGCTTCTAGAGTACCTGGTCTACGCTTTCACCGTAGGCCAAGAAGGGTACCAGATCACCCTGACGGCAGAACCGGGCAAGCTCTCCCGCCTCCAAGGTCCCTTGCATGAGGCGCTCTCCCCCCTGGCGGCGCTGTCCTCCACGGCAGAAGCCCCTCCAAGCAATCCCCCGGCCCCCTCGGGCAGCCCGGACTGGGAAAACGCCCCGGCGCCCGAACCTGGGGTCTGGAGCCCCAATCTCCCCTCGGGCAACGGGGCCCTGCCGGCGGAACCCGAGGCCCTTTCCGGGTCCCAAAGCCCCGAAACGCCGGGCCTCAACGGCTTTCAGGAGGTTCCGCCCTCAGGAAGCGACTTCTGGGAAAGCTGGCAAGGGGGGGAGAACTTCAACACCTGGATGGCGGAGGAGTGGAGCCAGCTCCTTTCCGGGGAAACCCCTGAACCCACCCACCAAGACGAGGCGGGAAACCTCTACTGGGAGGGGCCATCGGGGATTCTCCACGAGTGGGGGGACTATAGCGGAGAATAGGCCCACTAGGCCAACACCCTTGCAACAAAGCGTAGGGAAAGACACGGAGTGGCCCAGCGGCAAGCCCCCGGGGTGGCGCTGGTAGAGCTGGTTGGCGGGGTTCTCGCTATAGGGGGAAGGGTGGGTAGAAGGTGCCTTTCCGGTCCCTAAGGAAGCAGAGGCCCACTAGGCCGAAGGTGGTCATGAGCTTCCTGGGGTAGTCGCCGTTCTTGGGGCCACCCTCTCTTCCCGAAGGAAGGCTTCCCAGTCTAGTTCCAGTAGGTCTTGGATCCCCTCAGCCACGGTTTCCCTCACCGCCTTCCCGGATAGTGGCCTTCAGGGCACTTTGGTCCATGAGGTACCCCCTCGTTTTCCTCAACAGAACCTCTCCTACAACCAGACAGGAAACCCTCAGCCCTTTCCAAGACCCCCGCTACATTTTCCCGAGGGGGAGGGCGTAAGTGCAAGTTTTGCGCTAGCCGTCCAGCACGGCCTTGCCCTTCACCAAGCGTCCATAGTGCTCCTTGGGGTGACCAGCTGGATCGGTGGAGCGTACCAGGAAGCGACCCTTCTGGGTCATCTTCAGGCTCCGATAACTCTCCACTTTCCGCGGGGAGAAACCTTGGGCGGTGATCTCCGCAAAAAGGGCAGCCAAAGCAGCTTCTTCCTCAGGGGTGGGAGGATCCGAAAGGGGCTTGAGGCCCTCACCGAAGGCGCAGTATTCCACCTCTAGTCCTGCGATGCGTATTTTCATGGCTTCTTTCCCTTACTGCCCCCAGGGAGCAGTTCTAGTGGCTCGGGCGGTACCCAGCATGCCGCGCCGCTTCTTCGTTCGGGAAGCAGGCTACCGCTTGTGTACGGGAGTAGTAGGGGTCGCTCGGGACGTGGTAGATGCGGGCTTTCGAGCCTTTGATGGGCGCCTCCTTAGGGCACGAGCCATCCGGGTTCGCTCGGGCGGTTTGCGTGGCGTAAGCAGGGGATGGTCGGGTATCTTGGCCAAGCGCCGATAGTTTCTGTTTGGCCTCCAGGGTGAGGTGGAATGTTCTTGGATAGCGTGACCCGAAACGGAACGCTGCACATCCATCGGCAGGATCACCGCAGACAGCCTTGAAAGCTTCGATCCAGTTTTTGGCGATAGCGCGTTGGGCAGTTTCAAGGGACAGTTCCCCGTGGCAGACCAGGTAGTGCAGAGCATTTTCCAGCCGATCCTTGACGTGGTAGTTCCAGGGAACGGTAAATCCTGCTTGCGGCCAGAGATTTTTGACCGAGTTAGAGCCGCCCAGCTCCAGGGAGATCAGGTGGCTCAAAACTTGCACTTATGCACCCTGGGGATAGTTATGCTCGGGGGACCACTTGAAAGGGGCCGCCGGTTTCCCGTC